>Ga0310344_10000246_pt1 | contig 44431 bp, 38 predicted proteins | sample HC15DNA20200_MG_FD_203801 | JGI IMG/M metagenome (GOLD analysis project Ga0310344, IMG submission 203801) | Marine microbial communities from station ALOHA, North Pacific Subtropical Gyre - HC15-DNA-20-200_MG | ecosystem: Environmental > Aquatic > Marine > Oceanic | place: Pacific Ocean: North...
GAGCACAGGAGGACTCCATAAAGCAATCGGAGTTATGACTTTAGAAGATATTGTTCGTGTTATTGAGAATGATCAAACTGGTTACCGAGATACAGAGAACTACCATTTCTCAATCTTTGGGGAACCAAGTCTGATTGGAAACTGGGGATGGCGCGTAGAGGGACATCACCTTTCCCTCCATTACACAATGCAAAACGGAGATCTAATCTCCAGTAGTCCGATTTTTCTCGGCGCCAACCCACACGAGGTTCCTCAGGGTGTACACAAAGGATTACGTGTTCTCGGCCGCGAAGAAGATTTGGCCCTTGGACTGCTCAATTCTCTAAATGACGGACAGCAGGAGAAAGCGATTTTTCTAGACACCGCCCCTGACGACATCCTCACTATGGCCGATAAACGGGCTAAACTAGACAGCTCACCCGAAGGACTACCAGCCTCCGAACTTGATGCGGAGCAATATGGACTACTCCTCGGACTCATTGCTGAATACGCCAACATAATGCCAGAAGAGGTTGCCACCAACAGATTACAGATAGCTTCTCAGACACCACGAGATCAACTCTTTTTTGCCTGGGCAGGCCGCAAAGATCGTCCAGATGTTCAAGAAATCCCAATTGGAGGTCGGACCACAAACAACCGTGAGGAACGGGGTAACTACTACAGGGTTCAGGGCCCCTCATTTTTGATTGAATACAACAATACTCAGAATAGGAGTAATCATAGCCATTCCGTTTGGCGTGATTTCGAGGGTGATTTCGGTCAGGACCTACTGGCCTTACACCATCAACGATTTGATCATCAGGCAGACAACCCCCATACCCAACACGCACATAGACACGTAATCCATCCTCAACGATCTGATGATGATTGAGAGACGGTTACCATGGAGTCTATAGCATAGGAAAAGCTCATCGTCCTTTGAGCTTAGTAAAGGTGTCCGTGAATAGGGCTAGTCCTTTGAATTCATCTGCAATGCCAGCAAAAGTCCTCGAAGTAAAAGATCAGGGATAATGTGATCAAAAAGACCTGAATCACGGAACAGCGATGAAAAGCCGCCACACCCGATAACCCTGGGCCGCTTACCGGAGAATTCTCTCTCAGAAATCTGCTCAATAGCGAATTGGATAGCACCTAGATTTCCATAATAGAGACCGGCCTGAATACTCTCACTGGTAGAACGCCCTAAAACCGTCTCCGGCTCTACAATCTCCACAGAAGGCAGCTTCGCTGTCTTAGATTCCAAGGCCTCCATAGCGAGACGAATACCAGGTAAAATCATTCCACCCATGTAAGTCCCGTCTTTTCGGATTGCCTCAATAGTTGTAGCCGTCCCGAAATCGACCACAATCAGGTCTTGACCCGGAAACAAATCAACTGCTGCAATGGCATCGGCAATGCGGTCCGAACCCACTTCGGCTGGGTTTCTGTACTGGATCTTAAGCCCGGTCCTCACTCCTACCTGCAAAATAAATGGCTCAACTTCGAAGTACTTCAGACAGGCGTTCCTCAAAGAATGCACAATATCCGGAACTACGGAACAAAAAGATATCTGGCTGATCTGGGCAGGATCGATACCATTCTCTCGAAGAGCCGATCGTAAAAATATTCCTAGTTCATCAGAAGATGGCTTAGCCGTAGAGGTAGACCTGAACTGCACGGCTAGTTTTTCTTTTCGGAAAACTCCAGCGACAACCTGAGTGTTTCCGACATCCAGACAAAGAATCATCTATCCACCTCTGTCATGGGCACATTATCGATCAGCCTCACTGATCCTAGATGTACGGCCCCATACCGACGGCCCCGAATTTCTTGAATGTAGTCCACGTGAAATCCTCGAGATTCCAACTCACTCACAATTTCCCGATCACACGAAGAAGATCTTAGTAGCTTTGGGAAAATCCCTGCTATCGAGCGCTGTGAGGGGGTCAGCCGAAGGTTACGCGAACTAACTGCCAGACCATCTTCCTCGCGAATAGTGGGGCATCCGATAATTTCAACATCTAGGAAAAATGCCCTCACCATTTCTCTTACCAACTCCAGTTGTTGGAAATCTTTCTCTCCAAAGTAGGCATATTGGGGTCGGACAAGATTGAGAAGCTTCATTACCACCGTAAGAACACCGTCAAAATGACCTTTTCGGTGAACTCCCTCCAACTCTAAACTGAGAGAAGTTTCGATGATCCTGTGATTATAATCGTCGGGATACATGTCTTTTTCTTTCGGCAAGAGAAGGAAATCCACCCCAAGTTGACTCACTACTCTCCGATCGGCTTGAAGATCTTTAGGGTATTGAATGAGGTCATCGATCTCATCAAACTGAGTCGGATTGACGAAAATACTGACAATCGTTATCTCATTTTCTTTTAAGGAACGTTCAATCAAAGAAGCGTGTCCTTCATGTAAAGCTCCCATGGTCGGAACCAACCCGATCTGCTGCTTACCTAGAAGCATCCTTTGAGAAGACCACTTCTCTAAATTAGCGATTTCGATCATTCGTAGGTCTCCTCGGCAGAGGGAAATTCCCCCATCGTCACATCATCGGCATAGCAGTCTAAGGCCTCCTGAATTAATTTGGCTCCATCTAGATAGAATCTTGTGAATTTGGGTTTAAAGTCGGGATTCATTCCCAAAAGATCTTGTAAGACAAGGACTTGTCCGGAAGTATAAGGTCCCGCCCCAATACCAATCGTGGGGATCTCAAGCACTTCCGTTACTCTTCTGGCAACATCAACTGGGATAGCTTCTAATACAATTCCAAAACAACCCAGATCTTCTAGTGCCTTGCTCTCAGCTAGAAGCCGGTCTGCAGCTTTCCCCTTACGAGCCTGCACTTGAAAACCGCCTAGAGCGTGGACTGACTGCGGAGTTAATCCCAGGTGCCCCATCACGGGGACTCCCGCCTCAACTAGAGACTGGATCACTTTCTCATTTCCCTTAAACCCTTCTATCTTCACGGCTTGAGCACCAGCCTTCATGAGCCTGTCGGCTGTTTCCATAGAAAAAGTTATTCCCTTACGATTTGAAAGAAACGGGAAATCACCTATTACGAGCTTATCAGGGGCGCCTTTCGAAACAGCTCGGAGGTGTGTCACCATCATTTCGTTTGTGGCAGGTATGGTATTTCCGAATCCATGGACTACCATAGCAGCACTATCACCCACCAAAATGCAGTCGACATTAGACTGTTGTACGATCTTGGCCGTCCAGAAATCGTAACAAGTAACCATTGAAATCAACCGTCCCCGTTTTCGAGCTAGGGAAAAATCTGTGACATGTTTCATGACACTCCTCCCAAGGCTTTTGTCTTAGCAAGTTTCAGAAAGGACTCGTATATGTCAGCCAAGGGATCCATCTTTGCTACCCGTAGCGCCCTTATGTTCTTTTTGATTGTTTCTCTGTCCTGACGGGCAATCGGTCCCGTTGCGACATCATCTGTGTCATTCCTCTCTAAGTTCAGAAATGTTTGGCGCAGAAATGGAAGACAAAACTCAGATGAAATCCCGAAACTGTTTTCAAAGACTTGGAAGAAGTGCAGCCACAACAATTGGGTGAAATTCCCGGCAGTCACGCAAAGGGCATGGTAGAGAGGTTTCGAATTACCTGGAATAGGCATAGAGGGATTTTCAAGGCCGGGAATCAATTCCTCTAAGGAAGGCCCCTCACGCTCTACTAAGAATGGGATCGACTTGTAAGTCCCTAGATCGTAAGAAGCTCTAGAGAATGTACACAGTGGGTGTGCACTCCACGCTCCCTTTACCACCGTACCACCTGAAAAGTGCACCCAGACATGACTGGGATCGGTACGATGCTCGTTAACAAAGTCCTCAATGGAACCATCGCTAATGGCTAATAGGACACGGTCACACTCACCTATAAGATGTGCTAATTCAGACTGGAGATTACCCTTCCGGCTCCAGCGAGTGACCTTAAGATGACTAAGTTTTAAGTAGTGGTGGAGATGACTTGCAAGGCGGCCATCTCCAATCAAAAGCAGAGATGCTTTGCCAGGTACCTGTCGCATGGATCAAGTCCTTTCCCGGCTTCTCTCCAGAAACCGCGGCGTACAACTTTGAAAAATTTAATGGATTTCGCATTCTCCTCTACAGAGTCGCTGTGAAATTCTTTGTTTACATCAACGCTCTTCCTTGCTTATATCCGATAATCTCCTGTTATTTCAACTCATTACGCCTTTCCCTTGCGACAAAAGTCCTTCCAACGACTATGCGAGGGGATCAATTCTTGCAACATAAAAAAAGGTGTCTTGCTGAAAACTAATCGGACATGATCAATTTCAGTGTAGTTTCAGAGACTCCAGAAAATTTTTCAGTTCTCAAAAATCTCTTCAACCGGAACAATACGGACTGATCTGACTTTAAGAGGATAGGTCTCTATCAATTTATCTTCTTCAAGAACATCAACTGGCTTGGGAATTCCATATTTCACTGGGCTAGGAAGATCTTCCCGCAAGGCTTCAGCTAATAATTTCACCTCTCCCGTTATAATGGTTATAGTCATATTCTCATGCTGCAAATACTTCTTGAGTGCTCTGTTTACTTCGTCAAGGCTGATTGAATTCATCATCTCGCTAAAGCGTGCTAGATGTCCCTCGCCACTAATTCCGTAAAACACATCATCGACTGCATAACCCAACCGCATTTGTGTCGTTTCCGCAAAATGCAAATAGTACTTACTTAGAAAGTCTCGGGTTAGCTCAAACTCTGTAGCATTCATACCTTTTTCTATCAGCTCAACCAATTGTCGGACGGCAGCACGCAGTGCGAACTGGGCCTGGGAGTTCGGTAGGGTTCGGATCCAAACCTGAAACATCTGTTGTTTCCGAGCTACATTGACAGGAGGCATGAAACGAGACCCTCCTTGAGGGAAAGCTTCTATATATGAATAATTCCCATAATTCATACCCCGTTCACCTCGGATAAGGTTGTATAGACGTCCTGAAGAGTTGCGATGTTCCCCCAACCAGGAGTTGGCAATCCAAAGGGCGTAAAAATCCCGTTCACCTCGTCGGACTGAAATTGGAAAACCAAAGCTGATAGAGGCATCAGCATTATCCTTTTGTACAAGCACTACACTGCGACCTTCGGCCTGAGTTGGCTTGACAGTAGATTCTTCGTTCACTTGTCCGGAAGGTAAATCTTCAAGGGTTTTCTCAAATCTTTCTACCAGCCAACTTGGATAGCCCCCGCCAAGGGCTACCCTGGCATTCCCTCTAATATAAAACCTCTCGTAAAAACTCCTAACATCGTCGAGTGTTATTGATTGCAGTCCCGCCACGGTACCTTGAACCGGATGCCGGTAAGGTGTGCCAGTGAAAATGATTTCGGACAGTACCTCTTTACAAAGTTCCTCATCTGAGGCGTAACGAAGAGTCTTCTCGAGGTAGTTGAGTTGATCATTCTTTAAGCGTTTGAAATCGCCCTCGTTAAAATCAGGCCGAAGATAAGCATCCGTTAATAGGGCAAAATACTCCTGCAGATTTTCAATATGACTGCGACCATTCAGCGTCGTCATTTCCTTATCCACGTGTACGCTATATTCTGAAGCTAGCGGATATAATTTCTCTAAAATCTCTTTATAGTCATTTACCTCAGTTGCCCCACTAGAAATGAGCGAACCAGTAAGCGCTGCTAGACCCTCTTTGCCAGAAGGATCATTCTGTGAACCAACTTGGAACCAGATCGTAAACGATACTGTGGGATCATCGAGCACCGGCAGAAGAATAGCCCTACTATCATCACTCCTGGGCAAAATACAGGAGACAAAGATCAAGATTAAGATCAGAACTACGACCACCCAGTAGGCTTGTTTTGTCGGGAACATCAATTAGCTCCTTTGAGTACAGCAACCGTTCGTTTCTGGGAAACTAAATACTTACGAGCTGCACTGAGCACATCTTCAGGAGTAATTTTTTCGGCCGTCTCGTGCAGGACATTGACCACCTGATGTGTGCCAGATACTGCCAACCAACGGACAAGACTACGGGCCACATTAGAAGGCGTATTGAGACCCATTAGAAAATTGTATTTGAGTCGAGATTTAAGTTCTTGTAGTCGACCTGTTTCTGGCGTCTTACTTTTGAACTCGGCTATTACACGATCTATCTCCGAAATGACATACTCCACCTTCGCCGGATCCTTGATCCTAGTGACGATATCGATCAACCCAGGATCTCGGTTCGTATTTTGCCTTGCCTGTATAAACTCTATGACCTGTTCCTCAAGAACTAGTTTTTTGTATATTTCACTAGCCCTTCCGAAAGCCATCTCACAGAGGAGACTATTGGCAACGTAATATCGATCCTCAGGATTAAAGGCATCTGCCTTATAAGAGATCCAAACTATAGGCAGTGACTTTCCTTGGTAGGGCACCTCAATTCTTCGCTCAGCAGTTTGAGGGGGCTCGCGAGGTATGTCTGGAGGCTTGTAACCAACTTCCCATTCCCCATAGTAATTTCGGATCATTCTCATAGTCGTTTTAGGATCGATCGGGCCGACTATCAACAGGATGGTGTTTTCAGGACGATAGTGACGTTCAAAAAACGATTTTGAATAATCAAACAACTTTGGCATTTCTTTAATATCTTCCTCATAGCCCATAGCTGTGTGACCATAGGTGTGTTTACTAAAAGCTTCTCTGTACACCGCTTCGGCAACAACGAAAAATGGGTTCATACGGTTCTTGCGGTATTCCCCATAGACTGCTCCAGCCTCTGTCTGAAACATCTCTTCAGGGTAAGAAAGATTCTGAAATCGATCGCTTTCGATCTCCATTACAACCTCTAGGTCCTGGGGAGAGATTGATAAATGATAGGCGGTCAAATCATCGGTGGTGAAAGCATTTGTAGAAGCACCTATGCTAGTAGTGATTGCATTGTATACATCTGCTGGATAAGCCACTGTGCCACGAAACATCATGTGCTCAAAAAAATGAGCAAATCCAGTCCGGTTTTCCTCATACTCATCCCGGGAACCCACACGTGCAATTGACCAATACGCAATGAGTCCTCCTGAGTTCATTGAGACTAGTACTACCTCAAGGCCGTTATCAAGTGTCTCAGTTTGGATGGCATACGGGAAAATTCCATCAGAAGAAATGATTGGAATAGTTATTAAGATTACTGTTAACGCGACAATTAGTAGCCGCTGGACCTTTTTTTTCAAGCCTCTCTCCTATTGATTTTTCGTAGTCCCTGGCAAATAACGACTTCTAGATTATGCCACGCGGGATACCTCCAAAGTAAAACTACTCTTGCCAGTCTGTTACCTCAAACCTATTATGTAGTCGGCTGTGCCGAGTCACAGATAAGAACCATTCGCCTAGGGGAGTCTTATGAAAAATCTCGTACCTTTTTTGATCTTAACCCTCTGTTGGGGAGGACTACTCTCCAAAGACTCATCCGACCTAAATGCAATATACCTAATAAAACAACAGGCTCTTAAGAAATCTCAGGTTATGGAACACCTATTTCAACTAGTAGAGGTTCACGGCCCTAGATTGACTGGCTCTCCGGGATTTAGGAGCGCTGCAGAGTGGACAGTGCAACGTCTCCAGGAATGGGGAATGGATAATACCAAATTAGAGGAGTGGGGACCATACGGACACGGTTGGAGCTATAGTCGTTTTTCGGCACATCTCATCAGCCATCAATATGAAGCCTTAATAGGAGTACCTCTAGGCTGGACGCCTGGGACCAGTGGTCCGGTAAGAGGCACACCATTGATTGCCCCTCTAGAAAAGAATGTTCAAGCATTCATTTCCAAGTACAAAGGCCGTCTCAAAGATGCAATCATCCTAGCCGCTAAGATTCAACCCGTCAAAGTTGCCGAAACTGCATATTTTCGGCGGTGGACTAAAGATGAATTGGACAAGTTGGCGACAGCCGAGCAGGCATCCCCGGATCAATTCGACTATTCTGATCCAAATCTCAAGATCCCTACCTCAGGGAATAGGCGTCGAGCCTACTTTGAAAATGCCCCTTCCTGGGTGATAGATAGGTATCGAGCCCAGCGCCGAAAACGCCAAAATCGGCTCAATAAATTTCTGACTGAAGAAGGAGTTGCACTGGTTATCCATCCTGCTGCAAAAGGTAGTGGAGGGACAGTATTCCCGCCACGTATGGGAAGTCATAATCCTAAAGACCCTCTACCTCCACCGGCAATTGCCTTGACACCTGAACATTATAATCGGATCTTTCGCCTAGTAGACCGCAATCTCAAACCTGAGATAGAGGTGAACACAACAACTCGCTTCTGGTCGGACGATCTCAACTCCATAAATGTAGTCGCTGAATTAACTGGAACAAAATCTCCAGAGGAAGTGGTCATGATTGGAGCTCACCTCGACACAGTAGCTCCTGGTCTGGGTGCTACTGATAACGCAGCAGGAAGTGCCGTCATGATGGAGGTGATGAGGATTTTAAAAGCCACAGAATTACCCTTAGACCGTACTGTTAGAATTGTCTTATGGGGTGGTGAGGAACAGGGTTTACTTGGCTCTGAAGCCTATGTTAATCAACACTTTGCCGACAAAAATACTATGGAGCTGAGACCAGAACATCAGAAAATTTCAGCCTACTATAATCTCGATAATGGAGGAGGACGAATTAGAGGGATTTATCTCCAGGAAAACGAAATGGTGCGTCCTATTTTTGAATCCTGGCTCAAACCATTTGAAGATATGGGAGCTACCACTGTATCCATTCGTAATACTGGGTTTACCGACCATGTGCCTTTTGACGCCGTGGGACTTCCTGGATTCCAGTTCATTCAGGATCCTCTGGAATATAGTACTCGTAGCCACCATTCCAATATGGACACTTATGACCGTATTCAGCCTGGGGATCTCATGCAGGCCTCGGCTATCATAGCCTCCTTCGTTTACCACACTGCAAATCGAACCAAACTGCTACCTCGGAAACCCCTTCCACTCCCTCCTGCAATTCCTGAGAAACTACAAGGAGAAAAGAACTAGCTAGTTGAGTAGCTTCTTAATATCTCTAAGGTGGAATTCTGTTTCGCCGAATGAATGAGGTTCAGATAGATGGCATGAACAGCGGCCCTTCAAATTTACGGTGTCTATTGGACCGTCCGGGCATCATCCGTAGCTTAGGAGCTCACGATGCATTCACGGCCATTCTTCTGGAGGATGTAGGCTTTGAGGTCGTGTTTCTGGGGGGGTTCGGAGTCAGTGCATCACTCCTGGGCATGCCTGACCTTGATTTTCTGTCTATGCCCCAAATGGCGGAGTGTATTGACCGCATCACCTCACGCATATCTAGTCCAATGATCGCTGACGGTGATACCGGACATGGCAATGTCCGAGAAACTGTCAGAGCTTTTGAAGCAGCAGGGGCAGCAGGTGTTTTGATCGAAGATCAGATCTCTCCAAAACGTTGCGGCCACTTCGGTGAAAAGCAGGTCGTCGACCGCAATGAGATGGAGATGAGGATCATGGATGCATTGGAGGCGCGATCAAACCCTGATTTCCTTATACTTGCACGCACAGATGCGCGCCAGCAAAAAGGCCTCGAAGAAGCTATTGAAAGGGCCCAAATCTGTCAAAAAATCGGGGCAGACATGATCTTTATTGAGGCTCCGCAATCGCGTCAGGAATTGAAAGAAATAGCCTCACGGGTAGATGGACCACTCCTTGCAAACATGCTTACTGGTGGGTTGACCCCAATCCTATCTGCCGATGAGCTCCAATCTCTGGGTTATAAGATTGTCGTTTGCCCAGTGGAGTCTCTTATGGTGACAGCTCAAGCTGTCCGCCATCTTGGGCAAACGTTCCTTTCTGAAGGTCGGATTGACCACCTAATTTCAACGGTTGATTTTGAGGAACTAAAAGAGATTCTAGAGGTCAAACAACATCTTTTCAGAAGAAATTCTCTTGAAAAATAATTGCGAGCGGCAAGTCAGCCTAGTTACTAGGTCAACGTGAAACGATTTGCCAGTTATCGATGTTCTTCGAGCATATTAACCGATTTACTAGACACTGCCTCTATACTCTCGATAGAAAAACCAGTAAAACCATAAAATGCTGAAATAAAAGGATTTAATAAATTAAAAAAAGCAAAGGGCAAGTAGGAAAAGGTTGCTACAGAAAGTGCTGTGGCCATGAACGCGCCGCAAGTGTTCCAAGGTACTAATGGCGAAGTTAAAGTGCCTGCATCCTCTAAGCAGCGTGACAGATTCTTTGATTTCAACCCTTTCCTTTGGAATTCAAAGCGGTACATCCTCCCTGGAATAACAATAGACATATACTGGTCGGACGCCACAACATTAATGCCCAGGCTAGTCAGTAGCGTCGCAAAGATAAGTGACCTGGTACTCTTGACCCGAGAAAGAATCCTTCTTGTGAGCGAGGCGAGTATTCCTGTTTTTTCAAGAACACCCCCAAATGCCATGGCTGACAATATCAACCAAACAGTATCTAGCATTTGCTTCATTCCTCCACGAGTTAGAATCGTATCAATCTGAGAGTTGCCAGTTTCGCAAACGAAACCACCATACATCACTCGCCAGAAACCCTCGACGAGTGCAAGTACTCGAGGCAGTTCTTTATCGCCAACGAATCGAATTACAACCTCCTCCTGGAAAAAACATGCAAACAATCCCCCCATAAGTGCACCTATCAGAAGAGCTGGGAAAGCAGGCACTCTACGAGCAACCAACAGTAATACCAGAACGGGTGGAACTAGAAGATGCAAACCAATGTCAAAATTGGCGACTAAAGTAGAAGTGAATCGGCCTAGATCAGGTTCTGCTGTAGAATCTCGCACGCCGGCAAAATCCATACAGGAAAAAAGGGTTATCGCAATAACAAAACTTGGGATCGTCGTCCAGAGCATATGCCGGATATGCGAGAAAAGCTCTGTTCCCGTCATAGCTGGGGCCAAATTAGTTGTATCCGATAGAGGGGAAAGCTTATCTCCAAAATAGGCTCCAGAGATTATGGCTCCAGCGGTGACCGGAAGACTAACTTGGAGAACGCTTGCTATTCCAATCAAAGAAATACCAATTGTGCTTACCGTTGTCCAAGAGCTCCCTGTTGCACAGGAAACCACCGCACATATTAGGCAGGCTGCTGCAAAAAAATAATCAGCCCTCAGGATCTGCAACCCCCAGTATATGAGGCCAGGAACTATGCCAGAGAGAATCCAAGTTCCGATGAGAGCACCAATTGTCAGCAGGATGAGAATAGCCCCAGATGCCAGGGAAATCCCTCTTACCATACCTTCTTCCAGTTCCTTCCATGTGAAACCTAACCGGAACCCAACAAGCAATGCCACAAAAGTGGCCACCATAAGAGCGACCTGATTAGGTCCAAAGGATGCATTCTCCCCAAAAAAATACACAGCACCGGATAGGAGTCCGACCAGGATTACAACCGGCAAAACACTCTCCCAGATATGAGGTGTTCTCGGCCGCTTGGTCATGGGACTTTCTTTCCTTCGCTCCTTAGTAGCAACTCAAAACCCATCTGAATAGAGACTAAGATTCCAAGGGATTCTCAACCCCATATCGCTGATGGACATAGTCCTCAAGGATTTGGATAAATTCTTCAGCAATATTAGACCCTTTGAGAGTCCTTAAATAACTGCCATCTGTATAAACTGGAGCTTTGGGATCCTCTCCTGTCCCTGGTAAGGATATACCAATATCAGCATGTTTAGATTCACCAGGACCATTAACTATGCAGCCCATGACCGCCACCTTCAGCTCCTCCACTCCGGGATAAATCTCTTTCCACTCTCTTCGTCGAGTATCCAGATAACTCTCTATCTCCTGTCCCAGTTCTTGAAAAAAGCTGCTAGTCGTTCTTCCGCAGCCGGGACAGGCACTGACCTGAGGGGTAAAGCTACGTATTGCAGTTGCTTGGAGAATTTGCTGAGCAACTCGAACTTCTTCCCGTCTGTCACCTCCAGGGCTGGGCGTGAGACTAACTCGAATAGTATCGCCGATCCCTTCAGCCAGAAGTATTGATATTCCGGCTGCACTAGCAACAATACCTCGATTCCCCATACCAGCCTCGGTCAAACCAAGATGGAGCGGATAATCGCAACGCGTTGCCAAATCTCGGTAGACTCGAACAAGATCTGGTACTTTCGAAACCTTGGCACTGATTATGATTTTATCGTGGGGAAGACCATACTCCTCAGCCAATTCAGCCGAGCGCAAACCACTCTCTACAATTGTGGACATAAGGACATCATTCGCCTCGGCAGGGTTTTCCAATCCAGCATTGGCCTCCATCATCTGGTTTAGTAGACCTTGATCTAGCGACCCCCAATTAACTCCTATACGGACAGGCTTGTCGTTCTTTAGAGCCACATCTATCATCTGCCTAAAGTTGTTATCTCGACGTTCCCCCTTACCGATACCAACATTGCCTGGGTTTATACGATACTTGGCTAGACTCTTAGCACAATCCGGGTAGTGTGTCAGGAGTGTGTGTCCGTTGTAATGAAAGTCTCCCACGATGGGGACGTAACACCCGTTTTCCTCTAATCGGGAGATTATTTCCGGGACTACCTTGGCCGCAGCATCAGTGTTTACAGTTATCCGTACCAACTCCGAACCGGCTTCAGCCAGTCCAATAATCTGGGAAACAGTTGCCTTCAGATCAGTGGTGTCCGTGTTAGTCATAGACTGCACCACAACCGGATGACTGGATCCTATGGAGATGTCCCCGACTCGAACTGTAATGCTGTGACGTCGATTCAGCATATAATCATTCTACCCAGAGGTCGTCATAGGTACCAATAATGGTTTTACTCTTAGATTTTTTTAGGACATCAAATAAGGAGAAGGCATTGAGAAAAACTCAGTTTTTTCTTATGATGCCGCGCAGCTAGTATTTTTATGGAGTCGAAGAGTACTAGGGTCAAATTTGTGATATCAGAAAGAAACTTGGAGCAGTAGCGTGGACACACTGTTTGAAAATCAGAATCTAAAAGTATTTGCAAAACTGTTCAAAAAAGAACAGGAAAATTGGGGAACCCCGGAAGAATTTCTCCGTCAAGCTGGTGAGTTTCTCGCCCTGCGATCCTACGAAAAGTACTATGGCGATATTGTCCCACACGCTTTCTTCGGAATCACCTGTGTTGCATCTTCGTTGAGTGTTTTTCCTGAAGAACGTAAGTGGTGGCCGTGTGTTCAGCAGGGTTGGTTAGCCTCTAATGAACGACGACGACAGCCCTGGAGTGGAGCGTCCTTGGCCGCCATCACCGATCTATCAGAAGACGAAAGATGGTTGAATTTTTGCAAGTCACATGAAGATGGAAATATGGACCAGTGCTACGCGCTTGCTAAGGGTTTTCTCTCTGATGAAAACGAACGGAATACCTTCCGTAGCCGCAGCCTAAGACTGGCCTTAGATGATACCGCCCAAAGTGGCATCAAATTCATTCATCTATTCAAAGCGTGGTCAATGGCTGAGCAACTTGGGTGGGAAAAAGCTGACCAGATTTTATTTCCAGCTTTACATTTGTTGACCATAGGACCAACTTCTACTCAACTGTCCGATCAAATTAAGGTGAGAAATATCCCAGAGTTCAACGGGACAAACTCCAGCATAGATGGCGATTCGTTTGAATTAATCCAAGAAAAACTACTTTTTGGAGAAACCCTGGACGATGCACTGGATGGCCTATCTGTGATGCATCAAATGCAATTATCCATACAAGTGTGCATGGATACCCTCATGCTGGTTGCCGCTCAAGGCCTCAACAATGCTCAGATGGGCCGCTGGTTACCTGCTCTACGGGCTTTTTTGTATACCGATCTTTGCAAGCAATCGGTTGCCACCGAACAAGCTTGCAGCCAAGGCTACTTCGCTATGATGGCTGCTGGCCTTATTCATCAGGCCTCTTCTAGTAGCCGCGAGTCTAATGCCAACCGACAGGTCACACATTTGGCCAAAAAAGATGCCCCTTCTGATGGCGTCAATACCCTACGCAGCCTGATCAGTCACAGTGATCCGTTTGCTTCCGCAGATACGGTAAGGTCTATGATTTCTGAAGATGAGTCCTCCATAGATCAACTATTTGAAACACTTGCAACTTTGGCAGCTAAAAACGATGGTCGAATGGCAACCGGGTATGATTTGCTATTGGTAGAGGCAGCCATTCGAGGGTACCGAGAATCAGCATCTAATCTTCGTGATCGTCTGCCAGTTGCCTGTGGTTTTTTTCTCGGTCGGGTTCTCAAGAACTACGAGTTGTTCGGCGCCTATGGGGTAAAGTAACAACATCTCCCTAGTCGCGGTTCTATAATCTTGAAAAAAGAGACTACGCGACTATACCTCTCGGGAAATTATCGAATGAGTCAATTCGGACCCTAGCATGACTGAAAATAACAGTCTTCCCAGTACGAGCTCCCTGGTTATCATCGGAGCCGGTCCCATCGGGTTAGAAACAGCCGCCCTGGCGTCCTCAAAAGGGATTGACTTCGTTGTACTAGAACAGGATTCCATAGGTGAAAACATACGAAAATGGGGACACTTGCGTCTTTTCAGTCCCTTCTGGATGAATTGCTCTAGACTGGGATTAAAACACGTTTTGGACTCCAACTCGAACTATGTCCCTCCAGACCGGAACCAGTACCTTACCGGAAATGAATTTGTAGCCTCTTATCTTGAACCTCTTGGCCGGTCTCAAGACCTGGTGCATAGAATTTTTACCGGACAGAAAGTTGAGGCCATCGGACGAGATCAAATCTCCAAGAGAGATCTCATTGGGAGTCCTAGGCGAAGTCGTCATCCTTTTCGACTCCTAATTCGAAGTTCTACTGGCCAAAGCATACACCAGACTCGGTCTATCGTAGACGCTTCTGGAGTCTACTCGAACCCACGCACCATAGGAAACGGTGGCATACCTGCTCTCGGGGAAGAGAAGGCCCTAGAAGATGTCCCTGAACGGATTCACTTTGGCGTTGTAGACCTTTTCCCTATGAAAAGACTACTGCGCAAAAAATCGATACTTTTGATAGGAAGTGGGCATTCGGCAGCAACCCAAATATCGGAGATGTACTCTCTCGCTCTAGAGCTAGATCTAAAAGTAACATGGCTCTGGAGACGACCAGATCAACAACCATATATACGCGTTCCGAATGATACTCTTCCAGATAGAGATCGCCAGTCGGAATTGGGAAATCGACTAGCTAGTGATTCGCCACACTGGCTTACCTGCTTACCAGGTTCCACTGTGGAATCTATTACCGTAAAAAAATCTGGTCGTCTGGCAATTAAGCTCCAACAGAAAGGTGTATTAAGGAATCTGATCGTTGATCATATTCTGGCCTGTGTAGGATTCCGACCGGATGCCAAGATCTATCGCCAACTCCAGATACATGAATGCTATGCGACAGAAGGACCGATCAAGATTTCAGCAGCTTTATTGGGGGCAAGCGCGACAGATTGTTTAGACCAGGAGAACCAAGGCATCGATACTCTTAGTAATCCAGAACCCCATTTCTACATAGCTGGCAATAAAAGCTATGGAACAGGAAGCAATTTCCTACTCTCCGATGGAATAAAACAAGCCGAAACGATTATCAAGGAACTAACGGCATACTTAAAAAATCCTGCCAAGCCACTGTCTGCATTTCCGAAACAGTAGTAGCTGTCTAGTCACTTCGTACGCATGAAAGCTGGCACGTCAATCTCCGCCTCCTGCAAGCTCTCCCTAGAAGGCATCTCAACACCAGTCACAACCGGTTCGTGCACTGATGGAAACTGGCTGGGCGCAAATTCCGGAACAGAATCAGTACCCCTATAACTATCTTCCATAGGATCTTCAAACCCTGTGGCGATAACCGTAATTTTTATTTCATCCTCCATTTCATCGTCAAAAACAGATCCAAAGATGATATTTGCATCACTATGGGCGGATTCCTGAATGATGCGACTAGCTTCACTCACCTCCTGCAACGTGATGGCATGGTTGCCGGTTACATTAATCAAAACCCCTCTGGCCCCATGGATTGACGAGTCCTCCAATAGTGGACTTGCTATGGCGTTTTGAGCGGCATCCATAGCACGTGTCTCCCCAGTGCCGGAACCGGTTCCCATCAGGGCCATCCCCATGCCAGTCATTATTGTTTTGACATCCGCAAAATCAAGATTGATGACACCAGGTACAGTGATCAGATCACTGATGCCCTGAACGGCCTGTCGCAATACATCGTCGGCAAACTTGAACGCATTAGCAAGAGACGTTCCCTCCGGAACAGTGTTGAGGAGACGTTGGTTAGGTATTGTGATGACAGTATCGGCACTTTCCTTCAACTCTTCTAGACCACGATCGGCATGTTCCTGACGTTTTTTCCCTTCAAATTGAAAAGGCCTTGTAACTACAGCAACAGTCAATGCATCCAATTCGGCTGCCAAACTTGCAACAATGGGAGCTGCTCCACTACCGGTCCCTCCTCCCAATCCAGCAGTTACAAAAACCATGTCGGCACCTTCCAAGAGTTCGATGATCTTTTCAGTGTCCTCCAACGCCGCCTGTCTTCCAATCTCTGGATTGGCTCCAGCCCCAAGACCTTTAGTAAGTTTGCTTCCCAACTGAAGACGCACTGGGGCATGAGACATCCTGAGAGCCTGCATATCTGTATTTGCACTGATAAACTCCACTCCCTCGATACCAGCCTCAATCATCCGGTTGACAGCATTACATCCCCCACCGCCAATACCAATCACTTTAATGTGAGCCCCATTAATTGGGCCTTCTTCAAAAGAGAGTCTAACTGTTTTGTCGTCAAAGTTGAGTCGATTCACAAGCTACTCCTACTAGTCGGTCCGTACCCACTCTACAAAATGGGTGTGCTCTTATGAGACTGCGTCCTCAGGAAATCTTCTCCAAAAACCAATTACGCATTCGATCACGGCGGGGCTTTGATCTATTTGAGGTGAGGTTTTTCAGATTAGGCAGCGCTGTCGTACTATTGCTACCGTTGAGATCATGGGCGTACTTGAGCAGTCCTAATCCCGTACAGAAGGCAGGGTGATAGATAGAATCACCGTTCGCAGCCAAATTCACGGGATACCCAAGTCTAACCGGCATCTTAAGGACTAGCTCTGCACGATCGCGTAATCCCTCGAGCATCGCTCCTCCTCCAGTAAGAACAACTCCCGTGGAAAGCTCGGTCTTAGTTCCTACCTCTCTTGTTATCTTAGCCACTCGATTAAGCAGTTCATCACAGCGGGCCTGAATAATGCGACAGAGCAATTGCCTGGAAATCGTTCTCTTGTCACCCGACCCAACTTCTGTCACCTCCACCATCTCCTCGAGAGGTACATTTTCCGGAAAAACATTGCCCATATTTTTCTTAATCGTTTCTGCTTCAAAAATTGGCACCTTGAGTCCTATAGCTATATCTTTTGTTACAAAGTCTCCTCCCTGCGGCACCACACCTGAATACCAAACTGACCCGTGGCTATAGAAAGCGATGTCAGTGGTCCCTCCCCCTATATCGACTATAAATGTCCCTAGCTCCTTCTCGTCGTCGCTGAGAATGGCCTCGGAAGAAGCCAACTGCTGCATAGCTACACCATCCACCACCACACCGGCCTTGTTTACAGCGCTGATTATATTTCGCAACACGGCAGAGGCGTTGATGACCACATGCAGGTTGACCCCTAGCTGCCGACCAGACATACCTAAGGGGTCGCTTATACCGTCTTGACCATCCACCTGAAAGCGCTGGGTTAAAACGTGAACAACTTCAAATTCCTTAGGAATTTCAACATCACTGGCATCCGTTGCTGCCTTCTGAATGTCCTCTGGAGTAACTTCTTGATTCCGGCCGGTGATTTCAGCTATTCCGAAACAGTTAATCCCTCTTAAATATTCCCCCCCGATACTCACATAAGCAGATTCGATAACAGTCTCGGACTGACTTTCAGCCCTTTCTAAAGCCAGCCTAATACTATCGATGGTCTCTGAAAGGTTAGTCACCATTCCTTGCCTTAGACCTCGGGCCGGGGCAAGCCCCATCCCGATAACGTTTAATCCAGAACCTTCAGCTACCGCCACGAAGGCACACACTTTTGTACTTCCAATATCAATCCCAGCGATATATCGACTATTTCTCGTTCTCAATTACTCGTACTCTCTGAAGTCTCACCCCCAGACGAGGTATGGACAACAATCCGGTTCTCAAACGACATATCCACCCATTCGATCCCACCGTGCTGCTCTCTAACCTGTTCTATTAGCTCAAGTCGATCTAGGAACATCTCGTAGCGGCGTAGAAAGTCTGTATCTCCCAGATCAACGGGGAAAGGGGTATTAGTCGGGACAACTCGTACCCTACCCAACTTGGTCACATCCACCTCCGATAGAGAGGTGGCATAGTCTTTCCCTCCAGCAGCCAGGGCTTCCAGCACGTCCAAATAAAAGCTCATCCGGTTTTTGTTGGCGATATCGGATCCTCCTATGGCGACACCGGACAACCCATTAACGATGGGCCGGTTCACTTCTTCTGAAAAACCCGACCCAAAAGTCTCCAGCAGCACGCCCTCGCGATCTACAACTCTAAGTTTCTTGCCTATCTTCGCTACAGCTACCACCTCCCGCTCACGAACATAAAATTCCAGGCGATTTGGCAGTCTGCGTCGAACGGTAGCTTTATGAACCCAAGGCTCCGATTCCACCAGCTGGCGAACCTTTTCAAGGTCTAACGACAGAACATTACCAGAAAAATTCTTTAGAATTAAACGCTCCAATGCTGGGCCCTGGATATGTCGGAGGCCACTAAACGAAATCCCTTCCAGATGAAAAATCTGTGAATTTTTAGTGGCGTCCTGCACCAAGAGAAAGGCATACCCTCCTCCCAATAGAGCTACTACTAACAGAAGCGCTCCGGCTATCGACCGGACATTGCGTCTCCAATTCTCACGACTACGGTTCTTTGTGAGTGTCCTCGGCAAGAAATGCTTCTCCTACTTTCCAAATATCTCCTGCGCCAAGAGTCACCACAAGGTCTCCCGGTCGACTTAGCCGACGCAGGATATCGATGGCTTCCTCCGTTCCCTCCACCAGGCTAACCCTTTTACATTCCCCAATACGGTCAACCAACTCCCGGGAAGTAACCCCGGGGATCGACTCTTCTCCAGCAGAGTAGATAGGCAGCACAAGAAGTTGATCGGCCCCTTCAAAACAGTCACCCATTCCGTCTAGAAAAAATTGGGTGCGACTAAATCTATGCGGCTGATAGACAGCTATTATCCTCCTATCCTCAGACTGGAGAGCATCTAGTGTTGCTTGAATCTCAACGGGATGATGTGCATAGTCATCAATGACCGTGACACCCCCCTTTTCCCCCTTCCATTGCTGTCGTCTCTCGGCACCCCGAAAACCCGACAGACCATCAGAAATTACCTGGAAAGGCAATTCCAACCATAGCCCTACAGCTACCGCAGCCAGAGAATTCAGGACGTTATGGCATCCTGGAACCCCCAGGTCAACACTCCCAATAGACCGACCAAGGTGATAACAGTCATACTGAACCCTAAATCCACCCTTACCAGTCAAAACCGCCGACACATCAGCCGATCTGTCGAGCCCGTAAGATACCACCGGCCGGTGAACTTTTTTCATCACTCGCTCAAGGCGTAAATCGTCTTTACAGGCAATGATTTGGCCGGAAGAAGGAGTACTTTCCAAGAAGGCTTGGAAGGTGTCTTCAAGGTCTGCTGCATCACGGTATTCGTCCATGTGATCCAGGTCAATATTAGTGACTACCTTGCACAAAGCAGGAATCTTTAAAAAACTCCGATCGCTCTCGTCAGCTTCACAAACCATTAGTGAGTCTGAACCATATCTCGCATTACTCTGAAGACTAGGAATCACTGCTCCCACAACAAAGGTGGCCTCTATACCACTAGTCAATAAGACATGCGCGATCATGGCACTGGTTGTGGTCTTCCCATGGGTCCCAGAAATAGCTATACCAGTCCGCACCCTCATGAGCTCCGCTAGAACATCAGCTCGATGCAGGACTGGAATACCCCTTCGTATTGCCTCCAAATACTCAGGATTAGACTCTGGTATTGCACTGGAGACAACAACAACCGAGCACCCCTCAAGGTGACTTTTTGAATGCCCAATCGATATTGGAACACCCAAATCTCGTAATCCTGCAAGGATCTGATTATCCTCGACGTCAGAACCAGTTACGCAGACTCCCATTTTTTTCAGAATACGCGCAAGGCCACTCATTCCGATGCCACCAACCCCTACGAAATGAATAGGGCCAGAGCTCTGCAAAAGAAGCTGGGGCAACTCAGTCACCTTTCTGAACCTCCTCAAGAAGATCAACCATCCTCGCTGCACTATCACGATGGGCAAAAACGCGACTTGCCTTGGCCATTCGATCGATCTCGCATGGCTCCCCAACAAGACCCATTATCTTTTGGGCCAATACTTGCCCGGAAAGAGCTGATTGCTTGACGAGGATTGCAGCCCCAGATTTCTGCAAAGCCAAGGCATTTTCCCATTGATGATTATTAGCCGCAGCAGGAAATGGGATCAGAATAGAAGCCCGGCCGGCGGCACCAATTTCGGCGACAGTAGATGCACCCGAACGGGAGATTATGATGTCTGCAGATTCGAACTCACTAGGCATATCTCCTATATATTCTTTGATTCTTCCTGGAACCGAAGCCCGCTTGTACGCATCGGATACCCACTTAAAATCAGATTCACCTGTCTGATGCACTACAGAGATATCCAAATCCTTCAGATAGCTAAGAGCATCACACATAAGACGGTTGATCGGACGACTCCCACGGCTCCCCCCAAAAACAAGAAGCCTCACACTCTCCCCCTTCGATGCCCAGGGGAGAATCTGATGGAACTGAGTACGGATTGGAATTCCTGTTTCTCTAGCCTTACCTGGAAAAAAGTCAGCGGTTTCTTTGAACGCAACGGCTGCTTTCCGAACCAGCGGGCCTAAAAGACGATTCGTGAGCCCTGGATAGGCATTAGGTTCGACTAAAACAGAGGGGTACCCCATTATTCTAGCCGCCATGACTACAGGACCAGCCGAGTATCCGCCCAAACTGATTACTACGGTGGGACGAAAATCTTTCAATATCTCTCTGGCTTCCATCAAACTACTGGGTAACTGTGTAAGGGTTTTTAGAGCACGGCGCACACTGACTTTATTTAAAGCACCTACACGGATCGTCCTAAGAGAAAATCCTAGTGGAGGGAGGATTTTTCTTTCTAACCCCTCAGGCGTCCCTACAAACAACACCTTACATTCGGGATCCCTTCTCTTTAGTTCCTCCCGAACAGCAACAGCCATATATATGTGTCCTCCGGTACCACCTCCTGCAAACATGTATCGCCCAGACATCTGGTTAGTATTTTTCATATCGTTTCTTATACCAAGGAGGTTCGTGGGGATTGCGCGGATGGGATGAGATATTCAGAAGAATCCCTACCGCGACAGTATTGACAAGGAGCGAGGAACCTCCAGCCGATATGAAAGGTAGTGGCATCCCCTTAGCAGGCATAAGTCCTAAGGCAACACTTACATTGATTAGCATCTGTACGACAATCATGCTGGTGATACCTAATCCGACAAGAGTGCCAAAGGGAGTTCCCGAACGCAGCGAAACCTGTACACCTTTCCAAAAAAGGATGAAAAAAAGCACTAAGAGTGAAGAAACTCCAATCAACCCAAGTTCCTCACCAATAATGGAAAAGATAAAGTCGTTGTGAGCCTCAGGCAGGAAATTTAACTTCTGCGTACTCTGAGCAAATCCCTTACCACCGATACCACCGGAGCCCACCGCTATTAGACTTTGATCAACCTGATACCCAGAACCCCTAACATTAGTTGTCGAGTCAAAGAAGGCAAGTATCCGTTTCCAACGATAGTCAACTCGATAGACCAAAAGATAAAAACCTGGGATTGCAGCTAATAAAGCCAAACCATAGTATCGGATTTTTAATCCGCCCAAAAAAAGCAAAATGGCCGATGTGAGACCAATAGAAGTGGCAGTTCCGAAGTCTGGCTGCGAGAGAACCAACCCTAAAATACCGAATATCACGCCAAGAAATACTGCCAGGTCACGACGCCGCAGATCTCGACCCTTCAGACGAGTTAGGCTAAAGGCTGTGAAGAGGACTACAGCAAGCTTAGCTAATTCTGAAGGCTGAGCCCTCAAAGGCCCCACTACTAGCCAACGGTGAGTATTGTTGATCGGAGGAGAAATCAAACAACCCACCAGGAGTGCATACGTCAATACGATGAAAGCCCCTAGGACAATTGGACGGCGATAGAAATCGTAGTCTATCCGCATGACGATGAACATAATCGCAACTCCCAGAACCGTGAATATCGCCTGCTTTAGTACTACACGCTGCAATTCCCCTCCCGAAACACTCGAAGTCATGACCATTCCAAAACCAAGTAGTAAGAGTACTATCAATGAAATAGTGCGATCTGGAGCTATCCGATCACTCACCCCTTCTCTCCTTTTCTCCTAATGACAAAACGTATCGTTTGAAACAGTCTCCCCTATGCTCAAAGTCTTCAAACATATCGAAACTCGCACACCCTGGAGAAAGGATAACAACGTCGCCGTCTACGGCATGTTCATTCGCTATCGAGACCGCTTGCTCCATATCCTCTGCCTCGACAGTTAGAGTGGCACCCTCCAAACATGCAGCAATACGCTCTGTTGCCTCGCCAATCAGTATTAAGCAGCGCACTTTTTCCTCGACCACACTAGAGAGCTTCGCAAAATCCCCAGCCTTATCAAGGCCTCCCATAATCAGGACAATTGACCTGTTGAAAGAGAGGACAGCCTTTTCGGTCGAAAAAACATCAGTAGCCTTAGAGTCATTGTAATAATCTACTCCGCCGCAATTAGCGACCCATTCTAGACGGTGCTCTATGCCACTAAATTTCCTTACAGTTTCTGCCATTACCTGCAAAGGCACATCGGAGAAAAATCCGGCACAGGTTGCAGCCAGAACATTCTCGAGATTGTGATCACCTCGAAGTTTTATCTCGTCTATTGGAAATAACTCTGTCTCTTCTTCACCCCACCTAACAACAACGCTACCATCACGAATAAACAAACCTTGTTCAAGATCTTCTCTGCGACTAAAAAAACAGACCTTACCCCTCGCATACTTCTGCATCTCATTAGTGACCGGATCATCATAATTAAAGACTGCTACGTCTGCGGAACGTTGATTGAGCAAAATCCTACGCTTGGCTTCGACATAGGCTTGAAAATTCGGGTATCTATCCTGATGACCTGGCGTTAAATTGAGAACTAGAGCGATATCGCATCGGAAGGTGTCGATTGACTCCAACTGAAAGGAAGACAATTCGATGATGTATCTCATCTCCGGCTGATGCAAATTACACCGAACGGAATCAACCAGTGGCCGTCCGATGTTACCTGCTACTTCGACATTGTGACCCGCGCGTCCATGCATTTCTCCTATTAAAGCTGTGGTGGTGGTTTTCCCATTAGCCCCAGTGACTCCCACAACCTTTCCGGCAAGGAACTGACTCGCAAATTCTATTTCCCCAATGACTTGGATTCCCGCTTGACGAGCTACTTGCAGAGGACCGATATCTGTGGGTACCCCGGGGCTCAGTACAATTAAATCCGCCTCCAGAAAATCGGATTGCCGATGTTTCCCGAGTGTTAAATTGACCCGACCTTCCAGGCGAGACATGTATTTTTCAAGCTGTTGACCACTTCTCAGATCAGTGACTCGCACGGATGCTCCCTGATCCAGAAGAAAATTTGCCGCTGCCACTCCACTACGAGCCAAACCGACAACAAGGGTATTTTTATCCTTTAAATCCAACATTCTTCAGCGCAGCTTCAGTGTCGTGAGGCTAAACAAAGCAAAGATTAACCCTAGAATCCAAAAACGTACAACCACCTGACTTTCTGTCCAGCCCTTCAACTCAAAATGGTGGTGTATGGGAGCCATCAGGAAAAGTCGCTTTCCTGATAAACGGAAACCAGCAACTTGAAGAATGACTGAGATAGCTTCTAGAACAAAAATACCTCCGATAAAAATAATCAGGAGTTCTTGCTTGATCAAAACAGCAACCGTCCCTATAGCTCCTCCAAGAGATATAGATCCTACGTCACCCATAAAAATCCTGGCTGGATGGGTGTTATGCCATAAGAACCCCAGGGTGGCACCTACTATCGATCCGCAAAAAATCGTCACTTCACTGGCATAGGTGTTCTTGATCAGATCTAGGTAGTTGGCTATCTCGGCATGACCCGTTACGTAGGTCAGCACGGTCAAGGCAGAAGCAGCAATCACTATCAGCCCAGCTGCCAAACCATCGAGACCGTCGGTCAGATTAACTGCATTACTGGTAAACACAAGAAATAGTGAAGTTAGTAGCAGGAAGGGTATGAAGGTAGAAATCCCCATCAGAACCAGATCAAGCTCTGGAGTATATTGCTTAAAAAAGGGAACACTCAGGCGTAGGGAGTGCAACCCTATCTTTTGCATCCAAACAAGAGTGCCGCAAATGAGCGCCGCCGTCACAAACTGGAAGAACAATTTTTGTTTAGCCTTCAGGCCAAGACTTCGCCGCCTAACCACCTTTAAATAATCATCTGCAAACCCAATTGCTCCATGCATTACAAGAGAGCCAAGGGCAACCCAAACATAAAGGTTGGTAAGATCGGACCACAATATCGTTGGGACGACTATACTAATGATTATAAGCACTCCCCCCATAGTTGGTGTGCCCGCCTTTGCCTGATGAGTAGAAGGTCCGTCACGGCGTATAAATTGCCCTATCTCGAATGCGTGGAGTCGTGTTATTAACCATGGACCTAAAAGCAGACAAATGAGAAAGGCTGTTAAAGATGCACAGGCAGTTCGAAAAGTAATGTATCTGACAACATTTAGAAGGGATAAATATTCCTGCATTTCGGATAAAAAATAATAAATCAATTTTTTCCACCTTCGGATAACTGTCGTAAGTTACGCACTACGACCTCCAGTCCAATTCCACGCGAAGCCTTTACCAAAATAAAATCGTTATTTCTTAATTTGGGAACAAGGACCTCAATAGCCTCTTCTGCATCCTCTACCCTAACCACTGAATCTGTGGACATACCTCCATCTATTGCCCCCTCCGCAATACCAATAGATGCTTCTCCAACAGCGACAAGGGCGTCGATTCCAGATCTACTAACCTCTCTACCTACTTGTAGATGCAAGTCTAGAGCTTGCTTTCCAAGTTCGAGCATACCTCCCAGAACAAGCACTTTTCTGCCGTTCCATTGAAGGTCTCGAAGATCTCTTAACACGGAACTTAATGCTGCTGGATTCGAATTGTAGGACTCATCAATGACCTGTACTGCCAAACCATCAGATAAAAACAGCTTTTCAATTCGACCTCGTTGCTTTAAAGGTTTTAGGGCAGCTAATCCCCTCTCTATTTGCCTCTTTCCCAAACCTAAAACGTGTGCAGTGCTGACAGCAGCCACTACATTGTAAAGATAGTGCCGTCCAACAAACGGCAGATTAACCTCAATCGAGTCTCCTGGGAGCTGGATTGAAATGTCCATATGATTGAAATCCTCAGATCGGAGACAACGGACGACAAAATCTTGCCCGAGGCCCATCCCAAAGGAGTGAACCGGTCCTTGATGACATTTAACTACCCGTTCTAGTTCTGGATCATCACCATTAAAAATTAATAGCCCCTCCGAGGATAATCCCTGCAGGATCTCGGCCTTGGCATCAGCAATATCTGAAACCGAGTCAAAAAACTCCAAATGAACAGGGGCAACATTAGTGAGTACTGCAACATCCGGAATAGCTATCTGAGTAAGCAGACCAATCTCTCCTGAGTGATTCATTCCCATCTCTACAACAGCCCATTGGTGATCCTCTCGTAAACGACATAGACTCAGAGGCAGACCTAGATCGTTATTCAAATTTCCTTGAGACTCGCAGACTGTAAATTTTTCACGCAACAAGGCAGCCATAAAAGTACGGGTGGTGGTTTTCCCCATGCTTCCCGTTATCCCTATGAGCTTTCCCTCCCACCTTTTACGAAGAAATGCACCCAATCTCTGCAGAGCTATAGTGGTATCGCTAACACGCAAAAAACCTATTCCGGAAGGAGATCCTAACGGCATATCCTCAGAATGGATAACCGCTTTGGCACCCCTCTCGATTGCCTCTTTAACGAAGTCATGTCCATTAAACTGGGTTCCTTTGATAGCTATAAAACACTGACCGGGCTGGATCGTACGACTGTCAATTGAAACATCAGGAAAAATCGGCGGCGGATCTCCGAAAGATGAAAATCTAAGTTCAGCGTTAATATTCTGAGCAATTTCACTCAGAGAAATTTCGATCATGTAGTTCCTTGGCTACAACAACATCGCTAAACTCGATTTGATGCTGTCTGAACTCCTGGTAGATTTCATGTCCTTTACCCGCTATCAGGACAAGATCTCCCGGTTTTGCAATACGAAAAGACATCTCAATTGCGGATCGTCGATCCTCTATCACCTGATAGACGGCACCTTCGGGAATACCGGTTTCAATCTGGCGAAGAATTTCTTGTGGAGACTCCGACCGAGGGTTGTCTGAAGTCAAAATCAAGGCATCAGTCAGCTTGGCTGCCACACCTCCCATTTTAGGTCTCTTACTGATATCTCGATCACCTCCACAACCAAATACACAAATCACCCGGCCTTCACTCATTTGGCGAGCAAGTCTCAAAACATTTTCAAGCCCATCTGGCGTGTGAGCAAAATCGACAAAAACCGAGAAGGGAGATTTTCCATCTACACGCTCAAACCGACCGGGGACGGCTTTCAAGTCGGCGATTCCCTCCCTAATCAGATTCCTGGAAACCCCCAAGGCATGACAAGCAGTGACAGCTGCCATTATGTTGTAGACGTTATACTGGCCGACCAGACAGCTCTCAAGTGAGATCCCCCCCCCCGACAACTCCAGATCCATCTTAATTCCATCAATGCCCGTTTCTACTGCTATCGGATGGACATCATTGCTCGGTTCAAATCCAAAAGTAACAAGATCTATAGAGGGATCCATTTCCAAGCTACCTGAACAAGGATCATCACCGTTCAGAATAGCGATCTTCAATCCTGGATTATAGGCTAATTCAAACAGTTTCTGTTTGGCCTGCAGGTAGTCTTGCATCGTCCCGTGAAAATCGAGGTGGTCCTGACTCAGGTTAGTAAATACCCCCACTTCGAATTCACATCCGTAAGTCCTCTCCAACGCCAACGCATGAGAAGAAACCTCAACAGCGCCGGCCTCACAGCCTTCCTTGACTGCAATGGAAAGCAATCTTTGAATTTCCGGTGCCTCAGGAGTCGTCCGAATTGCCGGCAACCGTCTTGAACCACAATAAGTCCCGATTGTCCCCATCAGAAGCGAGGGATCTTTTTTGCTTAAAATCGAGTGTATTAGATAAGCTGTAGTGGTCTTACCATTGGTACCTGTAATACCTATCAATCGTATCCTCGAAGAGGGTTTTTCATAGTAATGGCTAGAGATTTCTGCCATAGATCGACGGATTTCAGGAACCCTTATCCAAACCTTCGGAAAGTCTTTGGGACTCGGCCGCTCGGATACTACAGCGGCAGCTCCATTAAGAATCGCCTCAGGAATGAATTCATGTCCATCTAATTCCATTCCATCAACTGCAAAAAATATAGAATCAGCACGAACCCGACGAGAATCAAACGCTAGGGATGAAACCTCAGTCGTCAAATCCCCCTCCGACCCTACTGACAGAGAGAGTGGCAGGATGTGGCTGAATAATTTCCGAAGTTCCAAAATCCTCTTCCCCCTTTCCGGAAAGGATAATTTCACAAGTAGAACCTACACTGACAAGAGTTCGTGGCTCAGGCCGCTGTGCCGCAACTCGACCCTGACCCGTTACACTGAGCACCATGCCTAATCGGGCACTCTCCTCAGCAACTCGTCGCAGAGTCATACCTCTAAAATCGGGAAGTTGAAACCTCTCAAAAGCCTCATCCACCACTACGGATTTCCGTGCTAGATTATCGCCCCGTTGCGGGCCAGTATTACTGAAGTCACTTGGGGGAGAGGTCTTTTGGGTTGAGAGATCAGAACTGAGCTTTGGGGCCATGCGGTAAGTCTTAGCAACCCTCTCAGTATTCCTGGGTTCGTCCTGGAGCACACCCAGCTTTATCAACGCTCGTTCGGAAATCTCTTTGAATACAGGAGCAGCCACTCTGCCACCAAAATACTCACCCACCGGTTCGTCAATTACAACTATCACCGAAATCACGGGGTTCTCGACTGGAGCAAAGCCCGCAAACGAAGAGACATATTTCTCCTTAGAGTAACCACCTACAACATATTTCTGTGCTGTGCCAGTTTTTCCGGCTGACGAAAACCCGTTTAATGCTGCTGACCTACCAGTCCCCTTTGTTACTGTGAGCTCCATTGCTTCCTTGACGAAATCCGCCACCTCTTTGCGGATCACTCTTTTCCTCTCGACTTCCGGAGACGCCACCAGATGACCTTCAGGGTTCACTACTTGGCGCACAACCTGAGGTTTGACAAGGTAACCACCATTCGCTATTACCGCTACCGCTCGCAGCATTTGAAGGGATGTAACGGTAAGCTCTTGGCCAATAGAGATAGCTCCAATTGACAACTTCGACCACTCTGAAACAGGCCTGAGAAAACCTCTGGATTCGAATGGCAGATCCACGCCTGTAGAATTCCCAAACCCGAAGCGCTTTATGTACTCTTGGAACCGATGTTTTCCGAGACGCTGCGCTAGCTTCACGGTTCCGACATTGCTGGATTTAGAGAAGATTTCAGCAACGGTTAAATCACCATAACTTCGAAGAGCTTCTCGATAAACCTTCCCCCCTAGCCTCGCGGTCCCTATCCGACTGTCAACAACCTCATCGAGCTTCGCCAACCTCTCATTGAGAACCGCGGCTAAGGTCGTAATTTTGAATGTTGACCCTGGCTCGTAAGTATCTTGAATTGCCCTATTGCGACGATACTGAGGTGAATAGGTGTTGTACCTATTAGGGTCGAACCGAGGATACGAGGCCATAGCCAGTATGGCTCCACTATGAGGATCCATAACAATGGCACTCCCGTTACCGGCTCCCCAGGACTCCACAGCTGTCCTGAGAGCCTGCTCAGCAGCAAACTGAATGGTGCTATCAAGGTGGAGAACTAAAGTATCCCCTTCAGTCTTCGGTGGATTGGGGTCTCTTCCAAAGCTTCTCTGACGGCCATCCTGTTGAACCACGACCCTGTCTGAAGCACCCCTTAGATGGCTGTCATAGTTGTTTTCCAGTCCAGACCAGGCACGACCATCCTCTCCCAGAAAGCCCAAAAGATGCCCAGCGACCTCTTTACCCGGGTACACTCTTTTTTCCTCCCTTTCAAGGTAAATCCCCTTGAATTTATTCGCCCTGAGCTGAGCTCCGATCTCAGGAGTGAGTCGTCTCTTTAAATAGATATGAATTCGATCGGCTGACAGTTTATTTCGAAGGCTATGAACCGGAACCTCAAGCAGAGGCGCTAGTTTTTCTGCTAACACGGCGGGGTTATCTACTTGTTTAGGGGCTGCCGAAACCGAATCTACAGGAACGCTCACTGCCAGTTCCTGTAATTGTCTATCCAGAACATCCCCTCGTTGCCCGACTAGACGTCGGCTGCCTTTATTCTGTTGAGTCGCTCGCCATTGATAAGCCTCCGCCTTGAAAAACTGCAGGTCTACAAGACGACCAAGTACAAGTGCGACCCAAACAACAATCCAGAGATAAAAAAGAACTAGCCGACCGGTAAAGATTTTTGACGTAAGCGGTTTAAGAGGATCAATCATTGGGTGCGAGAAGCTGGAGAGGGACGAGCGGCGGCCAGGAGATCCCCTCTTGCGGTTGCAACTGAAGGCCCGGCTTCAATGATTGTAATCTCTGGACGGTTTGTACTAACCAGACCTAACTCGGCGGCAATCTCATCCAACCGCTCCGAACTGGTCAATGACATATATTCAGCTCGCACTTCCCTAGCCGAGCCGAGTAGCATAACTCGCTCCTCGCGGAGTGTTTCTATCGCGTAACCTAATCTTGTAATCTCGTGTTGTGTCCAGCTATACGTAATAGCCATTGCGACAAATAGCACCCCAACCGAAAGCCATCCCAGGTTTTCCAATTGAAAACCGGTCTTTTTACGTACTACTCTCTGATTTCTGAGGCCTTGCTTTGACAAATCGACCATGACGTTGTCACTGCCTTTCTTGGGACATTCCCATCTTCTCAAAAACCCGAAGCTTGGCGCTCCTAGACCGAGGGTTCCCGTCTACCTCTGCAGCAGAGGGAATCATCGGTCTCCGACTGAGAAACCTGCCTTTTTCTGCACACTGACAGATGCATAACTCAGGAGGTCGGAAACAGGCGCACACACCTGAAAAACGCCGGAATACATTCTTGACGATGCGATCTTCAAGACTATGGAACGAGATAACCACCAGCCGTCCTGCAGGAGCCAATAGATCGATGACCTCCTCAAGCAGTTGACCTAGCCCCCCCAATTCCTGGTTCACCTCGAGACGCAGAGCCTGGAAAGTTTTCGTGGCTGGGTGTAATTTTTGCCCTCGGCGTGGAGGCCTAATACGGGAAACCAAATTGGCCAGCTGGTGAGTGGTTCTAATTCTAGATATGCGTCGTTCCCGTACTATTTCATCTGCAATGGCCCGTGCACTATTTTCTTCTCCATATTCCCTCAATATAGTTCCGAGACGGTCTGCAGACAGATTATTTACAAGGTCCGCTGCAGTGGCGGGGGTACTTTGGTCCATCCGCATATCTAGAGGACCATCGTGACGAAAACTAAAACCTCTATCTGGGTTGTCCACTTGCATTGAAGAAATGCCTAGATCGAGCAAACAACCATCCAGGAACTCAATCTCCATCCTCCGTAGAATCAAAGGAAGATTCTTGAAGTTTTCATGGTGAAGAGAAAAATTCTCAAATCTTGCCCCTAGCCTTGATCCCGCGTGCCCTAACGCTTCTTCGTCGCGGTCCAACCCGATCAATCTTCCGCGCCCTGCCATTCTCTCCAGTATCGCCTCTGCATGACCGGCCATTCCTACCGTGCAGTCAACAATAGTGGCCCCAGGGTAAACATTAAGTTGTTCAAGACTTTCCCGTAGTAAAACTGGTCGATGTGAAGGTGCTATCATCTCGAGTCTCATATCCCAATCTCAGCCAAAGCCAGAGCATCCACCTCGGTATATGGATCCTTCTCTAATACTTCCTGGAAACGCTCTCTGTTCCATATTTCCAGATAGTTCAGCTGCCCCATTACATCAACTTCCCTTGCATTGACCCCTGCAGCTTCACGTAAACGAGCTGGAACAAGAATTCGGGATTGGCGGTCAACTTTTGCAACTTGACCGTAGTAACTAGTGTTGCGCAAAAACTTGAGCTTTCCGGGCAGTAACTTGGGTGGCTCTAGAAGCCTAGCCTCCATATCCTCCCACTCATGCATCGGGTACACGAGAACGTTTTGCCCTGTTACGCTAGTAACATAGACTTGCTCTCCGTAGTTCATATCGAGGGTTTTCCGGTGGGCCGACGGGATCTTAATACGACCCTGTGCGTCGATCTTGGCTGGAAGATTTCCTCGGAACATATCAGGACACCGAAAAGCAGCAAAAACCCTTTTTCGACCTTTCTAATCTATTTTGCTCCAAATCGTCCCAAAGTCAAGAGAAATCAGCCTCTAACTACATTCCCTGGAACTTAATGTCCGTGAGAAAACAGGAGTGGAGAATGTGTTCAATCACCTCAAGTGGATGCTAGAAGTTTTTAAAAAAATTCTGCTATCCTGAAAAGTCACCCAAATAGAACACTAAATATCCTGATCCCAGTTTTTAATTACCCTCATCATCCGCCAAAGCAAACACACCTTGACTGTCAAGCCGATGGGAACGTTGACCGGCTGATTTGAAGTGAGTAGGATGAGCTAAATCAAGCGAGGAGACTTACCCAGAAAAAGCTGCTAGACATTGAAGGATTCCCGGCGATTCCCGCTGGTAATCGCCTCTGAAAGGAACCCATGGATGAGTATTTAAGCCAAGTTGACCCCAAAGTTTCGGTAGCCATCGACCAGGAAACTGTTCGTCAGTCCAGTACCCTGGAATTGATTGCCTCTGAAAACTTCACTTCACGGGCCATCATGCAAGCCAATGGATCTGTTTTTACGAACAAGTACGCAGAAGGGTATCCCGGTCGTCGCTATTACGGCGGTTGCGAGTTCGCAGACCAAGTAGAGGAATTAGCAATAGAGCGGCTCGGCCGCCTCTTTGGAGCTGACCATTCTAATGTCCAACCACATTCCGGATCACAAGCCAATACGGCTACCTATCTTTCGGTATTAAATAACGGAGATAAAATTCTGGGGATGGATCTCTCTCATGGGGGCCATCTTACTCATGGTCACCCACTGAATTTTTCTGGGCGCTTTTTTGAAGTGGCAGCCTACGGTGTCGACAAAGAAACAGAAAAAATAGACTACGATGCCCTGGAAGACCTGGCGCGTCTAGAAAAACCAGCCATGATCGTTGCCGGCGCCAGTGCCTACAGTCGGACTATCCATTTCGATCGATTAGCTGAGATTTCGAAAAGCGTAGGAGCATTTCTAATGATCGACATGGCGCATATTGCCGGCCTCATCGCAACTGGATTACATCCCAGCCCTGTCCCATATGCTGATTTTGTGACTTCCACTACCCACAAAACACTCCGAGGTCCCCGAGGTGGACTGATCTTATGTACCGAAGAACACGCTAAATCGGTCGACCGACTTGTGTTTCCAGGCATTCAGGGAGGGCCATCAGTTAACACTATTGCGGCCAAGGCAGTCTGCTTTGGAGAGGCCTTGCAACCCGATTTCCTGAAGTACCAACAACAGGTCATTTCAAATGCCAAGGTCTTGGCCTCCACTATTTCTAGCCAAGGATTTCGGATCGTATCGGGTGGAACGGACAACCACCTTTGCACCGTAGATGTCTTTTCAAGAGGTATCACAGGCAAACAGGCAGAGTACGCCCTCGAAAAAGCCTCCATTACGGTGAACAAGAATACGATTCCTTTTGACAAAAACCCTCCTATGATCACCAGCGGTATCCGAATCGGAACTCCTGCCCTGACGACTCGAGGTATGGAGGAACAAGAAATGAAACTCATCGGAGAATGGATCTGCAAAATCCTCAACAACTTGGATAATGAATCAGTCCGCAGAAAAGTGCGTTCTGATGTTGCAGAACTCACAGCACATTTCCCACTTTACGAATTTTTAACTCCCGAAAGTCCTAGAAACACCTAATGGGGCAAGAGCTCTTTTCGGTCGAAGAAGCCTTTCAACAGGATGGAGTGTTGGCCAAAAACCTGGACGAGTTTGAGGCTCGCCCTTCCCAGGTTGCGATGGCCAAGGCAATCCAGCAGGCCATTATCGACCGTGAACACTTGTGCGTTGAAGCAGCAACAGGTACCGGAAAAACCCTAGCCTATCTTATTCCGGCTATATTGAGTAACAAGCGAGTTGTCATTTCAACAGCAACTAAAAACCTCCAAGATCAGCTCCTCGATAAAGACCTGCCGTTGCTTTCACGCTACCTAGACACTGATTTCAAGGTGACCTGCATGAAGGGCCGCAACAACTACCTTTGCTTACAACGGCTAAATCAAGTCCGACGACAAGGCCAACTTTTATCCGAGAAGCGAGAACAATTAGAATCTATAGCCTCTTGGAGTACCCTCTCAAAAACCGGGGATCGCTCAGAGCTGGAATGGCTAGCGGATGACGACCCTCTATGGGGAACCCTGGATGCCCGCAGTGATACCTGCACAGGCCAAGCTTGTGATTACTTCAAGGAATGTTTCGTGACAAGAATGCGTCAAAGGGCTTTCCGAGCGGACATCACTATCGTCAATCACGCTTTATTTTTTTCAAATCTAGCTCTCGAAGTAGACGAGATTGGAACAGTACTGCCAGATTTTTCAGTTCTCATACTCGACGAAGCTCACCAGGTAGAGGACATCGTCGCTCAGCATTTTGGACATCACCTCAGCAATCTTAAAGTGAATGATTTAATTCTGTCACTCCAGAAGGTCTTCACCTCTAGCCCTAATCTGCTCCGTGCCCTAGCACAACTTCAAAAATCATCACTACACTTCTTTGAGTCTTTCCCTCAGGGATTGGGGAATTTTTCCTTGAACTTCTTTCCTTCTCAACAAGGAACCATCGACCTGAGAGATGAACTAGCTTCGCATTTCTCTAAAGTTATGGATAACCTCCGTCTGCTCGAATCGGAAATGCAACTTGTGCAGCAACGCCCCGAGGAGTGGGAACCCTTGCAAGCACAAATCGATCGCCTCATATCCGAATTCGATTTAATTTTTGTACAGGACAGGGACGACCAAATCTACTGGTTTGAAAGGAGGAAGAGTGGGGTATTCCTACATGCTACTCCAGCCAACGTATCTAGGCTGTTACGAGAAAAACTTTTTTCGAAAATTGAATCTGTCATCCTCACATCTGCAACTCTAACCACCAACAACAACTTTAATTACCTTAAAGAAAGATTGGGCGTGCCGAGCCCCATTGAACTAGATCTCCCCTGTGAATTCGACTACCAGAAACAATCAGTCCTTTTCATCCCTAGCGGCTTCCCAAATCCTGGCAGTGAGCACTTCCAAGATGCTGCAATCAAAGTCATTCAACAGATCCTAGAGATCAGCTACGGGCATGCATTTATCCTCTGTACTAGTTTCTCCAATATGAATCTATTCTATGAGGCCCTGTCCAGGCAGACAGACTTTCCGTTATTGAGACAGGGACAAATGCCCCGGAATCTTCTTTTAAATGAGTTCAAGAAAACCTCTCGATCGGTCCTGTGTGCCACTTCTAGTTTCTGGCAGGGCGTGGATGTTAAGGGTTCCGCCTTAAGAGCTGTGATTATTGACAAACTACCCTTCCAAGTTCCTACTGAGCCCGTCGTCGCAGCACGTCTCCACAAATTACGTGAAGAAGGCAAAGACCCTTTCTTCTCTTATACCCTCCCGGAAGCCATCATAACTCTAAAACAGGGCCTAGGACGGCTAATCCGATCCAGAGATGATAAAGGAATTCTAGCCGTTTTAGACACTCGTCTTCGAACCAAGGGTTATGGCCACAACTTCTTGGAGAGCTTGCCAAAATGTACAGTCACCGATACCATGCAGACACTGAAAAGTTTCTGTCCAAAGACAACATCCCGATCTCGTCGGAGCTGAGGTTTATGAAAATCAAGTGGATCCATTATTTACTCTTCGTCTCTATTGCAACTCCTGTATCTGCCTTCGGTCAGGGTGTAGGTCGTATAGGCGGAAAAGTTATTGACGCTGAAGGCAACCCTATTAAAGGCGCCCAGATCCAAATCGAGGCGATGACCTCTAAGCGGAAGTATAAGGCTAAAACCAATGACAAAGGTCAATACCTCCACATGGGTGTATTCATTAATGCCAGAACTCGTTACAGAGTGATTGTACGCAAAGAAGGATTTGCTCCCGATTTCATGGAACACGTTCGACCGACTCGCGACGGAAGAGGCGGGAACATCGACTTCACACTCCAAGTTGGCAACCATCAGATGACAATGGCTTACCAGGTGACTGATGCAGAACGAGCTGCAGCCAGAAAGGCTCCGCCGCCAACGCCCAAAGCACAGACAAAACCCGCTGGGCCCGGACTTGTGGAGACATACGAGGCAGGTGTCGCTGCGATCAATGCCGGAAACTTTAGTGAAGCCGTCGCTCTACTGAGTAGAGCAAACGAAATTGATGGTTCACAACCAGCTATATGGAGTGCTTTGGCTAAGGCCCACGAAGGATTGCGGGATTATGATGGAGCCCTGGAGGCATATGAAAATGCCGCCTTCCTCGATCCGTCCGTTCCCATCTATCAAAATATGGGGAATATCTGGGCCGCTAAGCGTGATATGGATAAGGCTAACGAGTACTATGAGAAGGCTGTCGCCTTGGCAATTGAAACCGATCCGACAGCAGCTGGCACTACCTATTACAACATGGCCGTTACCCATATCAATTCAGGGAATTTTAAGGCCGCTATTCCTGTATTGCTCAAGGCAGTCGAAGCCGACCCCAACCACGCAGATGCCCATTACCAACTCGGGATCACCCTGCTGGGAGCTAACAGGATTGCCGAAGCGGTTGAGCATCTCCGTAGATACGTGGAATTACAACCATCCGGAGAGAATGCTGTCACAGCACAGGCCTTAGTAGAAGAACTGGGCTGAGACTTGCAGAAATTAAAGCCTGATCTCAGATGAAAATCCAAGAATACGATACTGGTCGGCTTTAAAACCTCACAAGCTCCAGCTGGCAATAGCCTTCCATATTGATAGATCGATTGGATATGAAGAATAAGCACCTGGCCTTTGGAATAGTCGGAGTTTTGATCGGATTCGTAACAGGGTTCTTCTTTAACGAAGCTCTTCGATACGATGCTGCAGAAGACCAGCTGCATCAATCGCAGGCGACATCCACCGGATCAGAACTACCCCAGGATCATCCTACTGCTCAGGTACTCGAGAAGCTCAGAGCAATGCAGGAGGAGGCGCAGGAGCATCCGGCAGATTATGAACTCCGCGTAATCCTCGGCAACACTTATTACGACATGAGTCGTTTCGACTCCGCCATACGCTGGTATGAAGAAGCTCTGGCCTTAAATTCTGAAAGCCCAAATGTGACCACAGATCTCGGGACAGCCTACTTTTACACTGGCCAGCCCGATCGTGCTGTTGAGCTGTTTCGTCTGTCTCTGGAACTTGAGAAGGATCACCCTCAAACATTACAAAACCTTGGCTGGGTACAGTTCAACTCCGAGAAAATAGAAGAAGCAATTTGGGCCTGGGAAAGACTAATCGCTTCACACCCAAACTATCAACACATCGAAGCTATCAAAAAACATCTAGATGAGGCCCGTGCTCGTCTGAAGGGGAAATCCACTTAGCAATGGCCCTTCTGAAGTTTGCTATTTTCCTCGCTCTAGCCACACTGGTTCGATGGTTAATTTCTCCGCCTAGAAAATCTTCCCGGCAACAGACCTCTAGTCCTGCAAGTGGTAAAATGATCAGAGACCCTCACTGCGGAACGCATGTCGCTCAAGAGTTAGCTATCCAGGTTAAATCGGGAGGAGAAACTCTCATGTTTTGTTCAAAAGACTGCCAGGACAAATACCTTCGCCTCAGACGTACATCCGAGCCAAAAGGTTGATTCTCATACCATGTCACAGAAGCTATCACTCGTATGAAGATAGGTATCGTAGCAAAGGCCCACATCCGGCATTTCTCAGGTCAACTCAAACAGGTACTCAGTCTCCTGCAAGACCGACAATGTCAGCCTATCGTTGCCGAACAAGTGGTAGAAGAGTTCGGCCTTAAAAACATCAAAGGCTACCCTTTCAAAAAACTGCCGGAACTTTCTGATGCACTTATCGTTTTTGGAGGAGACGGCACACTTCTGTCCGTTGCAAGACTTGTTGGAAAAAACCGCTGCCCAATACTAGGTATTAATTTGGGATCACTCGGATTTCTTACTGAAGTAACTCGAGATGAGTCTTTAGACTCTATTAATGCACTGATAAATGGTCACTACCGCACCAATCGCCGTGCGTTGCTGGAAGTTAAACTGAATCGAGAGAATGAGGAAATAGCATCCTACAGGTCACTCAACGAGGCAGTTGTAAATAAGGGAGCACTTGCTCGAGTAATTACCCTTGAGACCTTTTGCGGAGAAGATCTGATAGCGAATTTCACAGCAGACGGAATAATCATCGCGACCCCAACTGGATCCACTGGATATTCCCTGTCTGCTGGTGGACCTATCTTGTTGCCAACACAAGAATTGATAGTCCTGACACCAATCTGCCCACATACACTTACAAGCCGTTCGATTATTATTCCAGCGAAGTCCGAAGTGAAGATTAGATTGCAGGATGGCGAAGATGTAATGCTAACGATCGACGGACAGGTAGGGAAAAAGGTTCTGCCGGGTGATGAGGTGATTTGCCGGACATCGGACTGCTTCATCGAGCTGATCGAATCTACTTCGAGAAGCTTTTTTGATGTCCTGAGAAAAAAATTAAAGTGGGCAGAGCACTAGACGTTAGAGAAATGGGCACTGAGAAGCTCTTGTATCTCCTGGGCGGCATGCTCGTCGCCAGCATCCTTACAAATAGTGAGACCCTGCTCTAAAACATTCTGGGCTTCCTCTGTTTCCCCCAGATCGATTAGGGTTACACCATACTGGAAAAAAGCAGCTCTATAATCTGGCTGAAGATCTAGCAACTTTTGGAACCAATCTATAGACTTCTCCAGCTCTTTCGAACCCTTATATTCCATTGCGATACCATAGTGAGCGAAAACATTACTCGGATTTTTCTCCAGTATTCTCTTTAGTTGCTTAAGTCTGTTCATGTTATTTAAAGAACACTCCAATTCGAGGCGTCTTGCTTACACCCTCATCACGATAGCCCTCTCCATTCTGATCCTAGTCTTTTACACTCCTGCATTCGAATGGAGCCTACTACGCATCTCAGGATATGCACTTCTCATCCTTGGAATGATTCTAATCATTTTCAGTAAAATTCTTACTATAATTCAGAAGGCAAAACTCCGAAACGAAAAGGTCGAATGCCGACACTGCAGTTGGAACGGGTCTGGGCTAAGTACTTTGAAAGCTAGAGGGTGTCCGGAGTGCGGATCTAACCAGATCACACCTTGTTGTCCTCCAAGTGAACGGAGAAGTAAAGGCGACAGGCAAATATAATCACAATCTACCTATCAAGACTGATATCTTTTTTCTAAGATTTCCGGAAGTCGATAAACGGTTAAACATTCTTCACATTTGAGAAGTATTAGTGTTTCCTCTCGACCGAATTCCTTCTCGAGAAGCTTCAAGGTATCTGAATCCGCTTCATTGTAGTAATCGGCAAATGGGTGATACCGCTTGAGTCCACCATGGCATGCCTTGCCCTTTTCATTACGCTGACTGCAAACCACTTGCTTCTCTATAAGATCCTTAATCAAAACTAACGCTCCAGACTGAAAAAAGCTAATGCCCTACCCACATGTTAACCAAAAGATCATCTCTCAGGAAATCTCTTTCTTCGGGAATTCATTGTGGCAATCCTCTAGCTTTCAAAACGGCAGGGTATCTACACCGCTAATATCAGGACTTAACCTGCTCCTTCTCGAAGTCGTCTCTCGAGGTATCGGAGACTTTCATCCATTAGATCAACAAACCCACGTTCATCACGAGATTCTACTATCGATTCAAGCTCGGATACTGCCTTTTGGAGGGCCACCAGAGATTCACTCCCGTAGTCATTCAGAGATTGAATCTCGAAATATAGATGTGGGTTATCGTGGGCAACCTGAGAGGCGACCTTTAGCTGAGCATCGAATGTTGTACTGGAAAGTTGAGCGAGACGAGGAGCATCTTCTCCGCTTTTCGCTAAGGCAGCCACAAATGCAATATTCAGAGCGTGTGAGAGACCAAGTACGTATGCGATCAGGCGGTCATGTTCCTCAAGATCCATATCAACTAGTTCGGCTGTGGTTGACGTAAATAGACCTCGCGCTGCCTGATGGGCTTCTTCTACACCAAGATCAATGAATATTACGTGGCGACCAGACAATAATTCAGTATCTGGACCAAACATGGGGTGTATAGAACTGATCTTAACCCCCGCCTCTACTAACGCCTGCAAAGGCCCGCGCATTGGACTCTTGAGGGAGCTAATATCTATAACCAGACCCGACGGCCGAAAATCCAACAAGTCTTCTAGAATCTTCGCAGATTCTCTAATTTGTGCAGCCACAACGATCACATCATGATCTAGATCTATCTCCTGCCATCTACCCACATTCCTGTAGCCGTCCATACCATCCATTGGATCAGAAATTTCGATTGCAAAACCCTGTGAGTCCAAAAATCGGGCGAACCATCGCCCCATCTTACCGGCACCACCAATAACTAAAACTCGCTTCCCGCCTCCCTCTCCCTGTACTGCTATCGACTTCCGTTCCTGAGTGGCGAGTGAGTTCTTTATCAATAACGAAAAGAGCTGGTCGCACAATGCTCCAGTAAGCAGTAGTTCGCCACCTAATTCTCGGGCTCTCTCTAAAACGTCTTTCTCTTGCTGGAAGTCTTGGGTCTCCTCCCCCATATTCCGTTTCATTTCTCCCATTCGGACGGAAACTTCCTGTCTTCTCCCTACAAGTCGGAGTAAATCGGCATCCAGTTCAGCAAGTCTCTCCTCTAAGCGGGCAACCTCGATTCTGAGTTTCTTTTGACTTGGCATACCTATTCCTCTTATCAGAGTTCTTCCAAACGCTGCGATGCTTGCTCCAAAAGTTCGACTGTTTTACAAAAGGCGAAACGGATAAGATTTTCCCCTCGCTCTGGACGATGGAAAAAACTGCTCCCGGGCACAGTCGCCACACCGACATGACGTATCATATGTCTAACAAATTCCACATCGGTCTTTTCTGTGAGAGGAGCTATATCCGCCATAATATAGTATGCCCCTTGAGGTTCCCAGACCCTAAAACCCACCTTACTAAGGGTATTCAACATAATATCCCGCCTAGCCCTATACTCCTCAGATAAACCTTCGTAATACTCTAAAGGAGCATCAAGGGCAACAGCTGCTGCATCCTGCAAAGGAGCCGGCGCGCCCACTGTAAGAAAATCATGCATCTTACGAATTGCGGATGCTACTTCTGGAGGAGCAACTATGTATCCAAGCCTCCATCCGGTCACCGAAAAGGTCTTAGACAAACCGCTGATTGTGATTGTCCGAGCCCGAGCATTACCTATTGTAGCAATCGGTACATGCAGACCTTCATAAATAATATGTTCGTAGATTTCGTCTGTGATCAAGTAGAAATCAAATTCTTCTGCTAATTCAGCTAGCCATTGCAATTCTTCTGTGGAGAAAACTTTACCTGAGGGGTTATTAGGGCTGTTGAGAATCAATGCTCGAACTCCGCCCTCGTGGATCAGAGATTCACAAAGTGTACGCAACTCCTCCCGTGAAAATGAAAAATCGTTTTCTGGATCGAGAGCAACGAAATGAGGGATCGCACCAGCGATAATTGCATCAGGACCATAATTTTCATAGAACGGTTCAAATACAATGACATGTTCCCCGGGATCGAGTACGGCCAGCAGAGATGCAATCATGCATTCTGTGGCCCCACAACAAACGGTCACTTCCAACTCGGGATCAACCTCTAGATTGTAGAATCGTTGATAATTACGGGCAATGGCTTCCCTAAGAGCTGCAGAGCCCCAAGTCACTGCGTACTGGTTAATATCGCTCCTAATTGCCCGACAGGCCGCCTCCTTAATAAAGTCCGGTGCGCTAAAATTAGGGAATCCCTGTGCCAGGTTGATGGCTTCGTGTTCGGCAGCCAATCGACTCATTTCACGAATAACAGACTCAGTAAACTGTTCTGCCTTACAGCTGACCTTTCGCATTATCAAATCCTCCACTCATGGATCATTCAAATCTCTCTCCCAAACAATTCAATAGCCAATCACTCTATATGGATCAGAAATCCTGGCTATGGACCTTTCTCCAACTGACTCTAACCGATGCAAGGCCCGGGATACTCCTCACCTAAAAGAGATTGTTCACCACCGGCGAGAATGCGAATTACTTCGGCGTCAAAATAGTCCTTTTTGGCTCGGACATCCGGATGCACTCGTCTCTCGTAAATTTCACGACCACGTTCAATTTCCTCATGGAGTCTCCTATAGATATTGCCTCTTACACGACCTTGCCTAACGAGCTCAATATTATGAAGCCTGATCTCAGATACCAATAGCCGGGCAAAGCGACTTCCATCTTTCCGGTGTCCTTCATAAATTCCACGGGAACCCTCTTCAGCCTGCTTCATATCTTTCCGCTGGCTATCGGAACCTAGCTTTACCGGATCTGCCTCAATAGCCAATCCTCCGAGGTTCTCATCCCGCGCTTGAATCTCTGCCCCACCCAAATCGCTTCCTCCCTCAAGAGAGTCCTCGACGGAACGCAATCTATTGTTATCCGTCCGTAGTCCATTATTCTGAATAATGAGGGTAGTAATGAGTGACAGTACCTCAAGCTCTCCCGTCGAAAACCTCTTTTGGGCATCACCGTAGAGCACCACAGGGACTTCTTGACCAAATACTAACGGGATACACACAACCGCCTCAGGAGTTTTTTCTCCATTCCAACTGAAATCTTTTACGGCGCTGTCTTCAGCGTAAAAAATAGTCCTTTCTTGGACTGCTCTTGCCAATAACGAAGTCTCTCCGCTTTTTCCCTTGAGAGATATATCCTTCAAATTTCTTTTTCCAAAACCACTCGTATACCAAGCAACAAGGAGATCTTCCTTGCGCAGGAAAAGGGCTGCACGGGACACCCAATTCCTAGCAAGCTGCAGGTAGGCCTCGAGAATCTGCCTCTGAGTTGTTGCCTCTGTCATCCGAAGAATTGAACTATCGGCGAGTGCTGCAACATCTCCACTTTTTTCAAAAATCTCCTCAGCAGCCCTTATTGAGGACCCACTCTCGATGCTACGCAACCTTTGCGATATCTCTGATAACTTGCGGTCTAATTCGTCAAGTCGCGTAACAATAAATTTTTCCTTCTCCACGTCCCTAATCATATCCCCTTAATTGGGGAACTATATGACCCAAGTTGACGCTGGTCAATATTCCGATTCCCCCTTCCAGAACTATTATCCGGTCCTAATCACTTCCCCAACAACCTCTGACAACTCCTCAGTGAGAATTTATTTCCTTACATGAAATTTAATGAAAAATAGATTAAAGCAACGGCTTTCTCTTATCCTGTTAAGCATGGCTAATAAAATTCCACAAAAACTCGCCATCCTAGGCTTAGGTAAACTTGGGAGTATTATTTTGCAAGGCTTTCTTGACAGTAAGCTCATTTCTTGCAACCAAATCCAGGCAACCGTGGCCCATTCATCCAAGACAGTCGAGTTATCGGCCAAATTCGGGATCCCAGTATCAATAGATAACTGTTCCGCGGCGGCGGAAGCGCAGATTCTATTTCTGTGTGTCAAACCACAGACAGTTTTAAAAGTCTGTGAGGAGATCCGGCCCAGTCTCCACTCCGGCCAGCTAGTCGTTTCTGTTGCTGCTTCCGTCCCGACTTTACTGATAGAGAATATTCTCAAGATTGAAGTTCCCGTCGTTAGGGCTATGCCCAATACACCTTGTCAGGTGGGGGCGGGCATGACTGGTATTTGTGCCGGACGATTTGCGAACAACGAACATACCAAACTTGTTGAACACCTATTTAGTAGCGTTGGCCGTACGGCAATCGTAGAAGAACAGAATATGGACGCTGTTACAGGCCTTTCCGCCAGTGGCCCCGCCTTCATCTACGTTATCATCGAATCGTTAATCGAGGCAGGTTTACAGGCAGGACTAAAACAAGATATCGCCTCCTTACTTGCTGCTCAAACAGTCAGAGGCGCTGCAGAGATGGTACTGAAGACTGGTGAACACCCTGCCACTCTAAAGGATCGAGTGGCCACTCCCGGTGGTTGCACCATAGAAGGATTGAAGGAACTTGAAGAAGGACAATTGGAAAAGACTCTTATCAATGCCGTAGCCAAAACAATCCAAAAAGCCGGCAAGCTACTACCGCCGGATCAGTCAGAGTCAGGATCGTAGAAAACAATATTTTCCCATTCTGATGGATCCGAACGTGCCACCACCGCTCTAACAGGTTCTTCATTTGATAGATTGAAGACTTCGTGAGGGATTCCGGGTTCAATAAATATGAAATCTCCTGCTTTATTCTCAACTGTTTTTTTCAGTCCCGGACCATAATCGTGCCGGACGCTACCCTCCAGCAGGTAAAGCATGACCTCAAACCCCACGTGAATATGCGCTTTCGCCACTCCTCCAGGTGGAATAGTAGCGACATTCATGGACAGTTTCTTAGCGTTGACATTACTTTCAGATAATCCAGCCTTGTAGGCTATCCCATTCCAATTTCGAAATGTGGTGCTCCCAGGAAGAACCGAAATACCTTCTCCACCCTCTATCATAGACTCCAATTCAGATTGTTCGGCCATAGCTCCCCCTCGGAAATCACATAATCTATATCTTAAATCCTAACGTCAACAATCATGGTGATCCACTACCTTATTTTAGAATTTGGAGTTTTCCAGTCCAGAAATCAAGGTAATAAAAGGTAAATAGTCGCCAAATCTAACACCTTGAATCTCCTGAATCTTAATCTTCACTGTGTCGACGA
>Ga0310344_10000247_pt1 | contig 44392 bp, 39 predicted proteins | sample HC15DNA20200_MG_FD_203801 | JGI IMG/M metagenome (GOLD analysis project Ga0310344, IMG submission 203801) | Marine microbial communities from station ALOHA, North Pacific Subtropical Gyre - HC15-DNA-20-200_MG | ecosystem: Environmental > Aquatic > Marine > Oceanic | place: Pacific Ocean: North...
ATGGCGGTCGCTGAAGCAGTCGACGCTGATTTCCTCGCCGGGCAGGTATTCGGTGACCACGGGCTGCGGCACGCGTGCCATTGCCTCGGCCAGCATGTCCGCGTCTTCGGCGCGGATGAAATCCTGGCCGCCCTGGCCCATGTCGGGCTTCACCGCGACCGGCCACTGCGCGATTGCCTCGCCCGGCGCGTAACGATGCGGCACCCAGGGCGCATGCGCGAAGGTTTCCAGCATGGCTCGCTTGCTGCGGGCGATTGCGCAGGCCTCCGCGTCGCCGTTCACCAGGCGCGCGCCCCATGCGGCGATGCGCGGCGCCAGGTAGGCCTGCACGCTGTCGTGGGTGGCGAACACCAGCTCGATCCGTCGTTCGCGCAGCAAGGTGGCGAAGCGCTCGTCGAAGTCCTCATCGTCGAGCATCGGCAGACGGGCGTGGCGCGCGAACGCCAGCGCGCCGTGGTCGTCGCGGCTGCTGGCACCATGCAGCTCGACGTGCAGCGAACGCTCCAGCGACCGTCCGATCTCCAACCCCACTTCGGTGCCGGCGGGAAACACCAGCACGCGTACCGGGCCCGGCGCGCGAAGGTCGCCGGGCACGGCAAGGATGGAAGCGGACACGGCCTGGTTCACTCCGACGGTGCCAGGTGGTGATCGGCGAAGTACTGCACGATGGCATCGCTGACGGCCGGGTCGCGATAGAACAGCAGGTAACGCTTGCGTGGTCCCGGTTCGCCGAGCGCGGCGGCCGGTGTGCGGCAATCCATCCGCAGGCCGAAACGCCGGCAGATCGCCTGCAATGCGCGGCCGGTGTAATAGGCGGTATGTCCGGTCAGGAACGGATAGAGCAACCGCTGCAGCGGGGTGCCGTCGTGGATGTTGGTGCTGGCCACCACCAGGCCGCCGTCCTTGACCTTGGAGAACAGGTTGGCGAAGTCCTCGTCCAGGGAAGTGAAGTGTTCGACCACTTCGGAGGCGATGACCAGGTCGAACTGCTGCTCGCGCGCGTCCAGCGGCACGAAGTCCTCGGCGTTCTGGAAGTTGGCCATGTCGGAAAGCGCCACCCGGCCGACGGGCAGGCGCTGCTTCATCAGGGCGTGGTCCTGCGACAGCCCCGAACCGAATACCAGCACGTCGGCCGGGCGGGTACCGCCGAGCCGCGCGAGGATGTCCAGGCCCATTTCGGCGATGCGGTATTCGCGCCGTGGGGTGATGCCGTCGCCGGCCCGGGTGCTGGATTCCGGCTTGCTGGTGGCGCCGAATCCGACGTCCACGTAGTTGTGCAGGTTGGTCGGGTTGGCGATGAAGCCGCAGACCTTGCAGATGACGAAGTCGAACGTCCGCCCCTGGAGCTTGCGGGCGACGCAGGTGACCGGTTCCTCGACGACGTCGGCGTCGCCGCAGGCAGCGCATTGGAGGTTCATGGCGAAATGGCCTCGAGAGAAGGACAGGGGCGGGACGGTGCATCCGCCCCGGGGGTCGTGGTCAGGCCGGCGAGCGCGTGCAAGGCCTGTTGGAAGGCCTGGGCGCGGACCGCCCGTGGGCTGATGAAGTACTCGCGCGCCGCGTGCCGGGCACCGGCGAGGGGGTCGTCCCCGGCCAGCACGCGCTGCAGCTTGGCGGTGAATTCGGCCACGCTGGAGAACGTGTAGGCATAGTCTTCGTAACCGAGCCGCCCGCTGAGAATGCGAACGCGCTGGCCGGCCGGTACATGGACGAAGATGGGGCGGTTCAGGGCCAGGCACTCGGAGACCGCCGCAGACACGTCGCATACGAAGACGGCATCGCGTGCCAGCACGTCGGCCAGGTGCGTGCCGCGGTCGATGAAGGTCACCGCCGTGGGGCCCGCCGGCAACGCAGCACCGATATCCTGCTCGGCCGTGCAGTAGCGTTTGTCGAAGGCGCCGGTGGCCGGATGCAGCTTGGCCTGCACGGGCAGGCCGCTGGCATGGGCGGCCGACAGCAGTTCGGTGGCGAACGGCAGCGAGGAGTAGGCCTGGTCCTCGTGATAGCCCTCCCACGTAGGCAGCCACAGGATCCGCGAAGGCGCAGGCACGCTGCTGTCTTCCTCGTCCAGCAGGTGGGCGACCTGGGGGCGGCCGACGATGCGGAAATTCATGCCGCGGGTGTCGAAGTCGGCATGGCGGAAGCGGTCGATATGCGCCTGGCCGGAGACGAAGATCTCGTCGTAGACCTTGAACAGCCGGTTCATGCTCGCGCTCTTGTCGCTGTCGCCATGGCCCAGGAACACATGGGCCAGGCCGGGGTAACGCAGGAACTGGTTGTTGCTGGCGGTGTTGGCGACATACAGCACGGCGCGGATCGAGCCGAACCTGCCGAACAGCATGTCGGTGTCGCGCGAGCCCTTGATCAGCGATACCGGCTCGCCGGGATACGCGTCCACCAGCGCTTCATAGGTGTCCATGGTGCGCGCGACGATCAGGTATTCGACGCCGGCCGCGCGCAGGTGCGGCAGCCAAGGCCTGACGTGGTCGACGCCGCCCGCGCCCAGCGAAGCGCCGGAGTGCAGCACCAGCACGGGGGCCTTCGCGGACGGAGGCATCGCCCGGGCCGAATGCGGATTGTGGATCTTCAGATATCGCAGCGAAGCCTCGAAGAGGTAGCGCGCGACGGGAACCCCGATCTTGTGGAGCATGGTGGCGGCAGCCTCCGTAGGCGATGGGCCAGGGCGTGGACGGGTCATCCGAGCACCACGGCGCGGATGCGGTGGCCGGAGTGACGCTGTTCCGGCGGGGGCAGGCGGCGGAAATCGCCGTAGACGGCTTCCAGGTAACGCTCGGCCTGCTGCGGCGCATGGAAGCGGTGGCCTTCGAAGCGGACCCAGCGGCCCTCGCCGAACACCTCGGGGGCCACCACTTCGCGCTGGCCGTACAGGCCGTACAGGTTGCCCACGCAGGCACTGCCGGCCACGTCACCGCGCGCGACCAGCCATTCGTAGCCGCGGTAGATGGTGCGCGCGGTGCACAACCTGCTGGCCAGCGAGAGCAGGGCCAGGCGCAGCCGGCGCGGCGCGGCCACGCGGTGCCGGTAGTAGCCCTGCTGCTTGTTCATGGTCCACGCGCGCATCAGGCCGAGGGTCTTGAACAGCACGCGGCGGCGCAGGCCGGTGCCGGGCACCGCGTCGATCGGGAAAACATCCACGCCGATCCCGCGGTTGAACGGCCGCGCATAGTCGATCACCAGGCGCGAGCGCGCGTCGCTGACCACCAGGAAGGGATAGGGGGTGTCGGTATCGCGGCTGGGATGGATCGCGCGCAGCCCATGCGGAAGCTGGTCCACCCGTGCGAGCAGGCGGTCGTAGTCCGCGCGGGGCAAGGCGATGTCGATATCGTCATCCCAGGGGATGAAGCCGTCGTGGCGCAGCGCACCTAGCAGGGTTCCGCCCACCAGGTAATAGCGCAGGCCATGGCGATCGCAGAATTCCGCCAGCGCCACCAGCACCGCGAGGGCGCGTTGCTGCACCTCGCCCAGCGGCACGCCGCCTGCCAGCAGGCGGGGCGCGTCAGCAGTCGCGGCGTACATCGAACACCACGCCGGTGAGGGGAGAGAGCAGGGCCTGCAGCGTGGCCCGCGCGACGGTATCCGGGTCCAGCAGGCTGTCCACCGGCTCGGTGCCGAAGTTGCGGACCCGCATCGGGGTGCGCGTACGTTCCGGGTTCATGCAGACCACGCGCACCCCTTCCGGCGCCCATTCCTCGGCCAGCGCCTGCGTCAGGTTGACCACGCCTGCCTTGGTCGCACTGTAGGCGGCATAGAAGGCACGCCCGCGGGTATACGAGCTCGATGCGAAATTCACGAGGCACCCGCGGCTGCGTTTCAGGTGCGGATGGGCCGCCTGCGCGAGGGTGAAGGCGCCGGTGAGGTTGGTGGCGATCACCTGGGACAGCTCCTCGGCGCTGAACGCAGCCAACGGCTTGCGTACCAGCAGGGCGGCGGAGTTGATCACCGCGTCGATGTGGCTTTCGCGGGCGGCGATGTCCGCCAGCAGGTGCTCGACATCCTCGCGGCGGGTGATGTCGACGTTGCCGCAGCTGCGGCCGGCGCGATGGACGCGCGCGCCATGCGCCTGCGCCAGCGTGGCCACCGCCGCGCCGATGCCATAGGAGGCACCGAGCACGACGATCACCTTGTCATGCAGCTGCCAGAGCAGCTCGTCATTGCGTGCGGCCTGCGTGGCGCGGGTCTGGATCAGCTTTTCGGCGATGTACAGGTCCACGCCGTCGGTGATCTTCAGGTTGGAGGGCGAACCGGCCACGGTGGCGATGTCCACGTGGGGCAGCTCGCGGCGCACCATGCCGCAATCGCACGTCACCCCGGACAGCCCGCGTGCGGCCCCCAGGCGATAGGCCTCGCGCAGCACGCCGAGGTGGAAGCCCTGCGGCGTCTGCCCGCGGCGCAGGCGGCTGCGTTCGGGGATGTCGTGGATATGGCCGAGCGCGCCGACCTCGACGATGGTGTCGCTGGCGGGCACCACCACGTCCACGGCGTCGTGCGCGTCCAGCGCACGCAGGCACCGCGCGATCGTGTCGCCGTCCAGCAACGGGCGTGCGGCGTCGTGCACCAGGACGCGGCAGTCGTCGCGATCGGTCTCCAGCGCGGCCAGCGCCGAGGCGGTCGAGTCGGCGCGGTCCTGGCCGCCGAGGACCACCTTTTCCAGCTTGCGCCAGCCGCTGCGCATCGCCGCTTCCCACACCGTGTCCTCATAGCCCGGCGGCACCACCACGACGATGCGGTCGATGGCCTGGCAGTGCTCGAATACCTCGACCGTGTGCTCGATCACCATGCGTCCGGACAACTTGACGAACTGCTTCGGCAACTCGCTGCCGAAGCGCGTGCCGCGGCCGCCGGCCAGGATCACCGCGATCACCGGCTGGCGCGCCGGGGTGCCGGCGCAGGCAGGAAGGGAATGGCGCTGTGCGTTCATGCGGCCTGGTCCAGGGGAACGCCGTGCAGCATCTGCCGCACGGTGTCGGGTGGGTTGTGCATCAACACGTCGATCATCGACAGGCCGGGCACGAAGGCGTCATCGCGTCCCTGGCGATAAGGCGGCAGCTGCGGCTGCACGAAGCACAGGCGCACGCCCTCCCGGGAAAATGCCTCCGGCGAATACAGCGCACGACCGCCGGGCAGGTTGTGGTACGCCTCGGCGTCAAAGTGCCGGCACAGCGCCAGGATGCGTTCCTGCCCGCGCCCGGCGACCGCCAGCGTGGAGGCGTCGTCGCTGCGAAGCGCCACGCCGAGATAATCGAATACCAACCGGATCGATGCGGCACACACCCGCGCGACGTTGCCGTTGCCGGCCGACCACGCCGACTCCACCAGCCGCGTGACGGCTTCGCGATGCGGCGCGCGCGCGTATCCCTGGCGCAAGCGCTGCAGGAAAGGCGCCAGGCTGCCGGCGAACCGGTGCTCGGCAATGCTGCGGTTCTGGCTGGCCTGCGCGACCGGCAGCGTGAACCGATAGGGGCGGCCATCCAGCAACAGCTGGTTGCGGTGGATGAAGCCCCGGGTGATGAAAGCCGCATCGTCCAGGAAGACGATGCGGTCCACCCCCGCCACGAGCTGGTAATAGCCCAGGTAGGGGAAGAAGTAGGGCTGCATCGCCGCCAGTTTCATGCCGCGGCAACCGCCTGCGTCGCGCCCGCGGCCATCGGCTGCTGGGGCGCGCGGGCCACGCGCCGGATCAGATCGCAGATCCTGTCCAGCTGGGCATCGGTCAGGTCCGGGTAGATCGGCAGGCACAGCACGCGCAGCGAGGCCGAGCGCGCGACCGGCAGGCGGTCGGGGTCTGCCGAGGGGAGGCCGCGGTACATCGGGAAGTCGCTGATCAGCGGATAGAAGTAGCGACGGGCATGGATGCCATGGTCACGCAGGTGCTGGTACAGCGCGTCGCGGGTGATCGCGAACTCCGGGCCGACCAGGATGGGGAAATAGGCATGGTTGGCGCGTGCCTGCGCATGGCGCGGCGGCATGCATTCCACGCCCGGCAGGTCGGCCAGGCGTTCGCGGTACAGGCGGTCGATATGGGCGCGCCGCGCCAGTGCCTGGTCGATGTAGCGCAATTGCAGCAGCCCGAAAGCGGCATTGACCTCGCTCATCTTGCCGTTGATGCCGGGCGCCACCACCGTGGTTTCGTCCACGAAGCCGAAGTTCTTCAGGTGGCCGATGCGGCGGTAGGTGCGCGCGTCCGGGCAGATGATCGCGCCGCCTTCGAAGGTGTTGAAGACCTTGGTGGCGTGGAAGCTCAGCACGCTCAGGTCGCCATGCCGGAGCACGGAACCGCCATCGTCTTCCACGCCGAAGGCATGCGCGGCGTCGTAGATCACCCGCAGGTTGTAGGTTTCGGCGATGCGCTCGATCTCGGCCGTATTGCACGGGTTGCCGTAGCAGTGCACCGGCATGATGGCGGTGGTCTGCGGGGTGATCGCCGCCTCGATGCGCGCCGGATCCAGGTTGAAGCTCACCGGGTCCACGTCCACGAACACCGGCTTGATGCCGTTCCACAGCAGCGAATGGGCCGTGGCCACGAAGGAATAGGGCGTGGTGATCACCTCGCCGGTGACGCGCAGGGCCTGCAGGGCGGTCACCAGGGCCAGCGTCCCGTTGGCCATCAGGGCCAGGTGCTCCACCCCCAGGTACTCGGCCAGCGCCTTTTCCAGCTGGCGGTGCATCTCGCCGCCGTTGGTCAGCGTACGGCTCGCCCACACCTTTTCCAGGTAGGGCATGAACTCGGCCAGCGGCGGGAGGAGCGGTCGGGTGACGGGAATCGGCATGGCGGCCTCGGCGGGATGCGTCGGGATTCCGGCGGCCGGGGTTGGCCGCTGGTCCTGCCGGGACTGATGCAATCCACATGCCACGCCGCGTGAAATGCGTGGTCTTGGTCTTCCCCGAGGGTGGTCAGGCGCCGGCCGGCCTCAGCCGGCCAGTTCAGTCTGCTCGCGGTCGATGCCGTACTTGCGCAGTTTTTCCACCAGCGTGGTCCGGCGCAGGCCCAGCAGCTGGGCGGCGTGCGCGACCACGCCCTGGGTGCGTTCCAGCGCCTCGTTGATCAGCGCCAGCTCGATGCTGGCCATGTGGCCGCGCAGGTCGATGCCGTCGTCGGGCAGGTTGGCGCCGCCGTTGGCGGCCTCGGCCGGGGCCTTGTGGCGCTCGTGCAGCGGCGCGGCCGCGCTGGCCTGGGTCGCGGCCAGCGCCGCCACCGGTGCCGGGGCGATGTGCTCGGGCACCGGCTGGAAATCGCCGCGGTAGCGCGCCGGCAGGTCCTGCACGCGCACCAGCCCACCCGGATGCAGCACCGCCAGGCGCTCCACCAGGTTGGTCAGTTCGCGCACGTTGCCCGGCCACTCGTAGCTGCGCAACGCCTGCAAGGCCTCGTCGGCGAAGCGGACTTCGCCGCGGCCGGTGCGCGCCAGCTGCGCGGCGATGGTCTGCACCAGCACCGGCAGGTCGTCCACACGCTCGCGCAGCGAGGGCATTTCGATCGGGAACACGTTCAACCGGTAGAACAGGTCCTCGCGGAAAAGTCCCTCGCCAATGCGTGCTTCCAGGTTGCGGTGGGTGGCGGCGATCACCCGCACGTTGCAGCGGATCGTCTGCCCGCCGCCGACGCGCTCGAAGCTGCGCTCCTGCAGCACGCGCAGCAGCTTGACCTGCATCGGCAGGGACATGTCGCCGATTTCATCCAGCAACAGCGTGCCGCCCTCGGCCATCTCGAAGCGGCCCTTGCGCGCGGTCAGCGCGCCGGTGAAGGCGCCTTTCTCGTGGCCGAACAGCTCGCTTTCCAGCAGGTCCGGCGGGATCGCGCCGCAGTTGATCGCCACGAACGGGCCGTCGCGGCGCGGTGAGTGCTGGTGGATGGCACGCGCCACCACTTCCTTGCCGGTGCCCGATTCGCCCAGCACCAGCACGGTGGTGTCGAATGCGGCGACCTGGTCGATCAGCCGGCGCAGGTGCACCACCGCCTCGCTCTGGCCGGTGGGGCCGGTGTCGGCCTGCGCGCCGGCCTGGTGCTCGGCATCCAGGCGCTTGAGGCTGGCGCGGCGCAGCAGCGCTTCCAGCTGCGCGTGACGCAGCGGCGTGTCCAGCGGCCAGACGTTGGCCTCGTGCAGGCCGTGCGCGGCGGCGAAGGCATGCGCGTCGCCGTCCATCAGCAGCACCGGCGGCGGCAGCTTGGCCTTGGCGAGCCAGTCGAAGAAGCGCGTCGCCTGCGAGGCGTCGTCAGCCGACCCCACCAGCACCGCCATCCATTCGTCGTGGCGGTGGCGCTCGGGGTTCAGGTCCGCGCCGTCGGTGACCCAGCGCGGGTTGAAGTCCATGAATTCCAGCAGCGAGACGGTGCGCTCGGCGCGCACGGCATCGCTGTCGATCAGCAGGATGCGTGACTCACTCATTGCCAGCCTCCGACAGGCCCTCCAGGATCGGCATGACTTCCTGGATGTAGGACAGCTTGCTGACGAAGTTATCCGCACCGGCGCGAAGCGCGTGTTCACGGTGCTCGGCGTCGTCGAAGTGGCTGGCGATGACGATGTAGGGCGGGTCGTCCTGGGTCTTGATCAGGCGGGTGGCCTGCAGGCCGCCCATCTCGGGCATGGCCAGGTCCATGAGCACCACGCGCGGGCGCAGCGATTCGGAGCGCTCGATCGCCTCCAGGCCATTGCCGGCGCTGCCCACGATGTCCAGCCAGTCCACCTTGCGGAAGTGGCGCATGGCGGCATTGATGAAGCCTTCGTGGTCGTCGACGAGCAGTACGGTGAGTTTGTTCACAGGTCCTTCCTCAGCCGGCGCGGGCCAGCAACGGCTTGTGTTGGCGACGGCGCTCGCGCGCCGGGGCGATGTCCAGTTGCTCACGATACTTGGCTACGGTCCGTCGCGCGACGTTGACACCCTGACGGGCGAGCAGGGCGGCGATGGCCTCGTCGGCCAGCGGGCGGGCGGCCGGCTCGCTTTCGATCAGGCGGCGCACCATGGCCTTCACGGCCTGGCCCGAGACGCTGGCGCCTTCCAGGCGCACGGCGAAGAAGTGCTTGAGTTCGAAGGTACCACGGGGGGTCTGCAGGTACTTGCCGGTGGTGATGCGCGAGATGGTGGACTCGTGCATGCCGATCTCCTCGGCGATCTCCTTGAGCGTCAGCGGGGCCATGGCCTCCTCGCCGCGGCTCAGGAAGGCGGCCTGGTGCTCGACGATGGCGCGGGTGGCGCGCAGCAGGGTCTCATAGCGCATGGAAAGGCCGCGGGTCAGCCAGCGGGCCTCCTGCAGCATGTCGCGCAGGGCCGGGGAGGCGTCGCCGGCCTCGGACAGCGCGCGCTCGTGCATCGGGTTCAGGGTGACGCGGTGGGTCGTGGCCGGGTTCAGCGCCACCCGCCACTGGCCGTCGGCGTGCCAGGCCACCACGTCCGGGATCACGGCCTGCTCGGTGGCCGGCAGCAGGGTGTCGCCCGGGCGCGGCTGCAGCGAGAGGATCAGGCGCACGGCCTCGCGCACGTCGGCCTCTTCGGCGCCCACGGCCTGGGCCAGGCGGGGGTAATCGTGGCCGGCGAGCAGGTCCAGGTCGCCGGATAGGATACGCGCGGCCAGCGGACGGCCGGGCACCCGGCCGGGCAGGGCAGCCAGCTGGGCCAACAGGCATTCGCGCAGGTCCTGCGCGGCCAGGCCGGCCGGGTCGCCGGCCAGCAGGCGCTGGCGCACCGCTTCCACGGTGTCGGCATCCACGTCCAGGCGGGCGCTGGCCAGCAGCGCCAGTTCGGCGCGCGGGGCGGTCAGGTAGCCGGCTTCATCGCAGTGTTCGAGCCAGAACGCGGCCACCGACAGGCGGCGCTCGTCCAGTTCCAGGGCCAGGGCCTGGAGCACGCGCAGCTGCGGGTCGGTGGACTCGCCCGCGGCGATGCGCTGCAAGCGGTCGTCCTCGCCGTCGTTCCAGCTGCTGCCGGCCACGTCCCACATCGAGCTTTCGGGCAGTTCATCGAAGGCGGCGACTTCCAGCCGCTCGGCGTCGGCCGGCGCGTCCTCGGCCGGCTCGGCTTCGGCGTCCTCGAGCTCCAGCAGCGGGTTGTTCTCCAGCGCGCGGCGCACTTCCATCTCCAACTGCAGCCCGTCGAGCTGGAGCAGGCGGATGGATTGCAGCAGCTGCGGCGTGAGGTGCAGCTGCTGGCCCAACTGGGTGGACAGCGTCGGCTTCATGGCAAACCCCTTCGACATTCCCCGGCGCGGTCGCGCCTTGGAACACATCTTGCAGGAGGGGGTGACGGGTTTTTAATCGGGATGTGCCTGTCGGAGGCCGTGGTGTTCCTGACCCCTTGTCAGGACTTTCCTGACTTTGGCGCGGCGTGCGACGGGTTCACGACAGTGGCCGGGCAGGCCGGGCAGGCCCCGTCGGGGCCATCCCGGGCGCAGATGGCCTTACATCAGTTCGTTGTGATGCTTGGCGGCCAGCAGGACCAGGTCGTTCGCGCGCCGGCAGCCCAGCGATTCCATCATCCGCGCGCGGTGGGTCTCCACCGTCTTCACGCTGATGCCCAGGTCGGCGGCGATTTCCTTGTTGCTCTGCCCACGGCCGATCTCGCGCAGGATCTCGCGCTGGCGCGGCGACAGCGCCGCGATGCCCACCGGCTTCTCGCGCCCGAGCATCGGGGCGATCATCTTCGAAGAGATCTGCGGGCTCAGGAACACCTGCCCGTTGGCGGCGGCACGCAAGGCCAGTTCCAGCTCCAGCGGCGCGGCATCCTTCACCACGAAGCCGGCCGCGCCGCGGTCGAGTGCGTCACGCACGTGCACCGGGTCGTCGTGCATGGACATCATCACCACGCGCGTGCGTGGCGCCTCGCGCAGGACGTCGCTCATCGCGTCCAGGCCGCTGCGGCCGGGCAGGGAAAGGTCCATCAGCACCAGGTCCGGGCGATGGAGCACCGTCAGATCCAGGGCCTGCCGCGCGTCGCTGGCTTCCCCCACCACGTCGATGCCGGCGAAGGTCTGCAGCAACCGCGACAGACCTGCGCGCACCAGGGTGTGATCGTCGACGATGATGACTCGCACGGAGTGGAGGCCTGCGGCGGAATGAGTCGGCGGGATTCGCACCTTAGCCGAGCCGGGAGCCGACGCCAACCATGCCCCCGGGCGTCCGGGCTCAGGCCGGATCGGGCCGGGCCCGCCGCGCCTCGGCGATCTGGCGGCGATGCAGGCGGAACAGATGGCGTTCCAGCGCCGCTTCCAGGCCGGGGTCGAGGGCATCGAAACGCAGCCACAGGAAGCAGCCGCCGGTGCCGCTGGCCGCCTCGGCCACGACCGTCACCGGCAGCTCGATCGCCTCCGGCAACCACTCGCCCGGCTGCAGGCAGAGCACGCCGGCCGCGCCGGGCTGTGCGCCGCTGCGGGCGCCGGTCTCCAGGCGCATGCCGCGGCGCGACCAGCGCACCGGGCGCAGCGGCAGGTCATCACCGTGCTGCCGCGCCAGGCGGCCGAGCAGGGCGAGCATGAGGTCGAGCTTGGCGTCCATGCGCTGGACGATCAGCGGCAGCTCGCCGCGCTCCTCGTGGGAATCGTCACTGCGCAGGTCTTCCACCTGCGCCAGGCTGCGCAGCAGCGCCTCGGCCGCGGCCGGGCGGCCGGGCGCGCTGCCGACGCGGAACGCCACCGGCATCGCCAACTCGGTGCTCAGCGTGTCGTCGAACAGCTGGCTCTCGGCGGCGTGCAGGATGTCAGTCATTACAGGGCTCCGGCGCGCAGGTAGGCCCGGGCGGCGTGGCTGGAGCGGCGGTTGTGGCGCAGTGCCAGGCTGGCGGCTTCGCGGCGCGCGCGCATGTCGGCCATGGCTTCTGCCTGCAGGCGCAGCAGCTCGCCGAGTGCATCGCGCGCGGTGGTGCCGTGCGTGGCCAGATACTGGCGCAGGTCCAGATCGTGTTCGCGCACCAGTTCGGCGGCGCGCGCGTCGTCATCGATGGCCAGGGCCGCGCGCACTTCATGCAGCTGGCGCTGCAGGTATTCCAGCGTCGGTGCGGGGGTGCTCACGACGCTGCCGCGATGCCGCGCTGTTCGAGCGGGATCGCATTCCAGGCCGAATCGATCTCGCCCAGCAGCGTGAGCGATTCCACCAGGCCGGCCTCGTCGTTGTGCAGGTTGGCTTCGGTCAGGCGCTGGATGACGTATTCGTAGAGCGCCGACAGGTTGCCGGCGATCTCCCCACCGGCCTCGTGGTCGAGCGAGCCGTTGAGGTGGCCGACGATCGCGCAGGCCTCGCCGATCGCCTTGCCCTTGCGGGCCTGGTCGCCCTGCGCCAGGCACGCCTGGGCCAGGCGGATGCGTTGGCACGCGCCGGCGAACAGCAGCGCGACGAGCTTGTGCGGATCGGCGTCGGTGACGCTGGTGGAAACGCCGACCTTGCGGTACTGCTCGGCATACTGGCGGCTGGAACCGTACATGCATTGCTCCTGGCGGGGCCCGGGACGGCGCTGCGCCGGCTGTCCCCCCGGCGAGCGCGGGGTGGCCCGCGGTGTTGGTGATGATCCTTTATCGGCCGGGTCCGGCCATCACTTGAGGGCCGCCATCAGCTGCTCGAGGACGAGGCCAGCTGCTGGGTGAGGTAGTCGCTGGTGGTCTGCATCCGCGCCACGATGGTGTCCATGGCGGTGAACTTGGCGGTGTAGCGGGTGGTGGCTTCGTCCATGCGCTTGTCCAGGTCGTCCAACTGTTCCTCCAGGTCCTTGATCTGCGCGTTGAGGCTGTTGGTGCGCAGGGTGATGGAGCCGTTGGTGGAGTTGAGGTTGCTGTCGAGCATGCTGTTCAGGCCCTTGCCGACGGTACCGTCGCTGCCGAACAGCTTCTGCGCCGCGCTCGGGTCCGAGGCCACGGCGGTATCGAACTTGGTGCCATCGAAGCTGAGCGAGCCATCGGTCCCGATGCTCACGCCCAGCGCCTTGAGCTGGCTCACGCTGCCGCTGACCTGGCTGCGCAACTGGGTCTGCAGCCCGCGCACCATGGCATCGCCGGTCAGCGCCGAGGCCTTCTGCGTGTCGGCGTTGTAGGCGCTGGAGGACTTCAGCACCGTCACCACGGCGTTGTACGCACTGACGAAGGCGCTGATGTTGGTCTTGATCGAGGTGTTGTCCTTGCCGATCGACAGGCTGTAGGGCGTGCCCTCGTTGGCCTTGGTCAGGTTCAGCACCACGCCGGGGATCAGGTCGGCCACCGAGTTGCTGCTGGAGGTGCGTTCGAAGCCATCCACGCGCACCAGCGCGTCCTTGGCGGCGACGGTCTGGGTGAGGCCGGTGGTGCCGTCGGCGGCCGGGTAGGTGAGGGCGGACAGGCCGCCGTCGCCGCCGCTGGCGGTGAGGGTCATCGCCCCGGCCAGGCCGGTGTCGGCGGCCGTCAGCACCAGGTGCTGGCCGTCGTTGGCGGTGACCACGCTGGCGGTGACGCCCTTGCCGCCGGCGGCCTTGTTGATGGCGGCCGCCACGTCGGAGAGCTTGCTGCCCTCGGCGATGGTGACGTCCAGCGAGTCTTCGGCGCCGTCGCCAAACTTGACGGTCAGCGTGCCGTTGCCGACGACCTTGTCGCTGGCGTAGGCGCCGGAGGTGAGCTTCTGCCGTTCGGCGATGTTCACCACTTCCACGTTGTAGCTGCCGGCGGTGGCCGAGCTGGTGGCGGTGGCGTTGAACCCGGCGCCTTCGCCGACGGTCGCCTTGTAGGCCTGGTTGTCGATGCTGGTGGTCAGCGTCTTCAGGGCGGTCTGCAGGTTGGCCATGCCGCTCTTGATCGTGCTGATGGCCGAGAGCTGGGACGAGGCGGCAGTGCCGGCCTTGTTGATCCGGTTCTCTTCCGGCTTGCGGTCGGCGGCGACGAGATTGGCGACGAGGGTCGGGATGTCCAGGCCCGAGCCGATCTGGTAAAGCGACGACGAAGCCATGCGGAGTCTCCTGACCTGGGGGTGTTCGCCCGCGGGGGCGCGGCACCGGATAACGGGAATAGCGGCCGCGGGCCGCCGGGCTTGAGGGCTTCGGCGGCGCCTTCGGGCGCGACGGGTGTTTCGATGCAAGAGCTGTGCCGGTGTGGGGGGTGTCGGTTTGCTGGCGCTTTTTTGGTTGGATTTTTTGGGGCGCGCTGTGCGGTGGTGCGGCTTGGGGGCTGGCTTGCGGTGCGGGCGCCGCCCTGGCGGGTAGGGGCGTCACGGCTCGGGCGAACGTCCTGTTCGACTCGCCGCACGCGGGCCATCCATGGCCCGCTGACGCCCCTACCCGCCAGGGCAGCGCAAGGCGCTTCATCTTTCACGCGTCGATCAAGGCGCGCGGGCGAGGGGATAGGGAAAAGCCAAAGCCAAAGCCAAAGCCAAAGCCAAGCCAGAGCGCTCGCCTGATCTCTATCCCTTTCTCTGTTTCCCCTGCTTTTGCTCCCGTCGCGCTGATATGAGCGCGGCTTTGGTTGTTGTTGTCCGGTCGAGGGGAATGGGAGGGTCTGCGGGGCTGGGGCCCTTTCGGGACCGTAGGCGACATGGATGTCGCCTACGAGCCCCCATGGATGGGTTCACGGCGTGTCCCGAAAGGGCCCCAGCCCCGCAGGCCGTGCACAGACAACAGACCAGCCGATCAACATCGAAGGCCGAAAAGCCCAGACGAAAGCGCGAAACAAAAAACAACAAGGCGGCCGAAGGCCGCCCAACACACACAAAAAAACCCCCTCCTTGCGGAGGGGGCTCGGTACAGCCGGTGCAAGCAGCTGCGAAGGATTACTGCAGCAGCGACAGCACGTTCTGCGGGACCGACTTGGCCTGCGCCAGCATCGCGGTGCCGGCCTGCTGCAGGATCTGCGTACGGGTCAGCTCGGCGGTTTCCTTCGCGTAGTCGGTGTCCTGGATGCGGCTACGGGAAGCCGACAGGTTCTCCGAGGTCGAGCTCAGGTTGGCGATCGTCGAGGTGAAGCGGTTCTGCACCGCACCCATGTCGGCGCGCGAGGAGTTCACCGAGGTCAGGGCCTTGTCGACGATTTCCAGCGCCTTCTGCGCGCCTTCGAAGGTCGAGATGTCCAGGTCCTGCAGGGTGCTGCTGTCGCCGGCCGCCGCCGTCTGCGCGGCAAAGCCCGCGAAGCCGTTGGTGATGCCGGTGCCGCCGTTGACCGTGCCCGCCGTGAAGGAGGTGAAGTCCTGGCCGGCCTTCAGCGATTCCAGCTTGACCTGGCCGCTGGTCGCGTCGACCGAAGCGTACATGCCCGTCTGGTCCAGCTTGTCGTTGATCGCCGCGGCAACCTTCTTGTTCACGTCGGCGGCGGTGTCGCCCGAAGCGATCTTGACGTCGGCGATGTTGACCGTGGTGGCCTTGCCGGCCGCGGTCTTGAAGCTGATCTTGATGCCCGAGATCGTGCCGGAAGCCGTCGCGGTGCCGGTGACGCCCGCCGAGCTGGTCGAATTGGCGAAGCCCGCCTTGCCCAGCGTGTCGATGTTGGCATCGACGATGCTGTTGATGCCGATGGTCTGGCCGGTGTCGGCGCCGACCTGGAACAGCGCGCCGGAGAACGAACCGTCCAGCAGCTTGGTGCCGTTAAAGCTGGTCTGGTTGGCCACGCGGTCGATTTCCGACAGCAGCTGGCTCACTTCCGAGTTCAGCGCGTCACGGTCGGTGTCCGAGTTGGTGGCGTTGGCCGACTGCACCGACAGCTCGCGAATACGCTGCAGGTTGTTGCCGATTTCGACCATCGCGCCTTCGGCGGTCTGGGCCAGCGAGATGCCGTCGTTGGCATTGCGCGAAGCCACGTCCAGGCCGCGGATCTGGGTGGTGAAGCGCTCCGAGATCGCCAGGCCGGCGGCGTCGTCCTTGGCGCTGTTGATGCGCAGGCCCGACGACAGGCGCTGGATGGTGGTGGCCATGCTGGCGCTGGAGGTGTTGAGGTTGCGCTGAGCGTTCAGCGACATAACGTTGGTATTGATGACCTGTGCCATTTGATATCTCCTCTAAGCGATTTTTCCGGTGACCCCTGCGGGTCTCTGGGCCTTTCGCAGGGGGGCCATCATTTGGCCGTTGCCGCTGCTGAAATGAATAACGGCGTGCTGTCAACAACCTTTAGCGCTTCGCTGGATATTTTTCGCTTTGCGCCGGGCCTGAAAACGCGCCAGTTGAAGGGTTTCGGCAGCGTCCGGCGGAACTTTAGGGGCTGTTTTCGCGGCCGCAGCGAAAGTGCGATGGCAGCCGCGGTACCGCCGCGCGGACTGCCAGGGCAGTGGGGCGATCTGCAGTCCACGCACGGCCCGTCTTCGCAGCGGCGCCTGCGCGCGTCGCGCCTTGCGCGCGTGCATCGAGCGTGCGAGGTGCGTGCCGCGCACGGCGCATCGCGCGTACATGCGTGCATGCATGCGTTGTCCATTCGAATGTGATCGCGAGAACGAACGCGCGCGCATCGCGCGCACGAATGATGCCTTGGACCTCATTCGTCAAGCCGCAAGGAATGCGACGGGCACCTCGTGCGAATCGCGGACACGTGTGTAGGAGATTTGCGCGGCAGGCGAAAATTCCAATTCTCGTCACTGAATGCGCTATCGAAAATTCGCACGCGGTCGCATCCGGCCGTGACGCTTCCGCCTGGATGCGTCATCCGCATTCAAGGACGTTCCATGTTTCCACACATTCCGAAGAAGCACCCTCTCGTCGTGTCGTTGCAGATCGCGTTGTGCCTGTTGCCCTCGGCGGCGTTCGCGCAGCAACTGATCGTCGCCGGGGATACCGGCAACGCGAGCGGGACCTACGACACGGGCACGGCCAATGGCCGCGACGGCACTGCGCTGATCGCCGAAGACCTCGGCGACATCCTGGCCGGTGCCGATCCGGTCGTCGTCGTCACCGGTGGCAGCGATGCGCATGGCATCTATGCCAACACCACGGGCACGGTCACGCTCAATAACGCCCCGCGCGTCACCACCGCCGGCGCCCGCAGCCACGGTGCACTCGCGGCCGGTGGCGGTCGCGTGACGCTGGGGGGCGGCAGCGTGTCGGTGCAGGGCGAGGGCGCGCATGCCGTCGTGGCGATGACCACCGCCGATGGTCCTGGCCGGGTCAACGTCACCGGCACCACGCTGTCCGGCGCCAAGGGGGCCGTGATGCTGGCGCAGGGCGCCAGGAGCATCGTGACCGCGACTAGCGCGCAGGCCAGCCAGGGCGCCGATGCCACTGCCGCCGGCGTGGCCGCGCTGTCTGGCGGCGAGGTGCGCCTGGTGGGCGGCGCACTCACCTCCGCCGCCGCGATGCCCCAGCTGCGCGCGGAAGGCGCGGCCAGCAAGATCACCACCAGCGCCGCGTTCCAGGGCAGGTCCACCGCCAGCGAAAGCAGCGCGGCCACGGCGTTGGGCGGCGGCGTCATCGATCTCCAGGCCGGTACCGTGCTGGACAGTGCCGGCTTCGGGATGGCCGCGTATGACGCGGGTAGCGCCATCACCGGCAAGGACGCCACGATCACCGCCGCGCGCGGTGCCGGGGCCGAAGTGCGCAACAACGCCGCCATCCGCCTGCAGGGCGGCCAGCTCACCGGCCTGACGCAGGGCGCGCTGGCGGCGACCGGCGGCACGTTCGAGGCCACGGCCACACGCATCGCCGCCACCGGCGCGGGCGATGCGCCGGAAGGCCCGGCCTATGGCGTGGTCGCCCTGGCAGGCGGCACGGCCACGCTCAACGCCGCCACCGATGTCACCGGCAGCAATGGCGTGTTCGCCGCGGGCGGCCGGGTGACGGCGACGCAAGCGACCATCACCGCAACCGGCACGCCGGCGGCCGGCGACACGCAGGTGCGCGGGGCGGGCCTGTCGTTGGCGCCGGGCGGCGTGGCCGAACTGACGAACAGCACGATCCAGGCCAGCGGTGAAGGCGTGCGCTTCGGTTACGACCCGCAGGCGGCGGGCCAGGCGGCCACGGCCACCCTCACCGGTGGCAGCGTCACCGCTGCCGGCGGCCCGGCTGTTCGCCTTACCGGCCACGGCGGCGAAGGGGCGGTCGGTCAGCTCAACCTTCGACAGGGCGTGACCTTGCGAGGCGCGGACGACCGGCTCATCGAAGTGGGCGGTGACGGCAGACGGCCGGCCGAGCTACGCGTGTTCGCCGAGCAGGTCGCGCTGAAGGGCAACCTGGCCGCTTCGAGCGGCGCGCTCCTCGACCTGCGGCTGGCCGCCAGCAGCCTGGATGGCGCGATCAGTCGTGGTAGCGCGATGCTGCTCGATGCCGCCAGCCGTTGGGACGTGGCCGCCAGTTCCGACGTCAAGACGCTGGCCAACGCCGGCGCCATCGCCTTCGCTGCACCGGCGCAGGGCGGCTTCAAGACCCTCACCGTCAACGGCGACTACACCAGCGACAACGGCACGCTGTCGATGAACACCGTGCTGGCCGACGATGCCGCGCAGACCGATCGCCTGGTCGTGCACGGTGCCACGTCGGGCAGCACGCGCCTGAGCGTGAACAACGTCGGCGGTGCCGGCGCGCAGACCGTCAACGGCATCCAGCTGGTGCAGGTGGATGGCGCGTCGGAGGGCGTGTTCGCACTGGAAGGTCGCGCCGTCGCGGGCGTCTACGAATACCAGCTGTTCAAGGGCGGGGTGGCGACGCCGGCCGACGGTGGCTGGTACCTGCGCTCGCACGACACCACGCCGCCGCCGGAGCCGGTGACGCCGGAACCGACGCCAGAGCCGACGCCAGAGCCGACCCCGACGCCCGAGCCTGCACCGGTGCCGAACCCGAACCCGGCACCAGGCCCGACCCCGCTGCCGCCGGTAACCCCTGCGCCGACACCGGGCAACGGGGGCGAGCCGACGCCCAAGCCCCCGGTGGTTCCGGTCCGGCCGCTGTATCGTCCCGAGGCCGGCGCCTATCTGGCCAACCAGGCCGCAGGCATCGGCCTGTTCCAGCACCAGATGCACGACCGCATGGGCGAGGCGGATTTCGCTGGCGCCGCCGAGCGCGACCCGGCGGTGTGGACCCGCGTGCTGCGCCGCCAGCAGGATGGCCGGGGTGGCTTCGACCAGCTCGACGTCTCCAGCGACACCTCGATGCTGCAGGTCGGCGGCGAACTGGCCGGCGGCCTCGTCGGCGAGGGCCGCTGGCACGCCGGTGCCATGGCCGGTGCCGGCCGCACCGACAACAACGTCGGCTCGCGGCTGAGCGGCTACCGGGCCAAGGGCAAGGTGCGCGGCTACAGCGCGGGCCTGTATGCGACGTGGTTCCAGGGCGCAGCCACGCAGGGCGGCGCCTATGCCGACGCCTGGGTGCAGTACGGCCGCTACGACAACCGCGTCAGCGGCGACTACCTGCCGCAGGAAGACTACGACGCGGACAGCTGGTCGGCGTCGCTGGAAGGCGGCTACACCTTCGCGATGCCATCCGGTGAGGCCTACGAGTGGTTCATCGAACCGCAGGCGCAGGCGATCTACACCGACTACGACGCCGATGAGCACATCGAAGCCAACGGCACCTGGGTGGGTTCCTCGCTGGCCGGCGCCTGGACCACGCGCGTGGGCGTGCGGGTCTTCGGCCATGCGGGCAGCGCCGCGCACAACCTCGTGCAGCCGTTCCTGATGCTCAACTGGTGGCGGGGCGACAAGGCCAACGAGATCGCCATGGACGGCACCTCCATCGCGTTGGGCTGGCCGCGCGACCGCTACGAAGCCAAGCTCGGCGCCCAGCTGCAACTGGGCGGTGGCTGGACGGGCTGGGGCCACGCGGCGTGGCAGACCGGCAGCGACGGCTTCCGCGACATCGGCGGGCAGGTCGGCGTGAACTACCGCTGGTAATCGAGGGCAAAAAAGAGGCCGCCTCCAACCCGGGGGCGGCCTTGTCGATCGAGCCGGGCCCGTTGCCGCGGCGTGGCCCGGTCACCCCATCATCTGGAACAGGGACATGGACTGCATCTGCTTGAACACGGTCTGTGCTGCCTGCAATGCCGCCGTCTCCAACTGGTACTGGCCGATCGCCTCGGCATAGTCGAGGTCGCGGATCGAGGACAGCGTGGTCTTCAACGTCACCTCGTTGGAGGCGCGCAGTTCGGCGGCGTTGTCGATCGCCGCCAGTTGCGCGCCGCCCGATGCGCGCGCGTCGATCATCTTGGCCGATGCCAGCTTCACGTCGCGCATCGAGGTCTGCAGCGCGTTCTGCAGCTGCGCGCGGTCGGCATCGTTGGCCGGGTCGGTGTTCAGCGCATCGATCAGGTCGGTCAGCGTGGAGAACACGTCCTTGTTCTGCGAAGGACCCACCTGCAGCGTGTCGCCGGCGGCGGGGGTGCCGTCCACGCGCAGGCGCACGCCGTTGAAGCTGATGTCGTCGCCTGCCTTGTAGGTGCCGCTGCTGAGCACGTTGCCATTCGCATCCAGCACGTCGTAGGCATCGGCGGCGGTGAACTGCACGGTATAGCTTTCGCCGGCGTAGGTGCCCGAGGTCGGGTCGCGGCCGAAATCCAGCAGCAGGGCGGTGCCGGTGTTGCCGGCGCCGGCATGCGCGTCCATCGTGCCGTCGCCGGTGCGGATGCGCATGAAGATCTCGCTGCCGGGCAGCGCGTCGGACACGTAGGTGTCGGCGGCCACTTCCACCTGTCGCTGGGTCTGGTCGCCGTTGTAGACCACGCCGCTGCCGCTCTTGGAGAACGGCGCGGTGCCGTCCACGGTGCCGCCGAACAGGTAGCGGCCGTTGCCGTCCGTGCTGTTGGCCATGCTCAGCATCTGGTCGTGGATGGCTTGCAGTTCGGAAGCGATCGCCTTGCGGTCGTCGGTGGTCAGCGAGGCATTGTTGGCCTCGATGGTCAGCTCGCTGACGCGGGTCATCAGGTCGCCGGCCTGCGCCAGCGCGTTCTCCTGCAGGCCCAGTCGGTTCTGCACGTTGTTGGCGTTGCTGCCGAACTGCGCCAGCTGCGCCACCGCGCGGTCCAGCCCCACGGCCGTGCCGGCGGCGACCGGGTCGTCCTTGGCGGTGACCAGGCGCTGGCCGCTGGACAATTGCTCCTGCAGGTGCGCCAGCTTGGACTGCTTGGCCAGCATGGTCACGACCGACTGGCTGTACATCATGCCGGTGGAGATGCGGTTGCTCATCAGCGGATCGCGCCCAGGATGCTCTGGAACATGGTGTCGGCGGTGGAGATGATCTGCGAGGCGGCCTGGTAGGCCTGCTGCAGGCGGAGCATGTCCGAGGCTTCTTCGTCGAGGTTGACGCCGGAGATCGAATCGCGCGCGGACTGCGCCTGGTCGTTGATGACCTGCTGCGCCTGCGCGGCGTAATCGGCCGAGCGCGCGGCCGAGCCCACCGAGGTGGTCAGCCCGGCGACGGCGCCGTTGAGGCTCATCGTGCCGCCGTTGAAAGCCTTGAAGTCTTCCACCGATGCCAACCGCTTGGCGTTGCCGTTGTCGGCCGAGCCGGCGCCGGTGGATCCGATGGTGAAGCTGTCACCGGTGGCGGGCGCGCCGTCGAGGGTGAAGCTCCAGCCGTTGGCGGCGATGGTCTGCCCGGCGGTGTAGGGATACGGGCCGGCGCCGTCGATGGTGTAGTGGGTGGCATCGGTGAAGGCGATGGTCGAGCCGGCCAGCAGGTTGGCGTTGCTCGAATCGGTCACCTGCACGTTGCTGAGCTTGCCGGTGCCCAGGTTGGAAAGCGTGGCGCTACCCTTCACCGGGGTGGCGGCGGCAATGCGCGAGGGATCGGTGATCGCCACCGCGAGGCTGCCGGCGACGTTGGCGGTGGGCTGCAGCAGGAAGCGGTCGCCGGCGGCGGCCGCGCCGCCCACCACCACCTGCACGCCGTTGACCACCAGCGGGTCGGCGGCGGTGCCGGTGCCGGTCAGGGCCACCGAAGCGCCGGTGTCCGAGCGGGTGGCGGTCCACTGCGTGCCATCGAACTTCAGCAGCAGGTTCTGCCCGTCGAGCTGGGTCAGGTCGCCATAGGAGGCGGTCAGGCTGGCGGTGCCGGTGTTGGCCGGGTTGCTGGATACGCTCGGCGAGGCGTAGCTGAAGAAGTCCCCGCCCATCGCGCCGTACAGGTCCATGCCCTCGGCGTGGGCATCGTTGAAGCTGCTCGCCAGGCCGACCGCGATACGGCCCAGTTCGGCCTGCGTGGGTTCCAGCACGTTGCTACGGAATTCCAGCAGCCCGCCCATCTGCCCGCCGAGCGCGCGCGAATCCAGCGACACGTTCATGCCCTGGGTTTGCAGCGCAAGCTGCAGCTTGCCGGGCTGGTAAGGGTCGGGCGTGGTGGTGAGCTTGGACGCCGTGGTGCCGACGACCAGCGCCTGGCCGCCAGCGGTATAGACGTTGACGAAGCCGCCATCCTGCTGCACGGCGGTGCCGCCGGTGTAGCCGACCAGTTCCTTGATGAGCTGGTCGCGCTGGTCGAGCAAATCCGGCGCGGCGCTCGCGGAAGACGTGCCGATCTGGCCGTTGATCTGCGCGATCTGCTGCGTCAGCCGGTTGACTTCGCTGGTCGCCGAAAGCAGGCCGTTGTTGACCTCGGTATTGAGGCTGTCGAGCTGGCCGCTGAGCTGCTTGAAGCGGGTGGTCAACGCGTTGCCACTGTCGAGCAGGCTCTGCCGGTTGGCGGTGGAGGAGGCGTCGGAGGACAGCGCGCTGGCCGAGTCGAAGAAGTTCGACCACAGCCCCGAGACGCTGGTGGCGGTATCGGAGAACAGGCTGTCCACGCGGTCCGAAAGCGAGGACAGCTGGTTGAGCCGCGCCAGTTCGCCGTTGCTGTCGAGCAGGCGCGAGATCGCCAGCTGGTCGGCCACACGGCTGATGTCGCTGATCTGCGTGCCGCTGCCGACGTAGCCGTAGCCGTAGTCGGTGGGGTTGCGGGTGGCGAAGCTGACCTTCTGCCGGCTGTAGCCCTCGGTATTGATGTTGGCCACGTTGTGGCTGACCGTGGCCAGGGCGCGCTGGAAGGCGATGAGGGCGCCGGTACCGGTGGACAGGACATTGGACATGCGTCGTTACCTCAGCTGGCCCACGCCGGTGCGGCTGGCGAAGGTGCGCGAAAGGTCCGCGCCCGTCGACTGCCCGGCGTACTGGCTGATCGCCGCCACGGCGCGATCGATGGTGGGCCCGTGCGCGATGGCGGCGATCTTTGCCGCATAGCCGGGGTCGGTGGCATAGCCGGCCTTCTGCAGGCCGCGGGCGAAGCCCTTGATGTCGGTACCGGCGTTGAGCGCCTGCTGGTAGCGACCGCTGGTCTTCAGCAAGCGCACGTAGTCGGCGAAGCTGTCGGCGGCCGAGGAGTAGGCGCGGAAGCTGGCGGTCTCGGAGGTCTTCACCCCGTTGACGTATTCGTGGGTGCCGGCGGTCACTGCATCGCCCTTCCAGCCGGTGGCCTTGATGCCGAACAGGTTGTGGGAGTCGCTGCCGTTGCCGCGGCTGATGCCGCGCTTGCCCCAGCCGGTTTCCAGCGCGGCCTGGGCGACGAGCGCGCGCGGGTCCACGCCGAGTTCCTGCGCCGCCTTCTGTGCGTGGTGCCAGATGCTGGCCACGAAACCTTCCGGCGTGCGTTCGCCCAGCGCGCTGGCCGCGGCGCTGCCGGCGCTGGCCGCGGCGCTGTCGTCCACGGCCACGCCGCCGGTGCCGAGCCAGCGGTCGTCCAGCGAACTCCAGTCCTCGGCGGCGATGTTGGCGTCGGCACGGCTGCCGGTCCCGATGGCGGTGCTGCTGTCGCGGCCGGCAATCAGGTCCAGCGTCTGTGCGGTGACGGCCTCGCGCGATTGCGCCAGCGCGGTATCGCCGCTGCCGGCCACGGCCGGTGCGCCCGCCTCGCGGCCGCGCGCGATGAGCGAATACGCCTTGGCCGCCTTGGCTTGCGCCAGCGGGTAGGCCTGCGAAGAAGCGCCCGCGTCCAGCGAAGTGTTGACCTGGCCGTTGCCGGCCGCGTCCTGGCTGCCGCCGCCGAGCTGGCGGGCGATCATCGCCGACAGGCCCAGTCCCTTGCCCTCGGTCAGCGCCTTGGACATCTGCTGGTCGTACATGTCGCGGAAGGTCTGGTTCTCGCCGGGGAACAGCGAGTCGCCGAAGCTGGCCTCGCGCATGCTCTTGACCAGCATCTGCGCGAACTGGCCTTCCAGCTGGCGCGAGACGGTATCGATCTTCTGCGGATCGTTCTGCGTCTTGGGCGCAAGCTCCAGCGGTGAGCGGGTGATCTGCATCAGATCACCTCCAGCTCCGCCGTCAACGCGCCGGCCTGCTTGAGGGCTTCCAGGATCGCCACCAGGTCGCCCGGCGCGGCGCCCACTTCGTTCACCGCACGCACGATCTGGTCCAGCGTGGTGCCGCCGGCAAACTTGAACATGCGGCTGCCCTCGGCGCTGGCGCTGATGGTGGACTGCTGGGTCACGGTGGTCTGCCCGTTGGCGAACGCACCGGGCTGGCTGACGTTGCTGTTCTCGCTGATGGTCACGGTGAGCGAGCCGTGCGCGATGGCCGCCGGCATCACCCGCACCTGCGAGCCGATCACCACCGTGCCGGTGCGCGCGTTGACGATGACCTTGGCCGCCGCCTCGCCGGGCGAGAGCTCGACGTTCTCGATGCGCGCCAGCAGGCCGATGCGCGCGCCCGGGTCGGTCGGCGCGCGTACCGCCACGGTGACGCCATCCACCGCGCGTGCGGTGCCGGTGCCGAAGGTGTTGTCGATCGCCGCGACCATGCGCGAGACCGTGGTGAAATCGTTCTGGTGCAGGTTCAGCGTGATCTCGCCGCTGTTGTCGAACACGTCCGGCAGCGCACGCTCGACGGTGGCGCCGTTGGGGATGCGGCCCACGCTGGGCACGTTCACCGAGACCTTCGAGCCATCCTTGCCCTGCGCGCCGAAGCCACCCACCACCAGGTTGCCCTGGGCGATGGCATACACCTGGCCGTCGGCGCCCTTGAGCGGGGCCATCAGCAGCGAACCGCCGCGCAGCGAGATCGCATTGCCCAGCGAGGAAACGGTCACGTCGATCGGCTGGCCCGGCTTGGCGAACGGCGGCAACTCGGCGTGGATCGCCACGGCGGCCACGTTCTTCAGCTGCGGGTTGACGTTGGCCGGCACGTTGACGCCCAGCTCGCCGAGCATGTTCTTCAGGCTCTGCACGGTGAAGGGCGCCTGGCTGGTGCGGTCGCCGGTGTTGTCCAGGCCGACCACCAGGCCATAGCCGACCAACGCGTTGCCGCGCACGCCGCCGACCTGGGCGAGGTCCTTGATCCGCTCGGCGGCGGCCGGCGCGCAGGCGCCCAGCGCCAGCAGCAGGACGGCGGACACGCGCAAGGTGGCGGAGACGAGGTTCATGGCGATGCCCTGTAATGACTCAGTACGGCGACAGCGCCGAATTGAAGAAACGGCCGAACCAGCCCATCGCGTTGGACTGCGCCACCGCGCCGCGGCCGCCGTAGGCGATGCGCGCGTCGGCGACCTTGCTGGACGGGATGCTGTTGTCGGTGGCGATGTCGGCGGCGCGCACGATGCCCTGGATCTGCACCAGCTCGTCGCCCTGGTTCAGCCGCAGCTGCTTCTGGCCCTGCACGACGAGGTTGCCGTTGGGCAGGCGCTGGATCACCGTCACCGTGACGCTGCCCTGCAGCCGGTTGCTCTGCGCGCTCTGGCCCTTGCCGTCGAAGCTGCGCTCGCCCTTGGCGGTGTTCTTCAGCAGCTCCTGGCCGTTGTAGGTCACCGGCAGGCCGAGGATCGTCGGCGAGGCCATCTCGATGTCGCTGTTCTTGCTGATGCCGGTGGTGGCGCTGGTGGTGGCGGCGGTGCTTTCCACCAGGTTGATGGTCAGCAGGTCGCCGACGTCGCGTGCGCGGCGGTCGCCGTACAGCTGCAGGCCGGGGCCGGCGGCATAGATCGCGCCGGCGCTGGGCGGTGCCTGCGGCGGCATGATCGGCTGCACCGGCGCCATCGCCGGGAACGGCCGCACGTCGCCGGCGATCACGCAGCCGCCGAGCAGCGCGCAGGTCGCGGCGGCGAAGGCCAGGCGGGCGAGGGAGGGCAGGGTGTTCATCACGGTCACCGCGAAGGATCAGACGTTGGTGTTGAGGTAGCCGAGCATCGAGTCGGTGGTGGAGATGGCCTTGGCGTTCATCTCGTAGGCGCGCTGGGTTTCGATCATGCTCACCAGCTCTTCGACCACGTTGACGTTGCTGCCTTCCAGCGCGCCCTGCACGGTGGTGCCCAGGCCGTTGAGGCCGGGCGTGCCGTTCTGCGCCGGGCCCGAGGCGGTGGTCTCCACGTAGAGGTTCTCGCCCTTGGACTGCAGGCCGGCCGGGTTGATGAAGTCGGTGAGCGTGAGCGAGCCGATCTCCAGCGCGCCGGTCTGGCCGGCGACCTGCGCGGTCACGGTGCCGTCGCTGCCGATGGTGATCGACTCGGTGCCTTCCGGCACCTGGATGCCCGGCTGGATCGGGTAGCCGCTGTTGGTCACCAGCTGGCCCTGGTCGTTGATCTGGAAGTTGCCGTCGCGCGTGTAGGCGGAGGTGCCGTCGGGCATCTGCACCTCGAAGAAGCCGCGGCCGTTGACCATCACGTCCAGCGCGCGGTCGGTCTGCTGCTGGCTGCCCTGCTCGAAGGACTTGGAGGTGGAGACCACGCGCACGCCGGTACCCAGCTGCAGGCCGGAGGGCAGGTTGGTCTGGGCCGAGGTCGCGCCACCGGGCGCACGGACCTGTTGGTACAGCAGGTCCTCGAAGCTGGCGCGGTCGCGCTTGAAGCCGGTGGTGTTGGTGTTGGCCAGGTTGTTGGAGATGACCGACATGCGCGTCTGCTGCGCATCCAGTCCGGTCTTGGCGACCCACAAAGCCTGATTCATTGGGCGATTCCTCGTTTGGCGCCGGCCCGCTGGCCGTCCACGCCGGGGGTGATGCATGCCGCGTGCCAGAACCGCGCCGGAAAGCCGGCGCGCGGCGCGTCAGCCGCTCAGCTTCAGCAGCGTGTTGGCAGACTGCGCGTTCTCGTCGCCGTGCTTGATGACCTTCACCTGCATTTCGAACTGCCGCTGCAACTGGATCATCTGCACCAGCGCGCCGGCGGCGTCGACATTGCTGCCTTCCAGCGAGCCGCTGTTGACCGACTTGCCCTGGGCCTGGGGAAAGGCCTGCTGCGGGTCGGTGCTGGTGTTGCGCATCAGCCCGTCCAGGCCGCGGGTGAGGCGGGTGGAAGGGGCGTTGACCACGCGCAGCCGGCCGACGTTGGCCTGCGTGGCCGCGCTTTCGCCGAGCGGGGTGATCGACACGGTGCCATCGCTGCCGATCTCCAGCGCCTGGTGCGGCGGGATCACCATCGGGTTGCCGTTCTCGTCCAGCACCGCGCGCCCGCTGGAGGTGACCAGCTGCCCGTTCGGGGTGAGCGAAAGTTCGCCGCCGCGCGTATAGGCCTCGCTGCCGTCCTGCGACTGCACGGCCAGCCAGGTATCGGGTTGCAGCGAGATGTCCAGCGCATTGCCGGTGACCTTCTGCGAGCCCACGCTGGCATCGAAGCCCTGGTCGATGTGCATCGCGTTCACCCGCGAAGGAAAGCCGTCGCCGCGGATCGGCATCGCCTGGGTGTTGGCCAGCGCGGCCTTGAAGCCGTTGGTGTCGGCATTGGCGAGGTTCTGCGAGACCGTGCCCTGTGCCTGCAGCGAGGCACGGGCGCCGGTCATCGCGACGTAGAGGGCTTTGTCCATGGCGGTCTCCGGCCGGCCGTCGCGCCGATCCGCACGGGCGGATCAGCGCACGGCGATCACGATCAGCGGATGTTGATGACGGTCTGGGTGACCTGGTCCTGGGTGGAGATCATCTGCGCGTTGGCCTGGAAGTTGCGCTGCGCCACGATCATGTTCACCAGCTGCTCGGTGAGGTCCACCGTGGAGGATTCAAGCGAGCCCGATTCGATCTGGCCGAAATCCGAGCTGCCCGGCGCGCCGGTGCGCGGCGAGCCGGAGGCGTAGCTCTCGGCCCACATCGTGCTGCCCTGCTGCGAGAGCCCCTGCGGATTGGTGAAGGTGGTCAGCGCGACCTGGCCCAGCGGCTTGTCGGCGCCGTTGGAATAGCGCGCGTACACCACGCCGGTGCCGTCGATGCTGATCTCGTTGAGCTTGCCGCTCGCGTAGCCGTCCTGGCGGGTGTCGCGCAGGGCGAACGCTTCGCCGTACTGGGTGGCCCCGCTCACGTTCAACGACATGTTGAGCACGCCGGCGCCGGTGCTCGGGGTGTAAGGATCGAGCGCGATCATGCCGTCGGCGGGCGTGGTCAGCGCACCGCTGTCGGAGAACTGCAGCGTGGTCGGGGTGCCGACCGAGGTGCCGTCCACGTAGTTGTAGACCTGCCACTCGTTGGCGTTGGCGGTCTTCACGAAGTACGAGGTCTGGGTGTGGCTCACGCCCAGCGAGTCATACACGTTGATGCCGCCGGTGGAGTAGTTGTAGCTGTTGGAGTCGGCCGGATCGAACGTGGCCACGGTCGGCTGGGAGGCGTTGCCCGGCAGGGTGAAGCCCAGGTTGACCGTGGTGGTCTGCTTGGGCGCCGCATCGGTGGTGAGCAGCTGCAGGTCGGTCAGCCGGCCGACGTCGAAGCCGTTGCCGTTGGTGTTGGGCGCATACACCTGCAGGCGCGCGCCTTCCGGGTTGACCACGTAGCCGTTGGCGTCGGTCTGGAAGTTGCCGGCGCGCGTGTACAGGCGCTCGCCGTTCTGGGACATGGTGAAGAAGCCTTCGCCGGAAATCGCCAGGTCCAGGCTGCGACCGGTCGGGTCGATGTTGCCCTGCGAGAACTGCTGGGCCACGTTGCTCACCCGCACGCCCGAGCCGACCGCGTTGCGCGACAGGCCGTAGGCGGTGCTCTGGAACATGTCCGCGAACTCGGCGCGCGACTCCTTGAAGCCGGTCGTGTTGACGTTGGCGATGTTGTTGGAAGTGACGTTGAGGTCGGCGTTGGCGGCGTTGATGCCGGACAGCGAAGTATTGAAGCCCATGGGAACTCCTGGTTGCGCGGGTGCCGGCTCAGCTGACGCGGAGCACGTAACTGATCGGGGCGGTGCCCAGCCCCTTGAGGTTGAGGTACAGGCCATCGGAACCGACGGTGACGCTTTCGACCGGTGCCTGGATGTAGGTGGAGATGGTGCTGTTGGTGCCGCTGGCATCGGTGTGGGTGGCGGCGATGGAATAGCTGCCCGCGGCCAGGCGGTGGCCGTAGTCGTCGGTACCGTCCCACTGGAAATTGACTTCGCCGGCCTTGTCGGCCTTGACGCTGATCGTCTTGACCTTGGTGCCGTTGGCGTCGGTGATGTCGAAATTGACCGTGCCCGCGCTGGGCGCGGCCACCACGCCGCTGACCGAGCCGCTGTCTTCCAGCGCCATCTTGGCCGAGGGCACCAGCACCTGGTGGCCGACCAGCTGCGCGCCGCGCAGTACCTGGTCGCTGCTCAGCGAGCTGGAGAAGCTGTTGACGGTGGTATTGAGGTCGCTGATGCCCTGCACCGTGGAGAACTGCGCCAGCTGGCCGAGGAACTCGCTGTTCTCCATCGGCTTGAGCGGGTCCTGGTGCTGCAGCTGCTCGGTCATCAGGCGCAGGAAATCGGCCTGGCCCAGCGACTCTTCCTTGCTCTTGGTGCTGCTGCTGGAGGTGAGGCCGAGGGACGAATAGATGTCGGAGGCAATCGTGCTCATGAGGGTTTCCGGCGGCGGTGCAGGGCGGCAGGGGAGGGTCAGCGACCCATCGTCAGGGTGGCCAGCGCCAGTTCCTTGGCGGTGTTGAGGACTTCCACCCCGGCCTGGTAGTTACGCGAAGCCGAGATCAGGTTGACCATCTGCGCAACCGGGTCGACGTCGGGCGAGTACACGTAGCCGTCGGCATCGGCCAGCGGGTGGCTGGGCTCGTAGCGCTTGATCGGCGGCGCGCCGGTGGTGGTGACTTCCTTGACCTTCACCCCGGTCAGGCTCGGGTCCTGCGCGTTGGGCGTGGCCTGGAAGATCGGCTCGAGCGGCTTGTAGGCCGCCTCGGCGGAGCCGGCCACCGAATCGGCGTTGGCCAGGTTGGAGGCAATGGTGCTCATGCGCACGGACTGCGCCTGCAGCGCGGAACCGGCGACATCGAAGATGGGCAGGTTGCTCATGGTTTAAGAGCCCGTGATCGCGGTGAGCATGTTCTTGACCTTCGACTCGAGGAAGCTGAGCGAGGCGCGGTATTCCAGCGCGGCGCGGCCGTAGGCGGCGCGCTCGGCATCCGGGTCGACGGTGTTGCCGTCCAGGCTGGGCTGGTCGGCCTGCCGGGTAATCTGGAACGGATTGAGCCCGGCGATCTCGCCGCTGCGGATGTGGCCTTCGCTCGTCGTGGCCATGCCATCGCCGCTGGCCGCCTCGCGGGCGGCGCCAGCGGCCTTCAGCGCGGCGTTGAAGTCCAGGTCCTGCGCGCGGTACCCGGGCGTATCGACATTGCTGAGGTTGCTGGCGATGAGCTGCATGCGCTGCTCGCGCAGCGGTAGCGCATCGGCATGCACGCCCAGATAGGAAGCGATCGGATTGGACACGGCCTGGCTCCGGCAAATCGTTGCCGAAGCACAGGCAAGAGCTGTGCCAGAAAGCGGGCCGCCGGCCGCCGTGCGTGGCCGGGGAGGGCGGGAGGGCCAGGCGTAGACCCGGTGTCCGGGCCCTGCGCCTGCCTTCCCGGAACGCGGGTCAAGCCTCCGCGACCTCGCGCAGGCGTTCGAGCACGTACTCGGCCAGCTCGTGGGCGCTGTACTTGGCCACGAAGGCGTTGGCGCCGACCTGCTCGACCATGGCGTTGTTGAACACGCCCGACAAGGAGGTATGCAGCAGCACGTACAGGCCCGACAGGCCCGGGTGGCGCCGGATTTCCGTCGTCAGGGTGTAGCCGTCCATCGCCGGCATCTCGATGTCGGAGATGACCATGGCGTAGCGCTCGGCAGGGTCTTCGCCGGCGGCCAGCACCTGCAAGAGATGGTCCAGTGCCTGCCGGCCGTCCGAGAGCAGGGTGGCGCCGACGCCAAGCTGGTCGAGCACGCTGCGGATCTGCTGGCGCGCCACGCGCGAGTCGTCCACCACCAGCACCTGCAGCTGGCGATCGGTATCGAGCGCCAGCGAGGGGTCGATCTGGATGTCGGTCTCGACCTGGGCGATGTCGGCCAGCACGCTCTCCACGTCGATGACCTGGATCAGCTCGCCCTGGAAACGGGTCACCGCGGTGAGGTAGGTCGCTTCGGCGCCGAGCTCCGGCGGCGGGTGGATGTCTTCCACGGCGATGTTGACGATGCGCTCCACGCCGCTGACCAGGAAACCCTGCACCGAGCGATTGAACTCGGCCACCACCAGGTAGCCGGGGGCGTCCTCGCTGCCCGGCGCCCGCTCGGGATGGCCGATGGCCACGCCCAGGTCCAGCACCGGCACCGAGCGCCCACGCACGTCGGCCACGCCGGCGAATTCGTTGGGCAGGCCCGGCACCTGGAACAGGTCCGGACGCCGCAGCACTTCCTGCACCTTGAAGACGTTGACGCCAAAAAGCTGACGTCCCCCGAGCCGGAACAGCAGCAGCGCCAGCCGGTTGTGGCCGGCCAGGCGGGTGCGTTGGTCGATGCGGTTGAGCAGGTCGTGTGACATGTAGGCGTTATCGGTTGGGGCGGCGGCGAACTTGAGGGTTTGGGGGTTACGGGGATTTGTGGGCGGGGTGGGTCATGGCGTGTCGTTCGTTCCGGCCGTGGCGACGGCATCATTCCCACGCAGGCGGACGGAATGAGGGCGCGCGGCGCGCGGCGAGCGGCACGGGACTTGCAACGTCGCCCGCGTCATTTCGCCTGGAGCGCGCCGATGCGCCGCCATATCCGCCTGATCCTCATCCTGATGGCCCTCGCGCCCACCGCCGCCTTCGCCGACGGCTTCCAGCCGGTGGAGAGCATCCGCGCCGCGGCCATCGCCGCGCTGGGCGTGGATGCGGCCGATGCCGAGACCACGCTGGACGCCGGCTTGCGCATGCCGGCCTGCCCGGTGCCGCTGTCGGCGCAGCCGGCCAACGGCAATACGGTGGAGGTCGGTTGCCCGCAGGCCACCGGCTGGCGCCTGTTCGTGCCGGTGAAGGTGCGCCGCACCCAGAATGTGCTGGTACTCAACCGCGGCATCTCCGCTGGAGAAACCCTGGACATGGCCGATATCACCGTGGAGCGGCGCGACGCGGCGCGGATCGTCGGCGCGGTGCTGGCCGATCCGGCCGACGCGCTGGGCCGCAGTGCCCGCCGCGTCCTGCCCGCCGGCACCGTGCTGGCAGCCAGCGACCTGGTGGCCCAGCGCCTGGTGCGCCGGGGCGACACGGTGGCGCTGGTGTCGCGGCGCGACGGCCTGGAGGTCCGCATGAGCGGCCGGGCGCTGGGCGATGCGGGGCGCAACGAACGCGTTTCGGTCGAGAACAGCTCCTCGCGCAAGGTCGTGCAGGGCGTGGTGGATGACAGTGGGGCGGTCGTGGTCTCTCGTTGAGACCGGGGCGTCAGGAATTTCCCGATTTATTTCTAAAGTTTCCCCGCAGGCGGTCGTTATCCCCTGCGAACCGTAGAGGAATACCACCATGACCCAGAAGATCGAAGGTAGCCTGCCCGCCGCCGCGACCCTGCGGACTGGCACCGTGGCCGGCAAGATTTCCAGCGCCGGCGCCGACCGTTCCGGCCCCGCATCGGCGATCGAGGCCAGCGACAGCCTGCGCCTGACCGGCGAGGCGACCGGCCTGCAGACGCTGCAGAAGGAACTGTCGAGCGCCCCGGCGATCGACCAGGGCCGCGTGCAGGCCGTCCGCGACGCGCTGCAGAACGGCTCCTACCAGATCAACCCGGATGCGATCGCCAGCCGCATGATCGATTTGGACCAGCAGCTCGGCGGATGAGCCCGATGAGCGATGCCCTGCAACGCCTGGGCGATGCCCTGGCGGGTGAGCGCCAGGCGCTGATCGACCACGATGTCGAGGGCCTGATCCGCGCCACCCAGGACAAGATCGAGGCGCTGCGCGTGCTCGAACGCGACGTCCCGGAAGGTGCCGAGGCGCGCCTGCGCGAACTGGCCGAGGCCAACCGGGCGAACGGGGCGCTGCTGGCGCGTCGCCGCCGCGAGGTCAACTGGGCGCTTCGCCATCTTGGCCGTACCGAAAGCGCGCCGGCCTACGACGCGCGCGGGCAGAGCGACACGCTCACCGCCAGCCGTTCCATCGCGGTGGCCTGAGCGCCGCCGCGCGTCCCGGCGCGGACGCAAACCCCTTGCCTGGCCCGCCGCCAGGGGCCCGCGCCCCGGCCCGCGGGCCTTCGTCGTATATTGGGCTGCCGTAGCAGATGCGAATCGCCGTGCCCGAACGCATGTATTTCGAACCCACCTTGCTGCCTTCCCAGGACATCCTGCGGGCCTTCAGCGAACGCATGCAGGAAGGCCTGCTGCTGTTCCGCGGCGATGGCGAACTGGTATTCGCCAACGCGATGGCCCGCGGCAGCCTGTGCCGCGACCCGCACGACGGCACCACGTTTGCCGAGCGCATCGCGCGGGTATTGCCGGGCGGTGCGTTGAACCAGGCGCGCACCAGCGGGAGCTGGTCGGGCAGCCTGCCAATCGGCGAGCGCGTGGTGATCGCGCACCTGTACCACTACGGCGCCGCCGGCCAGGAGTTCTTCCTGGCGCTGTTCCACAAGATCGAGGGACAGGAAGACTACGAGCGCGAGCTGGAGCAGCGCCATGCCGAGCTGCGCCAGGCGTACATGCGCCTGAACGGTGCGCAGGACAAGCTGCTGCAGTCGGAGAAGATGGCCTCCATCGGCCAGCTGGCGGCCGGCGTGGCGCATGAGATCAACAATCCGATCGGCTACGTGCACTCCAACCTGGGCAGCCTGCAGGAATACCTGCGCAGCCTGTTCACGCTGATCGAGGCCTACGAGCGGGCGCTGCGGGCGCCGGACCCGAAGGCGTTGATCCCGGAGATCGACGATATCCGGCGGCGGGCGGACATCGATTTCATTGCGGGCGACCTGCCGCAGTTGATGGCCGAGTCGCGCGAAGGGATCGAGCGGGTGACGCGGATCGTGCGCGACCTGAAGGATTTTTCGTATTCGGATCGCTCCGAGTCGTGGAAGCTGGTGGACCTGCATGCGGGGCTGGAGTCCACGATCAACATCATCTGGAACGAGCTCAAGTACAAGGTCACGCTGGAGCGCCAGTACGGGGAGCTGCCGCTGGTGGAGGCGCTGCCTTCCGAACTCAACCAGGTGTACATGAACCTGCTGCTCAACGCCGGGCAGGCGATTGCCGAGCGCGGGACTATCACGGTGAGCACGGGGCTGGAAGGCGACCAGGTGTGGATCGAGTTCCGCGATACCGGGCCGGGGATTCCGGCCGATATCCAGCAGCGCATCTTCGATCCATTCTTCACCACCAAGCCGGTGGGCAGCGGGACGGGGCTGGGGTTGTCGATCTCTTACGGCATCATCAACAAGCACCATGGGCGGATCGATGTGGATAGTGCGCCCGGGGACGGGGCTGCTTTCCGCATCACGTTGCCGGTGCGGCAGCCCAAGTAGGTGGGGTTGTCGCTCAAAGCGTCGGCTTGATCTTTATGGTCGCGCGGCGACCGGGGGCAGGCCCTTTCCGGGACACGCCGTGAATCCATCCATGGAGGCTCGTAGGCGACATCCGTGTCGCCTACGGTCCCGGAAAGGGCCTGCCCCCGGTCACCCGATACATCATCACTTCAGCGGATGCAGGAAGCGTCGCATGCGGGGTGGCTGATGCTCAGCCTTCGTCGCCGAAAGCGCCGTCACGTCCCATCGCGCCTGCGCCATCACGGCCCTTGCGCAGTTCGTCGTGCGTGCGGAACGCCTGGCGGATGTGCTCGCGCAGTTCGTCGTCGTTCCAGGGCTTGGTGAGGAAGCGGTAGATCGCGCCGCGGTTGATCGCCTCGGTCACGGTCGCCAGGTCGGTGTAGCCGGAGAGCACCAGTCGCACCGTGTCCGGGTAGAGCATCTTCACCCGGCCCAGGAATTCGGTGCCGCTCATGTCCGACATGCGCTGGTCCGAAAGAATCACCTGCACGTCGTTGGTGGCGAGCAGGTCGAAGGCGTCGCGCACGTTGCCGGCGGCGAGGATGCGGTAGCCGTCGCGGCGGAACAGGCGCACCAGCGAGCGCAGCACGTTCTCTTCGTCGTCCAGCAGCAGGAGCGTGCGGTCCGGCCGGGTCTCGGCGAAGGATTCCGGGCGCAGGTAGCGCCGGCGCAGGGCCATGCCGGCCGATTCGGCCGACATCGGCTCGCCGAACATGTAGCCCTGGAAGACGTCGCAGTCGTTGCGGCGCAGGAAGCCCAGCTGAGCCTGCGATTCGACGCCATTGGCGATGACCGTCATGCCCAGCTGGTGGCCCATGGCAATGATCGCGCGGGCGATGGCCGCTTCGCGGCTGCCCGCCGGGGCGCTCTTGATGAAGCTGCGGTCGATCTTCAGCCGGTCCACCGGGTAACGCACCAGGGCGCTCAGGCTCGAATCGCCGGTGCCGAAGTTGTCCAGGCTCAGGCTGATGCCTTCGTTGCGCAGGTTGGCCATCGTCTCGTGGACGAAGTTGACGTTGTTGGTCAACGCACTTTCGTTGATTTCCAGGGTCAGCGCGCTGGTGGGCACGCCACTGGACTGCAGGGTGGCCAGCACCTCGTTGAAGAAGCTCGGGCGCAGCAGCTGCAAGGTGGAGACATTGACGGCGATGTTGAAATCGTCGAAGCCCTGGTCGCGCCATTGCCGCGCCTGCTTGACGGCGTTCTGCAGCACCCATTCGCCCAGCTGCACGATCACGCCCAGCCGCTCCGCCGTGCGCATGAAGCGCTCGGGCACCAGCATGCCCAGCGTCGGCGATTGCCAGCGCAGCAGCGCTTCCATGCCGACGATGCGGCCGTCGCGCGCGCTCACCAGCGGCTGGTAGCGCAGGCGCAGTTCGCCATGCGGAATGGCATCGACGATCTGCCGGGCGATGATGCTCTCGCTGTGCGCGCTGGCCGGCGAGTTGCGTGCGTACACACGCACGGTGTTGCCACCCTCGCGGCCGGCCTGGTAGTTCGCTTCCTCGGCGTAGTCGAGCAGCGCCGACAGCTGCGTGCCATGTTCCGGGCACAGGCTGATGCCGACGGTGCCGGTCATGAACAAGGTGTAGGGCAGCACCGAGAGCGGCAACTCGATCTGCTGGCGGATCTCCTCGGCGAAGTCTTCCGGCAGCGGGGCGTCGCCTCCGCGCGGGGCGACGATGACCATCTCGTCGCTGCCGTGGCGCCATAGCCGCCCGCGCTTGCCCAGGTGCGCCTGCAGGCGCTGGGCGAGCAGGGCCAGCGCCTGGTCGCCGACTTCGGCGCTCATGTTCTCGTTGATCGAGGCGAAGTGGTCGATGTCCACGTGCAGGAGCATCAGCGGCGTGCCGCCGGAAGCGGCGGCGTCGACCAGTCTCAGCAGTTCGGGGTTGCCTGCGCCCAGGCGTTGCGGCTTGTTGGCATCCAGTCCGGACAGTGCGGGGTTCCACATCGGTTTCAACGTCCGTTGTCGCGGGTCGCCGGCTCGCCGGCGGCCTGGTAGGGCAGGTGCAGGCGCACGCGGGTGCCGGCGCCTGGAGCGGATTCTATCGTCAGGGTGCCCCCGGCGGTCTGTGCGCGCTCTCGCATGACGACCAATCCGAGGCCGCGCGGGCCTTCGGGCTCGAAGCCGTCGCCATCGTCGTTGACCTCCAGGTACAGGCCGCCGCGTTCGTGGTCGTGCAGCACCAGGTTGACCTCGCCGGCGCAGGCATGCCGCAGCACGTTGGTCAGGCTTTCCTGGGCGATGCGGAAGCAGGCCTGTTCGATCTCGTTGCTGGGGCGCTGGCGCAGGGACTGGATATCCATCTCCAGCCGCTGCGGCTTGCCGCGGAACAGCGTGGAGGCCTGCCAGCGCAGCGCGGCCTCCAGGCCCAGGGCATCGAGCTGTGGCGGGCGCAGCAGCATGGACAGGTTGCGCAGCTTGGTGACGGTGGTGTCGGCGAGGTCGACGATTTCCTGCAGGTTGTCGCGGCGGGCGTCTTCCTCGTCCTCCTCCATCGCCGCATGCGCGGAGAGCTTCATCGCGGTGATCGCCTGGCCGATGTCGTCGTGCAGGTCGCGCGAGATCGCGCGGCGCTCGTCTTCCTGCAAGGAGAACAGCCGCTTGGCCATCGCCTGCAGTTCGTGGTTGCTGGCGGCCAGGGCGTCGCGCATGCGCTCGGGGTCGCTGAGGTCGCGCACCACCATCAGCCGGCAGTCGCGACCGCCGTAGCGCACCGCGCCGATCGACAGGCCGGCCTGGAACTGGGTCTGGTCGCGACGGCGCATGCGTCGGGCCGGGGAGAATTCGGCGCGGGGGGTGTCGGCGGCGAGTTGTTCGCGCACCAGTGGCAGGTCGGCTTCGGCCACCAGCGCCGACAGCGGTTCGCCCAGCAGCGACTCGCCCGCATAGCCGAACTGGCCCGCGCAGGCGGGGTTGGCGTACATGACCCGCTCCTCGGAGAGGATCATCACCCCGTCCGGCAACACCCGCACCAGTTCGCGGAACTGCTCCTCGCGTTCGCGCAGCAGGCGGCGCGACTGCTCGCGCTCGGTGACGTCCTGCAAGGTCCCGTGCACGCGGCGGCGGCCGTCCGGGCCGGTGCCGCTTTCGGCGCGCAGGTGGACCATGCGCGCCTGGCCGTCGCCGGCGATGAGCGGCAGCAGCACGTCGATCTGCACCGCGCCGCCGCCACACATGTCGTCGATCAGGCGGTCGATGCGTACCTGGGTGACCAGGTCCACGCCAGCCAGCAGTTCCTCGAAGCGGTGCCAGCGCTGCGATTCGGGCAGCGGGCGGGCGAGGATGCGGTAGACCTGCGGGGAGAAGCGGCCCAGGCCCGTGGCCGGGTCCAGCTCCCACGAGCCCAGGCGCGCCACGCTCTGCGCCTCCTCCAGCAGCTGCAGCAGCTCGGCACGCTGGCGTTCGGCGCGGCGCTCGGCGCTGCGGTCGATGGCCACCACCAGCCGCGCCTGGCCGCCGGGAACGGCCAGTGGGCTGCTTCGCACCTCCACGTCACGCAGGCCATCGCGGGTGACCAGCGGCTCGGTGAGCACGCAGTTCTCCTCCGGCAGCGCGCGCAGATGCTCGATCACTTCGGAAAAGCGCGCGCTTTCGCTGGCCGGCCATACCGCGTCCAGGTGCAGGGCGAGGAATTCCTCCCGGGTATGGCCGAAGAAGGTGAGCGCGGCGGGATTGGCGTCGAGGATGCGCAGGGTCTGGAGGTCGTAGGCCCATATCGGCACGGGCAGGGCATGGAACTTCTCGTGCAGCAGCGCGACCGAGTGCACCAGGGTGTCGTGTTCGCGGCCCATCAGGGCGGCCAGCCGGCGCAGGCCGTAATGAAGCAGCAGCGCCGAGACCACCACCAGCACCGCGCCGTCCAGGCCGAGCAGGCGGTGGAACTGGGCCGCGTCCGGGTGCGCCAGCCGCACCAGCGTGTCGCCGACCAGCAGCCAGGTCAGGCCCAACGCCAGGTACGCGCCGGTGAGCACCCAGATGCCGGTACGCAGGCGCGCGGCCAGCCGCTGGCCTGACAGGGAGTTCGGCGGTGCGGGGCGGCTGCGATCGTCGGGCATGGGGGCGAGGGCGCCAGCGGGCATCGCCCCATCTTAGTGCGTCCGTCACGGTTTGCGGGACGGCATGGCGTGACCCGGGCCACCGCGCTCAACTATTTCCGGAGGCGGCCGTTAACCATCACGTCCCTCCCGTCTCCCGGGGGGCTAGAGAAGCGGAGCTTCCCAGCGTGGATCCAGGCGTCATTGCAAGCTTGTTGCAGCATCCGCTCACCTCGGCGGTGGTGGTGCTGGATCCGCATGGGCGTCCATTGGCGGCCAATGCCGCCGCGCAGTCGCTCGGCCTGCCGGCCACGCTGGCGCTGTACGTGGAGCAGCTCGCCGACAACCGCGAGCGGCTGCGTCGCGAGGGCGGCATGGTCGCCTGCGTGCTGCCCAGCGGCAGCGGTCAATGGGACGGCTGGCTGCGTGCCGTACGCGACGAACACGGTGCGCTGATCGCCTTCACCCTGAGCATTCCCGAGCCGGCCGGCGCGGTGGCCAGCCGTTGGGAAATCGGCCTGGACAGCGCCGAGCACGGGCTGTGGGACTGGGATATCGCCGCCGACATCGTCTACCGCTCCGAGCGCTGGAAACGCATGCTCGGCTACGACGAACAGACCTTGCCGGCCAACCTGGCCGCCCTCTCCGAGCTGATGCACCCGGAAGACCATCCGCGCGTCAGCGCCGCCGTGCACGCGCACCTGGCCGGCGAGACGGAGAGCTACACCGCCGAATTCCGCTTGCGCCAGCGCGATGGCGAGTGGCGGTGGATCCTGGATCGCGGCCGCGTGGTGTCGCGCTCGGCCGATGGGCGCCCGCTGCGCATGCTCGGCACGCATACCGATATCCACGAGCACAAGCTGCTCGAACAGCAGCTGCGCGAACAGCAGGCGCAGTTGGAAGAAGCCCAGCGCATCGCCAGCATGGGCAGCTGGAGCTGGGACTGCCGCCGCGACCGGCTGTGGCTGTCGGACGATTTCATCGGCCAGCTCGCCCTGCCCGAACCGCCGCGCCGCGCGCGCGCCGTGCTGCGCCAGCTCGGCGCCGAGGCACGCGCGACCCTGCGCACCGCCTGGCGCCGCCTGCGCAAGTTCGGCGAGCCGCTGCATTTTGAGTTGGAACTGGGTGTGGCCGGGCAACCGCCGCAGCACCTGCGGGTGTGGGCGCAGCCGGTGTTCGACGGCGACGGCATCCTCCTGCGCCTGGTCGGCCAGGTGCAGAACGTCACCGAGCAGCGCCAGACCGACGCGCTGATCCGCTGGCGCACCGAGCTGCTCAACCGCGTCTCGGCTTTGGGCCGCATCGGCGGCTGCGAGATCGAGGTCGATACCCGCCGCATGCAGTGGACCGAGGAGTGCTACCGCATCCACGGCCTGCGCAAGGAGCCTATCACCCTGGAGCAGGCGCTCTCGCTGTACACCCAGGATTCGCGCGATACCTTCGAGGCGGCGTTGATGCGCATCGCCGACGGTGGCCTGCCCGAGCAACTGGAGTTGTGCTTCTACCGCAACTCCGGCCAGCGCGTGTGGGTGCAGGTGCTGATCGAGCTGGACCGCCGCGAGGGCCTGCCGCCGCGCTTCGTGGTGTTGTTCCGCGACATCAGCCGCGAGCGCGAGGCCAACGAGCGCATCGAGCTGCTGGCCCATTACGATCGCCTGACCGGCCTGCCCAACCGTTTCCTGCTGCGCGAACGCGCCGAGGAAGCCATGGCCGAGGCGCGCGAGCGCGGCCAGACCCTGGCGATGCTGCTGATCGACCTGGACGGCTTCAAGAGCATCAACGACTCCTTCGGCCATGCCACCGGCGATACGCTGCTCAAGCTGGCCTCCACGCGCCTGCACCAGCAGCTGCGCAACAGCGACCTGTTCGGCCGCTTCAGCGACGACGAGTTCGTGGTGGTGCTGCGCGACCTGTCCGAGCCGGAGGACGCCGGCCACGTGGCGCGCAAGCTGCTGGCCGCATTGACCGAACCGCTGCGCAAGGACCACATCACCCTGAAGGTGAGCGCCAGCATCGGCATCGCGCTGCAGGCGCCGGAGCTGGAGGATTTCGACAACCTCCTGCGCGCGTCCGACGCGGCGATGTACGCGGCCAAGGAATCGGGCCGCAACACCTTCCATTACTACAGCCAGGACGTGCTGCTGCGTGCGCAGCGCCGCCTGGAGCTGGAACACGCGTTGCACGGCGCGCTGGACCGCGAGGAGTTCTCGCTGGTGTACCAGCCGCTGGTGCCGACGGCGGGCGAGAGCGCGCCGGCGATCGAGGCGCTGCTGCGCTGGCATCGCCCGGGGCATGGTTTCTGCAGCCCGGCCGAGTTCATTCCCATTGCCGAGGAATGCGGCGAGATCGTGCGCCTGGGCGACTGGGTGCTCGGCGAAGCCTGCCGCCAGGCCGTGCTGTGGGACGAGATGGGCCTGCAGTTCAGCCGCATCGCGGTGAACGTGTCGGCCGTGCAGCTGCGCGACCGCGGCTTTGCCGAGCGCGTGCTGGATATCTGCCGCAGCAATGGCTGGCTGCCACAGCGTCTGGAGCTGGAGCTGACCGAATCGGCGCTGATTCGCGACAGCGAGGCGCTGCGTCGCTGCTTCGACCTGTTCGAGCAGAACGGCGTGCTGCTGGCGGTGGACGACTTCGGCACCGGCTTCTCCAACCTGCATTACCTCAACCGCTTCCCGGTGCAGCGCCTGAAGATCGACCGCAGCTTCGTGCAGGGCATGCTGGCCGATGCCAACACCGCCGAGGTGACACAGGCCATCGTGCACCTGGGGCACGCGCTGGGTATGCAGGTGGTGGCCGAGGGCGTGGAGACGGTGCAGGAAGACGCACTGCTGCGCCAGCAGGGCTGTGACGAGATCCAGGGCTACTTCTATTCGCGGCCGCTGGCGCCGCGCGACCTGGCGCAGTGGCTGCGCGAGGCGGAAGTGGGCGGGCGGCTGGGGCAGCGGCTGACGCTGGCCACCGGCTGAGGCCTGGGCGCGCATGCGATGAGATGGCCCCCCTCTTCGGAGGGGGTTTCTTTTTGCGCGGCATCCGGCGCGACAATGACGGCCATGAACCGTACCGATCTCGTCCGCCAGATGGCGGCCTACAACCAGTGGATGAACGACAAGCTGCTGCTGGCCGCGGCGCGGCTCGATCCGGCGGCGCTGGCTGCCGACCGGCAGGCGTTCTTCGGCTCGATCCTGCGCACGCTCAACCATCTGGTCATCGCCGACACGATCTGGTTGCAGCGCTTCGCACGCCATCCCGCCACGCATGCCGCACTCGACCCGGTGCGCGCGTTGCCGGCGCCGGATTTTGCCGACCTGGACCGCTTCACCGACTTGCCGGCGCTGGCGGCGCATCGCCGCTGGCTGGATGCGCTGATCGTCGGGTGGGCCGAGTCGGTCGCCGAGCCGGACCTGGACGTGGCGCTGCACTACGCGAATTCGCGTGGCGTGGTATCCGACAAGAACTTCTTCGGCCTGCTGGCGCACTTCTTCAACCACCAGACCCATCATCGCGGGCAGGTGACGACGCTGCTCTCGCAGGCGGGCGTGGATGTCGGGGTGACGGACCTGCTGGCGTTGTTGCCGGAGCAGGGGCAGGGGCAGGGCTGAGCGCGCTTTCGGTAGGCGCTCAGCCTTCGATCGCGCTGCCGAACGCCAGGGCGGTGGCCTTGCGGTCGCCGATCAACGCGCCGCGCATGCGGGCTTCGGTCAGCGGGCGGATGATCCACGTCGCGTCGACCTTTCCGCTGCCGGCCTGCAGCATGGCGATCGCAAGGAAGTAGCTGGGCCCCGGTCCGACGCAATACCAGAACGCGTCGCCGCCATACGGGTCGTCGCGGAAGGCAAGCTCCCATACTGGATCCCAACGGCGCACGCTGGAGGGTGCCTGGTAGATCTTCACTACCTTCAGTGCGGCGCCGCTGATGGGGCCAAGTTCTGTCTGGAACATCTGGCGCGCGATGCTCTGGCGCAGTTCCTGCTCGATGCGCTTTTTTCTGAACCGCTGGAAATACCCGCCGGCGACGGCGATCAATGCAAGAAATAGAAAGCCTGTCAACGATGCCCCCTGCGGCCCCTGCATCCCGGCCCATCATATCCGCGTGGCGGGGGTGCGGCGCCACGCCGGCGCAGGCTGGGATGCCCTCAACCCGGCAGCAGGTCGTCCCCGGTCAATCCGAGATCCCACGCGAGATGCGCCAACAGCGGATCGTGTTCCGGTGCCTGCGTGGGGAGCGCCTGCGCCAGCCGCACCAGTTCGCGGCGCGCGGCGGATTCCAGCTGCGCGAAGGCCGCGTGGGTCGTGCCGGGAGAGGGCGAGGGGCGGCTGGGGTCGGTCATGGCAAGGCGAGCGGGCGAGGGCGATGGGGCTGGAACGCGAAACCCCGGCCGAAGCCGGGGTCGTGCGAAGACGCGGAACGGATCAGAACAGCTCGACCGTGCCGGCGCCCATGCCCTGTTGCGACACCGGCTTGTGCGGCGGACGCTCCCACTCGCTGCGCATCTCGCGCAGGCGGCTGCCGACGCGCTGCAGCGCCTGGATCAGGTCACCGTCGAGCACGCCGCCATTGCGGTGCAGGAGTTCCTGCAGGGCGACGGCTTCGCGGTTGATCGCGGACAGGCGATCCAGGTGGGTATGCACGCCACTGAGTGTCTGGGTGGCGATGTCCTCGAACTGCAGGGCGCGCACCGCCTCGGCGACGCTGCCGTCGATGGCGCGGGCGCACTCGGAAATCTCGCGCATGCCTTCGCCCAGCGAGGCGTTGATGGCGGCCACGTTCTCGAGCATCGCCGCCGACTCGTGGCGGGCTTCGCGCGAGCGATCCTGGTGCCGCGAGGCCATGTGCGAGACGGTCTCGCGCACCTTGGCGATGGATTCCTTGGAGCTGTGGGCCAGCTTGCGGATCTGCTCGTTGAAGGTGGTGGAGCGCTCGGAGAGGTTGCGCACCTCGTCGGCGACGACCGCGAAGCCACGGCCGGCTTCACCGGCACGCGCAGCCTCGATGGCGGCGTTCAGGGCGAGCAGGTTGGTCTGGTCGGCGATGGACTTGACGTCTTCCAGCAGCGCGAAGATGCCGTCCAGGTGCTGGGCCATTTCGTCGATGTGGTGGACCGTGGTGTTGCTCTGGCCGCTGACCTGCTCAAGCGCTTCGACCAGCTGTTCCATGCGCGAGCTGGCATGCTGGGCAAAGCGGGCCACGTCGACCCCCGCGCCGCCATCTTCACCGGCGCGGTCGACGATGCGGGCCAGGGCCAGGCTCTGCTGGCGCGACTTGCGGTTCATCGCCTCGAAGCTGCCCCCCAGGCCGGCCACGGCCTGGCGGATCAGTTCGCGGGCACGCTCGACTTCGGCGCGCGAGCCATCCACTTCGTTGCTGACGAAGCTGCGCAGTTCGTTGAGCAGCTGGTCCTGTTCACGCAGCACGCGCGACTGGTCGGGATGGCGACGGGCCTGCGCCCACACGTTCCAGGCGGCAAAGCCCAGCCAGCTCAGGGTGAGCGTGACCAGGATGGCCCAGCGCACGAAGCCGGGCCAGTCCAGCGCCACGGCGAGCGGGAACAGCAGGGTCAGGGCCAGGGGCGCGGCCATACGGATAAGGGGGCGTGAATACATGGGCGTTCTCGGCAGAATCACGATTGCTGTATCGGCCGTCCCCCCCGGGTCTTTAGCTGCGCGTGCTCGGCAAGCACCGAACAGGCGCATGTACGCATTCACGAAACCGCCAGTTTTCAAGCGCATCGGCGCGGCATCCGGGCGGATGTTGGCAGGCTATCGCGCGGCGGGCGGGCGCAGGCCCGCTCGGGGGCGTCGGGCGACAAGGACGTCGCCCGACGAGCCCCGCATGGATGCGGTAGTTGGC
>Ga0310344_10000248_pt1 | contig 44351 bp, 39 predicted proteins | sample HC15DNA20200_MG_FD_203801 | JGI IMG/M metagenome (GOLD analysis project Ga0310344, IMG submission 203801) | Marine microbial communities from station ALOHA, North Pacific Subtropical Gyre - HC15-DNA-20-200_MG | ecosystem: Environmental > Aquatic > Marine > Oceanic | place: Pacific Ocean: North...
GACTCTGGGTGTTGCGATGGGTGGAGATGCTTCAGATCAAAATGAATTAGGTACGATGAATGCATTGCTGACGGCCTGTTATTCCGTTGGTTTGGCTAGCGGTGCTTTACTAAGTGGTCTGCTTTCTGGTGGTAACGAAACTGTTGTTCTACTGATCAATGCGGTAATGTTGCTGGCTACAGTTAGACTGGGTTTCTCTCTTCATTACATCAAGCCTCAGACCCAGGCCGAAAAGTCGTCGTCTTGATAAACAAACTTAGATCGGAATGGCTCATTCACAGCTCCTATCAACGAGATGTTAGGTCTGTGTTTAGATGGATGCGCTGGGACATACCGTTACGGGTGATGCCAATGACTATAATTCCCATAGGCTTGGTAATGCTCTCGTTTCAATCAGCCGATGATCTGGGATTGGTCATAGTCAACCACAATAGCTGGTGGTTGATTACTGCTGTTTTGATTGTTCCTGTATTTATCACCGCATTTCTGTTTTCTCTGCGCTATATAAGCGGGTACGGCTTTTCAAAAGGGGCCCTGGCTCTTGAATTACCTTTTTACCTAATCCTTAACCCCATCGCTGAAGAAGTGTTCTTCAGGGGTCTTCTTCTACATTTGCTTAATGACCATTTCGGTATTGGAGTTAGTGTTGCAATCGTATCGGTGATATTCGGATTCCATCACTGGATAGCTGGCTTTAGCATGAAGTTTTTATTGCTTGCTACCATTGGTGGTTTAGTATTTGGGGTCGTTGCGATGTTGTCCGGATCAATCCTTCCTGCCATTATCCTTCATTCAGTCGCCGACCTGGGGTTGTTCGTGTTTGGACCTCTATATTCACGTAGAGGTAAGCCGCTGTAATATTATTGTTAGTCTTTGTTGACCGTATGGCGTGCGAGCCCGTACGATCACGTGTCAATGTCCTCGTAGCTCAGCTGGATAGAGCGTATGGTTGCGGACCATAAGGTCGGAGGTTCGAATCCTCTCGAGGACGCCATTGCCTAAGGTATCTGTTTTCAATTTAGCGGTAGGCGGAGGCTTGCATCTCAAAAAGTTTTCGATACCTGCCATTTAGTAATATAAGATCGTCATGACTCCCTTCCTCCAGCACTTGGCCATCCTGCAAAACGATTATTCGATCGGCCATGCGTACGGTAGTAAATCGGTGGGAAATTAAAATAGCTATTCGATTTTGTGATAATTGTTGAAATTGTTCGAATACCTGATGTTCACTCTCAACGTCTAGTGAAGAGGTGGGTTCATCCAATATGAATATTTGTCCGTCCCTCATATAGCCCCTGGCCAAGGCAATCTTTTGCCATTGTCCAATTGATAAATTGGTCCCACGTTTAAACCATCTGCCTAGTTGGGTATCGTACTTCTCCGGTAGATTATTAATGACTTCGTCGGCGCCACTTTTACGAGCAGCACTCTCAATCCTACTGTCTTCGTCTATGTGTTCTAATGCACCGTATCCTACATTCGTCCGCGCAGACTCTTGATATCGACCATAGTCCTGAAAAATGACTCCAATGTTCCTGCGAAGATCAGTTATCGAATATTTCTTTATATTTTCGCCATCGATGGTAATGGATCCCGCATCGACGTCATAAAATCTGGACATTAACTTAATTAGGGTAGTCTTTCCGGCCCCATTAGCTCCAACAATCGCGATTGTTTCCTTGGGTCGTATAGTCAAATTCAGCCCTGTTAGAACCAATTCGTCAGTTCCAGGATATTTGAAATACACATCTTTGAAGATGATGCCTTGTTTTATCTGCTCAGGGAATGCAAGTGTACCTTTGATATCTGAAACCAGAGGCTCGAATTCCAGAAATTCGAAAAAGTTGTTAACGAACAAGCCTCTTTCGTATATAGATGTTACTCCTTGTAGCAGTTGGGTTGTTGCATCCACAGTGGCCTGGTATGCCTGATAAAAGATACCGATTGCGCCAAGGCCAAGATTTCGAAAAACTACTTGTACCGCTATGTAGACGAAGACTAATGCACTACCGATGGCCCCAAATATTTGCAATAACAATGTTGCACGGGAGCTTCGGACCGTTAGATCAGTATTCTCGCGAAAGAACTGAGAAAATGTATTGCGGTATATCGAGATTAGATATTGTCCCAGATTGAAAATTCGCAGTTCTTTAATATAGTCGTCATTGGTTATCAACCAACGGAAATATGCAAGGCGTCTGACGGTGGGGGACCTCCAAGTCTGTAATTGGAACCTCTCTCTACTAAATTTAACTTCGATTGCCAGCGCAGGGATTGTAGTGATTACAACCACCAAGAGTACCCACCAACTTAACGTGAACAGCAACCCCATCATAGTTAAAAGGGTGATTGCGTTTTGCACGATGGCGAAGGACTCGGAAACGATTTGTAATGGCCCCTCTCTCGCTTCCCTTTGAGCATTTTCAAGACGGTCATAGAAAGCTGCATTTTCGAAATACGAGATATCTAGAGATTCTGATTTTTCAAGAATCATAAGATTGGTCCTGTTTGTAAATAGATCGCCTAGCATAGCTCGTATGGCCAATCCAGATGTGCGCAATGCAAACCCAATGACTATAATTATTAAGTGGACACCAATTAAGGTAAGAATTTGCCGGGCTTCGGTCGAATTTGTCCTAAGAAGGTATTCCGCTTCATTTAGGATTGCACCAAACACCCACACAGAAGCTGCCGGAACCAGTGCGCTAATTACGGTTATAACGCTTGTTGCCAGGGTTAATGTCTTGTTTGTGTCCCAGACAAGCCCCATCACTTTGACGGCGTTTATGAATGATTCTCTTACTCGGGCTATCCTGAATTGTGTTTCTGTTCCACTGCGAAATTGGTGGTATCCGGAGGTCAAATGTTTACAAATGGACCATAATTAAACGACATATACAATTAGATAGCATCAGATGCGGCCCCATCTACCGAGATAGCGGCACCAGATACGTACGAAGAGGCCTCCGAAGCCAGAAACGTCACCACATTTGCCACTTCCTTTGCGCTTCCTATTCTTCCTAGCGGTATCTCCTTACCCAGAGATGTCATGAATGTCTCTAGTGTCATGGCGTTGTCCAAAGCTGCCCATCTACGGGTAGTTTGAGCACTTTCGATCTGCCCCACCATGACCGTATTAACGAGAACAGATGGTGCGAGGTCTTTTGACATAGCCTTTGTAAGAGCTATGCCTGCAGCACGACTGACTGAAGTTGGTACAGAGGCCTTGCCTGGCTGTTTTCCTCCGGCGTGAGTAATGTTAATTATACGCGCCGATTTGGATTGTTTTAGGTATGGTAGGGCGGCGTTAGTGCAACGTATTGCCCCAAACAGCTTCAGTTGTAGATCGTCATTCCAGGCACTGTCATCTACTTGCTCAAATGAGTGTGCAGCAGAAGTGCCTGCATTGTTTACGAGTATGTCGATTGAGCTGAAGAACGAGTATGTTTGGTCGACAAATCTCTGTACTTGTACAGGGTTAGTCACATCACACTGCATTGCAAACACATTTGTTAAAGAGATACTGTGGAGTTGTTTCTCAGCATTTGCCAATACGTCTTTGCGTCGAGCGCATATTGAAACTTTAGCTCCTTCTTCAAGTAATGCCTTGGCGGTGGCGAATCCAATCCCTTCACTACCACCGGTCACAATTGCTACTTTGTCGGCTAGCCCTAGGTGCATATTCGAGACTACTCCTCTCCCTCGTCCGTGCTTCTTGACCGGGATTTTTGAGTTATATCATTTGGTGGTTCAACCGCCACCTCCGGTGATGCAATGCCGCTATTCTTCGAACCTGTGTTAATCGGGTTAGTCTTAATGTGAAGGTCTCTTTGTGGGAACGGAATTTCTATCGAGCTTTGTGCAAACACACGGTCGATTTCGTAATGCAAATCACTAAGAGTGGCCAGGCGTTTAGAGGGTGAATCAACCCAAGCGTACACACGAAAATTCAAAGAAGACTCACCAAACTCGATGAAAAAGACTTTGGGCTCGGGCGTGTCCAGAACATCTGGGTGCCGCTCGACTGCTTCAAGAATCAGGCTTTCTGCCTTCCTGGTATTTGTTCCATATGCTACGCCAATGGTGAATTTAATTCGCACTGTCATGTCAGTGTGAGTCCAATTATCGACTTGGTTTGTCAAGACCTGAGAGTTGGGCACGATAACTTGTGTGAATTCAAAAGTACGGATAATAGTGGCCCGTAGCCCGATTCTTTCAACTACACCTCGTACACCGTTTACTTCGATAATGTCGCCGTCTTTTATTGGTCTTTCGGACAGCATGATTAAGCCTGAAACAAAATTTTCTGCAATCCGCTGCAGGCCAAAACCTAAACCTATGCCTACGGCGCCCAGTGGCACCAATAAAACTCCTAAATCAAATCCGAGAGCTGATAGTGCAATATAAACACCTATAAAAAGCACTGAGCCACGAACCAACGTGCCTGCTAAATGAGATCCGCTTTCAGTCAAGCCTGCTCTTGAAGCTATATCCCGGATAACGCGCGACGCGATTCGGTTGGCAACTAAATACGTAATAAGGGCTATGACGAAAACTTGGATGATCCCTAAAAGGGTAACCGGGCTCCCTTGAAGACTAGTAATTTGTGTGTTTAAAACATCCCAGATTAGATGTAGAAGCTCCATGGTTTAGGTTCCCAGTATTTGCAAATAATATAATGTTTAGAACGGTCGTGGGTAGGTTGCAAAATATAACTTATTCCGTACGATTACGTTCTCACTAAGAGTCATAATAACAGCCCATCCGGATGGGCTACTTTAATAGGAGTGATTTCGTGGAGTCTAATTTCGTAAAAGACAAACTCATTGCAGGCAAAGCATCCGTAGGCACCTTTCTCAATCTATGTTCACCGATGGCTGCGGAGGCCATGATTGGCCTCGGGTACGAATGGGCCGTCGTTGACACCGAGCATAGTACTTGGGACCTCGCCGATACTGCGTTAACGTTTGCTGCGATTGAAGCAAAGGGTGGTATACCTATGGCTCGCACATGGGATCATTCTAATGTAGCTATATCAAGGCTTCTAGATGCCGGTGCTCTCGGTTTAGTTATTCCTCATGTAAGTACCGCTCAGAGTGCGGCCCAATTTGCCGATGTGTTCAGGTATCCACCCATCGGCCACAGATCTGTTGGCTCAAGCCGGGCAACACTATTGAACAATAAATACAGAACTGGCTGGGCTAACGATAATGTGATGCTTATTCCACAAATCGAAGATCCAGAAGGTGTGTCAAATGCATACGAAATAGCATCCACAGAAGGAGTTGACGCAGTATTCATTGGGCCGAATGATCTTGCTCTGGAAATGGGATTAACTACCAACGACGTATTTAGCCATCCCGACCATATTGCTGCCATCAAAGAGATATTGAACGGAGCCAAAAAGGCTGGCAAGCCAGCCGGCCTCTCAGTGCCGGATGGACTTTCCGCAAAACAATTTATCGAGGATGGATTCACGATGATCGATTTGTCTAATGACTTTCGGTTACTGCAAAAATCTGCGTATGATGAGTTGTCTAAGGCTACATCTTAGCCACGATCGGAATCGGTTAGCTTTTTCACAGGGTTGGATAGAGTTCCAATCACTGGATGATACATCTCGACTATGTCGCCGTCCGCCAGCGCACAATCCTCTGTAACGATGATTCCAGTGCCGGTAGTAAGTACGGCGCCCGGGTAAACAGGATTGTTGCGTGTGAGATAGCCAGCAAGTTCGCTGAATTCGCGACGAATCAAACTCAAATCAACAGATTCTTCAAAAATGCTCCTTCCGTTTCGTATGATCGTTGCGGTCAACTGACCGTCTCTAGGATCCGGAATTTCGTCAGCAGTTACCAAAACTGGTCCCAGTGATAGGCATCCGTAGAAGACCTTTGACTGAGGCAAGTAGAGTGCGTTTTCACGTTCTATATCCCAGGCCGAATTATCATTGCATAGACCGTATGCAAGAGCCCGGCCATTAGAGTCCATGACGAACGCTAACTCGGGCTCTGGCGCTGTGAACGATGAATCCGCTCTGATTGATATGGCTGCGCCAGGGCCGACAGCATGTCGGTGGTCACCTTTATAAAACAACTCTGGACGTTCACCCAAATAGACTTGGTTGTACATGCTTGTTGGATTATCTAAGTCCTCGTCTCGAAATTCGGCGCTTTTTCGGTAGGTAACACCGGCCCCCCAAGCCTCCGGTATTCTAAGCGGAATGGCCAATTCTAAGTCGCTCCTCCGGTTGACCAAATCATCAAAAGATGGCCCATCGGCCGTGGTTAACTCAGCAGCAATACTTTCTAGTGAAGAACCGGATCGGTCCGCTTCGACAACGAGATCTATAATCATTGTCCCTGTCGGAAATACTTGGACTTGGCCTCTATCTATAAATCCTGACTTACTTTCACCTGTGGAAATATTATCAAATTGCAATAGCTTCATAATTTACTTTCCTTTCATACAGCACTCAGCTGTCTACTTTTGTCGGTGATGTATTTTTCGCACCAATATTTTGTCTCCATTGGACAGACCCGTTATGGCTGAACAACTTGAATTAGGGGCAGCGAGCTCGAGGTATCCAGTGCTACCGACAATTCCGATAACTGCATCATCGTGTTGATAATCAGTTACCAGCGGAACATACCCGCTCCATTCAACGGACCGTGTATGTTTACTTTGCACATGGAGCATTGTAGTCGACTCCCCTACCCAATTGTGCGGTATATTCGTAATTAGGTTTCCGAATGAATCCTCATAGATGACTGTAGACAGCAATTCATCGCTGGCTTCAATTAACACGTCGTCAGAAGGAAGTTCGTGTATACCATCAAGCTTAACCCCCAAAAGGCTTAACTCGACCCCATTGGCGCAGTGTGCGGCCACAGGTGCAAAAACGTCACGTCCGTGAAATGTATTGCTTAGGTGTTCATTCCAATATTCTCGTTGGGTCAAGTGGTAATAGCTACACTTGGAACTACTTAGTTTAACAACTCGAGAGAATAGCCCGTTGTCTGGTCCAATAAACGTTTTGAGCCCGGACCTCACCAATATCGGCTTCCTGAGAGACCCTACACCTGGGTCAACGACGCCAACGACTACGCATGAAGAGGGAAGGTAGGGAAGCACAAACTCCAAAGCATAGGCAGCTTGCGAAATGCTTCCCGGCTTGATCCCATGCGCTATGTCTAGGATACGGGCTTCAGGACAAAGGTTAATTAGAATCGATTTCATGATAGAAACATAAGGGTCACTGTAGCCAAAGTCGGTAAGCAGGGCTATGGTTTTTGGGTTAGTCAATTGGGACATATCTACAATCAGACCAGATTTAGATTTGGCACATCAAAAGCTGTCTCCGCCTGGCGAGCGGACTGCCTAATCGCTTCGGCCACAGCCTGAGCTGCAAGGCTGCCGACCAGGTCAACAGCCGCATACTGGTCACTACTGCTAGGGGAGGCTGAAAACAGCACGTCCCCATCGTGACTGGTATGAGATGGATAGATCGACCGGGCGATGCCATCATGAGCCATCTCAGCGATAGTACAGTGCTCAGCTTTGCCGAAGGCAGCGTTTGTTATTACGCACCCTATAACCGTATTCTGGCCGACACGGTTGTCCATCGAAAGAGCGTCAAGCGACGGTGCAAAATGATCATTTTCTCTTAGTCCAGCCAATGAAGAACCATTAGCATCGATAATGGTACCCAATGGGTTAGCTATCACAATAGCTCCTACCTTGATTTTATGCCTAGTCACGGATGCGACAGCTAGGCCTGTTTTACAGCCAAACATACCTGGCCCTGCAGTAGCCCCTGTCCCGCCTCCAACATTACCGGTTGCAAATGAATCAGAGCTTGCGTTTTGAATCGCTAAGTAGCCATGTTGTTCCTGTGGCCATACCTTATCTCCTACGGTTAGATCGAATATGACTGCTGCAGGGACGATTGGAATGGGTCCGCCCTGGGTTTCATATCCCTGTCCTCTTCCCCGCAGATTTTGTGCAATACCACTTGCGCTGGAAAGCCCCAATGCGCTTCCGCCAGTCAACACTATTGCGTCTACGTGTTGGACGGACTTGGTAGGGTAAAGAAGGTCTACTTCTCTAGTGCCTGTAGCGGATCCTCTTGTGTCAACTCCGCAGGTGGCCGAGCCTGGGAAATGAAGTACCGTTACGCCTGTACCACCTTTATCGTCGGTCCAGTGCCCTACCTTTACGTCTCCAATCGACAAAAAGTCTTTGCTTTCAAATGAAATATTCATCTAATCCGGTAGATTCCTCTCTTCTACCAATTCAGACACATAATCTTTTAACGTCGATTCAGGGTCAACGTTTAACGTTATCGCCATCTCGCATATTGACATAAGAGAATGGGCAACATATTTCTTTCTGCGTTCCTCAGACCAGGATCCCGTATCGGAGTTTGACGGAGTAAAGTTTATTTCGGTATGTGATAAGGAGAATGCGTGGACTGGATCGAGCTCAATCCTCCCAAGTAAACGGGAGGCCTGTATCAATGCTGGCATCATTGATTCCTTACTGCGCTTTGTTCTCTTCTTTCCTGACTCGGCCCGCTTGATAGATCTCCATGAATCGATAGCCTCCGTCATTGTAAGGGCGCAAGGGTCTCCAAAAACGTGTGGATGGCGTCTGGTCAACTTGTCGATGGCCCCCGAGATAACATCTGTGAATTCAAACTTCCCGGCTTCGGCTGCTATTTCACTATGGATCAGAATGTGGAACAAAAGATCTCCTAACTCGTCACAAAGGTGATCCATATCGTTGGAATCTATTGCGTCCAGTACCTCGAAGGCTTCTTCAAGTAGCCCTTGTTTGAGAGAATGATGTGTTTGCTCTCGATCCCAAGCGCATCCTGAGGGTGATCGTAGAGTCGATACTATTTGGGCAATTCGCGGCATCTGAGTGGCTACGTTGTCAGATTCATTAACATTGTCTCTGTTTTTAGACATATTGCTTTCCGTGATGGTCTGTAGAATTGTAAGATTTAGCTCGACAAAAAGCATTTTAACCAAAGAGATAAACTAGTCGATGACGGCCCTTAAGCAAACACCTCTGTACGAACAGCATATATCCCTCGGGGCTCGCATGGTCGATTTCGCTGGTTGGGACATGCCTGTTCAGTATGAAGGATTGATACCCGAACATAACGCAGTTCGGAACGCCGTTGGAATGTTCGATGTCTCCCACATGGGAGAGTTTATTGTTGAAGGAAGCCAGGCTACTGAATTTCTCCAATACATACTTACGAACGACGCGAGCCGCCTAAAAATAGGACGATCTCAGTATTCGCTGTTGTGCAATGAACACGGTGGCATTATGGATGACTGCATGCTTTACCGCCTAGAAACCTCTAAGTTCTTATTGGTGGTAAATGCTGCGAATTCTGACAAAGACTACGTGTGGATGGAAACCAATTCATTGCAATATGACGTACGTGTGAGCAACCAGACCGATTCCTATGCATTACTTGCAATACAGGGTCCGAATTCCATCAGTGCATTGGGTAATCTCAGCACGGACAATTTAGAGCACTTTAACCGTACGGAAATTAGAACCATTGACGTTAGCGGTCGCACATGTCTTGTTGGGCGTACCGGCTACACGGGCGAAGATGGATATGAGATTTTTTGCGATTCAGACATTGCTAATGAGTTATGGCGGTCGATTCTTGACCAGGGCGTTATTCCTTGTGGACTAGGCTCCCGCAATACGCTGCGTTTGGAGGCTGGCATGGCCCTGCACGGACACGAAATTAACGATACTATAAGTCCCGTTGAAGCCGGCTTAATTGGTGTGGTTTCTCTCTCGAAGGACAATTTTGTCGGCAAGCAAGCCATAATCAAAATATTGGACACGGGCCCTGATAAGCGTTTAATGGGAATGGTTATGAAGGATCGTTCCGTTCCAAGAGATGGCTACGTTGTGTCCACAAGGTCGGGAGAAGGGCTGGTTACAAGTGGCACGTTTTCTCCAACATTGAAGAACGGGATTGCTATGGCATTTTTACCTAGTCAGATTCAAATAGGCGATGATGTTTCTGTCGTGATTCGAGAAAAACATTGGGCCGCCGAAGTAGTAGAATTGCCTTTCTATAGCAAGGTTGCTAAATGGCGAGCTAAGTGATTGGAGTAAATTATTGGAGGATCGAATGCTTCCATCAGATCTGAAATATACAAGAGAACACGAATGGGTCAAGATAGATGGCACGAATGGGTTGATTGGTATCACCAATTATGCCCAAAGCGAACTTGGAGATGTGGTTTATGTAGAACTCCCGGTTCCTGATTCGACATTTGCACAGATGGATGTGTTTGGAGTTGTAGAGTCCGTAAAGGCTGTTTCTGACCTCTACATGCCCATAGGAGGTCAGATTATCTCGAGAAATGATTCTTTGACGCATAATCCTGAAAAGATTAATGAGGATCCCTACGGTGATGGATGGCTCATAAAGATCAAACTTGATGACAATTACAACGCTGATGACCTTTTAGATTCAAACGAATATGAAACTTTGGTAAATGACCTACACTCCTAACACCGACGAAGACCGGCGGATAATGCTGGAGTCGATCGGTTTAGATTCCATAGATCAATTGTTCACTGACATCCCTAAAGCTCATAGGGATCCCGATCTTAAACTGAAAGGGCCTTTGTCAGAAATGGATGTGTTGGCCCATCTACAATCGATAGCGAATGAAAACGTATCACTTGATCAACTTCTGTGCTTTGCTGGAGGAGGATGGTATGACCATTATGTGCCTGCATTCGTAGATCAGTTGATGTTGAGAAGTGAGTTCTATACTGCGTACACCCCTTACCAGCCTGAGATTAGCCAAGGCACCTTACAGGTCATTTATGAGTTCCAAAGTATGGTTTGCGATCTCACGCAACTCGACGTGGCAAATGCCTCTATGTACGACGGAGGGTCGGCTCTTGCTGAAGCAATTTCTGTTGCTACAAATTTCACGGGTCGGAGCAAAGTGCTAATTGCTGAAACGGTCGATCCTGCATACGTCTCTGTGGCAAAAACTTATGCGAGCCCTGTTGACATAACTATTTCCCCTGTCAGAAATTTTGATGTCGATCAGCAGGGTGTATTGATCGAGCGCCAAGAAAGACTCCAGTCTGAAATTGACGATGAAACAGCCTGTGTGGTCCTTCAACGTCCTAACTTTTTCGGTTGGCTTGAAGAACATTTCGATGTCATTGCCACCGCCCAGCAAAAGGATGCAATTGTCATTGTGGTTGGTGACCCCGTTCCACTAGGTTTAATTAAGCCGCCGGGAGACCTGGGTGCGGATATAGCGGTCGGCGAACTGAGGCACTTAGTCGGCCCGCCAGCGTTTGGTGGGCCTGGCGCGGGATATTTCGCAGCCAAGTCTAAGTTTCTTCGGTCGGTACCCGGTCGAATAGCTGGAAAAACAAAAGATAATGCAGGACGTGACGGCTACGTTCTGACTTTAAGAACTAGAGAGCAAGACATCCGTAGGGAGAGGGCCTCATCGAATATCTGTACTAACGAAGCCTTAGTGGCGCTTGGAGCAACAATACATATGGCGGCCCTCGGTAAAACCGGGCTACAGCACTTGGCCCGATTATGTGTTGAAAACGCTCATCTTGCAGCTGAAAGGATTCCTCGCAGCAGGTTTAAATTAGGTACAGATAGGCCTTTCCTTAGGGAGTTTCCTGTTATATGTCCGATTCCCGCTGAACAAGTTATCGATAGTTTGGCTCCTCATGGGATATTGCCTGGTATCGATTTAGGTCAATTCTGGCCGGAACTTGCAAATCATCTACTTATTGCCTTCACAGAAAAGACTAGTGAACCCGCCATCGATCGTTTGATGAAGACGCTTGGTGGCCTGAAATGAAACAAGAGCCCGTAATTTACGAGTTGTCATCTTCCGGTCGGGTTGGGGTTCAGCTACCTCCTCTACGGGATCCTCAAAAACAGATTAACGAATACCTGCCGGCAGAAGAGATCCGTAACCAATTGCCTCTACCAGAGGTGTCACAAATAGATGTTGTCAGACATTTTGTACGACTGTCGCAACTCAACTTCTCAATTGACTCTGATATGTATCCATTAGGCTCATGCACAATGAAGTACAACCCCAAGATTAATGAGGTTACCGGGCGTCTTTCAGGGCTAAGCTCAATTCACCCATATCAGCCTGACGACCAGATTCAGGGAGCGCTTAAACTCCTATGGCACTTACAAGGGCTCCTCTCTGAAATTGCAGGCTTTCCGGGTGTTACCTTGCAGCCGTCTGCGGGTGCTCAAGGTGAATTCACCGGTCTTATGCTTATTCGGGCAATGCTGACTGAAAAAGACTCCCCCAGAAGCAAAGTTTTAATTCCGGACTCTGCACACGGTACCAATCCCGCCACTGCCACCATGTGCGGATACAAATCAGTTGGGGTTCCTTCGGGTTCAGATGGCGAAATCGACATTGAATCAGTACGGCGGCTGCTCGATGAAGATGTTGCCGCCATAATGATGACAGTCCCTAACACTCTAGGCGTTTTTGAGACTCGCATCGAACAAATTTGTGAAATGGCACATGCGGCAGGAGCACAAGTGTATTGTGATGGGGCAAACATGAACGCGATGGTAGGCCGGGTCAGACCTGGGGACCTTGGCATTGATGTGATGCATCTCAACCTTCACAAAACGTTTAGTACACCGCATGGCGGTGGAGGCCCTGGTGCCGGTGCATTGTGTGTCAAAGAGCATCTAATTCCATATCTACCAGGGCCCACGGTAGAAGTGGACGAGAATGATCAATATTCCAGAAAACACACTAACAGCAGAAGCATTGGCAAAGTCCACAGTCACATGGGTAATTTTGGAAATCTAGTAAGGGCCTACACGTACATATTGAGCAATGGCAAGTCTGGACTAAAATCTATCGCCGATAACGCGGTGTTAAATGCTAATTACGTTCGGGTGCAACTTCGTGATCGTTATGATTTGCCCTTTGACAGGACCTGCATGCATGAAGTTGTGTTTTCTGGCACACGGCAAAAAACGCTTGGAGCTAGTACTTTAGACATCGCCAAACGCTTAATTGACTACGGGTTTCATCCTCCTACTATTTATTTTCCATTGATCGTACCTGAGGCTCTTATGATTGAGCCAACGGAAACGGAATCACGGGAAACCATTGACAGATTTGTTGAAGCGCTAAGGTCTATAGCTGATGAAGCAGAACGCGATTCATCTATTTTGCGAAACGCGCCAGTTTCTGCGCCGCTTGGACGACTTGATGAGGCAACAGCAGCCAGGCAGCCGGACTTGAGATATTCACAACCATAATATCTTGGGTCTATTGTTTCGAGATTAAGGCCACTGAATTTTCACCATACGCAGGTTGCCTGAATCCTGTTCAACATACGCTAATTTTTCAGCGTCAGGGGAAAGCTCCCACTTGTAATTGTCAATTCTGAATTCTGAATCCCGATTGACTAGGTGCACTCTGCTGGCCTTTCCTGTTTCAAAGAGAAGCCAATATATCTGATGGTGATGTCTTCGTGTAGTTCTCGCTGGGATGAAGAAAATTCCACTGCCATCGGGATGCCATCGGAAGCTACCTGAGAACCCCAGTCTCATATGAGTGCCGGCATCAACGTCATACAACCAAGGTCCTGCCAAAAATGGATCGGATTGTGGGGCTCGAATATAGAGCAATTGGTTGTATCGCGGAGATAATTCAATCAGAGCTAGGTCCGGCAAAGATAATATAACATCTAGGCGATCCGAGTTAGGCCAATATCTCCACACTTGGGTCATGCTCTTTTTTGACTCTTTCCCAACAATTAACAAGCTTGTACCGTCTGCTGTCCATCCGAGTGGGTTGCCTATCAGTCTGAGTATCGGGTTTCTATCACTACCATCACTACCAGCTACGTAGATGGTGGACATATCGAACATTCGTATGCCCCCGGACGGATACGTGACAGCGTAAGCTATCTTGCTGTCATCTGGGGAGAATCTCAGGCTGTTATATACACTCCATAAGTAATAATTACCTTCATCTGTATGATTGATTCGAATATTTCTGCCACTATCAAAATACTCGATCGTCCTTGAACCAAGAGGCGACCGAAGAAACGGCTTTGGCCCAATAAACTGGATTCCACCACCTTGCAATTGTAGTCGCCAAGCACCTACTAAGGTATCTCTATCGTCCAATGTTATTATCGACTTTGAGTCCTCACTCCATTTGAACCAACTGCAACAATTGTGTGCAATCACGGCACCATCTACGGCTTCTTTTAAAGTCCCTCCTCTAATAACACTGTATGTAGCCAGCAAAACAAGCACAGATAGTGTCACACCTAACACCGCTCTTGAAGCAAGACTAGTTGTCGAATTGACAGATTTCATGCCCTTATTCGATCCATCTTTGATGGTAATTATTTAGGATAGGACCGCCAAAACGAATGTTTGGTTGGTCATATATGGATTGCCAGCGACCAAGGTTGTTTACGTCTATCTCAAATGGGTGGCCAGTTATTCCGAGTGTGGAATCGTCCCAATTAGCATCGATATAGTCCACCGGATTGACTGCCTCGCGCATAGAATTGGTGCGAATTTCAAGGTGTAAGTGCGGAGACACACTGCAATGTTCAGGATCCTGCCAATCACCGTTAAGGCCTACGACATCACCACGTGCAATGGTCTGTCCGACAATAAGGTGAGTTGACCTTATTCGCAGGTGTCCGTATACGGAATAAACATCGTTTCCATGATATACAACCACGTTATGTGGCCATGCTCCCCAGGGCCCGTCGACCGAAAACACAGTACCGTCACCGATGGCTAGTACCGGTTCGCCACATTCAGCGGCAAAGTCGATACCAAAGTGAAGTCCTTGTCCTTCGTCATAAACAGAATGCCGTTGCATGTGCGCGATTTTGGTGTTCCCATACATTTGGCTCACATGCCAAGTTGTATAACTAGCGGGGCCCGCGAAAGGCATCGAGAATGGCTTTACGATAGTTGTTGCAGATGACGCGCTTGGAAAAAAGAAGCACATCACAATAGCGACAACACAAAATAATCGCTGGGACAGTTTTACAGGGATACTATTCAGCATGCTTGAATATAGTTGCAGCCTCGTCAGTTGACATAAATAGAAAGCGCTCGTTATTTGTCGCATTGGATAACAGTCCGGCGCACATTGTAATAGCGTAGCCAGTATATGAAAAACCAAAATACAGCAGTCATCAAAAACTGGATCGCTATTTGTTCGTAGATAGCCTCTGGTAGGACTTTAGTGAATAGAGTCTGTTATATAGGTGGTCGCTCGATACTTATTTAGTTACGATCATTGATAAATATCCGGATAAATATATCTACTAGAGCTAATGATTATTATCGATAGTAGAACAGCTTATGTCGATTAAGTGGATATTTGCTCAATAATCAAATTCTACAGTGTGATATCCGCTGGCCCCATCAGGATGCGCTGCAGTCGAATTTGGGTCTTGAATATTTCCATTTCCGTCAATTGCCCTTAATTTGAGCGTATGTTTTCCCGGGGACAGTCTGGTCTGGGCACTCCAACGTCGCCAAGTGGTCATTCGTAGTTGATCTTCCAGATCAGCGTCATACCATTGATTATCTATATTCGTCTTGTACTGAACTTTGGCGATGCCACGATTCCCGGCAAACGCGATACCTCCGATTCTATTGTTATGTAAACTTGACAACCGAATTCGGCTTCCGTCCACTGGATCGTCAAATGCGGATGTTGTCTTTACGGTAGCCTTATTGGACCAACCTCTGCGCTGCCAATACCCATCGTGATTGCCCTTGCTAACTCGAATTTCGCGCAGCCACTTAACGTTTTTCATTCCATATATGTCGGGAATATATGCCCGGAGAGGATAGCCGTGGCCCGGTGTTAGAGCCGTTCCGTTCATTGCATAGGCAAGTGTTGTGTCTGCTTCCATAGCCTTTGCTATGTCAATAGAATCATCGTAGCCACCTTCTGCCACCAAAACCACGCGCTTTGTCCCCGGTTTGACACCAACTAAATCCAAGATATCTCTTATCGGAATGCCAGTCCATAATGCGCATCCAATCAGAGGGCCACCTACCTCATTGGAAATACATTGTAAGGTCCCAAAAAATTCGTTTTTAGGCATCGCTAGGATCTGTTCATAGGAAAAACTCCGTGGGACCTCTACATTACCTGTCACCGACAGGTTCCAATCGTTAACGTTGATAATTGGCGTCCGGGTAGTTATGTCTACTGTGTAAAAATCATCTACAGGTGTCACCAATTGTCGCTGAGTCGGAGATTGTGCAAAATCGACGCCGAACGACCGAAGATCTCTCAACAAGGGATGAGATTGCATGTGTTGCATATTCGAACCTGACTGATCTTCATCCTCTGTTCTTTCACTGATTAATCGAGCAGCCAGCCCTGAGGTTACTAACGATAAAGCGAATGCTGAACTCAACATTCTTCGCCGGCTCACTGAATTTGAGCCATTAAGAGTTGGATTACCACGTCCTAGCCTCTCAGTCTCGACCGTTGATGTTGGTGTTATGATCCCAAAAACCAGGGCAACAACGACCACTGTTAGATAATCTTGATTAGTACTCGTACTTTGAACATTAAGCACAGATAGTCCAGTAACAACAAGAGTGTGCAGCGCAAAAGCGCAACCCATCTGCACAAAATGTTTTTCTGTCGATAGCGTTCGTGATACTAGCCAATGTATCGATGCCATTGATAAAGTTAGCAGGGCGATTCCAGTCACTACCAGTAGCTTTTTGGCTGTCTCGCCAAGTGTCTCTATAAACCATGTAGCCAATTGGCCTGGTGAGGCTTGTATCAAGAGATCAGCAATGTCTAAGGCCGGATTACTGACTGTCCATACGATGGATAGCAGATAATAGCCAATAGAGAAGGCCAATCCTGTAACTACTGTATAGATCAATTAACTTTCCGAAGTCCAGTCGCTATCGATTTACGGTATCGAAACTCGTCATTACCTGCAAGGCTAACTTCAGAGAGTTCACACATTTTGACATGACTCATATACAATCTGCATCAGTCATGCCACTTAGCCTATGATGAAGTAATTATATGGAGGGAGACATGCCCAACCCATTTCCAACAATTGTATCTGCCGTGGAACAATTAAAGTTATCACTTAGGGCTAAATCACCACGCACTCGCTCAACCTATTCAACCGGATTGAACAGTTTCATAAAGTATTTATCAGATGCTGGGATAGATCCTCAAGCAGACAATACGTCTTGCCTTCAGGACAACGTTCTTGAGGAGTACTATTTATGGCTCGTTGATCGGTATGGAAGAGATTCACTTAGTACCGTAAACACCTATATGGCTCCCGCCAGAGCATTCGCAAGATTTTTAGCCAGAAACGACTTGTGCCCCAACTTATCATTGGTTAAGTCTCTAGAGCGGTTAAAAGCGGTTGTAGTCAGCCAGCAGTATCGTACTCCTCGAGTAGATTCAAATTTGGCTTTAATTGTGGACTTTGCACTGAGTGTCCCTCTCCCAGCTAGAACGAATAAAAACCATGAACATCGACTTAGGCTCTTGAGGGATCAAGGAATTTTACATTTACTCTACAGCACAGGATTAAGACGAACCGAGGTGACGGCTCTAGACAGACGTGATATCGAACATCGAACGGACGGACAAACCATAATTCAGGGAAAAGGAGGTAAGGAGCGCGTAGTATTTTTCGACAAAGAATGCCTGTATCAAATCCGACAGTACATTGATGAACGGCAAGACACGTATACCCCGCTATTTGTACGGCACAAAGGCACTCCCAGTGAACCCGGTAGAGGCGGTGAATCAGAACGGCTATCACCCCAAAGTATTTGGATGATAGTGAAGAAGTATGCCAAAGCGGCAGGTGTTGATGCCTCAACCCATGATTTTAGGCATAACAAGGCATCAACACTGCTTAACCGTGGAGCCAATCTATCTGAAGTGCAGGATTTGCTAGGACACGCCTCTCCGGCAACGACGAAACTTATTTACGCCCGTTACGAGACAGCTAAATTGCGTGAGGCATTTGATCGATACAGCATGCCTCTTAGTGAAGCAGTTACCGACAAATCTGATAAATAATTCAAGGCAATTATCACGGCCTGTCACTATACGGCCCAAGACGAGCTGCAAGCTCAGCAGGCACTCTAGCGCTGACAATAGAATCGGTCGATCCGTGACTCAATGATTTCACGTGACCAGTGCGATAAATTAAAGATAATAGTTTGGCTTGCTCAAAAGGAATGCGCAGTGTCATATCAACGCCCAAGCAGTCGACTACTGATTGCAACTCGCGTTTCAACTCTTGTATTCCGTCACCTGATTTGGTTGAAATTGCAAGAGCTCCAGAGGGCTTTGAAACTGCCACAAACCTTGGCAGATCGGACTTGTTATAGACAGTAATTGTAGGCAAATGGCTAACCCCGATATCTTCCAATAATTCAACCACAGTGTCAGTTTGCAGTGAACAGTTGTGTGAGGCTCCGTCTACGACGTGTAATATCAAATCCGATTCAGATATTTCCTCGAGGGTTGCACGAAAAGAGGCAACAAGACGTGTTGGTAGCCGTTGTATAAAACCTACGGTATCGGTTAGTAATAGTGGTTGGGAATTAGGAATATCGAGCTGCCTCGTTAATGGATCAAGAGTCGCGAACAGAGCACTACTTGCGTCAGGCCCCTGACCGGTTAGAGTTTTCATCAAACTAGTTTTACCCGCGTTTGTATAGCCGACAAGGGATACCACCGGATAGCCTTTTTTTCGTCGTGACTTTCGAGTTATAGATCGTCTCGACCGGACCCGTTCCAACCTCTTATCCAACACCGACATTCGCTTGCGAAGCTCACGCCTATCAGATTCAATTTGTGTCTCACCTGGCCCCCTCGTTCCGATTCCCCCAGCGAGCCTAGAGAATTGCACCCACAACTGTGAAAGTCGTGGTAACAAATAGTCTATTTGAGCCCGCTCAACCTGCAATTTTCCTTCAGCCGTACGAGCTTGTTTAGCAAATATGTCTAGTATTAATGTTGTTCGATCAATGACCTTGCATGAAAGGCGTTTTTCCAGATTTGCTTGTTGCCTCGGGAGTAAATCATGATCGAATATTACGGCTCGGCATTTTGCTGATCGGCACAGTGACAATATTTGCTGAATATGACCTTTACCGATAAGTGTAGACGGATTAGGTTTGCGGACATTGATGAATAATGAATCGGCCACAGAAGCACCCGCTGTTCGACTTAGTTCCCGGAGTTCAGAAGCTATGAGCTCTGTGTTGACATGCCGAGAATCGGCCCCAATAAGTAACGATACTAGAAGGACTTGTTCTCCATTCTTATTCAACAATTGCCAACAAGATGACTATCACAGAATATTTAGTCCAGCAATACGGTCTAAAGCCTCTTGGAGAAGCTCCTCGGAGGTGGTTAGAGAGATTCTAAAATGAGTGTCCCCATTCGGTCCAAATCCAACTCCAGGTGTTACGAGCACGCCAATTTCTTCGATTAATCGCGCTGCGAACTCTGATGAACTATGCCCTGAGGGGCAAGGAGTCCAGACGTACAAGCTAGCCGATGGAACTTCGGGATCGAGTCCTATGGAACGAAGGGCCGATAGGACTTTGTCTCGTCTCTGTTGCAATATGTTGTTACGGGCTTGTATCCAAGAATGGTCTAATTTCAGAGCCGCTATGCCAGCTTCTTCAATTGCTGCAAACGCTCCTGAATCAATATTGCTCTTGACTCTTGCAATGGCTTCAACAACGGTCGCATTGCCTGCTGCCCATCCTATACGCCAGCCAGTCATGTTGTAGGTCTTGGACAAAGAGTGAAATTCGATGCAGCAATCTCTGGCACCTCGTTGATTCAAAATACTTGATGGGCGCCAGCCGTCAAAAGTTACTTCGGAATACGCCGCGTCCTGACAAATCACCACATCATTGTTAAGCCCGAATTCGATCGCCTGTTGGAACACCTCGTCACTTCCCGCTGCTGCAGTGGGATTGTTTGGATAATTTATCCATAGCAGTTTAGCCTTTGCGGCCACTTCCGAAGGAACAGCACTAAAATCTGGAGTCCACCCGCAGTCAGGCCTCAGTTTCATCGAATAGACCTTCCCCCCTAGCAATTGTGCTCCGATTGAATACACTGGGTAGCCGGGATCAGGGACGATCACATAGTCGTCGGGATCAACTAAAGCTAACGGCAAATGTGCTATTCCCTCTTTTGATCCAATGAGCGGAACGATTTCTTCGTTAGGGTCGAGAGTGATATTAAACCGCTTTTTGTACCACTCACTAATAGCCTGTCTGAATGACTCTAGTCCGGAATCGTTATATCTGTGATATCTGGGGTTGTTTGCAGCAGCTGCCAGTTCATCAATCACTTCATTAGGCGTCGCTAGATCTGGATCACCTATTCCTAACGATATGACGTCTATCCCTTGCGCTTCTTTTTCCCGACGCAAATTGTCAAGGCGCGCAAATAGGTAAGGCGGTAAATCCTCAATACGTTTAGCTAATTTCAAATTCACTTTATTTACAATCTCCAACTATTGGCGAACAATTCATATAATGCGGTTTAAATCACACAGGTTCCACTAAATACCGTAACAGCTGGTCCCGACATTATTAATTCGTTACCTGGCCCATCCCACTCTACCAGTAGGTTGCCCCCATCTGTTTCGAGAGAGACTGTACCTGCAGAGGCTTGACCAGTCACTATGGCTGCAGCCACTGTTGCAGCGGCACCACTACCGCAGGCCAGCGTCATACCTGCCCCTCGTTCCCATACTTTCATTTTAAGTTGATTCTTCCCCGTCACCTCATATATCTCAAAATTTGTGCCAGACGGAAATATTGTGTGCCGCTCGACCATCGGGCCAATTCGTGCCAAATCGAAGGACTTTACGGACTGGACTAATGCAACGGCATGCGGGTTGCCCATACCCACGGCAGTTATCTTTATCTCATCATCCCTTACCTGCAAGGGTTGTTCGATCAATTCTCCTCCTAGATGCGAAACGGGTATTTCCTTTGGTGAAAATTGTGGGTAACCCATGCCTACTGAAACGTTAGAATTGTGATTTCCGTTGGCTGAAATTTGAAACCACCTCATTCCTGCTCCGGTGGTAACTGGTACTTGCTCATCAAATACTCGGGACTGATCATGTAGAAATTTAGCAAAACATCGGAGTCCATTGCCGCACATCTCGGCTTCAGATCCGTCTGGATTATACATAACCATCTCAAGGTCAACATGAGGTGATCCCTTCACAATCAAGAGCCCATCACCGCCTATTCCGAAGTGACGATCGCAAGCATATCTAGCAAAACTTTCCCAATCGACATTGTTGTAAAATTGACGGTAGGTGTCTACCAGTACAAAGTCATTTCCCGCACCATGCATCTTCACGAATTCAATCTCTGTCATATCTATGATTCACCTTGTATATGTACTAGTGATCGCTGGAGTACTTCCTGGACCATAAGTTCTGATTTTTGAATCCATACAACATTTTCTTGGTTTCGAAACCATGTCCCTTGACGTCTAGCGTAGGCATTAGTTGCGACTTTAATCTTTTGCACACAATCCCTCAACGAAATTTCGCCCACTAGGTAGCCGCATACCTGCGCATACCCTATAGATTTCCTCAGCACTGAGTTGCTGCAGTATCCGTTTGCCATCAAAGCCCTGACTTCATCTACTAACCCTCTCGTAAACATATCCTCAGTTCGTCGTTCAATATTGGCCCGCCTTTCATCGGCCGATAATCCTATTCCAAGAGTGATGGATTTAGTTTGAGGGTTTTGTCGGGTCTGAATAGGCACTTGTGTGCCAGACATTTCAATAATTTCTAAGGCGCGAATTACTCTATGGGGATTTTTGGCATCAATTTGTTCGGCCCGTACAGGATCTAGTCGAGATAACCGTGAGACCAAGCTAATCAATCCATCTCTCTTCAATTCGCCCGACAAACGATCTCTAATAGCATCATCACTGGGCACTGAGGCGGCCATTAACCCTTGGGTTAAGCATGAAATATATTCCCCTGAGCCCCCTACAACGATCGGAGTCTTTTCCCTCGCCGATATGTCTTTGACACACTCAAGCGCACGAACATAATAATCATGAACTGAGAAATGCTCATCAGGACGCAAAAGGTCTAGCATGTGATGTGGGACCACAGATCTAGTCCGAGATGAAACTTTTGCGGTACCTATATCCATCCCTAAATAGATTTGTCGTGAATCAGCAGATATGATCTCCCCGTTCAACCTTTTTGCGAGCGTAACCGCTAATTCCGATTTTCCACTGGCAGTCGGACCCACTACTGCGATAATTTTCGGTAATCTTTTCTTCCCCAACGTACCCTCCAAGAGAGAATCATTATGTCAATCCGCGCTAAAATGTATATTTACTCATTGCAGTTGATAAGAAGGCTACCTATCCTATCCTTAGATCAAAGTGATTGTACTAGTATGTTGAATTGGAAATAACAGTAGACCCACTATCTGAGAACACAATCAGTCAATTCCTTGACAACCTTTCCTCCAGCAATTCGACGCCGGGCGGGGGTGCGGTAGCCGCACTGACCCTAGCGTCGGCGGCATCAATGATCGAAATGGTAGCTAACATCTCTACGGAAACGGCCAGTCAATGTCACGGCAAATTGCATTCTGCGATCATAAACAGAGCGAAAGAAATCCGTTCTATAGCTACAGATCTGTCCGATCGAGACTGCGTAGCATACGAATCACTGATCAGTGCATTCAAGTTGCCGAAATCTGACGCCAATAACAGAAGACTGCGACGCGCTGCGATTAACCGTGCGGCACAAGAAGCAGCACGCGTCCCTATACAAGTCGCAGAATTGGCGACAGAAGTGATCGGTTTGTGCGATGAACTGGAACCTTTAGCGAACACCAATCTTACCTCAGACCGCATTGGAGCGGCTTCGCTTGCTTGCTCGACAATTCATATCTGCATTATGAATGTCATGGCAAATATTCCATTTATCTCTAACGACGATTTTGTTACGGATCTCAATTCCTATATGAAAGAATGCATCGCCTATCTAGCCGAACACAAACCTAATTCATTACCGTCCGAGCTTGGACGATAGATGAAGCATGCTAAGCGTCTGTCAGGAATAGAACCTGCAAGCAAATTATCAACATCACTAACGACTGATATAAGTGAGTTGTCCGAAACATTAGGCTCCATAAAGCTCGTCACAATACAATTAGGGACTGAGGCTGCGGCTTCCAGTTATAGGCGCTCCATATCAAACACTCTGTCTTCATTTGGTCTTGAGCTCCAATCCATTATCCTTCCTGTCGACGTTACTAAAGATCAATTGTCGTCTACCATCACATCGTTAAACAATGACCCTCTCATACACGGATTAATTGTTCTTACACCCCTGCCAGTACATCTAAGTGCATTTTTCATCGCCGGGCTTGTATCTCCTCAGAAAGATGTCGAGTGTGTTACATCAGCCAGGCGTGCAGCCCTATATTCGGGGGATAGAACGATAGCACCAGCCACAGCTTCCGCTGTGGACTTCTTGTTGAACTACTACAACGTATCTCTGGCTGGTGCATCTGTAGCGATCATAGGCCGGAGCCATACAGTCGGACGCCCTCTAGCATTAATGCTGATTGATCAAGATGCCACAGTAACCACTTGTCACTCAAAAACGGTAAACCTCACTGAAGTAACCAGTAAATGTGACATTGTAATATCGGCTGCCGGCGTTCCAAATCTCGTATCTCCTACACACGTTAAAAGCGGGGCTACGGTTATTGACATAGGAACAAATTATGTCCAGGGCAAATTGACGGGTGACGTCGATTATGAAGGATTAACCGAAATCGCGTCGGCGATTTCGCCAGTACCCGGTGGGGTAGGCCCGCTAACAAATCTTATGCTCGTAAAAAACCTTGTTACGTTGCTGCGTCGCAATACCTAGGCCCGTCCGAATTGCCGACTCAGATCATCCAATCCAAATTTGAGCATAGTCGGGCGCCCATGGGGGCACGTTAAGCCTAAGTCACACTCCTTGAGATCTCGAAGCAATATAACCATTTCCTCTATAGATAAAGTATCGCCCGACTTAACCGCCCCATGACAAGCAGCGGCCCAACGTATACGTTCGATCGGGTCTTCAGTACGCATAAATTCACTACTCAAATCTTCAACCAATTCGGAAAAGAATTTGAGCGGATCCAGGTGAGCGCATAATCGTGGCACAGTGCGTAGCGACCACGACGTACCGCCGAAGTAGTCAACTGAGAATCCCATCTGGTTAAGTAGATCAACATTATCAGACAGCCATGCGGAAGTCTTTCCACTAAATTCAATCACTAAGGTCGTTAGGACACTTTGCGTTGCTTCGTCCAATGCTCCGTTGCTCAACTTTTCATACCTCACTCTCTCATGAGCTGCATGCTGATCAATCACATACAGGCCGTCGTTGCCGGTGGCGACGATATACAAACGATTGAGTTGCCCAATCGGTTGAAGGTCAAGAGCATTAAAGATGGGTTCATCAAACAATGCGTTTTGACTATTCTTTTTTTCATCAAATATCTGACCTGCCGAGCGTCCAAAGTCGGTGGAAGGCGGACGATCAGCCATACGGCCGCCCTGCAAATTAGAGGAGGAATAGTCAACGGCAGAAAATCCGGATAATGATATTGGGCTGTCAACGTCCATTAAGGTTTGTTTTATGGCCTGTGTCACCCCGGAAAATATCTCCGAATCGGATTTAAATCTAATCTCCGACTTTGTTGGATGAACATTAACATCAAGCTCGTGTGTCGGTATTTCCAAACTTAGCACGACCATCGGATACCGGCCAGAGGGAAGAAGGCCTCTATAAGCCTCAGACACAGCGGCATGGAGAGTGCGGTTTGAAACCCAACGTCCATTAACAAAGAAGGATATATATTTCCTTCTTTTCCTCGTTTTTCCAGGTCGGCTTACAACCCCAGAAATTCCCTTAAAGCGTGAACCCGATATGGTGACAGTGTCCTTAATGATGCGATCTCCAAGCACTTCTTTCAATACGGAACGAATATCTCCGCTACCGCTGCTACGAAGTCGTTCTTTTTTATCGATTATAAGAGTCATTTTGACTCCGGGATTTCCTACAGCAAGATTTTGTATGGTATCAACTATGCGAAGGGATTCTGTACGCTCGCTCTTCAAAAATTGGGCTCGTGCAGGGAAATTCGCAAAAAGATCAGAAACGAACACAGCAGTGCCTTTTTTTCCACCGAATTCGTTATCCGACTCCATTTTCCCAGCGGATACTGCTAATCGCCTTCCCACCGCTCCATCATCAGTCACTGATTGAATTTCAAGTTTACTGACTGCTGCGATACTCGCTAATGCCTCTCCTCTAAAGCCGAATGAATGAATTTGTAGCAGGTCATCAGAATGTGTCAGCTTACTCGTTGCAAAGGGCTCAATGGCGAGTGGCAGTTGCTCGGGAATGATTCCATCACCATCATCGTATACTCGCACATAATGACGACCACCCGCTGATATATCTATTGTGACGTTGGTTGCGTTCGCATCCAGGGAATTCTCCACTAACTCTTTTACCACTGATGATGGGCGTTCAATAACCTCTCCTGCTGCGATTTTTGCCTGAACTGCAGACGATAGACGGCGAATCATTTGGCTACCTCTTGGTGAAGCTCGGATAGTAGAATAAGCGCTTGCAATGGACTCATAGAATCTAAGTCTAAAGCCCGGATCTGTTCGACCAATTGACTATCGCCATCATCTATATTCGCATTTTCGGTTGGTAAATCAGATTCTCTAATTGATTGAGTGGCTTCCAGTTGCGTGAGTACATGTTGGGCTCGATCCGTCACAGCCTTAGGAACACCAGCAATTCGGGCGACGTGAATCCCATAACTTTTGTCGCTACCACCAGGAATAACTTTTCGTAAAAACACTACATGGCCGTTATTCTCAGACACCGCCATATTGAAATTCCGCACGTCTGATAGGTCTTGCGCAAGTGTGATTAACTCGTGGTAGTGCGTGGCGAAGACCGTCTTTGCCTTTACTCCAAGATGATTGTGCAAATACTCTATAACCGACCGAGCAATAGACAATCCATCATAGGTGCTAGTACCGCGTCCTATTTCGTCGAGAATCACTAAGCTGTCCCTTGTGGCCCTAGTCAAAATCGACGCCAATTCAGTCATTTCAACCATGAACGTACTTAATCCACCAGCTAAATCATCGCGTGCTCCTACTCTTGTAAAAACTCGGTCAAATATGGGTAAAACCGCTCGATCGGCCGGCACATGCATTCCAGCTTGCGCCATAACGGCTATAATCGCAAGTTGCCTAAGATAAGTTGATTTGCCAGCCATATTCGGTCCCGTAAGAACAATTATTTGTCCATTTCCCCCGCCTAGATGGCAATCATTAGGCACGAACCCTTCAATTTGAGTGGCCTCAACAACAGGATGACGAGACCCTACGATATCTAGGGCATCCTCACTACTGAATTCGGGCCTGCAATAACCGAATTCCCTAGAAATTAAAGCGGAAGACACCGAGACGTCGATAACAGCGATTGCTTCACCTGCAAGAGCACATCGATTGCTATGCTTACTTAGTGTTATAAGCAGCTTTGAATACAGCATCTCCTCAAGGTGTTTAACGCGTTGATCAGCCTCCAAAACCTTCTGCTCATGCAATTTCAGTTTCTCAGTGGAAAATCTTTGTGAGTTTGCAAGAGTCTGCCTAGGCTGAAACTCTTTCGGCGGGGTGTTTGTAGATAAGATAGCGTTGCTAATTTCGACGTAGTAGCCAAATACTCTGTTGAATCCTATCTTCAGCCCCTTTATTCCGCTGGTCTTCCTCAACTCATTTTCATAATCCACTAACCATTGTCGTGCCCCGGCAGCTAACTCGATTGACTCGTCGAGGTCCCTGCTATACCCGGGTTTTATAGTTCTATCAGGATCATCCGTTATAGCACTATCAATAACCTGTATGACTGGTTCGCAGTCAGGAATATCGCCACATTCAGTGTGAGACACATTTGGCAGATCTGAGATAATTCCTGCTACAACACGGGCGGATTTTAATGAATGCCCTAGCGATAACAGGTCCACCTTTTTTGCTAAACCTCTGCGAATTCGAACAATTATCCGTTCTATGTCAGACATATATCCTAATTGCTTATGAACCTCGTCACATTCGGAGCGATGTTCTTTAAAAATGTCGACTAGCTCTAATCGTCTCGTTATCTCAAACACATCTACTAAAGGCAGGTCGATCCTATTTCTGAGTAATCGCCCCCCCATTGCGGTATTTGTACGGTCGACAGTATCGAATAAATTTGCATTGTCTTTAACGTGAGACACAGAAGATGTAAGTTCAAGATTGCGTTTGGTATATTCGTCGAGTTCCAAGTATTGGCGTGCTTTATGAATTCTCAGGTTGGTAAACACCGGGATGCCCGCAGGTTGATTCGAGCGTATGTAATTAATCGCTGTTAGCACTGCCCGAGCGGATAATTCATCCAGCTCGGACGGAATCATCAAATCATTAAGTACTTCATAGAGTTTTGAGACGACATCAGAGTCCAGATTTGACCATCTTTCAACTTCACTGCAAATGTCTTCGTCCACACCAAGCTGGTCGTGGGTCAGGTTGCTCAAAACTTCCGCGGGATCTATTCGGTTCAGTTCCCGCCGGACGGATAACATTATGTCCTGATCGTAGCGCCCAACAGTCAATTCACCGGTGGTAATGTCACAATAGCAAATCCCTAAAGACCCTTTATCTTCAATGGCAACAACTAGGTAATTATTTTTAACAGAATCAATCATTCCTTCCTGAAATTTTGTCCCAGGCGTAATAATTTGTTGGATTTGCCGTTCTACCAGCCCTTTACCGGGTGGGGTTACTTGTTCACAAAAGGCCACTTTTCTTCCGGCTTCAAGTAATCGAGAGGCATAATTATCAATTGCGTGATGTGGCACTCCGCACATAGGTACTCGTTTACCCTTGCCCATTTCTCGAGCTGTAAGGACAATTTGTAGGATACGTGCAGCATCTCTAGCGTCCTCGTCAAACATCTCATAGAAATCACCAAGACGAAAGAGAAGAATTGCATCGCCGGCCTTGCGTTTAAGTTCCAAATATTGCTTGCGGAGCGGTGTGATTTCTACCACTTCAATTCAGCCCTGCAAATACACACGACCGATACCTATTTCTCACGAGATGATTTATGATTCGAGACTTTTCGTCGATGTCGATTCACGTTTTTCCTGCAACAGCCTCTCAATGCCGGCAGTCAAATGAGGCATAAACTGATCTTCATCAAGTGTCTCTAGAATTTCACCTTTTGAAAATATAACTCCTCTCCCTTTGCCTCCAGCAAGGCCGATATCAGCATCTTTAGCCTCTCCTGGGCCATTCACCACGCAACCCATCACAGCAACCTTGATAGGTTCGTCGACATGTTCTAAGTATTCCTCGACTTTACCGACTAGTGGGAAGAGATCGATTTCACATCTTCCACATGATGGGCAAGATACCATAACCGGGCCTTTTTCCCGGATATCAAGGGACTTCAGAATCTCAAAGGCTACTGGGATTTCTTCTTCAGGCTCGGCGGTCAGGGACACTCGGATAGTGTCTCCTATGCCGTCATAAAGAAGCATCCCTATGCCGATAGCTGAGCGAATGCTCCCTGCTTTTGGGGTTCCTGCTTCAGTGATACCAAGGTGCAAAGGATATGGAATTTCAGGCGCCAACATCCTATAGGCCCTTACCATCGGGTCAATTTCAAACGCCTTTAATGATATCTTCATTGATTCGAACCCTTCCCCCTCCAAAATTCGAATGTGCTCCATAGCATGTCCAACCATAGCTTCTGCCAGAGCCTCCCCTTGTTTGGGCCGACCGTCCGGATGTCGATTTTCCGGGATTGAACCGGCATTCACCCCAATACGAATAGGAATGTCGCGGGCCTTACAAGCCTTGACGACTTGTTTTACTCGATCACGATCGCCAATATTGCCAGGATTAATCCGAAGACCATGAATGCCAGCGTTTGCTGCAGATAAAGCCAACCTATAATCAAAATGAATATCCGCTATCAGAGGAACAGGGGTGTTTTTCAGTAAGTCAGGCAAAGCATCGGCGGCATCATTGTCGGGCACCGCAATTCGGACTATCTCACAGCCTGCATCAGCAAGGCGCTGAATTTGCCCCTTCGTAGCATTTACATCTGCAGTGTTAGTTGTAGTCATAGACTGAACAACAACTGGTCCTCCTCCTCCAACCCTTACATCTCCAATATAGACAGGAATCGATGTGCGCTTTCTGGATACGTTAGCCAGCGTAAAGCCCTTTCTATGTAGACACGGAACAGTGGAATCATAAGCGTAATAACCTGACACAATAATATCTGATACCCGCCAAGACCTAAACCGGAACCAGGTTTAGTCAAATAAATAATTTTTGAATATCCCGTACCGTGACCATCACTACAAGCGTCAACAGAACTACCATTCCAGTAAAATTGACTGCTGCTTCTTGGCTGCGAGATAGCCGGCGACGCCTTAACAGCTCTATTACGATAAGTGTGATTCGGCCTCCGTCTAATACGGGCCACGGCAAAAGGTTAAACAGGGCAAGTTGGGCTGATATCAAGCCCGCCAGAAACAGAACAAGTTCGGGGCCATATTGAGTGGCTTCACCAAACACGTTGACTATTCCGACCGGACCTGAAACTTCAAGCTCGGCGCCACCTACGACTTCAATTACGTGCTTGGGTATCACGGTTAGAGAGCGGACCGTATAGCTAAAACCTCGTACAAGGGCAACGTCTATCGCTGCCGGACTAAAAGATGGACGCAACTTGACCCCAATAGGCCCTTGTCCTTCGGGAGGATTAAGTCGTGGTTCCACCTGAAAGGCGAGGCGGCTACCCTCTCTGTCCACAGTAATGGCAAGTGATTCATCTCCGGAAGATCCAATGATATTACTAACATTGGCTGCTGGATCAATCATCCGACCATTGACGGTCTTAATTACATCGCCCTCCAACAGACCGGCTCGATTCGCTGGCCCATTGTTCTCAACAAGGACAATCTCGTACCCGGAGACATCTGAGATCATAGCTGAACCAGCAAATAGCAATGGGGCCAGTAATAGATTAGCAGCGGGGCCCGCCAGCAACACAAGCATTCGTTGTATTGCCGGCCGTTCGTAGTAGGAATCAGGCCCTCCTTCTGCGCTCGTTTCCCCTTTTAATCGCACAAACCCACCAAGTGGAATTAAATTTATGGAAAACACTGAGCCGAACCGTTTCGTAGATATCAACTTGGGTGGAAACCCGAGACCGAATTCAATAACGGTTATCCCAAGCCTACGTGCCGCTCCGAAATGACCAAATTCGTGCACCACTATCAACAGGCTAAGGGTGATCAGGGCTACAAGAAATGCGAACACTTACGGTTGGCCCAATATCGTATTTACAGGAAACATCTCACCACCCATCTTTAGCCAGTGCCTTCACAGCTTCATACCCAGCAGCGTACCAGGATCCAATTTCATCAAGATTATTCAACGGTGAAAACTCGGTCTGATCTATAGTAAGTTCGACCAAAGATACTATGTCTGAATAGCCTATCTCATGACTGAGAAACAACTCAACCGCCGCATCGTCTGATCCACACAGCACTGCCGGCAAATTGCCTCCTTTTAAGCCGGTGCGTATACCGACATCAAGCAACGGATATCTGGTAGGATCAGGCTTCTCGAAAGTAATATCTTGACCTATTAGCATTTCGCTGAAATCAATCATATTTGCCGGCGTGTATAACCGATCTGGATAGGATAATGCATAGGCTATAGGGACCCTCATGTCGGGCTCACCAAGCTGAGCCTTTACGGAGTCGTCTTTAAACTGCACCATAGAATGCACGATGCTTTGTGGGTGTACTAAAACATCGATCATTTCAAAAGGCACGCCAAATAGCCAGTGGGCTTCAATCACCTCTAAGGCCTTATTCATCATAGTAGCCGAATCGATCGAGATCTTGTGACCCATATCCCAATTAGGGTGTGCTAAAGCCTTAGCAGGTGATACGTGTTTAAGTTCTTCAATTGGATATTGTCTTAATGGCCCACCAGACGCCGTCAGAATTATCTTGTGAACATTTTCGACCCGTTCGCCTTGCAGACATTGCCATATCGCACTGTGTTCACTATCTATGGGAAAGATTGTTACATCATTATCACTAGCCATGCTGGTAATGGCCTGGCCAGCCATGACAAGAAGTTCTTTGCTGGCTAGAGCAATATCGATGCCGCTCCTGATTGCGGAGACTGTCGGAGTGAATCCAGCTTGTCCGGTAGTAGCAACTAAAACGATATCAGCGAACGACTCAGAAGCACATTTACATAGTCCCTCAATACCAGAAAGAATCTCACCATTGTACTTGAATTCTTCTTTCAATTTAGACGCAGATTGATCACTTGCTAGAGAAACCATAGGAACATCAAATCGATGGGCCTGCTCGAATAATTTAAGGGCGTCAGAGCCGGCACCAAGTGCTACAACATCGAATTTATCCGAGTTTGAATTAATTACATTCAGCGCCTGAGTACCAATTGACCCAGTGCTGCCCAGTATTGCAATTTTGCGTTTCCTCATGGTGTTTTTACGTTCTAAACAGTTCGGCAAGCCGAAATAGTATTAAGCCTGTTGGCGCTGTAAACACTAAGCTATCGATCCGGTCAAGCACCCCACCATGCCCAGGCAATATCTTGCCTGAGTCTTTAACTCCAGCCTCACGCTTTATAGCAGAAGCGATCAGATCGCCAAGTTGCGCTGAAAATGCTAAAAACAGACTACCCAATACTATATATAGCATCGATACGGAGAAGAGATTAGCAAACACAATACCTATGCAGACGGACAGACAGACGCCACCTATAACTCCCTCTAATGTCTTAGTTGGTGACACGTGGGTCATAAACGGTCGCTTACCTAGTTTACGTCCAACGAAATAGGCTCCGGCATCGTATGCCCAAGTCACAGACAATGTATAAACTATCCATAATCCACCTACTGGTAAATCTCTCAATACAATGAATGTTGCCCCAGGAACCAACAGGTACAGACCAGCGGCCAACCCTGTCACCCATCCTTCAAGCCGTCCTGTTCTCACGGACACCAGTATTCGTGAAAGCGTTCCCAGTAACATAAGCCCACAATACGCCGCAAAGTCCTGGATCGAGACTAATCCAAACGCAAGTAGCACTAAAGGTGGCACACTTAGCAAAAATGCTGTTGCGAAATCGAATCTAATCGGCCTTGTTATCGCCATTGATCGAAATTCGAACAGACCAATCACTATCACTACTGTAATAACAGATCCAAATACCGGATTACCAATAGCAACTACCAAAACAACCAATGGAATTAGTAAGGTGGATGTAGCAATTCGTAAGTACAACTCGGTATTTATTCGTCGCCAACCCGTATGTCTTGGGGATTGACTAGTGCAGTCCGTCCATAACGACGATCTCGCCGGTTATAGGCAGCAAAGGCCTCTTGCAACGCGTTAGTGTCAAAGTCCGGCCACAGTACATCTGACGAAAAGAATTCTGCATAAGCCGATTGCCACAGTAAGAAGTTACTAATACGTTGCTCCCCACCTGTTCGGATAATAAGGTCAGGATCAGGCTGATTGCTTGTGTACATATACTTGTCCATTAGGTCTTCACTAACGTCCTCTGAGTCTACCCTTTCACGGATAAGATTTTGAACCGCTCGCACAATCTCAGCTCTACCACCATAATTGAACGCTATATTCAGCGTTAACCGGTCAAAGTGCTTCGTTGAACGCTCAAGCCGTCTAATGGTCAAACGAAGAGTTGGGTTAATCGGGTTCATGGAGCCAAGAATTCGGATACGAATCCGATTCTCAAAAATAGATTTGCGTTCCGCACGAAGACGATCTCCTATAAGACCGAGTAAGGTCTCAATTTCTTGGGGTGGCCTAGACCAATTTTCCGTGCTGAGTGCATAAACAGTAAGGTACCGAACACCATAATCGGCACAAGCCTCAGCAATCGGTCTAACATTAAGTGTGCCGGCCTTGTGGCCCTCAGACCTAGCCACCCCATTACGTTGAGCCCATCTGCCATTACCATCCATGATGATGCCGACGTGAAGAGGAATAGACCATTGCTTGTCGGGACCCTCAACGTGGTTTGAATTCATACTTCAAGGACCTCCCCTTCTTTGCGCTTGCCTGCCTCATCCATATTTTTGACTTGTTTCTGAGTCAATTCTTCCAAGTCCTCAACAGCACGTCGAGCGTCGTCTTCCGATACCATTTTCTCCTTTTCCGCCTCTCGAATATCTTCTATCGCGGAGCGCCTAACATTTCTGAGGGAAACCTTGCTTTCTTCCACTTTCTGAAAAACGATCTTCACCAATTCATTGCGACGGTCTTCGGACAATGGGGGAAACGGTAAACGAATGACATTGCCATCATTTCCGGGAGTGATGCCCAAGCTCGATTTCTCTAGGGCGCGCTCTATCACCTCTATCAAGGATTTGTCCCAAGGTTGAAGAACGAGCATTCTTGCCTCTGGCACGGACACGCTAGCCACAGCTTTAATCGGCTGAGTGGCTCCATAAGCCTCTATCTCAATTTCCTCAACAAGTGACGCTGACGCTCTGCCAGTGCGAATGTTTGACAGTTCTCTTTCAAGAGCCTGAACAGCCTTTGTCATGCTTATGTCAGCTTCGGCCAAAATTTCAATTAACATTTGTCATCTTCTACCATCGTGCCAACTCTCTTACCCAAAAGAACATTAGTTAGACTGCTAGGCTCATCAAGACTAAACACACAAATCGGCATTTTATGTTCCATGCACAAACTAAATGCAGTCGCGTCCATTACCTCGACACCTAAGTTAAGTGCTTCCAGATAGGTTATGCGTTCAAACCTCTGGGCGTCAGGATACTTCATCGGATCTTTATCAAACACCCCATTCACTTGTGTAGCCTTCAAATAAATATCGGCGCCTATCTCCATAGCACGAAGTGCACCAGCAGTGTCGGTTGTGAAGTAGGGATTACCTGATCCTGCCCCAAAGATAACGATTCGATCTGCCGACAAGTGTTTCATAGCGCGACGCCGAATGTATGGTTCCGCCACCTCTCGCATTTCAATAGCTGACTGAACCCGTGAGTCACAGCCCAGCGATTCAATCGCCTCCTGTAAGGCAAGTGAATTCATTACAGTGGCCAGCATTCCAATGTAGTCGGCCGTAGACCTGTCCATTCCGTTCTCTTCGGCTTGGTGCCCTCTCCAAATGTTGCCAGCCCCAATAACTACGCCTAATTGGACTCCTAAAGAATGGGCCTCCACAATTTGTTCTGCCAACGCTTTGGCCATAATTGGAGATACACCCAATCCACTTTCATCCGCCAAGGCAGTACCGCTTATCTTGAGCAGCACCCTCTGGTAAACACTATCGGCCAAATTAAGCCCCTGACTCTAAGAACCTATCTCAAAACGCGAAAACTCCGATACCTTTACGTTTTCCCCTGTTTTGGCCGCAACCTCCTGAATCACATCAGCAACTTTACGACCAGGGTCTTTGACGAATGGTTGGCTAAGAAGTGGTTCACCTTCGTTGCCCTGATCGGGCGATATGCACGCCGGGTCCATAGCCGCTATATGCATACATAAATCCCGGGCCAAGTTTCGGAAGTCATCTGTACGAGCTACGAAGTCGGTTTCGCAGGACAGAGAAATCATTGCGCCAATGGGACGATTTGGATGTATATAAGCCTCCACAAGACCTTCATTAGTACCGCGGGAAGAACGACTCGCGGCCTTTTCAAGCCCACGTTCTTTAACAAGTGAAACTGCCTGATCAAAATCACCACTGGTGTCCTCAAGAGCCCTCTTGCATTCCATCACCCCAGCCCCGGTGGATTCTCTCAATTTTTTTACTTCAGACGCCGTTACAGAAGTTTTCTCGCCCATTATTCATCATCCTTCTGATTAGTATTATCAGGAGCTTCCGGTTCTTTAACAACTGGGCCCTTTGGTTCGGCATTAGGGTTGGCTTTTGTTTTAGTTTTGGCCTTAGCCTTAACGCTAGCCTTAGCCTTAGGTTTAGTATTAGCTCGCGATTTTGAGCTTGCCCTGGCGGCCTTTGCTGATTTTGCATTAGCTTGGGCAGGAGATTTACTAGGTTGTTCCAACTGAGGCCTGGGTGAAGAGGCTTTATCAGATGATGGAGCCTGGCCACCAGATTGTTTTTCAGTTTGTTGCGGACGGGTTTTTGTTTGAGAAGGACCACTAGTAGCCGACTTAGTATTCGCCGCCTCCCCATTTCTATCTGATATCTGGCGTTTGGATTTGCTGTTAGCACCACCCTTACCAGACTTCAAAGGCTTTGCTTGCTTCTTGGCACTCTCTCTTCGAATCTGCTCCTGACGTTCCCGTTTGACTCTTTCTTGCTGCTCGGTCTCCAATCGCTCAGTTTCATACTGTTCAAAAGCAACGTTAAGACTTTCAGCAAGGCGACCCAATATAAGATTCAGAGACCGGATGGAATCATCGTTACCCGGTATAACATAATCGACACCCGTAGGATCGCAATTGCTATCTACGAGCCCAATTACGGGAATTCCTAGTGCAGCAGCTTCCTTGACCGCTATTGCTTCTCTTTTGGGATCAATAATAAAAACAGCTTGCGGCACCTCACCCATACCGGCAATCCCCCCCATTTTGCGTTCCAACCGATCCAATTCAATCATCTGAATTCTTGCGTCTCGTTTACTAAGGCTATCGAAGGCACCCTCCTCTTGTAGGGCCCGTAACTCCCGGAGTTTTTGAAGCCTCAGCTTAATTGTTTGAAAGTTCGTAAGGGTTCCGCCAAGCCACCTTTCCATTACATAATATTGTCCGCATGCATTTGCTGCTTCACGCACCGCATCACGGGCCTGACGTTTAGTGCCTACAAAAACAATACTCCCTCCTCCCCTCACCAAATCCCAAAGAAATGTACTCACTTCATCGAGTGAACGTACCGTCTGCTGAAGATCGAAGATATGAATTTCGTTACGGGCTCCATACAAATATCTAGCCATCTTCGGATTCCATCTTTGGGTCTTATGCCCATAATGAACACCCGCCGCCAAAAGCTCTCTAATCTCGATCAGTGACAATAGTTGGTCCTTTCATCGTTCACCATCATCAATCTGCATATGGGACCGAAAACTCTCGGCAGGACCCTGCAGTCCGACGGTGTGTATATTCGCCCTCCACTTATAGAGAGCGTATCGAATTCTAATACGCACAACGACTAAAGGTCACGCAATATGATCTGAGCGAACCCTACCTATCAGGTATTTTATTGCTACGATATTTGCATTCTGGATATCTGAGGCAACCATAAAATTTGGTGGTCCGTCCACGTAAGTGACCTCTCCTCTCTACAACCTGTCCTTCGGAGCAATCTGGGCAGGTGATCTCAGTCTCAAGCCCATAACCCCGAGAAAACTCGCAGTCAGGATACCCAACACAAGCTACAAACCAATTACCCTTCCTACTACGTTTCCATACCAGATCGAGATCGCATTCGGGGCACGTTTCCCCCAGCTTCTCGTAGGTTGCCTCCACTACCTTCATATCAGTTTTAGCCCGTTGAATATCTTTTTGGAATGGAGCCCAGAAATCGGAGAGTGGCTGAATCCAGTCAGTGCTATCCGATGCAACATCGTCCAGATTGTCCTCCATCCGTCTAGTAAACGCTTTATCGATCACCTCAGGAAAGAATTCAATTAATGCGTCGACCACATCCTCACCCAATTTTGTTGGCTTTAGTGCCCTACCTTCCCTTTCCACGTACAGAGCGTCGTTTATACGCCGGATCGTCGGGGCGTATGTACTAGGCCGACCTATACCTTCCTCCTCCATCACCCTAATAAGCCCTGCCTCACTGAATCTTGGAGGAGGTTCCGTAAAATGTTGAACCCCTTCTATAGATTCAGCTGCCACCGCCTGCCCATCAGACAATTTAAGAATTGATCTGTTCTTTTGGTCAATGTTGGAATCGTCCCGTGACACAATAAAATGACCGGCGAAAACAATCTCAGTAGTTGACGATCTAAATTGATACGAAGAGTTCTCATTTGACTGAGGAACAATAGTCGCTGTAACTGTCTTCAAGCGAGCAGGAACCATTTGACTCGCTACGAACTGCCGCCAGATAAGTGAGTACAAGCGGAGTTGTGAGGGGTCCAAATGCTGCTCCATAGCCTCGGGCGTCCTGTTTACCGAAGTTGGTCTAATCGCCTCATGAGCTTCTTGTGCATTACGCGATTTTGTTTTGTACACATTCGGTTTCTGTGGATATAGATCTTGCCCGTATCTCTCTTTTATAAAACCAGCAACTTCGATGCGAGCTTCACGAGCGATATTTAATGAGTCGGTCCTCATATAAGTTATGAGTCCTGTTCTATTCCCTCCACCAACTACAACGCCCTCATAAAGCTGTTGAGCAACCCGCATAGTTTGAGATGGTGACATGCTCAATTTATTGGAAGCCGCCCGCTGAAGAGATGCGGTCGTAAACGGTGCGTTAGGACGAGACTGACGCTCTCGACTCTTTACAGACCCTACTATATAGGTATCGGACTTCAGTTGCTTCACTATTCGATTAGCTTGATCTTCTTCTGAAATATCGAGTTTCTCTCCAACGCCCACCACTACGGCCTCAAACGCTGAATCAGCGCCCTCCTTAGTCAGGAAAGCCCCTTCAACTGACCACCATTCATCGGGAACAAAAGCCTGGATTTCCCTCTCGCGTTCAACAACCATCCGCAAGGCAACACTTTGAACGCGTCCTGCGGACCGGGCTCCCTTGATTTTTCTGTTAAGGAGTGGGCTTAATTCAAACCCAACCAGTCGATCCAGAATCCGCCTAGCCTGTTGAGCGGCTACAAGATTTTCATCAATGCTTCTCGGCTCTTCCAAGGCCCTGTCGATAGCAGATTTGGTAATTTCATGAAATTCAACTCTTCGAGTTTTTTCTGAATCCAACCGGCAAGCCTCTGCAACGTGCCAAGCTATGGCTTCGCCTTCCCTATCCGGGTCAGTGGCCAGAAGAACCAATGAAGCATCCTCAGCGCGCTTCTGCAAATCATTAACAAGCTTTAGCCTGTCAGGAGGAACAACATAAAGGGGCTCAAAGTCTCGTCGTACGTTGACCCCTAGCATCCTTTGCGGGAGATCTCGTATATGGCCCACCGTAGCTACAACGTCAAAATCGGCCCCTAAAAACTGTTGGAGCGTATCAGCTTTGGTTCGTGACTCCACCACGATCAACTGAGCCCCCTTAGGAGAGGCAGCTCCGGAGGCGGCTTTATTCTTTGTCTTAGATTTGTTCGTCTTAGTTGCTATTGAAGGCCCCGATTCTTATTAACTGTGCTCCATATTACAAACTGCTTGCAAATATGCCATCAAACGGCCTTTCCAATTTTGGTCTTCTTGAAAGCTCGGCCAGACTATTCGGTTCGAATTGATCCGCACCACTTTACCTAGGTGATCTCGCACAGTACGAATATGAATTTTGTCACTGGCGGTAAACTTTATCAGCAATTCCCCACCATAATGAGTAACAGACGCCAGTCCAATCACCGTAGCGTACGCACGAGCCTGCATTATGTAACACAAGTTTTGGACACATCCAGGAAAATTACCAAATCGATCTAGTAGATCCTTCACGGCTGTATCGGCGTCCTCGGGCGTCACTATGGTCGATAATTTTTGATATTCACGAATTTTTGTACGATAACTTCCGACATACTCCTCGGGCAAATACGCATCAAGGGGTAGATCCACAGCCGCGGGTGTTATCTTCGGTGTTACAGTCTCTCCTTTTTGAATTTGAACTGCCTCAGTAATCATACGTGTATAAAGATCAAACCCAATCGAGTTAGCGAATCCAGATTGATCAGCCCCTAAAAGATCTCCGGCACCGCGAATTTCTAAATCCCTCATGGCAAGCCGGAATCCAGCTCCCAGTTCATTGGCTTCCATCAGAGCCTGAAGTCGCTGTTGCGTATCTTCGGTTAGCCTATGCCCTGGACGATGAAGCATATACGCATAGCCCTGAACATTAGAACGTCCGACCCTCCCTCGTAACTGGTAAAGCTGAGACAAACCAAACATCCACGATTCATCCACTATAAGAGTGTTGACGTTAGGTAAATCCATTCCACTTTCGATAATTGCAGTACACACAAGTACGTCTGCATTACCTCCACCAAAAACGGTCATAAGGCCTTCTAACTCAGAGCCAGCCATCCTTCCATGCGCCACTAAGAAGGAGGCTTCAGGAACAAGTTTTATTAATCGCTCCGCCAGAGCGGCAATAGTTTTAATCCTGTTATGTACTACGTAGACCTGACCACCTCTGCTCAATTCTCGCAAGATAGCCTCGCGTACTATCTCGTCATCCCAACCAGTAACATACGTTTTGACAGCCAAACGATCTAACGGCGGTGATTCGATAAGACTAACCTCCCTCAGGCCCGTCAAGGCCATATGCAAGGTCCTCGGTATAGGAGTAGCACTCAGTGTTAGTACATCCGTCTCTATACGTAAGGACTTAAGTTTCTCTTTGTGGGCAACACCGAATCGCTGCTCTTCGTCAATTACTACTAGACCTAGGTTTCTAAACCCTACATCTTTACCCAGCAATCGATGCGTACCGACCACTAAATCTATATCCCCTGTACTCAGCCGCTCAATGATGGCTCGTTGATCGGTAGGTTTACGAAAACGGCTCAAAACTTCAATTGTTATGGGAAAGCCTTTCATTCTGCTTCTAAAGGTCTCAACGTGTTGTTGTGCAAGAATCGTGGTTGGAACCAGCATAGCTACTTGTTTGCCGGCATCTACAGCCTTAAATGCGGCTCGTACGGCGACCTCAGTCTTGCCATAACCCACGTCACCGCATACAAGCCTATCCATCGGAGAATCAGACTCCATATCCCCTTTTACATCGTCAATGGCTGACGCTTGATCTGGCGTCTCCACAAAGGCGAAAGAATCCTCTAATTGCTGTTGCCAGGTAGAATCAGCAGGAAACGCATATCCAGTAGAGTTTTTTCTGCTGGCATATAGTTCGACCAACTGACCCGCTATGTCACGAGCAGATGATTTTGCTTTGTTTTTGGCTCTCTCCCACTCGGCGGAACCAAGTTTGTTGAGCTTAGGGGTATATCCACCAGCCGCAATATATTTTTGAACTCGCTCGACCTGATCAATCGGCACATATACTTTTGACTCTCCTGCATACTCGATCAGTAGATATTCTTTTTCACCACCAATTTCAGTCAGCTTTACAATTTCCTGAAATTGCCCAATCCCATGTTCAATATGGACAACAAAGTCGCCGGGGGAAATATCCGACAAAAAAGCCCCATCTGCCAGTGTTTTTTTCTTCTTTGCCTTGGGCGCTTTAGAGCGACCAAATATTTCAGTGTCTGTAATGACTTGAATGCCGCCTTTATTGTAATTCCATCCTTGGCTGAGCGAGCAATTGGCACCCAAAATCATTTTTGATTCCAATACATTCACCGTGGATATATCTGTAAAAGCAGAGTCATATTCCGTAAACGGAGCCTTCAATCTGCTAAGGTGTTGACTCGCTAAGACAGTAGTGGACTCGTTAGACTCCACTGCCTCTACCATTTCGTGTAGTCGGGATTGATACAACGGTATTGATCGAAAAGACTCAACCATTGAGTGTGCTGAAAAAGAAGGATTCTCACTCGAAAACAACTTAATGTCAGACTTGGTTATATGGTCTTTAAAAATGTCATAATCAACTAAAGGAGACGGCGTTTCTTTAGGCAATTCTCCAGCTTCAATGAGAGCACGAAGAAATTTGTCGTTGTCACTTACATAATCATTAAGTTTAAGCATGACTTTGTCATAGTCGTCAATAGTTACTACACAATGTTCGGCATAATCTAGAACGCATCCCGATACCTCAAGCCCACTGGCCAAATAGAATCCAGCGGATTCAAAAAAACTTCCTAATTGAAGAGCATTAAGGTGGTTTTGCCAACGCTCTCTATCCTCAGGGCGCATGTCGTCGGTTTCAAGCATACCCAATCTATACGCTACATCGGGACCGTTTCGAATAGGAATCTCTGATACAGCCGTCAGCCTTATCCCATCGACATTAACTTTAGAAATCTGAGTATCGACGTCAAAACCCTTAATCGAGTCTATTTCATCCCCAAAAAAGTCAATTCTGACAGGATCTTGGTTATCAATCGGATATATGTCCAGAATCCCACCACGTATGGAAAACTCACCGGTTTTTTCAACTAGTGGAGTTCTTCGAAAACCGAATTCCAGCAATTTCTCAATAACACGTTGAGGAGCTACTTGATCACGGACCGCTAAGTTAAACGAATCGGCTTCAATTGACATGGAGGCAGGGAGTTTGCGCATTGCCGCCTCTAAAGAAATGATAAACACTACCCCACGTTTGTTAGTTTGATTGGCTTCCCACAATTGGTGCAGTGTTGCCGCCCTTTCATTTATGATGCTGCTACTAGCCGGGCCCTGAGAATAAGCCGGTTGGTCTAACTCGGGTATTTCCACTACCTCCAAATCATCGGCCCAGGTAGTGAGATCAGACGCTAACGCGTGAGATCGAATCTCGTTGGCCGTTATGACGATAATTGGAAAGGCCAGTTGTCGGGCAGCCTGTGCGACAAAAATTGGCCTAATTTGAGGTTGCAAAACATAGTTGTGCTTTTCTCCATTGGAGATACTTGAGATTGGTTTCTCAAATTCGTTGCGGCCGACTATGTCACTTATGGTTTTTAGTTTCAATTTTCGGCTAACAGGAACTCTGGGGCTAATTGCTCCCATTCATGCACAGCCATTTTACAAACAGCCTGACTGGCCGAGTCAATCATACGGTTTGCAATCAATAACTCCGATTCAAGAAATGGCTCAAGAACGAAATCAGCTGGATCGACATTTCGCGGTGGACGCCCAACTCCCAATCTAATTCTGGCAAATTTGTCGGATTTCACAGCGGATATAATAGATTTAACCCCATTATGACCTCCGGCCGAACCTTCGTGCTTTATGCGAATCGTTCCGAGCTTAAGATCAATGTCGTCATGAATTACGATAAATTCAGACGAACAACTGTCCAAATCCTTCATCGCGTCAACTACAGGTTTTCCAGAATTATTTACAAATTGACCTGGCATCAACAGCTGGAAATCGGTGGAGCCTACCTCGCACGAATACAGATTCTCGACATGATGAACATTTAATTTCGTCGACGGTAGGGATTGCAACAGATGATTAGCCACCATCCATCCTAAATTATGACGCGTTTTCTGATAACGCAGCCCAGGATTACCCAGGCAAACCACTAACCGTTTCATATGTTATCCATTCACCAAACTTCCCTCTTGTTAGGATTTGGGGGCAACAAGATGAGAGTCCAGCATAGTTTGCCCAAGCCGTCGCCAAGCTGCCAAGTCTAACTCCTGAGGCCGAATATTGGGGTCAATAACAGACTCGGAACACAGTTCCCGCACACTCTCAACCGAAATATGAAGCCCCGCAGACAGGGAATTGTGGATCTTTTTACGTCGACCGGCAAAAGCATGACGGGCCAACATCAGATAGGCGCTTACAATCGGGTCGTCTGCAGCAACACCATTGCTGACGATACGAACGAGCGCAGAATGCACCTTTGGAACGGGCCAAAAAGCGTCGGGTGGCACCTGGAAAAGCAACTCCGGGGAACCGAAGGACTGAATCAGCAATGACAGAAGACTCATTGATCCGGGTTTAGCGCACATTCTTTGAGCTACCTCCAGTTGAAGCATCACAGTCAGTCGGTATGGTCGATGATTAGACTGCAATAAATCGACCGTTGTTGGCGTACCTATGTTGTAGGGCAAGTTCCCGAGCACCGAATACGTCTCGCCTGGAAATATTGTCTCGAGATCAATTGATCGGACGTCGCGCCGCATGACTTTCACGTGTTTATGATGTTTGACAATTTTCCTCACCTGAAACACCAAATCAGCATCTATTTCGACGGCCAACATAGAGCCACAAAGTGGAGCTATTAATCTCGTTAGCCTACCTGTTCCGGCTCCGATTTCGAGAATGTTATCCGAAGATTCAATTTCCGCATAGTCGACGATCAATGCCAAGGTCTCATCGTCTATGAGAAGGTTCTGGCCGTGAATTTTGCTTGGGCGAAATCCCTTCGGGGCGTCTGTGGGCCGCATTTCTTGCCGGCGTTCTCGACGCCTCATTTTGCTCATCACACTGGTCCTTCAAAAGGCACTGAAATGATATTGCCGGACACGTATTTACTCTGGGAGGACGACAGAAATTTGATTATCTCTACAATCTGGTCACTTGTAGTTGCACCCCATACAAATTCTCGCCCTGCAAGGATTTCACTTTGGACCTTCACTCCGTTCATAGCAACTTGGTTTTCCGCCAGTTCCTGAGCGGAAGACCGGAGCAGCATTCGAGTAGATGAGTTAACAATCGAACAAACGCAACAATCACAGTCACCTATAACCAACACCACATTCCGCAGACTCTTTCCATATTTGGCTCTATTACAGGCCCATCTGCAAAATTGCATACCATCTCGAAGTGCCTCTCGAACGTGCTTAATCACTATTTGCGGATCGGTAAGAGGATCAGATAAACAATGCTCCATATTGGAGCAAAAGATGGCGATATTTACCTCAGTTTCAACAGACACTTTCCCTAAATGGCTTGCCAAATCATGTCCGCCTGTCATCCGTTGAACAAGGACATTATCATTCACCGGTGCAATCCGGTTATCTACATTAGGTATGTCCGAGCCTCCTATTAACCAAAGAACTCCCTTTCCGTCTTCAGAGAACGAATCAACCATATAATGCGTCACGGCAGACTGGGTAGACGTCAGCAGAACGTATTCGGGCAGCTTCATCCGGTCAAATAACCTCCATCCACCATTATCGTCTGACCCCGAAGATATAGCGCAGAAGGAGTAGCTAAGAAGGCTACGACTGCAGCTATCTCTTCAGGAACAGCAAGGCGTCCCCAGGGTATTTGCCTGACGATATCGTCCAAAACGCCAGGTTGCTGTAATAGGGGCCTCGTCATTGGCGTTTCTACATAGCCCGGACCA
>Ga0310344_10000249_pt1 | contig 44326 bp, 39 predicted proteins | sample HC15DNA20200_MG_FD_203801 | JGI IMG/M metagenome (GOLD analysis project Ga0310344, IMG submission 203801) | Marine microbial communities from station ALOHA, North Pacific Subtropical Gyre - HC15-DNA-20-200_MG | ecosystem: Environmental > Aquatic > Marine > Oceanic | place: Pacific Ocean: North...
AGTTATGTTTTTCCTTGGTCTTCGTGGTGATCGTGATTCTGTCTTGGCTGCTGGACAAGGTGTGGCCATTGGACTGGCACTTATGGAGGGACAGCATGTTGTAGGCCCACTATTGATGAACCCTATAGATAGTTCTATGACCGTTCTATTACTCAAAAACATATTCGTTGTGGCTGCCTATATAGCGGCGGGATTGATTCTAGCTAGGTCATGGATTGACGGGTGTTATGCCAGAAACTTTTTTCTAGCAATTATTTTTCAGGCTGCTTTGAGTTATATGTACGTGCCTGACGTTCTTGACTGGCCACCTTTAATGCTTCTAGTTATTTATGCTGCGGTGGCGTTTCTAGGATTTGTGATTAGTAGTTCGATGGCTACAGCAAGGGTCAGATGAGTGTAATGATTGATCTTTTAACCGTAAGAGAGGCAGCGAGTCAGTTAGGGGTTAGTTCCTCCACAGTCTACAGATTGATTTCTAACGGGGCTATATCAGCTGTTCGGGTTTCCGATCAAGTGGTTCGAGTTCGCAGGCAGTCGGTTATAGATTACCTGGATCCTGTAGGCCCGGAACTGACTGTTTCACAAGTTGCAGCGATGCTAAAAATATCAAAGTCTCACGTCTATTCGTTGGTTCGCCAAAGGCGTTTGCGTGCAATAAGTCGGGGTCCTCGGTCGATGCGAATATTGGCTAGGCATTTGGAGTCTTACATAGAGATCCAGTCGACTGACTTGGACTAAGCGATAAATGCGCTAGTTTGTGATGGAAGACGATGTTTGTACAAGTTCTGCAAAACTATCGGCTTTCAAGCTGGCTCCACCTACTAACGCCCCGTCAATGTTTTCCTGTAATGAGAGATTTTCCCAATTCTGAGGATTTACACTTCCGCCATACAGAATTCGCAATGTGTCTGCGGCAGAATTCCCATATCTTGACGATATGAAGTCACGTATGGCCGCAATAGTAGATTCTGCTTGCTCGGGCTTTGCGTTGACCCCCGTACCAATAGCCCAAATCGGTTCGTAGGCAAGTACCATGTCGTGCGCCGGTAGATTGTTAAGATGCAAGAAGGCGGCTATGACTTGGGATTGAAGTACACTAGAGGTCTCATCGGATTCACGCTGCTTTAGAGTTTCTCCAATACATACGACAGGTGTGATGTCGTGTGAAATTGCGGATGCCACTTTAAGGGCTATAGCATCGTCAGTTTCTTTGAAAAGTTGACGGCGCTCAGAGTGTCCTAAAATAACCATGCTTGCTAATAAATGCAGCATTTTCGGGGATATCTCCCCAGTAAATGCCCCAGCTATCTCGTGGTGCATGTTTTGGGCTCCCACTTTAACATTGGTGCCCTGAACCGCTTCGGACACTGATGCGAGGGCCAAAGCGGTAGGAAAGATCGCTACTTCCACGTCAGTATTGGAAGCAGTTTTGTCGGCTACAGAGCTGGCAAGTTCGACAGCATCAGCAATGCCCATATTCATTTTCCAGTTACCAGCGATGAGTTTAGTGCGAGTCAAGGCAATATTTCCAATTGAGTTATTTATAGGGATGGTTTTGAATTTGTTTTGTCAACGTGCATTGCAGGATAGCTTATATCGGCCAGGTAATGAATGCTTTCGAACCGATCAATCTTTTGAGGTGATCTGATTCGCCATTAATTTGAGATAGTGACCGGTGTATGAGGTCTCATGGTTAGATACCTTGCCAGGAGTACCTGCAACCACAAGGTTCCCTCCTTTGTTTCCTCCCTCTAATCCTAAGTCGATGACGTGATCGGCTTGTCCTATTACAGTCAAGTCATGTTCGATTGCTACCACGGTGTTGCCGGCATCGACGAGCCGATTCAGAACTTCTAGCAATTTTTCAACATCGGACGCGTGCAATCCGACAGTTGGCTCGTCAAGTATATACAGAGTGTTTCCCGTGGCCACTCTGGCAAGCTCTGCAGCTAATTTTATCCGTTGAGCTTCTCCACCAGACAATGTCCGTGCTGATTGGCCCAATCTAATGTATCCCAGCCCTACGTCACTGAGCACTTGCAAGGATCTTTTTACTCTAGGGACATTGGTAAAGTGCTCAAGTGCTTCATCGACAGTCATGCCCAGAACATCTGCGATGTTTTTCCCTCGGTACTTCACTCTCAAAGTTTGAGAGTTGTAACGTTTGCCTTCACAGACTTCGCACTGGATTTCAACATCAGCTAAGAACTGCATAGAGATCCTTTGCTGTCCTTCACCTCGGCACACTGTACATTTGCCGGGGCCTTCATTGAAACTGAATCTTCTAACTCCGAAGCCCAATATTCGAGACTCTGGTAATCGTGAATAAAGGGTCCGTATTTCTGAAAAAGTTCCTGTGTATGTGGCTGGTGTTGAGCGGGCTGTTCGACCTATAGGCGACTGATTGACGACAACTATCTTGTCCACATGATTTGTCCCATCTATAGCATCGTGTTCTCCAGGTATATCCAGTGCTCCGTGCAATGTTCTGCGCAACGACTTTCGTAGAATGTTGTCAATGAGGGTGCTTTTCCCAGAGCCTGATACGCCGGAGACGGCCGTGAATGCCCCTACTGGGATTGAGACGGTCAGATCCTTTAAATTGTTTTCTCTGGCGCCCACGATGGTTAGGTCAGCCTCTTGGATTCTAGGAATCATCTTGACGCGATTCCCTGTTATTTGGCCTCGCAGCATGCGACCAGTTGGTGATTCTTTGCACTTCATAACGTCCGAAAGTGATCCCGAAATTATGATTTGGCCACCCTGCTCTCCGGCTCCAGGACCTATGTCTATAATGTGGTTTGCGTGACGAATAGTCTTTTCATCGTGCTCTATGACGATGACAGTGTTTCCTAGGTTCCGTAATCTATCCAAAGACTTCAGAAGGCGATCAATATCTCGCTGATGCAGCCCTATTGAAGGTTCATCCAGAACATATAAAGCGCCTACAAGTCGCGTTCCTACTTGTGTGGCAAGTCTTATGCGTTGAGCTTCACCTCCCGATAAAGTAGCGGTTGCTCGATCTAGAGTAAGATAGCCGACTCCCACGTCTTCTAAAAAAGACAGTCTGTTTACGATTTCGTCTATTGCTGGCTTTGCGATCTCACGTTCATTGGCGCTCAGAGCTCTTTTTGAAGATCCTCTTTTTAATGCTCTGAAGTGTTCTAATGCGTTACTGATAGTCATCTTCAATAGATTGGGTAGCGTATAACCGGAGAATTGTACCGACCTTAAAATTGGTTGTAGCCTTTCTCCTTTGCAGGCAGAGCACACATCATCTCGCATAAATCGTCCTATAGACTGCTGCCGTCCAGGATTGCCAGTGCGTTCAAACCATCGTTCAAAAATAGGAATAAAGCCTTCCCATTCTTCCTTTCTAACGCTACGAGTTTCGCCTCTGTCATCGTTCTTGATGTAGCTGCGTTTTACCAATTCTCCTTCAGACCCATGAAGGAGTATTTGTTTGAAGTTTGAGCTAAGCTCGCGCCACGGTGCATATAAGTCAATGCCGTAATGATCAGACAATGCTATTGCCCATCGACCCCACCAGGAATCTATAGGATCTGATTCTAGGAAGGCTATTGCCCCAGCGGCATAACTCAGAGAGTCATCAGGCACAACTAGATTGGGATCGATTATCGAGTGAGAACCTAGCCCATCACAGTCGGGGCATGCTCCCAAGTAGGAGTTGAATGAGAAGTGACGTGGCGTCAAAGGTATATTGAGACCTTCCCCACATTCAGCACATAATGGTTGTGTGTTCATTTTGTGTTCTGCTGTCAGTTTGTTCCTTGTATCATACTGTTCGGCTATCAAACGGCCTGCGCCTCGTGACAAAGCCATTTCTACAGAGTCACCGATTCGGTCAGCTTGAGTTGGGCCACAAGTGATCCTATCTATGACCACCGATATATCAGTGGTTGTGTCGCTAGGTAAATCTGGCAATCCTTCACTGAGATTTATGGTTTCGGCCCCCACCCTTACTCTTATAAATCCTTCCGAAAGGAGTTGTTTTAATAGATCAATGGAGGGTTGTTCATTTTCTGGTTTGACTGGAGCTAAAAGTTGAATCTTGTCCCCATCTGGCAGGGACGCAAGCTTGGCAGATATTTCGCTGGACGTAGTGCCTGTAATAGGTCCATGGCCGTTTGGACAATGGGGTTTTCCCGCTCTCGCGTAAAGAACTCTTAGGTAGTCATATATTTCTGTGCTAGTTACTACTAGGGAACGCGGGGTGCGAGTAGCATTTTCTTGTGTAATTGAAATTGCTGGTGCGAGCCCTGATATGTCTCCAACATCGGCATCTTCGAGCCTTCCAAGAAATTGGCGCGCATACGAAGATAGGCATTCAACAAATCGACGTTGTCCTTCTGCGAAGATGGTGTCCATGGCCAGTGATGATTTGCCTGAGCCTGAGACCCCTGTTATTACCGTGATTTCATTTTTCGGTATAGAAATGTCTACTCCCTTCAAATTGTGTTTAGTAGCGTTAGTTATTATGAGCGAAGTATTCTTTTTTCGACTTTTGCGCCGCTTTCGTGTTTTACGGCTAGAAATCAAATTTTTCCCCTGCAACACATCGGCCAGCATATTGCCAGTATGCGACTTCTTTATAGTTGCAATATGCTCAGGTGGACCTTCTGCAACCACCTGTCCGCCTTTATCCCCGCCGTCAGGTCCGAGGTCGATTATCCAGTCAGCCATCTTGATTATGTCCGGATTATGTTCCACTACTACAACAGTATTGCCACTTTCTACTAGGCGTTGTAGCACCCGTACGAGACGTTTCACGTCCTCAAAATGCAGCCCTGTAGTTGGCTCATCCAGTATGTATATTGTGCTTCCAGTTTGGGGGCGGGCTAGCTCTGAGCTGAGTTTTAGCCGCTGGGCTTCACCTCCAGATAGAGTGGTTGAAGATTGGCCTAAGGCTAAATAGTCCAGTCCAACATCTACCATCGTCTGCAATATACGCTGCGCTGCTGGTATATTTTCAAAAAATTGGAGAGCATCTCGAATACGTAGATTCAGAATGTCGGATATGTTTTTTCCGCGGTATAACACCTTCAATGTTTCACGGTTAAACCGTTGGCCGTCGCAAACTTCACAAGTAACTTCGACATCCCCCATGAATTGCATTTCAACTACCTTGGATCCTCTGCCTGCACAGGCTTCGCACCGACCTCCTTTGACGTTGAAACTGAATCTGCCTGGACTGTAGCCTCGAGCGCGGGAGTCTGGAAGTTGTTGAAAAAGATCCCTGATGTGTTTGAAAACTCCGGAATAGGTGGCCGGATTGGACCTTGGGTTTCTACCTATTGGGGATTGGTCAATTTCGATGATTTTGTCCAGATGATCGATACCAATGATATCGTCGTGATCGCCAGCGCGATCATGGCTTCTGTGTAGACGGTATGACAGTTCTTTTTTTATCACGTCGTTCACGAGACTTGACTTTCCGGACCCTGAGACACCTGTAACGACAGTCAATGTACCTAGGGGTATTGTTACGTCTACGTTTTTCAAGTTGTGGGTTCTAGCTCCTAGGATTCGTAAATGGCTGCCATTTCCTTTGCGTCGTGTGCTTGGTGGGACGATCGGGTCTAGCCCCTGAAGAAATTTTCCGGTTGGCGATTTTGATCTGGCAACTTGTTCTGGAGATCCTGATGCGACTATATTACCGCCATCGTCACCAGCTCCAGGGCCGAAATCGACCACAGCGTCTGCCTGCCTGATAGTCATCTCGTCGTGCTCAACAACCACTAATGTGTTCCCTTGGTCTCGCAATGTCTGGAGCGTATTTAATAGACCCACGTTGTCTTTATGGTGTAGACCTATTGAAGGCTCATCTAAGACGTATAGAACTCCCTGAAGGCCTGCTCCTATTTGCGCTGCTAGCCTTATCCTTTGAGCTTCCCCACCGGCTAATGTGTCCGCTGATCTATTAAGTGTTAAATACCCAAGACCGACTTTTTCGAGGAAAGATAACCTTGTGTCGATCTCCTTCATTACCTGTTGAGCAATCTCAGATTCTCGTTTTGTCAGGACACAGTGCTGCAAAAAGTCCTTTATTTTGGTCACAGTCATTTCGCTCAACTTGGCGAGATTTATCCCGTTAAACTTTACTGATAGAGACTCAGGTCGTAGCCTCTGCCCATTGCAATCAGGACATACATGATCTGACATGAGTTCCTGCACCCAGGATGGCATTTTGGTGCTTTTCTTTGCCCGTCGGCGTAACAGAGGAATTAGTCCTTGCCAACGGCGTCTTTGAGTGCGGGAACCGTGTGATTGTTCGTTGTCACGTGACCAACTTACAGTCTTTGTGTAGGTGCGGCTTCCTGCCCCGTAAAGGACAAGTTTCTTCTGGCCTTCATCGAAGCTATTCCAAGGCTCGTCAATATCGAAACCAAAAGCCTGACCTAGTTGTTCCCAGCTGGTCATAGGCATACGTGCGTAAAGCGTGTATCCAGACTTATTAGTCAGGGCGAGAGCTCCATTGCGGATACTTTTGTCTGGATCCTTCACTAATTGTTTAGGGTTTATGTCATTAATTTTGCCTAGACCCTTGCAAGTGCCACAAGACCCTCGCCGGCTATTGAAACTAAACGAGGAAGGCTCTGGAGGTTCCGTGCTTGCACCGCATTTTGGACAACCATAATTAGCGCTGTAAAGGAAGTCGCCGTCTGATGTGCCTAATATCATAAGTCCATTGGCTAGTTCCAGGGCTGACTCCACAGAGTCAGTTATGCGTTCGATGGGGGAAGTATCAATGCGTATTCTGTCGATAACTATGTCTATGTCATGCCAGTGAGTACGGGATAATTCTGGAAGTGGTTCGAATCTGGTTAGTTCGCCATCTATGCGCGCCCTGACGTATCCCGCGGCCCTGAGTTGTGTCATCAGCTCACGATGCTCGCCTTTTCTATGTCGTACCACTGGAGCAAAAATTGTTGCGAAATTCTCTGCGGGCAGATTCACAATACTTTCAACAATCTGTTGGGAAGTTTGAGGCTCTATAGCTGTGTCGCACACATGACAATGTACATTCCCAATTCTGGCGTAAAGCAGCCTTAAGTAGTCGCTGATTTCTGTAATAGTCCCCACAGTGGAACGAGGGTTACGACTAACGGTTTTTTGGTCTATGGCGGCAGCTGGAGCTAATCCTTCTATGTGGTCTACTTTTGGCCTTTCCATCTGACCTAAAAATTGACGTGCATACGCCGATAAGGATTCCACGTAGCGTCTTTGGCCTTCTTTGAATACGGTGTCAAAGGCGAAAGACGACTTACCCGATCCGCTTAAACCGGTAATAACGGTCAAAGAGTCATGATCGATATCCAGATCGACGTTCTTAAGATTGTGCTCGCTGGCGCCACGCACACTTATCTTATGGGACATAGGCAAATGCCCTTTTGTGTTTCAAATATACTACTCAGCTATCTACTAATAGCTGGTTATTTTCAACCGCAAGCAACCTAGTGTCAAAAATTGATGCTAGAAAACTAGCTTAATTCTGGTGAGGATGGGGCCAGAAATGGTTACAAGGGCGACTTGGATTGTATGTTGCCGCATCTCTCACAAGCCCAATAGTTTGTGGTTTTCAGCCCGAACATGGATTTCTTTTCGCCGTATCTTATTCCGTTTTGCACATGGCAAACCGTACACTCAGCTACAACTTTATCGCCGACTTTTGGTGCTGGCGACTGCGCTTTATTGTCAGACATCTTCTTCCTCCCGCATTTGAAAACAGCTGTCCTCAGTAGGCATGCTATCACGAAGTTTGTGTGATTGGAGAGTCAGATTGTTGGATTACGCGGTATTATTGCTTAAGATCTTGCAGAACTATTTGCGTAAATAGGTCTATATGTTTCATGCATAGGGCTTGTTATAGAATTGATTCGGAGCGTATTTTCACGTGTCTGTAGATATAAGAATCCCTCGTGTTCTGAGGGGCCATACTAGTGGCCAGGCCATAGTGTCTCTCGATGCGGATAATGTTTCTGATTTGCTGGAAAAATTATTTGCTGAGCATCCAGCCCTTCGCAATTCTCTAGTCGGTGATTCGGGAGATGTATTGCAGTATACAAGTCTATTTGTTAACGATACTGAAGTGAATGAAATGGGTGGGTTAAATGCCGGCGTTGTGGATGGGGATGTGGTAACGATTTTGCCTTCGATGGCAGGAGGATCTCTCGGATACTTGAAGTAGTTTGATTATTCGGGTAAATCGGCTCGATTTAGGGTCCCATGTTGAGCAACTAAATTGTTTGTTTCAAGGTATGAGGTGATAGATTCTCCTCCATCAGCCCAGAATCCATCCAAGATTGAGTAATGCATATTCCCATTTCGAACGTAGTGGTTGTTGACGTCGGTTATCTCCAATTCTCCTCTCCCAGATGGGGTCAATTCCTCAACAACTTGAAATACCGAGTAATCAAAAAAGTAATATCCAGTAGCAACAAGGTTTGATTTTGGGTTATCTGGCTTTTCTATAATTTCTGTTATACGGTTTTCGTAAAGTTCGACGACGCCGTAAGAAGATGGATTTGATACTTCTTTCAAGATTAATCTCGCCCCTCCCTGTTGGTTGCGAAATTCATTAGCTGCTTCTGAAAGGCTGCCTTCTATGATGTTGTCTCCGAGTATTACCAGTACATCATCTGTGCCGACAAACTCTTCTGCCAAGCCCAAGGCTTGGGCAATTCCTCCTGCTTCCCGTTGATATGCATATTGAAGACGGTTAAATCCAAACTGTTTTCCGTCACCTAGCAGGGGTAAGAAAGACCCAGCACTTTGTCCTCCTGTGACCAACATTACCTCTGTTATCCCCGCATCGGCTAGTGTTGCCAAGGGATAGTAAATCATAGGCCGGTCATACACTGGGAGAAGATGTTTATTAGTGACGGAGGTCAGAGGGTAGAGCCGACTTCCTGTTCCTCCTGCTAGTACAACACCCTTTAAGTTTCTAATTGTTTTTCCTGCTCTCTTGATGGTTCAAGCAACGCGTCTACGAATGTAACCGGATCAAACGCAACTAAGTCATCCAATCGCTCTCCAGTCCCCACAAACTTTATAGGAATTTGTAATTGCTTGACTACACCAAACGCTACCCCACCTTTTGCTGATCCGTCTAATTTTGTCAGGATGACTCCAGTAGCTCCAATTTCACTGCAGAAAGATTCGGCTTGGGCTAGTCCATTTTGCCCACTCATTCCGTCCAATACCAGTAGAACCTCGTGGGGGGCATGTTGAATAGATCGGTTAAGTACACGGGTCACCTTATTGAGCTCTGCCATTAGATTCGAGTCTGTGTGTAGGCGGCCTGCGGTGTCTACGATCAAAAAATCGACTTTGTGGGCTATTGCCGCTGTTGCAGCGTCATAAGCTACAGCGCCGGGGTCAGACCCTTGTTGATGTGCAATTACTCTGGCATTGAGTTGATCCCCCCAATATTGTAGTTGCTCTATCGCTCCAGCACGGAAAGTATCGCCGGCCGCTAGCATCACTACTTTACCGTTGGATGCTAATGAGTGAGCTAGTTTTGCTAGAGTGGTAGTTTTTCCTGATCCATTTACGCCAACCACCATGATCACGCAGGGATATTCTGTGATAGAACTAGAGTCCTGGTTAACTTTTAGGCTACTGATCAATTCAGTTCGCAATTCTTTCAGAATGTCTGTTGCCTTCTTAATTCCGAGTTTGTTGACCTTGTTCTGAAGTCGCTCGACGATTTCGAATGCAAACTGAGGCCCAGTATCACCCTGCAATAATAGATCTTCCACTTGTTCCCAGTCTTGGCTACTTACGGATGACCGAGAAAAGATGGCCGAGAGCTTAGATCCAAAACCATTTCTGGAATTAGCAACACTTTGTTCCAAGCGTTTTCTTGCTAGGGTGGACTTCAGGTGTTTCAACATGTTATTCACTAATTTGACGTTGAATCATCGGGCTCTACCTGTGTCGACGACAGGCGGCCTATTTCTCTCATCGCGAGGCAGGAAAAGACCGATTTCGGCTGCTGAAACGTATTTGCCGTCACCTTGTGTAGAAAGAATTACCATTTTGACTCGTCGCACAGGCCTAAGTGTGGATAATTGGAAGACGTGTTCTGTGGGATCAGATGGGTTCTCGAAAGCCCCTAACAATGCCATCTCGGATTCTGTGGAGGCAGCAGTGTATATCTCAAAAGACTTTATGTAAGTATTGGAATCCTCCTCTGGGTGGTTCCAAATTACGATTTTGTCGAGTACTCGCTCGGCGTTTGTGTCAAATATGATAGACATTGGCAACTTATTTGCGGCTGATCGCCACGATGGCACTTGGTAATCCGGAAGCCCGTCAATGAGCCTTGCCGGAGTGTGTGGGTATGGGGAACTTGGCTCATTTACTCGCACGGTACCCCCATTGATAGATTCAGCGAAATCGAATCCCTGATCCCCAAGATTGAAATTTTGAGTAAATCCGACTCTGGCTCTTCGGATAATTTCGAAGTCTACTGTGGCATCGCCAAAGTACGATGAGGCCAAATATATGTAACCACCAATAAATGTGAATACAACCAATAGAACTATTGATCCGGCTCGATAATCAGCAGATGTAATCTTTTTGTATATGTTTGAGACGGTTAGACGCTTTTCCTGTCGGATGCGTTCGGCTGCTTGGGTCTCATTGATACATTTTGGACAAAGAAGATTACCATCGTGCTTCGCAATGGCTTGGTCTGAATAGAACCCACGGCACCGCCCACACTGTTCGGTAGCGTTCGACTGTGGAAAGTAAGGGCATCTATTCAGTTGTTTTAGCGGTCGCCTCGACACCGGGTGATCCCAGAGAGTTCTCAAATACCTACGTTAATCTACCCTGAATCCACCTAGCGTGTAGGTATATTACTTGCGCGAGGAATGGTTAAGGTCCACAACTGGCTCATTCATATAGACTTCACCGTTGCGAATCTTTAAGTTGTATCGGCAGCTTGGATTGGTGCAAACCCACGCCTTCCAATGAACTGCCGCTCCTTGTCCTCCGAAGTCTGATAACGGTACTAAAGATCCCGTTTCACATGACTGACAAGCGGGAAAATTTGATTCTGAGTCGTCCACCACCGCACCTCTTTTTTGCGACTGGTGTTGATGACACTAACGATTGATGTCATCAAACATGATTATCCGTAGTTTGTGAAATAGTGCACAAACTCTGGAAGACTATAGCGGGGCTATCGACTTTTGGTCAACGACTTTTTCATTGGTACTGTTTGCTGCGGCTTATGGGAACTTTGGATTGGTAGCGATAACGTCTTCTAAATGTCAGATCCCTCGTAGGCTGCGTCTAAGAACTCTGCTATGTGAACTATTTTTACGTCGTGGTTACGTCGGTTCAGTCCAGCAGCTATATGGGATTGACAGCCTGGGTTAGTCGTTATCACGTGTGTCGCATGGGAAGATTCAATGGAGTCAAGTTTCTCATCTAGAATTTGTATCGACAGATCAGTGTTGATTGCACTGTAGACACCTGCACTTCCGCAACACAAGTGTGGCTGATTTAGTCCCACAATGGTAGTCCCCGCAACTGTAGAAATTAAATCACGTGGTTGCGCTGTAATGCCTTGTGCGTGTCGCAAATGACAGGCGTCTTGATATGCGACGCGCGCATGAATTTTATGTGGAGGGGGCTGTATTCCTATGTGTGCAAGCCACTCCGAAAAGTCATAAACTTTGTTGGATATCCTGTCTGCGATTTCAGAAAATTCAGGGTCTTGTTCAAGTAAGTCAGCCCAAGATTTCATGGTTGATCCGCATCCGGCTGAATTTACTACGATTGCATCATATTTTGGGTCATCGAACGCAACTAAATTGCGTTTCGCCCAATCCCGTGCTGTGGCTCGGTCTCCATTATGGTAGTTCAGGGCACCACAGCATACTTGGTCTTTGGGTAAATGCACCTCGCATCCATTTCTCGCCAGCACTCGCAGCGAGGCTTCGTGAACATGCGCAAATGCCACACTCATAATGCATCCAGATAGAAACCCAACGGTATAGCGTGGTTTTCCCAATGCAGGTACATGCGACATAGTTTTTGGATGAATGAAATGGCTCGATATCCTGGGTGTCAATCCTTCCATTAATTGAAGACGCTCAGGCAGCATATCTAATAGGAGATCTCTAAATCCAGATCGTTGATAGGCACGCAATATCTTTGCTGTGGCTCGTAATAGCCAAGGGTTTCCAAACAAATGTTTCATAATTCGATTGGCTATCTTGATGCCACGTGGCTCGCTTCCAACACGATTTGCTTGCGCTCTAGCAGCTTCAAGAATGGATCCATATTCGACCCCGGAGGGGCAAGCGCTCTCGCATCCATGACAGTCCAAGCACAAAAACATATGTTTCTGAAAGGATTCATCATTGAGTGAGAGATGTCCTTCATTGACAGCGTTTATTAGTTGAATCCGCCCTCTGGGAGAATCCATTTCTACCCGAAGCACCCGGTAGGTAGGGCATTCATTAAGGCATAGTCCGCAGTGAATACAGGTGTCGATGACATCGCCATCCGGAGCGTCGAAATCAGAGAATCCTATGAAATCTTTTGGCTTTATTGAGTCAAGCATTGTACAAAATCAAACTCCTGTGGCGAATCTACCGGGATTGACGGTGGAAGTAGGATCAAACTTTTCTCTCATCGATATCATTAGCTGCAGAGCATTTGGGTCTAGTGATTCCGCCCACGCAGAAACTTGGTGCTTTAAGGCAGTATTACAGCTTTGTATCACAAGTGCGCCTCCGAGTTCTTCCACGGTATGCCTAAGGTCGGTTACTGTGTTTGCAACGTTGTTTAAGGTTGAATCATCCGGTGATTCGATCGATATGTATAAGATTCCGTTAAATGCATCTGCCCAAGCCTCTATCTCGAGATAGAGGCTTCTCGAGCTATTCAATATATCATCCATCAATTCGGTGAGTTGTGAGGGTAACACAGTGATTCGACACAATGTAGCACCGCTTTCTACAGAGGTTTCGTATAACTGAGCCTGGTGGATCCAGGGATCAATCTGAGACTGGTCATCGCTGTCGCTTTTGGCTTCTAGAGAGGCGACGTTTTTGGCAATGACCTGTGTACTCAATAATTGTTGCTCTACAGCCTCCGACCTGCCTGAGAAACGGATTGATAATTGATACAGGCGACTTGCCGAACCTGGACCTATAATTCCTACTGATTCTGGTTGAAGAGTTGAATATATGAGTGCACTAAGTACCTGCTCTGCCGCCGAAGGGGATGCAAATTCAAACGTGATTGTGGATGACAGTTCTGGTTTGGGTTGGAGCTTGAAATTTGCTTCAGTTAGCACCCCAAGTGTCCCTAAGGAACCTACATACAACTTGCCTAGGTCGTAGCCTGTTACGTTCTTGACGACCATGCCCCCTGCTCGAGTTAATTCCCCGTTGCTGTGGGCTGTACGCGTTCCAATTAGCATATCCCGAGCACTGCCGTACCCTGCTATTTGAGGGCCACTAGCGTTTGTGGCAATTATTCCACCAATTGTTGATAAGGACTTAAATGGTGGATCCAATGGAAGAAATTGACCAGACCCATCCAAAGTCTTTTGAAGTGTGTTTAAGGTTATTCCTGCTTCAACTGAAACAGTCATGTCGGCCGGCTCGTATTGGAGGATTCTGTTCAAGTTAGTTGTCCGTAAGGCGACGTCATATGAACTTGGTATATTCCCGTATGCCAATTTTGTGCCTCCACCAATTGGTATTACACAGGCACCGCTATCCCGACATAGTCGCAATACTAGCGCAATCTCTTCAGAGTTGCGGGGCTCTGTCACGATGGAGGCTGTTAACCCATCTACAGTTGGTGTCTGCTCATCACCCCAATAGACATGAGTATTACCCAATTCGCTTTCTAAGTTATGGAATAATTTGTCGATGTTTGGTGCTGGGTTTGCAGGCCTCAAGGCTCTATCCTTGTATTGTTGACTGGCGCTGGTCACATGTGACTTTAGCGTGCTAACTGCATGTCACCAATCACATTGGCTAGGTGAATATATTGAAAATTGTAAGATCGGCATCAAGTCTCAGAGCTTACTTGGCTAATAGATCTGAATTGAAAGTTGGTGTCGTGCCTACGATGGGTGCGCTTCATAAAGGTCACAGAGCCTTACTTGATGCAGCAAGGCAAGAATGCAAATTTGTGGTAGCCACCTCATTTGTCAACCCATTGCAATTTGATCGTGAAGCAGATTTAGCTTCATATCCACGCAGTAGAGATGAGGATATGGCTATTTTTGAACAAGCTGGCACTGATGTAGTTTGGGAACCGTCATTTGCGGATGTTTACCCTGATAATTTTGAGGCGCGCATAACGATGGGTGTGGCTGGTAAAAAGCTGGAAGGCGCTTCTCGCGCAGCTCATTTCGATGGGGTAGCGACTATTGTGTGCAAAATATTTAATTTGATTAAACCGCAAATGGCTTACTTTGGCCAAAAAGACTGGCAGCAAACACGTATTGTACAAAAATTAATTTACGATTTGAATTTTGATGTTAAGTTGCGCGTAATAGGCACGGTTCGTGATGTAGATGGATTGGCTGTGAGTAGCAGAAATATACTGTTGGCGCCTGATCAACGTGGTAGCGCTATCAATTTGTATAAGGCGTTGAATGTTGGTGTTCAGTCCTACCATAATGGTCAGACAGACTGCGATGTGCTGCGACAAGAAATGTTGAGGGTCCTGATGCTGGATGATCACATTAATGTGGAGTATCTGAGTATTGCGGATGCATTTGAATTGGTTGAATTGCAGAATGCCAGGAATCCTGCTGTGTTTAGTGGTGCAGTATGGATTGGTAAAGTGCGTTTGATCGACAACGTTTTGTGTGGAATTGATATCGAGGGATCAATGGATGCAACTTGATCTATTTCCGTTAAATGCAGTTTTATTTCCGTCAGCTAAGATGCCTTTGCATATTTTTGAAGATAGGTACTTGGAACTGATAAAAGATTGCCTGTCGAGTTCCAAGCCATTGGGAATTGTATTGATTAGATCTGGAAGTGCGGAAGGGGGGCTCAATGTAGACATATACGATATCGGTACGATTGCAGATGTGGTTAAAGCTGATACTAATGTGGATGGCACCATGGATATAGTTGTACAAGGCCGTGAGCGATTCCAGGTCACGGAATTAGTCCAGCGTTTGCCCCGTGTAATTGTTGAGGTGGAATTAGTTGAATGGAGAGACCAACCGATAGATGGTGATGCTTTGCTAGAACTGCAAAAGGCTTTTGAGTCTTATTTGCAGGTAATATTGGCGGTGGCTGGACAATGGGAGCGTCAACTTAGTTTGCCGGAGGCGCCCAGCGAACTGACGAATTTAATCTTTAAGTTGTTGCAAATAACTGTGGAGGAAAGACAGAAACTACTGGAGTGTGAAGGTATTGAAGAACTTATATGTCTTGAACTTGACATTGTGCGCCGTGATCTACCTAAGCTTGAGAGTCAATTAGGTGTTATTGCCGGCAGAAGTCTTAACTAGTGGGAAAACTTATATTGGTTATATGTGAGAAACGCTCTAGACCTGATTGGTGCTTAAGATGACGCTGGCAGATAAAGATATGGTTTCCCAGGTTGAAATTGAGCTCAAGCAGGTTATGAACCCTGAGTTTGTACTCACCGGCCATGAAACCATTCTCTATGAGTACGATGGGTCAGTGGAGCGATCTAGACCCGATATTGTCGTATTGCCCAATTCCACGCAAGAAGTGATGTCAATAATGCAAATTTCGGATCGTTATTCTGTTCCAGTTGTAGCTAGAGGGGCAGGAACTAGTCTTAGTGGTGGGGCGATACCTCTTGAGCACGGGATAGTTCTATCTACGACCCGCATGAACAAGATAATTGACATAGACTTGCGAAACCGACGTGCCGTGGTGCAGCCGGGTGTTATAAATCTGGATGTTTCTGCTGAAGTAAACCCTCAAGGATTTCAATATACACCCGATCCTTCAAGCCAAAAGGCAAGCACTATAGGTGGAAATGTTGCAACTAATGCGGGGGGGCCACATACTCTGGCGTATGGAGTGACTACCAACCATGTTCTCGGTCTTGAGTTTGTCACGGCGGATGGTCGTTTGGTTCAAGCCGGTGGGGTGTCGCGAGATTTGCCAGGGTACGATCTGGTTGGGCTGATGGTCGGTTCGGAAGGTACTTTAGGTGTCGTAACGGCAATCACAGTAAATTTGATGCACCTTCCTGAGTCAGTTAGGACAATGTTGGCTGTGTTTGACTCTGTTGATCGAGCCACTCAGACAGTATCTAGGATAATTGCTGAGGGAATTATCCCAGCTGCGATGGAATTGATGGATCAGGGATGCACCCGAGCAGTGTCCAGCTGGATGCCGGAGGTCAACTTGCCGACTGATGCTGGAGCAGTGCTGATTTTGGAAGTTGAAGGAGTTGAGGCGGGGTTAGATGAGGATGCAGAGCGAATTGTTGAGATTTGCAATTACAGTGAAGCCAATGAGGTACGGCTTGCCAATTCTGCCCTAGAGCGCGGAGAATTGTGGGCAGCACGAAAAGGGGCCTTTGGGGCTATTGGTGTGTTATCTCCAAACTACTATGTCCAAGATGGAGTGGTGCCGCGGACGCAATTACCGGAAGTACAGCGCCGTGTGAGTGAAATAGGGCGTGGGCGTGGATTGCAGATAGTCAATGTTTTTCACGCCGGAGATGGCAATATTCATCCGATCATTTTGTTCGACTCTAGTGAACAAGGTGCTTTGGAGAATGTGATGGCGGCAGGAGAGGAAATACTTGATGCCTGTATAGATGCTGGAGGCACTTTAACTGGGGAGCATGGGCTGGGAATGGAAAAGAACAAGCAGCTTCCTCGACTACTTTCACGATCGGATATGGAAGCTATGTTGGCTATACGAGATGTATTTAGCCCCAAATGTCTGCTGAACCCTCAAAAAGTCTTCCCTCCTGAGATGTCGTGCCTGTTGTTCTGACCTAGCCCTGGAATAGGGTCAATTATTTTGGAATGGGACCCTATCCTCAGAGCGATGGTTAAAGCAAAGGGGTAACGATCCTAGCTATTAGAGGATCATTTTAGGTAGTTTCTAAGGGCTATCTTGTATTCGTTCGGTGTATTGAAATGCGGGGCTTTTTCCGAATCTGGAATGTCTACTAAGATCGCGTTGCTCTTAAATCGATCTACTATTTGGCGCAGGCCTAATGATTGTTCTGATAGGGAGATTAATTCATCATATAGATGAGATCGTAACAAGGGTGGATGAGAGATTGTTTCATGGGACTTTGGGAGGACCAAAGCTGAGTTGGGGTTCTGATTTCCTGCCTCGATCAAGCGATTAATTAATACGGTTGAAAGCGGCTGATCTACATTAACAATTATTACTTGCTCGCTACTACTGGTTGATATTTCTCTAATTCCCAGTCTGATTGAGTGTGATCGACCCATTTGTGGAACAGGATTTGATTTGAACTTCACATTTGGAAAGGATGGAATAGCTGACAATATGTGCCTTTTATCGGAACCAAGAACCACGACGATCGGGTCAACTTCGCACTTAATTAGCGTGCATAGCTGGTGTTCCAGCAACGGTCGATCAGGCCAAGGCAACAATGATTTTGGTTTGCCCATTCTGGATGAATTCCCGGCTGCCAAAATTATTGCTGCTGTTTCCATGAGTTTCCAAAATTATTGTTTTGTGTGACGATGTTTTAATGTGGAGTTTAATAGGCTTAAGTCAGACTGCGCCAGTAGGGCTATTACTCAATACAAGTCAGGCCTATAGGCCTCTTTATGATTTTAGGCCGTGACCGCTGGCCACTATCACGGTTAGTTCGTCTTTAGAGATGACTCCGTCTTTCGAGAGGCGCTTTAGACCCGCGAATGCTACCGCAGCTGACGGTTCTAAATACACACCTTCCATATTTGAAACTTCAGAGCTAGCGTCTATGATCTGATCTTCTCTTACGGATATTGCAACCCCTTGGGACTCATATATGGCAGCCAATACTTCTGATCCTCGTTTGGGTGAACTGACAGACAATCCTGTTGCTATCGTGTCTCCAGCATTGACAGTGGCTGGCAATTCACTTCCGGATTCGTAGGCGTCTACAATTGGAGCGCATGATGCGGATTGGATGCAGTGTAAACGCGGCGTTGGCTGGGTGGATCTTCCAGTATTTATGAGCATGTTAGCTGCTGCATATGATCCTAAAATCAGGCTGCCGTTTCCAACAGGACATATTAAGTGATCTGGCATCTGACCTAACTGCATATGAAGTTCCAGTAGAAAGCTAGCCATTCCTGAAACAAATAATGGATGCAGAGCGTGAGAAGCATAACAAGACTGGGAGTCCATAACCCGTTCTAAGGCTGCGTCGGTAGCCGCTTTGCGCCCTCCTTCCACTTCTACAAGATTTGCTCCGTAGGATTTAATTTGATCCACTTTTGAATGTGAGGTTGATTTGGGGGCGAATATGGTCGTCTTTATGCTTGCTCGTGCGGCGTAAGCTGCGAGCGAGGCACCTGCATTTCCAGAAGAGTCTTCAACCACGCAATTATGGCCACAATCATTGATCCAAGACAGCATGACAGCTGTCCCTCTGTCTTTGAAGGATCCTGTCGGTTGAACAGATTCTAGTTTAGTTATTAGCTCTGGTAATTGGATTTTGCTTCCCCACTTGGTGAGTCTAAGAATAGGAGTGGTCTGTTCTCCCAGCGTAATTTGAATGAGCGAATTTCCCTTGAATCCTGGGTATAGGTCGCGATATTTCCAGACCCCACTATTTGAGTTGTCGTGAATGTCTATATTTTGAGCCGGATTAACTAGATATCCGCCTGCCGGTTTTAGGGCAGCATTACAGTGTTTGCATGTAATTGTGTCTGGCAGATTAGGATAATGGTGACTACAGCCTGTACAGATAGTTTCTATATTGGTTGCAGACACCAATTATGAGAACTGAGTTATTGCATCAGATGCCGCATCCCAAATGGGTGCTTCGGGATCCAATTCAGCAATAAGCTTGGAATGCAAATCCTGAATACGGTGTGACGCGTTTGACAATGGAATATGCTCAGACTCGTCCGATTTTCTTAGTTTTAGTTCGATTTGATTCAATTTGAGGTTCCGGGTGCTGATAGTTGCTCGGATAGGAATGCCGATCAAATCAGAATCTTTGAATTTTACGCCGGCAGACTCGGCACGATCGTCACGTAGTACTGTAAGACCGTCTGATTCGAGTTGGGAGTGGAGTTGCTCTGCTGCTGATACGATTTCTGGTTGTTGCCCTATTTGCACTATGTGTATGTCGTAGGGACTTATTGTGGCAGGGAATATGATTCCATTCTGGTCGTGGTGTCGTTCTATTACTGACGCCAATAATCGGCCTATGCCGATGCCATAACTTGCCATAACAACAGGTTGTTGTTTTCCATCAGCGTCCAGATAATACGCTCCAGCTTTTTCGCAGTAACCTGGGCCCAAATTAAAAATGTTGCCTAGTTCAATTCCGCGGCATGCATGCATGAGCTGACCACATCGAGGGCACGGGTCTCCACTTTTGACGGAAGATATGTCTGCGACTGTATCTGCTTTGAAATCGCGACCGTAATTTATGTTCTTGAGGTGGAAGCCATGTTTGTTTGCTCCGCCGACTAAATTGGAGGTTGTAGTTGCCGATGTATCTGCAATCACAAAGACGTCATCCAGCCCTATTGGGGAAGCATATCCTGTAACAATATCGGCACTGGATAAATCGTTCTTAGAGGCCGGTTCTGGGGTGCATTGGAGTATTTTGGCCAGCTTTGTCTCATTGACCTCTAGATCTCCTCTAATTGCTACCAAAATTAAGCGATCCTTTGTTTTGTAGAATACTGCCTTTAATGTCTGGCTATTGGGTATGTTGAGGAATTGTGCAACCTCAGCTATGGATTGCTGATTAGGCGTTGCTATCTCTTTGAGAGCTTTGATCTGATCTTGAGCAGGGATTGATATTTCTGCCTTACGTGTTGCGACTTCTAAGTTAGCGGCATAATCGCCATTTGGACAAACCATCACGGTGTCTTCGCCGGTTGGCGTTGCTAAAATGAATTCATGGGCTATGGTGCCACCCATCATGCCTGAATCAGATTCCACGGCAAGGGTTTCAATTCCACATTTGCGAAAACTGCGGATGTAAGCTTCGTACATGGGTTTATAAAATTCATCGACATTTTCCGATTTAGTATGAAGACTGTATGCGTCTTTCATTACAAATTCCCTGACCCGGATCAGGCCTCCTCGGGAGCGCGGTTCATCTCGAAACTTTGTTTGTATTTGGTAAACCATTACGGGCAAGTCTCGGTAGGATTTCACGTGTTGACAGACTAATGTCGCTACAACTTCTTCATGGGTCATTGCTAGTACCATGTCGTGATTCTGTCGATCTTTGAACCGTACCATTTCTTCCCCTACCGAAAACCATCTTCCACTCGCCTTCCACGCATCTGCAGGATGAACGACTGGCATGCTTATGCGTTGGCCTCCGATAATCTCTAATTCGTTGGCGATGATGCGCTCGATTCTTTCAAGTGCCCGCCATGCAAGGGGTAGATAACTGTAAATTCCTGAACCGAGTTGCTGAATCATTCCAGCCCGAATTAGTAGAGAATGGCTCGGTGTGCTAGCGTCTGAAGGAGCATCTCGTAAAGTATGCCCGAAAAGTGTGGACATCAACATTCAGAATTACTTTCGTGAGTTAGTGTTGAATTTATCACGTTAGATTATAAGAGCCATTGGGATACTCTGTTGGTTTTCAATAAAGGCCAGCGTTCATCAGAGGATGTTATATGTGGTATTCGGGAGGTATCTCCGACGAGCTTAAAGGCATATCGTGGACGCGTTTACTTCCCTTTACTAGATATCTCGCTGATGTTCCTACGACAACTGAGTTGGCAGGGATGTCTTCTAGCACTAATGACATCGCCCCTATTTTGGTGTCGTCGCCTATGTTGATTGGCCCCAGCAATGTGGCACCGGTCCCTATGGTGACATTGTTTCCAATTATGGGATGCCTGCGCTTTCCGGGGTAATTCATATCTTTCCACCAGCCCGAAGCCCCTAGCGTCACTTGATGATAAAGCATGACGTCATCACCTATTTCAGTAGTTTCGCCAATGACAACCCCAGAGCCATGATCTATAAAAAACCGACTCCCAATTTTGGCTCCGGGGTGAATTTCAATTCCTCCTGTGATGACCCGGCTGAATTGTGAGATCAATCTTGGAATGATGGGGACATTTCGTTTATAAAACCAGTGGGCGATTCTGTGAAGAAATATTGCGTGTAGCCCCTGGTATAGCAATACTTCAAGTAGGTTTGTTGCAGCTGGATCCTTATCAAAAACCACTCGTATGGACTCAGGCCATGCAAATTTATGTGATGGAGGCTGATTTTTTGCGCTGGACGCAGTGTCGATCCTATTCTCTGTCTTTGATTCAGGGCAGACAGAAGAAGGCTTTATAGGTGGTTGCTGGTCAGTTGTATCCATCTGCTCTCCGCTAAGTTTGAGTTGGTATTACTCACCTGCCAGATAGCGGGTGACACCGCGCCCGCTTTGCAATACCTACCGGAGGTGTATATCCCTGGAAAGACATATTGTCAAGATACTTGACTGATGATTTGGCCGCAAATAGGTTTCGCATATTATGTGTGGGCCCGTTGATCCTAGAATTAGATTGGTAGTTCAGTATGGCACTTAATGATGCATTTCGGAAGGTAGAAGCTGGCAAACAATCAGATTGGGTGTTGTTTGAGCCCCTAATCAGTATGGGATTACAAATTGAAGGATTCCCTGATGCGATTGGAGATTCGATATTTGGGTACTATCGACAATCAGAAAGTTCACCCAGTGCGAGATTAGCAGCCGGCGTTTTGACATCTTGTATGTTTTCTTATTGTGCAGGCTTGCGTATTGAATCAATGAATTCTGAAAATGATGCTGAAGTTTCATATGAGCTAAGTGGATTCGTCCTAAACGTTGCATGTGCGATTGAACTTTTATCTGATTGGTTGAATGAAGTTCTTGAGGTGCCAAAATCTCGCGGTGGCCGGCGCAATCTTTGGTCCGGTGAAATGCAGTCAAGGTTCGCATTGATCGATGTCGATTCTGCAAAAAAAATAGCAGAAAGCGAGCATTGGCTTAAGGAAATGGCAAACTTATCGAATTGCGCAAGATATGAGGTAAGTAATTTATGGAAACGAGTGGACGATGAATTAACCTATATCCTTGGGTCTGGCCATGGTGATTCAAACGAGGAATCTGCTAAGCATTTGGTTCACAGGTATTTAACGAACATGGCACAAACTATAACCGCAGGTTTTCAACTAGGATCTTCCAGGTTAATGAATCCACGAAAAACATCAGCAAATGTCGACTGGGAATGATCCTTTCGATCAGATAAAAAATTTTCTTCCTAACCTCCACCTAGTCAGGTAGACTCGAGGCTTGGACTAGGCATAACTCTGGTGCTTCTAGAAGAGGAATGCCTAGTATGCGAAGCTTAAATTTGTTGGGCGAGGTAATTCTGTGTCTACAACGCTGATCGATGAAATCAATAATGAAGCTCTCAAAGCAGATATCCCCAACTTCTCGTCGGGGGACACCGTCAGAGTTCATGTGAAGGTTCGGGAGGGTGATAGAGAACGTATCCAGGTGTTTGAAGGAATAGTCATCAAGCGACGTGGTAGTGGGATACGTGAGACATATACAGTGAGACGTGTTTCTCATGGTGTTGGTGTGGAGCGTTGTTTTCCACTTCATTCGCCGTTTGTGGAAAAAATTGAAGTCATCAGGCAGGGTCGGACCCGTAGATCAAAGCTGTATTATTTGCGCGGGCGGCAGGGCAGAGCAGCTCGTGTGAGGGAGCGGTCTCGTAGCTGAGTTTCCATTATGGTGAGTAGTGTGCGTGCGAGAATACCGCGGCTTGATGTAGAAGCAAAGTTTCTCAGGGACGGGGCCATCACTATTGCTGGTGTAGATGAGGTTGGACGTGGCAGTTGGGCGGGCCCATTGTTTGCGTCAGCAGTTATGCTGGATATTAATGTGTTGAGAGATCGAAGGCGTTTGCGTGAAGTGACCGATTCTAAACTTCTTACTCCAGTTACCCGAGAACGCCTATTTGATGATATTCATGCAGAAGCGCTTTCGGTAGGGATAGCTAGTGCTTCTGTGGCGGAGATAGACACGATAGGAATAGTGCAGGCGACAACATGTGCAATGAGGCGGGCTGTTGGCAGGCTAAATCAAGTGCCAGATGTATTATTGGTTGACTATTTGAGTTTGGATCCAGTTTCTAGCGGGCAATGCGTCATCAGCCTACCAAAGGCGGATTCTCGTTGCTTGTCTGTGGCCGCGGCTTCGATTTGTGCCAAGGTAAGTAGGGACCGATATATGATAAATCTGTCGGACAAATATCCGGAATACGGCTTTGATAAAAATGTTGGATATGGTACTACGCATCATAAAAAGGCAATCCTAAGGCATGGACCTTGTTCTGCGCATAGAATCAGCTTTAAGCCAATAAACTACGCTAAGAGATCATAGTCAATAGTGATGTTAGAACTATGGATTGACCTTCTATGAGTGAAATTTTGCACAACCTTGTTTCCTGGGTTTTGGCGTGGGGAGAATCTCCATTTGGGGCCTTGGCTCTATTTATTCTTGCTTTTTGGGAATCTAGTTTTTTTCCGGTGCCTCCGGATGGGTTAATGATTGTACTGATGGTGGGCAACCCTGGCTTTGTATTCGCTTTCGCTGGATTGGCAACGTTAGGTTCCCTCATGGGGGCTGGATTGGGCTATGCGATTGGGTTGAAGGGGGGTAGGCCCATACTAACAAAATTGTTTAATGAGTCACGTGTTGAGTATGTAGAAAGACAATACCAGAATCGTGATGTGTGGGCTGTAAGTATTGCCGCATTCACACCGATACCATACAAGATTTTTGCTATAGGAGCTGGTGTTTGCCGATTGAATTTTAGACGGTTTTTAGTCGCCTCTTTGGTTGGTCGAGGAGGGAGATTCTTTTCGGTTGCGATTATGGTGACCGTGTTTGGGAAACAGATACAGCATGCTATTGAAAACTACCTGAACATTCTGAGTATACTGTTCATTGTTGCTTTGATTATGGGGTTTTTGATTATTAAATTTGCAATAAATCGCAATTGAAAACATGATGAGAGGGTATGGGTAATCGGTTAAGTTTAGTCATCAAATTCGGTCTATGGTGTTTGTGGTTTGGTGAAGGATTAGGCAAAGAGATAGTTGGATATAGTTCTTATGGTTGAGGTGAAGATGTTGAACAATGATTTCAGGTAGGGAATTGCTCGAAATAGAGGTTGAAACTCTGTTTTCGCATGTAACCCGCGCGGGGATGGACTTAATGGTAGCTACGAATGGGCATATTTCTGCAGCTGCCCCGAGATTTTTTCTGGGCCGAACTTTCAATGGCGTTGTTTGGCGGATACGGCAGGATGTTGACACTTTAACCGCGAATCGATTATCCGAATTAGCGGCAAGCGAGAATATGAACGGACAATTAAATAATTCCCCCCAGCACCATTTGGAGTATCAAGATTTGCTGGGTTTTGGTAGTAGTCTTGAAATGGAATCAGGCCCTGCCTATCGGTTGAATTCTATAGGACAGTCAAAAGTGGATACTATGTCTGTCGGCTGGAATTATTCTGATTTGATAGAAACGCAATTTCCTGAGTTAGTGGACAAGATTAATTATGATCAACCGTGTCGGGTGGTGGAGATTGATGGTGAAGTGGTATCTGTTTGTTATTGCGAACGATGGGGAAATAGAGGGGCTGAGGCTGGCGTTGCAACTTTGGCAGAACATCGTCGTAACGGTTATGCAACTTCTGTCGTATCAGATTGGGCGAGAGATGTCGCAAATCTAGATAAAGAAGCCTTCTACAGTACAACCTGGCAGAATGCACCATCTCAAGAAGTGGTACGCAATTTGTCTACAGAACCCTATGCCGTGCTAATTAATTACATCTAGCAATTAGCACTAAGGCATTACAGCATAGGAAGAGGTTCTACTTTTTCCAGCATTTTGACACTGACTGAAGCAGCTATTTTTGCACTCATGTCCATGAAAATTTTGCCCAGAGGGGATGCTTCGTTGCTGGTCACGGGGTTGCCGGAGTCACCACCCTCTCTAATAGTAGGATTGAGTGGTACTTCTCCCAGAAAAGGCAGTTGTAAATGTTCTGCGGCATCCTTGGCTCCACCATGTCCGAATATTTCCACTCTGTCACCGTTGTCGTGTAGGTAGTAAGACATATTTTCAACGATTCCAAGCACGTCCACACTGAGTCGCTCGAACATCGAAATACTCCGGCGGACATCTTGGAGGGCGACTTCCTGAGGTGTCGATACTACTACCGCTCCGACCAATGGTACCAACTGTGCAAGTGATAGCGATGCGTCCCCCGTGCCGGGAGGAAGATCCACTATTAAGTAATCTATGTCCCCCCAATCTACGTCTGCTGTTAACTGTTTGAGTGCTCCGCCTATCATGGGCCCTCGCCAAATTACAGGGGTCCCTTCTTCCAGCATGAATCCCAGTGACATCAATTTGATACCGTGTGCTTCAAGCGGTTGGATTTTTCCTTGCACAGAAACCGGATCGCCCTGAGCCCCCATCATTAATGGGATGTTTGGGCCATATACATCAGCATCTAGAATTCCGACAGAAGCTCCGTGACGAGCCAAGGCTACTGCAAGATTTACGCTTACAGTGCTCTTTCCAACTCCGCCTTTTCCACTAGCAACTGCAAGGGCATTTTTCACGCCCGGAAGCGAAGCTGCAGCAGGGACTTTGTCGGAACGTACATCTGCTGTCATGTTTATGTTGACTTGGTCTACCCATCCCAATGTGTTTAAGCCATCTGTCACCCTTCGGGTTATCTCATCTCGCATGGGACATGCGGGAGTAGTAAGTACGACAGTGAGTGATACATCATCGTTTTCTACTGCTACGTCACGGATCATGTTAAGAGAGACCATGTCTTTATGAAGTTCAGGGTCTTCGACTTTGCTCATGGCCTGCATAATCTGCTGGATACGGTCGTCGTTCAATGTCTACACTCCGATGCCCTCTGTTCAAAGCAGTTATTTGGTTGACTGGTATGGACTGGAACTATCAGGCTAAAATACTGTCCTACAGTATGTATCATAAACTGTAACTGAGGGATGGGGTAGACTTCCAAAATAGATTGTTGTGCATGTTTGGATGTCTGCTATTGTTTCATGCATAACAAATTGAGTCGTGCATCAATTTTGATGAGGAAGATTTGAGGACATAGGATGAATCTAGAAGAATCTCCTGAAATGAAGGATCCTCCCTTAGTAGCATTGGGCGAAAAAAATGGCGCCCTCGATGTATTGACTACGACAGTTGACAAACTATTTACCTGGGGACAAGCGAACGCTTTATGGCCTATGACTTTTGGGCTAGCGTGTTGTGCGATGGAGATGATGGCTTCGGCGGCTCCAATCTATGATTTAGATAGGTTTGGGGTAATTATGAGGTCGTCTCCGCGTCAGTCCGATGTGATGATTGTGGCAGGTACTGTCACAAACAAAATGGCGCCTGTAGTGAGGCGATTGTATGAGCAAATGCCTGATCCCAAATATGTTATCGCAATGGGGATATGCACTGTGGCAGGTGGACCATTCAGAACATACAATACTCTGCAGGGGGTCGATAGAGTAGTCCCAGTAGATATTCATGTGCCGGGCTGCCCTCCACGGCCGGAAGCATTGATCGATGCCATAATGCTACTGCAGAATAGGATCAAAAAAGAGGGCGTTTTACGTTGGAAGCCTAGAGCTATGCCCCCGATCCCTACAGGTATTGGTCATTCGTTGCCCAAGCCGCTGCCAGGAAAAGATTTCTCAGAAGTCCCGGATGGAATGTTGCCGCCGCATGAATACTAGATCGTCCTACTGATTCGTAGTTCGATTGAGGAAATGTCCGATGAGTTGCTGCAGTATTTGCTGTTGGCAAAAGCGATCCTGTTATCGCCTCTGCCGGATTTGGAATTAGCGATCTGTTACCAATGGCGGATCCAATGCGATTAATAACTCGTCCTGATTTAGATGGTCTTGCATGTGGTGTTCTACTAAGCGTAGTTGAGGACATACGTGAGGTGTCTCTGGTCCAACCAGCCGATTTGGTACGCGGGGTCATTTCTGTGGGGAATACAGATATCCTGGCGAACTTGCCATATATGGATGGCGTGGGTATGTGGTTCGACCACCATTGGTCTGAGGCTTCCGTTGCTGAGTCGATTGCTGGAGATTTCCGAGGAAAATTTGGCCTTGCGGACTCCGCAGCTAGATTGGTGTATGAATATTATGAAGGACCTGCTGTAGAGTACTACGAAAGTTTTATCGATGAAGTGGACAGGGTCGACTCGGCGCGTATCACAGAGACGGATGTTGTAGAGCCTAGCGGATGGATGTTGATTTCATACACATTTGATCCGCGTCTAAGCAACGAATCTGTCAACAAGTATTTTTGTAGGGTTTTAGATCAGATATTGGAGCGGCGATCACTTGAATATATTCTTGCAAGTAGTCAGGTTGCTGAAAGGGCAAGCAAGTTACTGAGTGGACAAGCCGAGGCTAGTATCTTCTTAAGACAGAGATCCTATGTGGAAGGGAATGTGGTAGTTACTGACCTGCGCGGGTATTCTAATCCTATTGCTAACAGGTTTTTAATATTTAGTGTTTTTCCGGAAACTAGTGCACAGGTAAAGATTTTTGACATCCGGAGTGATATGACGGTCGTGGCGGTCAGCCACAATGTTTTTAACGACGAGTGTAGGTCCAATGTGGGAGAGCTTTTAGCTCACTATGGAGGAGGGGGGCATGTGGGGGCAGGAAGTGTTCGATTATCTCGTTACCATGCCGCAGACACCATTTCAGATATTATCGATAAGCTGAACTCTGCGAAACGAGACTGACAGTCAATTCTCAGACCGGGTTAACATCAGTGCGTACTCGTAACTATCAACGAGGGCGGTCCAAGAGGCTTCAACCACATTTGTAGAGCTGCCTACGGTATTCCAACTCTTATTACCATCACTTGCTACGATCAACACTCGTGTACTGGCATCTGTTCCGGCTTCGCTATCAAGAATTCGCACCTTGTAGTCCACCAAATGGACTTTTTCAAGTTCCGGGTAAGACGGCAAAATGGCTTTACGTAGTGCAGCATCTAGAGCACTGACAGGACCGTTACCTTCTGCAGCCGTGTGATAGGAATCTTCCCCAACGAGTAGTTTCACCATAGCCTCTGAAGGGGATGAATCTCCTCTGCGAGTTTCCGTGAGCGCAAAAAAGTTTATAGGATCAAAAGGAGGTGTGTATTCATCACTCTGCCTACGAACAAGCAACTCGAAAGAAGCTTCGGCGCCTTCAAACTGATAGCCTTCTGCTTCAAGTAGCTTTAACATGCGTGCTGTCTCAGATGCACTTTCACGACTTTGGTCTAACCCAAGCTGTGCTGCCCGCGTACTAACGCTAGCGGTGCCTGCTAATTCTGATACTAATATCCGTTGTACGTTGCCAACTGCTGAAGGGTCAACGTGTTGGTAGGCTTGCTCAAATTTGGCTGTGGCACTGGCATGGTACCCAGCCTTATGTGCGAACGCACTATTTCCTACATATGGCTGCTGCTGATTGGGATTTATGTTTGCCATTTCTGAAACATAGTGAGAGAGGTCTGTTATGGTACCCAGATTTTGATCTGTCACACAATAACAGCCCATCTTTAACTGCAGTGTTGGAATAACCGTGCACAGATCTGCATTTCCTGTACGTTCACCGATGCCATTGATTGTGCCGTGTACTTGAGTTGCTCCCGCGCCTATGGCTGCTAAAGAAACAGCAACGCCGACACCAGCATCGTTGTGTGCGTGTATTGCGATTGGTACAGATGTGACGGACTTTACCTTTGCAACTATATCTCTAACTTCGTCTACCAAAGATCCGCCATTGGTGTCGCACAGTGCTATCCAATTTGCTCCTGCTTCTTCCGCGGCTTTTATAGCGGCTAGTGTGTAATCCTGGTTGGCCTTAAAGCCATCGAAGAAATGCTCTGCGTCCACTATGACTTCCAACCCACAATTTCGAAGATAAGAGACAGTATCAGAAATCATAGCTAGCCCTTCATGGAGCTCTGTTTCTAATATCTGTTTGACTTGGAATTCTGAGAATTTTGCAACTATAGCTGCGGCAGGTGCACCGCTCTTAGCTACTGCCTGAACAGCATCGTCGGTCTCGCATTGTGTGTTCTTGTACCGGGTAGCGCCAAACGCTGTTATTTTTGCGTTTTTCCATACCATTTTAGAGGTTTTTTCGAAGAACTCGATGTCCTTTGGACTTGCGCCAGGAAATCCTCCTTCGATATAACCCACGCCAAATTCATCGAGCCGTTTTGCGATCTTTAACTTATCGGACGCAGAGAAAGATATTCCTTCTCCTTGGGCTCCATCACGTAGAGTAGTGTCTAATATGCTGATTTGTTTCATGAACGGTGTCTCCATAGTGGAGATGAATGGTTATTACTGGTTTGTATAGCTTCTATGTTCATGTGTCGACCTCTCCATAAGACCTACGTGGTCACTTGTGAACTGATGTATTGGGCAATAGCATTACCCATTTCCGTGGTTCCGACAGTACTGTCTGTTTCCTCAGCTATGTCAGGTGTTCGGAATCCGTTAGCCAGAGCGGCCTCTACCGCGGACTCTACTGCCCTAGCTTCATCTTCAAGTCCCAAGGATAGACGTAACATCATGGCGGAGCTGAGAATAGTCCCAATGGGGTTAGCTTGGTTCTTGCCTGCTATGTCTGGTGCAGCTCCATGTATTGGCTCGTAAAGCCCTTTTGCTCCGTCTCCGAGGCTAGCCGATGGCATCATACCCAAAGAAGCAGACAATACTGCCATTTCATCGGTGATTATGTCACCGAACATATTTTTGGTTACTACTACATCAAAATCCCGCGGGGAAAGTACTAATCTCATTGCGAAAGCGTCTACTAAAACGTGTTCCAGTGTTACATCAGGGAAGTCAGACGCCACATCTTCAGCAATTTCGCGCCAGAACCTGGACGATTCAAGAACGTTGTTCTTGTCGACTGAAGTGACATGTTTTCTTCGATCAACTGCCAGCTCAAATGCCCGCCTAACTATTCGCCTTACTTCCGATTCTTTGTACAGCAGGGTGTCTACGGCGGCGCGCTCACCATCCACAATACGGCGTTCTTTGGGTTGGGCGAAATAAATACCTCCAGTTAGTTCTCGAAGTACCAACATATCTACACCGTCTATTCGGTCTCGTTTTACAGGCGAAGCATCCAGCAGGCTCTCAAACACTTTCATAGGTCGCAGATTGGTCCATAGCTGCATTTCTTTCCTAAGTCCGAGAACTGCTAATTCGGGGTGCCTACCTTTTACAGCAGCGCCCCCTGCAACGCCACATGCGCCCAAAAGAACGGAATCGGAGGACAGACATTTATCTATGGTCTCATTTGTGAGCTCTATGCCAAATTTTTCTATAGAGTTGGCCCCTACTGGCACGTATTCCCCTGAAAAGCGATGTCCGAATCGGGTGCCGATTGCAGTAAGAACACGTGAGGATTGCTCTATCACCTCTGGGCCGATCCCGTCTCCAGGTGCGTACACGATTTTGAAGTCAGTCAGTTGAATGCTCCTTAAATGAATGGATGAATCCAGAAATGTAGGGAAGTCTTTCATATACTTTTTGAGTATCTTGGGATGATTCAAGTAATTGCCCTAAAGCATCCCATTCTCCGCTCAGAAAACTTTGTCGAACTGACTCAATTAATTGGAATCCGATTGTGTGCTGACCTAAGGTAATTAGCTGCTTGCTCAAGTCGATATTGATTGATTGGGAAGAATCTGATTTTACGGACTCCTGTAGAAATTGAGCTTCTTGTTCTTTAATAATGAGGCAAGGGATACCTAAAGTACTTGAGTTTCCAAAAAATATCTCACCGAAGCTCTCTCCGATAATGGCGTTAATCCCCCAGCGCATTAAGGATTGGGGAGCATGCTCACGGGAAGATCCGGACCCGAAATTGCGATTTACCAAAAGTATAGAGGCGCCTGAGTACTGTGGGTCGTCGAACGGATGCTCACCTTTAGCCTGCTTTCGATCGTCTTCGAAAGCGTACTCACCTAGGCCTTCGAATGTGATGGATCGCAGATGCCGCGCAGGAATAATACGGTCAGTATCTATGTCGTTTCCTTGTACGGGCACTGCTGTGCCACTTACTTTTTCTATCTTCTTGTTTTTCATCTGAAGCTATACCGTTCGCACGTCTACTACGGATCCGGAGAGAGCTGCCGCAGCCACCATTGATGGACTCATTAACAAAGTTCTTCCAGTTGGACTGCCTTGTCTGCCTTTAAAATTTCGATTGCTAGAGGAAGCGCAGATTTGATTTCCGACCAACTTGTCCGGGTTCATTGCTAGACACATTGAGCAGCCAGCTCTTCGCCACTCAAAACCAGATTGTTGGAATATCTTATGTAATCCTTCTGTTTCAGCTTGATTAAGCACTTGCTGAGATCCGGGTACCACTATTGCAGTTACATTTTTTGCGATTCGATTTCCTTTGACGACATCTGCTGCTTCTCTTAAATCTGATATTCGACTGTTGGTGCACGACCCTATAAATGCTACATCTATAGGCGTGCCGGCTATAGGGGCTCCTGCATCAAAATCCATGAAGTCGAGTGCTTCTGCTATGGAATCCCGATCACCGGCATGTGCTTGCGTCGGGTCAGGGATCGTGTCATTGACACCGATCACCTGACCTGGATTAATCCCCCAAGTGACCATAGGTTCGATGGAGGAACCGTCTATGGTGACGACGTCGGCATAATCGGCATCTGAGTCGCTTGCCATCGATTTCCACCAATGGACTGCTTCTTGATAATTTGAGCCAGTGGGACAGAATTTCCGATCCTTTAGGTAATCGAAAGTTGTTTTATCTGGGTTGACGTAGCCTACCCTGGCTCCTCCTTCGATGGACATATTGCATACAGTCATTCTTTCTTCCATAGAGAAATTATCAAATACTTCACCTGCGTATTCGTACGCTAGTCCGACTCCACCATGCACTCCCAATGTGCCTATGATGTGAAGGGCTACATCTTTTGCAAACACGCCTTTCCCGAGCTTTCCGTTGACTTCTATACGTCGGACTTTAGGTCGAGAAAGGGCCATGCACTGGGTAGCCAATATATCCCGCACTTGTGACGTCCCTATGCCAAAAGCTACAGCACCAAAAGCTCCGTGGGTGCTAGTGTGACTGTCCCCACAAGCAATGGTCATGCCTGGTTGGGTTAGCCCCAATTCGGGACCTATAACGTGAACGATACCTTGCAAACCAGATTCCTCATTGAAAAATGGAATCCCGGATTCTTGTACATTGCTTTCGATCTCTAAGAACATGGCTTCAGCCATGTGGTCAGAAAACGGTCGGGTGGTGCTATCTGTTGGGATGATGTGATCCACTGTTGCAAAAGTGCGGTCAGGGTATTTGAGTGCTAACCCTTCGTCACGGAGCATTCCGAATGCTTGGGGACTAGTTACTTCGTGCACTAAGTGCAACCCGATGAACAATTGATCTTGTCCGGTTGGGAGACGACGAACTGTGTGAGCATTCCAGACTTTGTCCAGTAATGTTTCCCTCATTAGACCGAAGCCGCCTGACGTTCATCTGATCCTACCACCGCGGATTCTGTAGCCAAGCGGTTTAGACCATTTACAAATGCGTGGGCACTAGCTACCACGATATCAGTGTCTGCTCCATACCCAGTTGCTGTTCGGTTACCACTTACTACACGTATCGTTACCTCACCGATAGCGTCTGTTTCTTCGGTAACTGCAGAAATTGCAAACTCCGTTAACGTCACTGGCATGTCTACAATGCGAGTGATTGCCTTGTAGACAGCGTCGACCGGCCCATCCCCTAACGCTGCATCTTCTACTGTAGATCCGTCTGGTGTTTTTAATCGGACAGTTGCTGTGGGAACACCCGAAGTACCACATTGGACTTGTAGAAGCTCAAGACGATATTTTTCCTCTATGGACCGGTGGAGCCGGTCTTGCACTATGGCCTCTATATCACGATCTGTAATTTCTTTTTTTCGGTCTGCGACACGTTTGAAAGTGTCAAATGCATGCTGAAACTCTTTATCGTCTTCGAAATCTATACCCATGGCGGATAGATGATTGCGAAAAGCATGGCGGCCAGAGAACTTACCTAGAACAATTTTGCTTTGCGCTTGCCCAACGTCTTCAGGTTTCATAATTTCATAAGTGGAGCGGTCCTTGAGCATACCGTCTTGATGCAGACCGGATGAGTGGGCAAAAGCGTTGCTGCCTACTACAGCCTTGTTTGGTGGGACTGGCATCCCCATATAGTTGCTAGTTATTCGACTCGCTCTGTAGATTTCCTCAGATTTGATTGTCGTATCTGCATTATAGAAATCTTGTCGTGTTCGGAGGGCCATGACTATTTCTTCTAATGATGCATTACCCGCTCTCTCCCCTACCCCATTAATTGTGCATTCAATTTGGGTGGCACCCATGCGAACCCCAGCCAAAGAGTTGGCCACAGCATGTCCTAAATCGTCATGACAGTGCACCGATACAACAACTTCATCTATGCCGGGCACATTCTCCATGCAATATCCGATAAGCTCTTCGAATTCTTCTGGCATCGTGTAGCCTACGGTATCTGGAATGTTGATCACCGTGGCCCCAGCGGCGACTGCTACACTTAGCACTTGAGCCACAAAGGCAGGGTCACTACGAGTTGCATCCATTGTAGAAAACTCTACGTGAGGAACAAGTTTTCGGGAAAACTTAACAGTTCGCTCAGTAAGCTCAAGTACGTCTTTTCTACTCATTTTTAGTTGGCGCTTTAAATGGTTGTCAGAAGTAGAAATGACTGTGTGAAGCAATGGTCTTTCTGCTTCTTTTAAAGCGTCCCAAGTTTTTTCTATTAGATTTTCACCGTATCCACTTAGAGCGGCAATTTCAACATCTCGCAGTTCGCGAGACATTAATTGCACAGCTTCAAAATCACCGGGGGAAGTGGAAGGGAAACCGGCCTCAATTACAGTGACCCCTAGGCGTTGCAGTTGTCGACCAATCTCCATTTTTTCGTCAAGCGTCAACGCCCCTCCGGCGGCTTGCTCGCCATCCCGGAGCGTAGTGTCAAAAATCCTGATTGTTTTCACTGTCGTCCTCCTGCCCTTGTGGCTTCTTCATGCATTACTGGCTGATATCTAGATCAATAACGGTATGGCGCCTTGAGCGCCTTAATCAACCCCTCCTGCTCGCGTTGGCGAGAGAGGGGTGGATAAGCACCAGCTCTTGTAATTGGAGTCGAATTGAGTTTGAGGACAATGACATTCAGAATAGACCTAGTACTAGTCGCGCCGACCTTTTAGGTGAGGCATCATACCACGGAGCCTGTCTCCAACTTTCTCTATCAGTAAAGTTTTATCTTGTTCCCGCATTGCGTTAAATGCTGGCCTGCCTGCCTGGTTTTCTAGTATCCACTGGCGAGCGAAGGAGCCATTTTGTATATCACTGAGGATTTCTTTCATGGCTTGACGGGATTCTTCGCCTATAACTCTGGGCCCTGAAACTAGGTCTCCGTACTCAGCCGTATCACTTACAGAATACCTCATGAAATCGATGCCGCCTTGATACATAAGATCCACTATTAGTTTTAGTTCATGCAGGCATTCAAAATAGGCCAATTCAGGGGCATATCCTGCGTCTACGAGCGTTTCAAATCCGGCTTTAACAAGAGCTGTTGTTCCTCCACAAAGGACTGCTTGTTCACCGAATAAGTCGGATTCAGTCTCATCTTTGAAGGTGGTTTCTATTATTCCTGCTTTACTTGCGCCTAGGGCCTTCGCGTAGGCCATTGCTATCGGGCGCGCTCGGCCACTATGGTCTTGATGTATGGCGAATAGGGCAGGGACTCCTACTCCTTCCTCGAATTGATCTCTGACTATGTGCCCTGGACCTTTGGGTGCGACCATTGCTACATCTACGTTTTCAGGAGGAGTGATTTGACCGTAGTGGATGTTGAATCCATGTGCAAATAGCAGCATGTCACCTTCACGCAAATTGCTCTTAATATCTTTTTCGTACACCTCTGGTGCATCCTGGTCTGGCACTAACACCATAGATAGATCCGATGAAGCCACTGCTTCAGCGGTCGGAAGAACCAGCAGATCAGATGCTTCTGCTCGTTTCTGTGAGGAGCTTCCCTCTCTAAGCCCTACAACCACTTCAGCCCCACTGTCTCTCAGGTTCAAGGCGTGTGCATGTCCTTGGCTTCCATAACCGAGCACGGCAATTTTCTTACCTTCTAACTCGGATACATCGGCATCATCGTCATAGAAAACTTGTACTTCGTTCATAGTGTCCCATCCTGATTGGTGACTTCTTTTTCGGTTTGTTCCATTGGTTGCGCCTCCATCCCGGCTTTGCTTCCTCTAGCCATTGTCACGACTCCTGTTCGGGTGAGTTCCATAATCCCGAAATCTGACACCATTTCCAGGAATCTTTCGATGGTGTACGGAGATGCAGTGATTTGACATGTAACGTAGTCTCTCCCTAAATCGACTATCTCGGCATCGAATGCCTGGGCTGCCCCTGTGATTTCGGCGCGCTTAGCGCCTTGGCCTGAAATGCGCACTATTGCAAGCTCTTTGTCGACACGATCGTATTCTGTTAGGTCGTAGACCTTAAGAACTTCGATCAGTTTGTACAATTGTTTTTCACATTGTTTGATCCTGGGACCGATGCCTTCCACCACAATTGTCATCCTGGATACACCGGGTTGTTCGGAGTGTCCGACACTAAGACTTGCTATGTTGAATCCTCGCCTACGGAGTACCATGGAGACTTTTGTAAGGACGCCTGGATGATCTTCTACAAGCAAAACCATTGTGCTGTATTGGATAGATTGTTCGCGTCGACTGAGCATTTCTAGGCTTCCACTGTCTCTGCAAGACTCGCCCCTGGAAAGACCATGGGCATACAGTCTTCATTTTCGGCAACCAAGAAATCAATTAAGACGGGACCGTCTATGCTTCTTGCCTCAGCGATCACGTCATCCGCTTCATCCTTAGTTCTTGCTACTAATCCAGGGATCCCATATGCTTCGGCGACTTTGTCAAATGGAGGATTGGCGAGTTCTGCCCCCATAAGACGTCCATCATAGAAACGATTTTGCCATTGGCGAATCATCCCTAGGTGGCCGTTGTTCATAACCCCAATCTTTATAGGGATTTTGTATTCTGCAACGGCAGCCAGTTCTTGAATGTTGATCTGGAATCCGCCGTCCCCGGTAACACACCAGACTTCATCTTCAGGGCATGCTACTTGCACACCCATTGCTGCTGGAAGAGCGTAACCCATTGGTCCTGTTCCGCCAGCGGAAAAGAAACTTAAAGGATGATCGTAAAAGAAATTTTGAGACGCCCACATCTGGTTTTGCCCTACGTCCGCTATTACTTTGGCTTTTCCGTCACTATGTTCGTAGATTTGCCTGATCATATGCTGTGGCAAGAATTCATCTGTGTCGGGAGGGTTTTCGGATGGGTGTTCGGACCGCAATTTAGACAAGAAATCGAGCCATAAATCGGTTTCAGCTGGCTCCACAATTGGATTCAATTGTGCCAATATTGTTTTAGCGTCCCCAACTATTGGCACATCAGTCTGTACGACCTTTTCGATTTCAGCTGGATCTAAATCTATGTGGATTATCTTGGCATTCGGAGCGAATCCGCTGACACGACCGGTGACTCGGTCATCAAACCTAAACCCTATTCCAATTAGCAGGTCACACTGATCAACCGCGATATTTGCGTAATACATGCCATGCATGCCTAGCATCCCCATTGAAAGCGGATGTGTTTCCGGGAAACACCCTACCCCGTGCAGCGTAGTAATTACCGGAATATTTGCCTTTTCCGCTAAGACTTTGAGTTCGTCCCAAGCTTCAGAAATGGCTACTCCGTGGCCAGCAATAATTACGGGTTTTTTTGCATCTTTTATGAGATCCGCCGCCTTTAGAATCATACCGCGATGACCTGCGCTGGCTGGTTGATATCCTCGCACTTCGATTTCGTCCGGTATAGGGGCATCTGTCTCTGCCAGAAATATATCCTTCGGTATGTCTAAATGTACGGGGCCTGGCCTTCCACTTTTTGCCAAATAGAAGGCTTCCTTAACGGTATGCGGCAGTTCGTCGATGTCTTTGACCAGGTAATTTTGTTTTGTTACTGGGATGCTTACACCAGTGGCATCTGTTTCTTGAAAAGCATCTGTGCCGATGAATTCTCTAGCTACTTGTCCGGTTATGTATACAACCGGTACAGAATCCATCTGTGCGCTGGCCATGCTTGTGACAAAATTTGTAGCACCTGGCCCGGATGTTGACGTGCAAACCCCAACTTGATTTTTTGCTCTGGCGTATCCATCAGCCATAAAACCGGCTCCCTGCTCATGTCTGGCTAGGTAATGCCTTATTTGAGGATAGTGATAAAGGGCGTCATAGAATGGAAGGCTAGCGCCACCGGGCATTCCAAAGATTGCATTCACGCCCTCTTGAAGAAGTACGTCGCATATTATTTGCCCGCCACTCCGTTTTCCATTTTTTGAATCATTGCTCATCGATTTGGTCTCTATTCAACTGTATAAACAACTTAGCTTGTTACAACGAAAACTAAAACAAAAAGCCGTCCCTCAGGGACGGACTTTCAGTCCGCGGTACCACCCTGATTGACGGCAACATTGCGTCCTCTCAATTTCCATAATTACGGCGGAAAAACCGTTTTGTCTTAACCGATTAAAGTTGGGACAAAAAGCTCCGGAGTGACTTCGGCGAACTCGCTTGCCGGATTCCAGCAGGTATTTCCGGCTCTCTATGGGAAGCAAATAGCTGCGTACTACTCTCCATCATAGCTTTTACTCGATATTCAATTTTATTTTTGCCAGATGCGACGGAAGATTGTGTCACGCTCATGTTACGTAAACTGAGCGTGCGCAGTAGCTATCACATCCGAGCCTCGGATTATCTGTGTCAGTAGGATGTTGTGTCAATGAAATTCTTCTGAAAAGGACCTCATCCTATTCTATGGATTCACCCGGCGAAAGTATGTGAGCAGTTATGTTGGCTGACAGATTATCCACCAGAGAGTCGGCATTTTGGGCTAACAATGGAAAGGTCTTGTAATGACAAGGAACCACATGGGCCACGCCTAACATACGGCATGCTCTTGCGGCGTCAGCCCCATTCATAGTGAAGTGATCTCCTATAGGGAGAATAGCCATGTCAGGCTTGTAAATTTCTCCGATGAGGGTCATATCTCCAAACAAAGCCGTGTCTCCCGCAATATATATTGTGAAGCCATTTTCAAGTTTGACGATGAAGCCGACTGGCACGCCCACATATACGGTCTTTCCATTCTCTTGTAATGAAGACGAATGTTTAGCTTCAACCATTGATATGTTTAGGCCTTCAAAATTGTAAGTGCCTCCGATATTCATACCTATGGATTTGGGTGCTCCGGCTCGTTCAGCCCAGTCTGCCGCTTCCAGGATTGCCAAGACTGGAGCATTGTTTTCTTGGGCCACCTGTACAACATCAGATGAATGATCAAAGTGTCCATGTGTGAGCAATATCAAATCAACATCACTCTGTTTCTTTTCAGAGACCGGACAAGAAGGGTTTTCTTCAAGCCAAGGATCAACCAAGATAGTTTTGCCGCCTGGGGTCTTAACTCGAAACGTGGCATGCCCTATCCATGATAAAGAGAAATCCTGATTTATTTTCACAAGGCTAGGTCTCCCAACTTACAGCTTACGACTACTATTTCATTCAAATCATAGTACTTCAAGTTTGGGAACTATTGGGGTAATGCATTCGACCGTCTATCTAATGTTTTAGGTGTATCTTCAAGTGTGACACCTAGGCACTGGGATTTGATTCCGACAAATTGATCATTTGTGTTTGAATATCACATGTATCTTTGGACAGATAATTCATCACGACTGCGTATTCTAGCCGGTGTTGTTTCAGACCGAATCCAGTTTCTAATTTGTATTTCGTTGCTTTTGGTGGTCTGTGTGCAGATAGGATTGTTACATCTGTGGAGCTTTCCATTGACGATACCTCTAATGTTCTGGATTCTAGTGATTGGATCTCGTTGCAGTGTCGAAGTCATATTTGAGAGGGACTTTAGGCGGATTATTGTCAAATACCGTAGATTGTTGGGGTTTGTAGCTCAATCTGTGGATGTATACGAGTTTAGTCAATTAAAAGCTGTACCTATAACGGCAAGAAGCCGCTACCGTGATTTTGGTGGAGGGGGAGAAGATATGTTCTGGGATGTTTATCTAAAATTTTCGGATTGCTCATCCATAATGCTTGGGTCAGTTGTAGGAGACTCATCCAAGGTAGAAAAGATATTGAGTGAAATCGGACGGTTTGTCGGAGCTAACTTTGCGGATTCTGCCTACGATACAGGGAAATCTATTGACCATCGTGAGCCCCATTGGTTGGTCGAAGTTCTGGATTCTGAAGCTACAGTAAGGGTAGGGCAACTACTTTGCTTGTTAATGATTGCCTTATCATTGTTCGCGGCACCAGGGATGGCGGTCTACTATGTGATAGCGTTGGTTTTTGGCACGTGGGCAGACTGGTTAGCTCGTCGCGGAGATAGATGAGCCGGTCATTTATTGGCGGTTGGGATAGCATGGGGAGTGATTATTTTCCCACGTGTTGCTGCTAGCACTGCTGCTAGCACTGTGGTGAGGGCGCCGCATATGAAAACAATTTTGAATCCATGCATAAGGTGTTTTACTTCAGCGTTTAATGCTGTTGCCACGTCGGCATTTGCTGTAACTATTGCTGCAAATATGGCTCCCCACACAGCATTACCCAATCCCGTTCCAAAGGTGCGTGACCAGACGTTGAAACCGCCTGCTATCGCAAGCTTGTTCCTAGGTAGGGAACCCATAACCGAGCTTGAATTTGACGACATGAATAGGCCTTGCCCTATACCCAACGTGAGTAATGGTAACGAAATTTGTAAATAGCTCGCTTCTGGGTCAATGAATCCTAATGCGATCATGCTGATTGAAATCAGCGTTAATCCTCCAGTGGACGGAAGCCTTGGCCCCCAACGGTCTGACATCCAGCCACCTACTAGAGATATAGACATCGCCCCTAGAGGAATGATCGCCATCATCATTCCGGCGTGATGGATTGGTACACCTATCGCTAATTGCAGTAGGAAAGGGATCAATAGCTGGGTGCTTGATCTGGCCATGTTGGTAAGAAGTGCGATGCCGACAGATAAGCTGAACGCTCTTAGTTTGAAGATGGCAAAGTCAATTAATGGATTGGGTGATCGCATTTGAGATATGTAGAACATGGTGGTAGACGCAGAAAAAACAATTAGTGCCGACAGAACTCGTGGATGGGCCCACCCACTATGGGAAATCTGATTGAGTGCAAATATGAGTGGCGCAATGCATAGAACCAACAGAACGCTTCCGAGCCAATTGAATTTACTATAATTGTTTTCTGGGGATTCCTGTATGAATTTCCAGCCCCCAAAAATTGCCGCTATAGCTATTGGTAGCGGCAGGTAAAAATTTGCTCGCCAATTGACTAGTTCGGTGACTATACCGCCTATTATTGGGCCGAGAAGGATTCCCCCAGTAACGAATGTGGCGTTAATTCCCATTGCTTGCCCTCGACGGCCCTCAGGATATGCTGCTACTAGAAGGGCCCCCCCAGTCGACTGGACGAGTGCTGCGCCTATGCTTTGATAAAATCTTGCTGCCACAATCAGCCATAAATCGGGCATAAGGCTTGATAGGAGTGACCCACTGGCAAAAATAGCGTATCCGAGCAAGTAGAACTTTCGTCTTCCGAAAATGTCTGCCAATCGGGCAAATGAAAGAACTAAACTTACTACCCCAATTGAGTACGATAGTGAAATCCACTGTACCACCGTCAAGTCAACATCGAATTCTTTTGCTATTTCAGGAAGCGATATATTCAAGCTCCCTTGGCTAATCGTAGACATCAACACGCCCGAGCCGATGACCAGAGAGATCAATATTCGATTGGCGGAGGGTTTTTCTAGGGCCACATGTGACTTTTCGTATTCATGAACGCAATTTCAGGAATGAAAAACTTAACACTAAGATAGAAGAATTCACTACCAATCTCTTCGCTGCATGTAGTTCTTGCCCTTAATCGAGATAGAACGGACTTGTCCAGGCCATAGAGCAATCGCGCTGTATGATTTTCAAGAAATATAGCCCCGGTTCTAGTTGGGCAATAGGTATCGTGTGGGCGATGGAAAGATCAAAGATGTCAACGGAAGGGTCTATCCATTCTATTGTGACTTTTCTACCCTCTCCTCCTGCTTCGTAGGTGAGCCCATGTTGTCCTATATCGTCAAGATCGATTGAAAAACTTACCGGGTATGTATTGAAGTCCAGTTTTCCTTGTGTAGATGAGAGAGTTATTTCTATCCCGTCTTGATCCCCCTCGGTGTGGCTTGACCATTTGATTTTATTAGACGACTTTTCTGTCAATCCTTCTCCGAGATGATCAAACCCGACAGTGCTTACATCAGTTAATGTGCAGCCTTGGACACTAAGATCGCCTGCCCAGTCAGTAGAGCGTCTTCGTCCCCGCCCTTCTGCGCCTTCCCAAACGATCCTGACATGACCGGTTTGATTACTAGTACGTGGATGCCATTCATTTATAGGATCCCAATTATGCATTAGTTGAACAGACTGCAATAAGTCTGTCCCTATTATCCTTCCTTCGATTACAAGATCCTTATCCCTAGCAACATCACTTCCTATTGGGGAACCGTTACCTGTTAATTTTATGAGAATTCGCTCTCCCGTAGTTGCGTAACACTGTCGTTTCTGAAGTGCGTCGAAGATTGCTTCTCTTGTTAACTTCTGTGCCATGATGCCTGCCAATCCACCTCGTACTCCTAAGCTATCTTCGCCCATTTTTACACTGGGCAAGGCAGCTCCTGGACGACCTATATGGACGTCGCTACCACCGATGTACCCTACCCGATAACCTAGTTCGCAGGCCTCGCGCCCGATCCATTCAAATGTGCCGTGGCATGAATGAATTTCGATGACAGGTTCCAACTTTGGGTGATGGAATCGCAAATCAGCGTGTCGACCGCCTACATGAGGAACAATCAATACGTCATCTCTGTCTTCTAGGCGGGCGTATAATTCATCTGCAGGACAAGCATCGTTGTTGGCGTCGCTGAGGTCTTCTAGTAGAGCGTGACTTGACCTATGGATTGGGCCAGTGTCGCTGAGGAAATGCACATTTCGATCTCCCCCAGAGGACGTGTTCCCCGACCATTCCCAGCCAAAAAATGGCACATATTGTTCTGGAACATGATATTTCTTGACTATATTGGTCAGGTCATTATGGAATTCATTGGTTATCTGGAAATCATTGGCTTGATGTCCCACGCAGTCGATCGCTGCATCATCTCGTGCGAATCTAAAATAGTCGTCTGCGGATAAAGTTCCCACTGATTCCCTGCTTTGTCCATGCAAGTCTCCCCAGTACAGTGGGTATGGATCAATCTCGCAGAGTATTGGATTGGAGCAGGCAGACGTTTTTGGGTCAACACAAGAGGCTTGAAAATGGGTTGTTCCGGCTTCATTAACCATGATCCCCTCGATTTTCATTACCCCGCGGTGCTTTTCATGGAAATTTACATCATTGGGTAGGTTGGAGATTTCATTTTGAGTGTCTGCCCTCAGCGACACTTGTCCGGTGAATGCTTCGTCAGTGTTGCCCCACTTGTCTACCATTCGGATTTGAAGCCAGGTAGGGGATTTGGGTGTAGTGGTAGATGGGCATCGCAGTTCTATGCTACTAGCTGAATCCCCTAACACCTCGAGAAAGGGTTGTTCTTCCATTGGGAACCACTTGTTTGCTCCGAATGGATCTACAAAGACGTGGAATTCTGATTCTGGTTCCCGAAAAGTTTGGGCTCTGCGGCCGGGACCACCCTCAGACGTGTCCCCATAAGTGACTTCGATCCAATCTCCTTCCGTTAGGTGTCCATTTGCTACCGTGATTACAAGAGTTTTGCGGAATGGCCTTTCATGCAGTGTTTCAAAGTAATCCAATTCTAGGGTAACGTCGGCATTACTTTGTGCCGTGGTGTAGCCAGATTCCTTAGAGTTTGCAAATTGCGGCCTTTCCCAGTCTCCGACCTGTCTCTCAGTTATTCTGAGATGACTGCTGTCGTCCATGCCGAATTTTCCGGCCACATATCGCAATTTCCAAGTACCAAACACGCCGGCATTTACTCTGGCTTGAGGCGTGATTGACGCGTGCCCCACATTTTGGCGGAGGAATGGCTCTTTTGCTGTGTGAAAAGGTCTCATTTTGGTTATGCTCGGACTCTCAACTGTAACTTTGTTAAGTCAAAAGGTGATATTAGGTTACAAGCTATCACTTGGATGCTCTTAAAGTTTTAGTAGAATTGATTAAATGTATTGATGTACTGGTCGAGCATACTCGCCCAAGGCATAGGAGCGCTAATGGGAAATCAGGGATATGAAGAATTATCGAATGAGCAAGCTAAACAATTGATAGATCAGGGCGTTTCGGTCATAGATGTTCGCGATCAGGGAAAGTATGATGAAGCGCATGTTCCCGGTGCCATACTTGTGCCGTTGAACGATATATTGGCAAATCCTGCTATCTTGCCTGAGGGAGATATTTTGTTTGTATGCAACATAGGTCGATCCAGTGGAGTTGCGTCTCAGATGGCTGTTGCTTCCGGTCGCACAGGGATATTTAACCTTAGAGATGGTACGGAAGGTTGGGTAAGAGATGGTTTGTCGGTAGAAGGCGAACTTTCTTAGTCAATCTTGATTGTAGAGATGCTTTGCCAACGGGTACCATTCTGATATTGAAGATGGAGTCAAAAATTGTTTACGCCCGATCAGATTCGTCGATATAGCAGGCATCTGCTTTTGCCTGAAGTGGGTGCCGAAGGGCAACAAAAGCTGTTAGACGGGAAAGTGCTTCTTGTTGGGGCTGGTGGGCTGGGTTCTCCAGCTGCTTATTATCTCGCTGCTGCTGGTGTTGGG
>Ga0310344_10000250_pt1 | contig 44287 bp, 38 predicted proteins | sample HC15DNA20200_MG_FD_203801 | JGI IMG/M metagenome (GOLD analysis project Ga0310344, IMG submission 203801) | Marine microbial communities from station ALOHA, North Pacific Subtropical Gyre - HC15-DNA-20-200_MG | ecosystem: Environmental > Aquatic > Marine > Oceanic | place: Pacific Ocean: North...
AGGGAGCTGAGGAATCAAGTTCCACGGTTCGCTGCGATGCATTGTTGCTCGACGAGCTTTCACGTTCGGACACATATCCGACGATGGAGGTTGATGAGGAGCGAGTGAATATTGGTCATGAAGCCTCAGTTTCGAAGCTCGGTGAAGAGCAGCTATTTTATCTGATGTCCCGTGGCATCAATGAAGAAGATGCTGCAAAGATGGTCGTGAATGGTTTCGTGGAGCCGATTGTCAAGGAGCTCCCGATGGAATATGCGATTGAACTCAACCGCTTGATCGAACTGCAGATGGAAGGTTCGGTCGGCTAGTGTCAGAGCGTGCCGTAACAGTTCCAGCCTACTCCGAGGCTGCCGTGATCGAAGCTGCTGTTGCGCGAGAGGAGCCGGATTGGCTCCTTGCACGTCGCACAGAGGCTGCTCGAGCGTTCGATGCCAGTCCAATGCCGACGACTCAGCTTCGGCCATGGAAATATACGGATGTTAGTGACCTCATACTTGAGGCACATCTACCAGCGACACCGGCTATCAGTATTGAGTCGTCAGCACCTCAGGGTGTGTTCGTTGGTAGTATCAGCGAAGCTGCCGTGAATACCGACATGACTAGCAATGTCCGTGAACATCTTGGATCCGTTGTACTCGCGACCGAAGGTCGATTCCAGGCAGCTAACACTGCTAATTGGACAGAAGGCATTTACGTTCATGTTCCTCGTGGCATGAGTAGCGCAGAGCCTGTTATAGCTACCATCGATGCCAGTGCCGTTTCTGCTGGAAGCGCAATTTACCCTCGCGTACTGATCGATGCGGGTGTCGGGTCCGAAATCACCGTGGTCCTGCGCTTCCAGTCTAGCGATGCTCCATTAGTTGTTTCGAATGTCATCGAGATGATTGCGGATGCAGATTCGAAGATTCGTGTCCTGATTGACGATCGTTGGGGTACAGAGACTCGTGAATTCACTACTGCTCGCAGTCGCATTGGTCGAGGCGCGGATGTGGATGTTGCCTCACTCGTGATTGGTGGACGTATTATCAAGCAGACTGTCGAGGCGTTGATCGAGGGCGAGGGAGCGAATTCCACCATTCGTGGAGTGGCGTTAGGTGATAGTGATCAACATTTCGACTTCGTTACATTGCAAGACCATATCGGTCCGCGTTCTACCTCGAATGTAGAAATTAAGTCAGCACTCGCTGGTAATTCAAGGTCGATTTACTACGGCATTACTCGCGTGGAAGTTTCTGCAAAAGGTTCCCAGGCGAATCAAGCGAATAGAAATCTATTACTTTCTGGTGGTGCTAAGGCAGATTCCGATCCAGTCCTAGAGATCCTGACATCAGATGTAATCCGTTGTGGGCACGCTGCGACCGTCGGTCCGGTTGACAAGGAAGCGCTGTTTTATCTTCAAAGCCGCGGTCTTTCTCGACGCGCCGCGTTGCAGCTTCTCGTAACCGGCTTCTTTCAGTCTGTTATCGAAGATATTCCGGGGAGCGGTTTTGCCGAGGAAATTGAAGGATTTGTTATCGCGAAGCTCGCCGATGCGGAATTATAGACGGGTGTTGTGGTGAAGAATGAGCGTGTTTGTACAGTCGACGAAATTCCTGAGGATTCGGTTTGTATTGTCCAATGTGATGGACGTTCGCTAGCTCTGAGCAATATCGGCGGGAAGTTGTACGCGATCGACAATCTTTGTACTCATGATGACGGTCCACTTGGTGAGGGAAGGCTGCGGCAAGGACGAGTAATCTGTCCTCGACACGGTGCGGCCTTCGATGCGAAGACCGGTAAGGCACTTACGCTTCCGGCAGTTCGTGACGTTGATGCATATGCGGTGTCTGTTGAGGGGAATGATGTTTTTGTCGAATGTGCGGATTCGTGATGGCTCAGCAGGTAACTCTCTCTGACGACCATGTGTCACCTCGATCATACGACATTGGCAAGATCCGCCGTGATTTCCCAGTGCTCAATCGTGATGTCGCTTCCGGTGCACAGCTTGTTTATCTGGATAATGCTGCCACTTCGCAGCGTCCGGTCCAGGTAATCGCCGAGATAACCCGCTTTTATCGAGACCACAACGCCAATATCCACCGCGGTGTGCATACTCTATCCGAGGAAGCTACCGCACTCTATGAGAATGTGCGCGAGCAGACACGTTCTTTTATCAATGCTTATGATGCGCGTGAGATTGTTTTTTCAACTGGTACGACCGCATCTATTAACCTCGTAGCTTATGGTTGGGGTCGCAAATTTCTTCAAGCGGGCGACGAAATGGTCGTCACGGAACTTGAGCATCACTCAAATATCGTTCCCTGGCAGATACTCCGTGATGAAAGAGATATCACTCTAAAGTTTATTCCGATGGCTCCTGACGGCACAGTTGACATGGATGCAGCACGCAAATTGATTGGGCCGAAAACGAAACTGCTTTCGATAAGCGCCATGTCCAACGCGCTCGGTAGCATCCTCCCTGTTGCGGAGTTGGTTTCGATTGCAAAAGAGCATGGTGCGACGGTCCTAATCGATGGTGCACAGGCTATACCGCACATGCCATTCGACGTTCAGACGATGGGTGCTGACTTTGTTGCCTTCTCAGGGCATAAGATGCTTGGTCCTACGGGTGTGGGTGTTCTCTGGGGTCGTCTGGACATTCTTGAATCCATGGATCCCTTCATGAGTGGTGGAGATATGATTTCCACAGTTTCACTCGACTCATCCACATGGGCTGATGTTCCGCATAAATTTGAGGCTGGAACTCCGAATATTGCAGGTGTTGTAGGTTTTGGTGCAGCTCTTAAATATCTGATGAATATCGGAATGGATGAGGTTCGTGCTCATGAACTGGATCTCACGCAGTACACACTGGATCGTCTTGGTGACACACCAGGTGTAGAAATCTTCGGTCCACCCGAAGTCAAGGCCCGTGGAGGCGTTGTCTCATTTTCACTAGAAGGTGTGCATCCTCATGATATCGGGCAGGTTTTGGACGATTATGGTGTTGCAATCCGTGCTGGGCACCATTGCGCGCAGCCAGTGATGGCTGCACTTAAAGTCCCAGCTACTGCTCGGGCATCTTTCTACATCTATAACACTCGAGACGAAGTTGACACTCTTGTAAACGCTGTCGAGGAGACTAGTCGAATTTTTGGGAACAGGTCATGACGGTGAGACGAGATCTCGAATCCAGTGGAAGTCTGATGACTGATCTCTATCGTGAAGTCATTCTCGAACATTACCGTAGTCCGCGTAATCGTGGTGAGTTGGAAGCGCCCACCTGTACTGCTGATGGTTCGAATCCCCTTTGCGGTGACGAGATCCATTTGGCTGTACAGCTTGAAGACAGCCGAATTACTGACGTGCGATTTTCGGGACAAGGCTGCTCTATCTCTCAGGCTTCTGCTTCGATGATGACTGATCAGGTCAAAGAACTGGATCGCGAGGAGGCACGAATTGCGATAGAAGCCTTCCAACAGCTTATGATTACAGGTGAGAGTTCTGACTACGATCTCGGTGACAGTGAGATGCTTGTTGGCGTTGCGAAGTTTCCTGCGCGCGTTAAGTGTGCTTCGTTAGCTTGGAAAACTCTTGAGCAAGCCCTGAAAGAAGACTTTGCGGCAGGTCCGATCTCGACTGATGAGAGGAATGAAGACGATGACTGACACTGATACCACTCAATCTCCTATGACTGACGAGATATGGACGGTGCTCAAAACAGTCGAAGATCCAGAGCTACACATGAGCGTCGTAGAACTGGGCTTAATCTATGACGTTGATGTCAACGACGAAGGTATGGTGACTGTCGATATGACCCTGACCTCACCGGCATGTCCCGTAGGACCGTTGCTGCAGGGAATGATTTATCACAAAGCGATGGATGTCGATGGTGTTGAAGATGTTGAAGTGAACTTGGTGTGGAGTCCGCCGTGGGATCCCAAAGCAATGGCTTCAGAGGAAGTCAAAATGGCGCTTGGGATCTGGTAATTACCAAATCTTCACTGGCTAGGTGCATTGCCCCCTGAGAGTCCACTACTGTCGGGCAAAGTTTTCAGGCAGGGCTGTATGCCGTGGTATCAGTCGAGTCGTTGAGCCGAATTCCGGGCTGCAAATGTAGTCATTGGCTGTTGGCGTTCTAGTGCAAATACCGATGCGTAGGATGTGAAAGTCGACTATGGCATAGCCTGAGACCTCAGACACATCGAAATGGTCGAGGTCACGAATGGTGTTACCGTTAATCGCTGCGCCATGGATGGAGTAGCTGTTTTCGCTGCAATTGTTGCTAAAAACGCCGACCGTGTCTTTGACTCGCACAGTGGGTTGCCATTGCAGATGGCAACCTGAATCCACCTCGCGAGAGAAGTAGGCAACCGTTCGCTGATTCGGAATGCGCACTACCCAGATACCGTAAGTGAACTGTTCTAAATCGGAACCCCAGCTTGTAATTGGCTCGAAGCGAGGGATATCAGGCTCGAGTTCGTTTAGGGGAATTCTGATTTTCGATTCTGCTCCGCTCCCTAGGAATGCAACCAAGCAAGCCCCTGCTCCCAAAATCAAAATGATCAACACGGAACAGAGTGCGAGCAATCGCGGCCATGGATTGCGTGGGCGTGAATCGTCTGGAGTATCGTCGAAGTGTTGCACGTGGTTGATGCTACCGGCCAAATGGCCTGAGATCGCATTGAAACGTAAATGTTTGGCACTTCTTCGTTATTCTCGTAATAGACATTGCACTTCGACCCATAGAGTTGTGGATGGTGTTAGTGGTACGGACTTACTCCAGACGTGATGCATTACGTTTTGTAGGAGGTATCTCGGGGTTAGTCAGCTTGGGCTGGTATAGCTTGGGCTGCGGTCCTGATATTCAGGAGTCGATACCAGAGAGGGCAATCCCTCTCCAGCTTCGACAGGAGAATCCCAATGATCGTCGTACAGGTCGGTTAAGACTCGGAGTTCGTCGAGAAAGTCTTAATAGTGCGGTTCCGCTTAGTCGATTCGAGGAGATGCTTGTTTACTCTCGATTGATTGCTGTTGATCCACGCGATGCGACGATATATTCCGATCTTGCTAGCAATTTTGAGATAGTTGACTCGCTAAAAGTAGTTTTCAGAATACGACCGAACGCATTCTTCCATCATGATGCCTTGGGGATGGCTGTACCAATAACAAGTGAGTTAATTCAACGTGACTTCGAACGACGCGCCGAGGATGGCACTTATCTGTTTTCTGAGGTGATCGAAAACGTGACTGCTCCTGAATCCAATACTCTAGTCGTTGAGCTTCGTGCCCCGTTTGCCTCGTTTTTTGAATTCTTGTCTGCACCTGAAGCAGGTATTCGCGGAGAAAGTGGGTATCGAACTTTCTTAGAACCAGTAGGGAGTGGGCCATTCGTTCCGGCAGGACAAGATTTATCAGGGTATGTCTTGTTTGCAAATCCAAACTATTACGAAGAAGGGTATCCGCGACTTGAGGAGATTAGTGTGTTGCACTTGCCTACAGAGAGTGATCTTGATGCAGCGTTTTTTGCGGGCCAGCTGGATGTGCGTGAGCATCACTCTGTAGATAGTCTCGGGGATACTCGAGAGCGTTCAAGTGCCAGGGAAGTTAGTCGTTATTCTCGGAGCCAGCGAGGCCTTGGTCTGTCACTTCTACCCAAAAAAGGTGGTGAAGCTACTAGATATATCGAGGCATTCCAGGATGAACGAGTCCGAAGAGCAATTTCGATTAGTTTAGATCGCTCGGCTCTTGCCACGTTGGATAGTAGTGCAGTCGCAGGACCAGTTGGTGCGGCTCACACTGCTGATGCTCTTCCGGTCGCGGAACTTATTCAGCACCCGCTCTATCGTCACGATCCTCTTGAGGCAAAACGCCTCTTAAGTGCAGCGGGTGCCGAGGGGATCGAGTTCGAAATCATCACGTCCAAAACCTTCGAGCCACACCGATATATCGATCTTTTGGAAAGTCAGCTAAGAGATGTCGGATTTAGAGCTCGGTTTCGGTTAGAAGAGCACAGCGATTGGCAGCGGTCCTTCCTGGCTGGTGATTTCGAAGCGACGCTTCTCGAACTACATGGGCTGGATACGCCGGATATGGGTCTTCGGTTACACACTACAGGGGGACTTAATGGTGACTTTTCACTTTGGGGCTATTCGAATCCGATATTCGATTCCGCAGTTGTTACTGCATTATCTGAACTGGTTCCCGATCGGCGAGCTGATGCGATGCGTAAGGCACAGAGGACCCTTCTCGATGAAGTACCTGGCATGTTCCCACTTACCACGCCAATTGAAATTGCCTCGATCGGACAACATGTTTCCGGCTATGAGTTCGATGCATTCGATTTCAATACCGGTTGGCTTGCATCGGAATGGGAACATAATACGTGACCGTAGCGAGATGATTTCAAGGTTGGTTGGAAGTGATTCGACTCCTCGTTTGGTGTCGATTTGACCGGTAGGATGTCAGAGTACTCTAGGGATGTATACCTGATGTTGATGTCAGTACTTGCCTGTGATTAACGGTTCATCGGAGAATCAAAAAGTTGATCTCAAGGATGTGCGTTCCGGCCTTGAACATGCGGTTGCGGAGGCGAATCGTGCGATCCTTGCTGTACTTGGGCAAGATTCCGTTCGAGTTGGCTATAAACCTGGTGAAGGTCCTGTTACTGAAGCGGATCATGCTGCTGACGAGGTGCTTCGCCGCGAATTAATGGGTCTGATTAGCGGTGCACATTGGCTATCAGAGGAGTCTCGTCAAGAGGAACCATTGGTTCATGGCGAGCCGACCTGGGTCGTTGACCCACTAGATGGGACGCGAGAGTTTTTGCGTGGACTCCCGGAATTCGGAGTTTCGGTAGGACTCTTCCTCGATGATCAGCTTGTTCTCGGTGCTGTTGGTTTACCGATCGTTGACGGCGGTGATGCACAATCTTCAGTATTGTCCGGGTTGGTCAGTGGTGAACATATTGAGTCTCGTTTGGACGGGGTTCCACTGGCGTCAATAGCTGATCGACGGGAAGTCAGGCGAGTGGTTGTTTCGAGGCGAGATTACGAGTGGCGCCAGCTCCATTACAGCATCCCCTTTGATGTATACCCGTGCGGATCGGCGGCCGTGAAGTTGGTCCATTCCGCAGATGGACAGGCAGATGTTTATTTTTCTACCGGACCACGATCAGTTTGGGATGTTGCCGGTGGGGTCGCAGTATTAGAAGGTGTCGGTGGAGAACTAATGAAATTGAACGGTGAGCGACTCGTGTTATCACCGCAACGTCTGCAGGTACCTCCATATGTCGCTGGACCACGTGAGTCTTGCCTAACCTTGTTGCGTCGACTCGGAGCACCGGTCAAGGGTTAATCAGTCTTATGGTTCGCCAGATCGTGGAGGCCACGTTTCCGAGAGACGACTATCGATAAAGGATCTGCCTTCTCTGGCGAGCGGTCAAAATAGATCGGGTCCTCGAAATCGTTAGTAAGTACATGGTAGGAACCAACTAGCCGGATGCGGTCCTCTTTGTTGAGGTGCTGCCATCCGTTGATTGCTTTAGTTGGGAACATTCGATGTGAGAAAGCAACGATTGAAATGCCACCTGGGCGCAGTAGGCGAGCGATTGTTGAAAACACAGCAACAGGTTGAGTTAAGTACTGTACCGAGAAGGCGTTGAGGACGAAGTCGAACTCGGAATTTGGTAGTGCGAGTTCTGGGTTCGCGTTTAAATCGTGGATGACGAAGTCATCCAACTGTTGATTACTAGCGAGCTCTTGTCTGTTCATTCCAATCCCAATGACCTGTTTGTAATCAATATCACTGGGTAAATGTGAAACCCAGGAACTCATCAGGTCGAGTACATCACTGTTGTGTGGAATCATTTCGGAATAAAACTTGGTGAGTTCCTTGATGGTAGCGTTGTCGACGTGTGTTACGAAACGAGCATCACGGTAGAACACATCATCTGAGGTCTCATCGGTACGCCTGAAGAAGTGACGTGGAAAATTAGGCGGGACTGGTTTGGATTTCTGCATAGGATATTGAGTCTTGAAGGATTATTCGGGCAAATGAATGATTATCGGATGCGGTAGTCACGCATCCCTTGCGCGAGTGCGATGATGGCGAATCCCCCGAGGAAAGTAAGACCACCATATAGCAGCTGCGTGTTTTGAACTCCCAAGTTTGCAGCAAGTAGCCCTCCGCCGATCGCACCAACGGTAGTCATCCCTCGATCGAGTGAGATGATGCTGACGACACGACCACGAAAATCATCGGGTGCAGCCGTCAGCACGATTGTATAGCTGAGCGGTAAATAAACACCGTGAAAAATCCCCACCGCGAAAATTGTGACGAAGGTTATGGCGAGCCCGAAAGGATCAGGTAATGATGGCGCAGCACCGAATAGCATCAGAGATATCCCCATCATCGTGACACTGGTGGCTATTCGTCGTCCTGGTGTATGGCTGGGTTTTGCGGCGAGGGTAAGCGATCCGATCAGTGCACCGATTCCACCTGCCGAGACTAGTGCACTGAAACCGAGTGCTCCGATGTCGAGCACAGTCCTTGCGATTAGTGCTGCGAAGAGCTGCATCCACATCATCGCGAAACCATAGAAGACGAGAGACAACAAGATGACGCCTCGGATTGGTGCAGAAGACCACGCAAATCGCAACCCCTCGGCTAGGTCGCTTGTAATTGTTGTGTCTTCGTGCGTCCTATTCTTGCTTGGAACGTCAATTAACCAAGTTGCTATGACTGTTACGAGATAGACCACCGCCATGGTGGTGAATGTTCCGTTTATTCCTAGAAGCGCGATCAGTAAACCGCTTGCCATCACTCCAAAAATTCTCATGAAATTTTGTGTCGCAGACATCAATGCAACGGCGTTTGTTAGTAGTTCTGAAGGGACTGAGTCGGCAACCAGTGATTGTCGAGCTGGTTGGTCGAACGCTGTGAAAGTTCCGCGAATGAAGCTCAGTGCATATACATGCCAAAGCTCGATGTTGCCGGTCACGAGAATCGTGGCGAATGTGATTTGTAGCAAAAGGACAGCGAATTTTGTACCGAATAGCAGCATCTTCCGGTCGAACCAATCGGCAATTACGCCAGCCCAAAGTCCGAAGAACAATTGTGGTAGCACGCGCGCCGCCATCATGCCTCCGACATGTGCGGCATTGTTGTTGGTTAGGTCTAGAACAAGCCATGGGTAAGCGATCTGCTCCATCCACACTGCTGCTGAGTGGGCGGTTTGACCGATCCAGAGGAATCGTAGATTACGGAATTGGAGGGATGCGAATATCCCGTTGGCAGAAGCGTATTCGTTAGAGTCTGAGCGGTCACTCGCGTCTGAGTCAGGTCTATCAGACTGATGGCTAGTAGGTGGTAGATTGTGTGTCACCGCATCACATTAGCTTGGGTACTAGCCCCGATCCAGAGTTGCTACCGGTCTTGATGCTGCTCAACGATTGTGGCGAGCATATCGAGATCATTGATCCTTCTCACATTCCGATGAAGATTCAGCCGCTGGTTCTGTGGCCAGTTACGCAAGTAAACCTTTACGTCGCTAAGTTCTGCGAGTAATTGCGCGGTTCGTCCGTCGTCTTCAACATGCTCGATCGCTCCGAGTTGTTTGACCTGGTCGAGCTTGTAGTGAGGGCTCTTCTTGGCGCTCTCATTGATTACGATTTGAGAATAAAATTGATCTAATCCGTGCCAGCGCAGCCAGTGCAACGGATTGGAACGCCGACCGGTAAGCAATACTAGAGTTCGAAATTTCGCGAGTCGGCTGAGTGCCTCTATTGCCCCGTGGACAGGATGTCTCATGTCGAAGCGGATATGGTCCAGTGGTGAGCTTAACCAACGAGGCCAAACGTGCGCGGTTGGTGCTTCAGTATTGGGATCGAGGAATGAGCGGTGAATTCCAGCATTCCAGCCGAACAGCGGGCGACAGACAACTCCATCTAGGTCGATTGTCATAACTGGTAAGTTGCGCCTACTTGAGGTGTAATTCATGGAACACTCTGTCAGACCTAATGGCAGGCGCTGAAGGAAAAAGCGCTTTTGAGATCAGAATATATACGTATGTCGAAAAGTGAGACGTGATTCATCTTCAATGGTCGGCTGTTATGGCTAGTTGTTTGCCAGTACAGCAAATCTTCACGACCTCCGAAGCCGTCATTGGTTGGGTTGCGTTCAATAGTTGTGCTGCAACATCTTCTGCAGCGTCGGTAAACCGAAAGCTGGTCATACGAGCGAATTTACTTGATAAGTCGCTGTCTTTCACGCCTGTCTTGATGTCACCTGCTGGGTGATCGACGCGAGCAGTCAGTTCGATACCGTCGATCAGTCGTACCGAGACAACGCTTGGCCAAGCCTCGGGATATGCAGCATCGAGATTTGGATCAGTGGAGAACGAAACACGATCAGCAAGCGCAAGAGTGGAGTGATTCTGGATCGTTTCGTCGGTGAATCGATTTGGTCCCAGATCACCGAATTCGAGTGCTGTGGCAATGCAGAATGGGAGAGAGAATTTTGCCGCGTATGGTGTTGATGGTTCCATTCCATCGAGGAGGTCGAGTGCTTGTTCGTATATCTGCACGTGGACACTGTCGATCTGATCTGTTGTGACAGCGTTTTTTGAGCGCAGTTCGAGCGCTGCATCCACTGCTGAGTGCGTGTGGCGGCATGCTGCGTGCACTTTGAAGGCGACACCGGCGATGCGCCAGTCCAGCATTTCTGCTGAGAGTCCTTCGCTTAAACGTGCGGGAAAAGTTTCCGACGACATGGCCGCGAGGACGCCTTTCGGTCCTTCGAGGATACGAGTGGCGGCTGTGACTCCATGTTTCGCGAGTATTGCGGCGAGGATACCGTCGTGAGCCGCCTTCGCAGGATGTAGTTGTTTTGACATCGCACCGTCAGTAAGGAATTCCCAAAGACCGGCAGCAGTAGTGCCGGCACTACCAAGTGCATAGACGGTGTCATCAGTATTGAGGCCATGGAGCCGTGCAGCTGCTGCAACAGCACCGAACGTGCCTGCCGTACCGGTGGTATGCCAATGCTGGTAATGGCTCGGGCCGAGAGCTTCACCAACACGGATTCCTACCTCGTATCCAACAGCGATTGCATCGAGTAGTTCGTAACCATCAGCATTAAGGTGTTCAGCAACGGCTAATGCTGCTGAGATTGTGGGTGCTGCAGGGTGGTAGATAGATCCGGGATCGAGGTCATCCATCTCGAGTACGTGTGAAGCGGCTGCGTTCGCGAAAGCTGCAAGTGGGGCAGAGGTTTGTTTGCCGGATGCGAGGATCGTAGCTTGTGTGTGGCCACCGAGGCTATCGACGACCTCGCGAATTAACGATGGCGGGCGCATGTTACCACCGGCGATGGCTGAGCCTAACCAGTCAAGTAGGTAGCGGCGGGCAGTTTGCCGAACCGGTGTTGGGACCTTGCTCTCGACAATGAATCTGGCCAGTTGTCGTGTAGCTCCAAATTTTGAGCTGGTGTCGATCATCGGTCACCTGACATTCTTTCGGTATTGAGCATTAAGTATAGGTCGAGTGAACCAAGTGCTAGGATTTCGCTCACGTCGTGATGATAGTGAGTTCGAATCTGACTAGGATTTTGATAGAGATTGACCTGTTCCGCAAATGATATTAGATAGACACACACTCTGGAGGGAATATGCGGGCGGCGCTAATTACTGAACCTGGTGGACCTGAGGTGTTTCAGCTCGAAGAGATACCTGATCCGGAATTTGGTCCTGACGATGTTTTGGTTGCTGTTCATGCGACAGCATTAAACCGCGCAGACCTGCTCCAGCGAATGGGGCGATACCCCGGACCGCCAGGCACGCGAGACGACCTGCCTGGGTTAGAGATGGCTGGAATTGTTGAAGCTGTTGGCGATCGTGTAGTCGGTTGGCAACCGGGTGATCGAGTTATGGCACTTCTGAGCGGTGGTGGTTATGGATCAAAGGTTGTTGTACATGAGCGTCTGCTGATGCCAATCCCAGCCAAATTAGATTTTCAACAGGCCGCATCAATCCCTGAGGTGTTTCTTACTGCCTATGATGCACTGTTTGCTCAGTGTGAACTCGCTATGGGTGAGAATGTATTGGTTCATGCTGCTGGGTCGGGTGTGGGCACAGCAGCGATTCAACTCGCCTCGTCCCAGAGTTGTCAGATTTTTGGGACTGCTGGGACTACGGAGAAGCTCGAACGAGCTGCCGAGCTTGGTTTGAGTGTCGGTATTAACTATCACGAAAGCGATTTTTCAGATGTCGTGCTTGATCGGACTGACGGAGATGGTGTGCAAGTGGTTCTTGACGTGATCGGCGCACCTTATTGGGAGCAGAATCTCCGTTCGCTTAGCATCCGAGGGAGAATGGTAATCGTAGGTACGATGGGTGGCGCGAAACTTGAGGTCAACATCGGAGCATTAATGGGGAAGCGTTTGCGAGTTCACGGGACCGTGCTTCGCGCGCGATCACTCGAAGAAAAGGCTACGTTGACTCAGAAATTCGTTGATCGAATTCTTCCGTTATTCCAGAACGAGAGGCTCAGTCCGATTGTTGATCGAGTGTTTCCGCTTGAGGAAGTATCGGAGGCCCATCGATATATGGAGACGAACGCAAACTTTGGCAAAATTGTATTGCAACACGATCGATGAACTTGCAAACGAATGTTGATTGGTTTGAGTGATGGTTGAGGCAATACGTGGCCTGACCACGAGTGGATGTCGAGCGATTGAAGATCTGGCTCATAGACATCTGGAGAATCGATGGCACACCGGAGCTCAGGTTGCGGTCTACCGTGACGGTGAATTGCAGCTCGAAGTTCGGGTGGGTGAGGCAGCTGGTGAAGAACATCGGTTGCTTTATTTCTCTGCGACCAAGCCACTCGTCACCATCGGTGTTCTGACACTCATTGAAAGAGGGCAAATCGAACTAGATACCCCCCTGATTCAAGTATGGCCCGAGTTCGGGCAGGGTAGTAAGGCCGACTGCACTTTACGTCACGTGCTGACACATCAGGGAGGTTTTCCAGTTTTTGATCGAAATTTTGATTGGAGGCAGATCGATGACTGGACTGCGATTGTCCAGTCGACCGCTGCGATCGAGGCAGAATGGCCTCCAGGTACTGATACGGGCTATCACCCCCTGACATTCGGCATCGTCCTCGGCGAGTTAATCCGACGAATTGATGGGCGCGAGCCGCGAGAATTCATGCAGGACGAACTCTTTGAACCACTCGGTATGAAGGCGAGTATTGGTATTACCGATAGAAATTTGGAAAATCAAATCGTCCTCCCCATCGCGATGTCGGAGGCAACTTTTGACGATCCAAATGGCACCGAGAAGCGAACGAGCGAGATCGTTAGCCGTTTTCACCTAAGCTCAACGCTACGCGCTCAACTGCCTGCGGCTAATGCGATCGGCACTGCGGAAGCACTAGCTCGCTTCTACTCAATGTTAGAACGTCGTTGGAACGATTCTGATGCATTTGCTGGTGTCTGTCCTTTGTCACGAGATCTTCTGCGGATGGCTACCCGTGTTCAAAACACGGTTAGTGTTGATCGCACGAGCCACTTACCAGCTTCCTATGGACTCGGGTTCATCGTTGATGGCGCTTTCCCACCGTTCAACGAACCTGATGTTTTCGGTCATGGCGGTCAACAGAGCGTGATTTCTTATGCCGATCCTGTGCGAGGGCTTGCTGTCGCTTACTTAACAAATGGGCTACAAGAGCCATTGACGGTTCAGCTTCGAACTGAGGAAATGGTTACTGCTGTTATTGAGGCTTGTCGGTAGCTCTCGCGCATGCCGAACCGTTCGAGTCGGTTATTCTTCTGGAATCTCTGGCGGGGTCTCTACTATGACGCTTGCTCTGCGTAGCTCTTCCAGATCTTCTTCCGACATGTCTAGCAAGCCCGCAAAGACTTCGTCGTTATGCTCACCAAGACCAGGTGCAGCGACACGATAGGTAATTGGTGTTCTGCTTAATCGGATAGGGTTCCCCGGATAAAGTCGTAAACCAACGTCCGGGTGGTTCAATTCAGCCCAGAAGGCCCGTCTTTCAAGTTGAGGGTCTTCCAGAAGGTCACGGGCGTCGCTCACCTGAACAGCGAGCACGCTACGTGACTGCAGTGTGTTCATAGCGTTTTTGGGACTCTGTCCGCGAGTCCAGGCGCTGATCGCAAGGTCGATTTCGTCATGGCGTGCGCGTCTATCTGACTCGTCAAGTGTCAGCAACTCAGGACTCAAGTTTGCAACCTCACAGAGCGATTGCCATTCCGTGTCGTTTGTGCAGCTAATTGCCACCCAGCGATCGTTACCGATGCATGGGTACACACCCTGTGGAGCGAATTTCGCATGACGATTACCCATTCGAGGAGGATTTGAACCGCGTACCTGAGCTGCCAGTAACTCATCACCCGTGAATGTGGCCATAGACTCAGACATTGCTGTCTCAACATGCTGTGCTTTACCTGAATGCTGGCGATTCCAGAATGCGACCAAAGTACCGGCGACGGCTGCCAGACCGGACACCGGATCTGCCCAGGCGACACCTGAACGATACGGACCTGAATCGGCGTAACCCATCATTGATGTGAGCCCGGCTGCTGCTTCGATTACGGGACCTAATGCTACCCGGTTTTGGCCAGGTCCTGAGGACCCGTATCCTGGCATCGACGTATAGACGATGTGTGAGTTCATATCTTTGAGCGAGTCGAAATCAAAACCGAGCTGTGGCATCACGCGAGGACTGTAGTTTTCTAGAACGACATCGGCATGTTTGACGAGTGCTGCGAGTATTTCTCGGCCTCGCTCATCTTGCAGATCCAAAGTGATGCCACGTTTGTTGCGGGCAAGTTTGTTGAAGCCACTGTTACGATTCCAGTGCCGTTCTCCGGAGTCATTCTCGGGATAGAGGTGCTGCATTGCAGCGTAATCTGCATCGATACCACGAGGCCCACGATTCCACGGTGCCTCTATAGAAATTACGTCCGCACCTAGATCACCGAGTATCCGACCGGCGATTGGACCAGCCCATACTCGTGTCAGATCAAGTACTCGTAGTCCTTGGAGTGGTCCGTCATCTAGGTCTGCTGTCTGAAGACCTAGCCATCGCAGGGGCGCGGTCGATATTGCATCATCTGGTGTTTTTGCCCATCGCTCAATGATGTTCTCGATTCCATCATTGGACGGTTCTAGAGGTGGCATTTCAGGTTTCGGTACGTGACCATCGATCAGAAACGGCCCACGTGGGATTCGCAGTGGGGGTTGCCCTTCTAGAGATTCCCAAAAGTTCCGATCTTCGAGTTGTTCGTCATCGAGGACTTCAAGCAGTTCAGGGACTGGCCCTATGGGTGCGAAGACTGCTCTACCAAGATCCGTAATCTCGGCGGCAGTGAGCTCCATAAGTCTCGGGATGAGTGCATCATCGAATTCCTGTTTGTGGGATGCGCGGGATTGCATGTCAGCGAAGCGTGGATCATCAAAAAGATGCTCGTAGCCCAGAACTTGTACGAATGGGATCAATTTTTTATCACCCGACATGCCAAGGAAGATATAACCGTCTTTGCAAGGGTAGACGCCCGATGGATGCCAGATACCCGGTTGTTTATTCCCTTCGCGCCGGACGATGTGCCCCCCATGCGTCCACATCACGGACGTGTGTTGGTGGAGCGCAACCATCCCTTCGAAGTGGGAGATTTCAATATTCTGTCCGAGACGGAACCGTGGGTCATGCTCTCGTTCTCGTGCAAGTAGCGCTGCCATACAACCGATGAAGGCGTGCGTACCTGCCTGCAGCAAGGTGTGTGAACCAGCTCTCGGGATAGGCTCACGATCAGGTTCACCGGATAGGTACATGTGGCCACCGATAGCGTCGTCGGTGAAGACATTTGATCGGTATCCAGCATATGGTCCGCTTAATCCAAATGGCGAGATCGAGACTCGAATCAACCGATCGCCACAGATTGAGCTTGGCAGTGGGGTATGTGGGTCAGGCGCGGAGCTTTCGATCATCACATCGGCGAATTCTAGTAGGCGAGCCAGTTCGTTGAGTCCGTCGCTACTGTTGACGTCGATGCAGATACTACGTTTGCTTGTGTTGAAGAACGCAAACTCAGAGCCGATTTCCCCCCAAGGTTCACCGCTGGTGCGTAACTCATCGCCGTCAGGGGGTTCGACCTTAATGACCTCTGCCCCGTAGTCGGCAAAGAGTTTGGCAGCAAATGCACCTGCGGGTGAACCAGCAATTTCAACGATTTGTAAGTTGTGGAACGGTTTCACAAAGAATTTCGTTCTCGCGGTCTACCGCGCATTGTTCGATCGTGTGAAGCGGTCGTTAAGCAGCTACTGTAGCTATCGTCTCGGCGTTGTCATCTTGCGTGCCGTAGCCGTGGGTCAAGGGCGTCTCGTAGCCAATCGCCAAAGAGGTTGCCAGCGAGGGATACGGTGATAATAGCTATTCCTGGGATCGTAACGAGCCACCAAGCAATCGAAAGTACGTCGCGCCCCTCAGAAATCATCTTGCCCCAGGAGATTGTCTGCTGGTCGACACCGACGCCGAGATAACTGAGCCCCGCTTCAGCGATGATCACGGTAGCAACATTTAATGTGGCGAGGATCACAATGGTGTTCAGTAAGTTCGGCAGGATATGGCGAAACATTATCCGCGCATCGGTACATCCGATCGTTCGTGCCGCTAGCACGAAGTCAGTTTCTGAAAGAGCGAGTGCCTCGCTTCGTACGATGCGAGCTTGTGAAGACCAGAGGAAGATCACAAGCACAATTACCACATTACGTAGGCTTGGTCCGAATATTGAGGCAAATAGGACGGCAAGTAAGATACCTGGCAATGCCATCTGCAGGTCTACCAGCCCCATCAGTAGGCGGCTGGTCCAGCCGCCTATCCATGCCGCAAATAGACCGACAAGACCACCGATCAGTGTCGAAAGGGGAATGATCACGACGACTATGAACAACGAGAGTCTTGCGCCGTTCAGTAAACGACTCAGTACGTCGCGTCCTAGATCGTCAGTTCCTAGTGCGTGATCCCAACTTCCGTTGGCCTGAAATCCAGTTTCAGCGAGTCGGTTGATGAGGTCGATCTCAGTGGCATCGTATGGTGCCAAGGCTGGGCCAAATATACCTGTAATTACGAACAGTATCATCACACCGATTGGGAAACCGAGTGTTAGTGGCGAGTGGAGATGGAACTTTCGAGGACGATACTTCTCAAACAGTGCAGCATCGGACTCGCGGTCTTCATCCATGTCGGCATCAGTGGTCGTGGAAGTGTCAGGTGCTGTACTCACACACTACCTCCACCGGTTCTGATTCTTGGGTCGAGGAACATGTAGGAAATATCAACGATAAGGTTCGCAAACACGATCCAGATGGTAGTCATGAAGACAGCGGCCTGAATGATATTAAAGTCGGTACCGATGATCGCCTGGATGATGAGTCTTCCCAGACCTGGCCATGCGAACACAGTCTCGATGATAATTGAGCCGGAGAGAATACCTGCGACTTGGAGTCCCATAAGCGTTACGACAGGAAGCAGCGAGTTACGCAACGCATGCTTCATGATTACTACGCGTTGAGTGAGGCCTTTCGATCTTGCTGTGCGGATGTAGTCTTGCTGCAATGCCTCGAGCATCGATGAACGAGTGAAACGCATGATCGCCGCTGCCGGGAACGTTCCGAGTGTCACAGCGGGCAGGATTAATTGTTGGAAATCGCCACGTCCACCCGTTGGGAGCCATCCGAGTTTCACGGAAACGAGGAATATTAAGATCAATCCTAGCCAGAAGTTTGGTACAGCCTGACCAAGCAATGCGATCACCCTACTAGAGAAATCGACGATGCCGCCACGTCGGACAGCAGCGACGACACCTAACGGTACGCCGATCACGATACCGATAATTAGCGCGGAAACTCCTAGCTCAACCGTCGCCTGGAGGCGTTCAGTCACTACGTCCCATGCTGGTCTACTGGCAGTGAATGACTTACCAAAGTCGAGTTGCACGGCCTTGTAGAGGAAGTCACCATATTGGACGATAAGCGGGCGATCGAATCCCAGCTTGTTTTTCAAAAAATCGATCTCTTCTTGCGTCGAGTCGATGGGTGCATAAAAGCTGACCGGGTCTCCGATCGCTCTACTCAGGAAGAAGACAAGTGTTATAACAACGAAAATCGTTAGGATTGCGCGCATAAATCGCATAACGATGGCGGCCCAAAGTTTCGAAGTCATGCCCTACCTTATGCGCTGCAACCGGTATCTTGCCGGAATGTAACGCGCCGCTATATTACCGATGTATCGAATGAACAAAGCCCCCATCTCAGGTGAGATGTCCCACTAGAGATGGGGGCTTGAAGCTCGAAGCCTCTTCTTGTTCAGACTGAACCACTCACTAAGTGGTGAGCATCTTGACGTTCATGAGGTCCATGCCCGTCGGGTTGGTGAAGAATTCTTCGTAATCGATGCTGTCAATCGCACAGTAGAGGTGCGACATGGTGAACATCGACACATTGAAGGCGTTCTCGTAGTGGATAACTGCAGCCTCTTGGAAGAGGTCATCCCGCTTCTTGTTATCGAAGTACGATCTCGCTTCTTCAATCTTCGACTGGAATACGTCGAACTCAGGGAGTGTTCCAGTGTCACCCTTGTTGCTGTGCCCATAAGGTGCATCAAGCGTGGTGATCAACCCGTACGCGGTGTCAGCATTCTTGTAGCCGGCACCGTTGGATCCTGATCCCTGATTGAAGATGTGCGGACCACCGTGGCTGCGGTTACGCATTGCAGCCAGTGCCGGTGACAGCGGTGAGTATTTCACGCTGCAGTTGAATCCGACATCGTTGAGCATCTTCTGAATGGCTGGCATCCAGAGACGGTCTGCAGTCCAGAGACCTTGTGCAAGCAAAATCTCTATTTCAAATCCGATCTGTCCCGCTTCTTCGAGCAGTGCACGTGCACGCTTCGGGTCGAACTTGTAAGGCTCTTCCAAATTTCCTGGTAGACCGTTCAGCTTACCAAGTGGAAGCGGGTAACCACCTCGCGAGAATGGCGAGTAAGCACGTTCCTCAGCACCAGTTAGCAGGTTGTTAATGATCGCGTCGGTATCGATCGCATAGTTGGCTGCTTGACGCACGCGCAAATCACGCCACGGATTTGGCTCACCCGTGATGTAGTCCAGTTCCGCATTGAATGGGATCTCGATCGACATCACCCGGACATCAGGCAATGCGATCATCTGGAAGCCTTCTTTTTGTGCGAAAGCTTTCGCAAGGTCCGGACCAACGCGATATGCGATGTCGATTTCGCCTGCCTCGAGTGCTGCGAATCGAGCTTGCTCCTCAGGGATGTACTTACCGGTGAGGTCTTTGACGTAGGAGCCGGTCTGGTTCGAAGTGTTGGGGCTGTAAGCTGGGAAAGGGTACCCGTCGAACCTCGTGCTTACCATCTCCGCGTCAGGGGTGAACGACACGAACTGCATGGGTCCGGTGCTAATCGGCCTCATTGCCTGGTTCTCATCACCCTTTGGGCCACCTTCAGGAGTGACGTAGGTCTTGTCGACCGGCGCTGTGTAGGATTCCTGTGGTGCGTTACGGAATGGTTCGTCAATCATTCTGACATCGATTGTCAGTGGATCCACGATCGTGCTTTCGCCCACCCACAAATTTCGCTTCACCCAGGCACCAACGAAGTGCTCGAAAGGTGGATATCCCATAGTTCGGTCGAAGTTGGCCTTCATTTGTTCAGCATCGAACGCGTTCCCGTTGTGGAACTTGATGCCATCTCTCAGCGTGAAGCGCAGGACATAGTTATCTTCACGCCATTCAAAATCGGCCATACCGCCATTCGCTGCGCTGCCGTCTGGGTTTGCAGCGAGGAGATTACCGTAGGTGTAAGTGTTAGTTGCGGCCTGACCACCAGCGCCTTCAGCGGTGCTGATGTCAAGCGAGGAAGCGAACGACCCGAAGCCCACTCTCAGGTGTGCGTTGGAATCGATCTGACCTGCTGCTGGTTTTGTTGATGCGGTTGGCTTAGGCGCTGCTGCCTTCGGAGCAGCTGTCGCTGCTGCCTTCGGGGCTGCCGTCGCTGCTGCCTTCGGAGCAGCTGCAGCCGGTGCTGCCGGTGCTGCTACTTCTTCATCATCGTCACCACAACCAATAAGGGCAGCACCGGCAAGACCGGCTGCTCCCACGGCTGCACCACGAAGTGCTGTCCGACGACTAACACGACGCTTTAGGTAGTTATGCTCTGTCATTCCGCCTCCGTGTGTTTGCGGTGTACAAATCCGTCGAGGTGCCTGCCGCACCCTTGTTTCAAGAGAGAATTCAGGTGTTTGGTCATTTTGTCAACCCTCTGATGATGGTTTTTATAGATTCCATGGTTTTGAAATGGGCAATAGTTAGCACGAAGGCAGATATTTCTAGAACGATTTCGATGTTGAGATGTTCGAGAAAATTATGCGTACTGTTCCTTAAATCGTTGTTTTCGAATATGTCATCAACTGTTACAACCTGCGTGATCAACGATCTGCTACTGTCTAGCCATCCCAAATATTCTTTGGAGAACGCATGTCGAATATCTCCACGAATCAGCCGCTTGGTGGGGTCCGTGTATTAGATGTAGCGGGAGAAGCCGGCGCACTCGCCACTCGAATCCTCGCTGACCTAGGTGCCGATGTGATCATGGTCGAACCGCTATCAGGTTCATCTGTGCGTCATCTTGCCCCATTTCTCGACAAGCACGCTGATGTGAATAAGGGTTACCGCCACCTATATTTTGATGCCGGCAAGAAATCAATTGTGATTGACGATGAAGTTGACGCTGAGCAGTTTCGTGCCCTTGCTCGGTCAGCACAAATTCTCGTTGAAACTCCCAATGGTTCAGGAGAGCCGTCGAATTTCAGCGATCGTCTTATGGATGCGAATCCAGAATTGATTCGCGTTGCGATCACTCCCTTCGGGCCCAACGCAGGTGAGAGAGCGAACTGGCGTTCGAGCAATCTGATCGCCGAGGCATCAGGGGGATTGTTGGCTGTTTCTGGTGAAGCAGAAGATCCACCGACCAGAGGGCCTGCGAATCCTGGTTTCAGCATGTCGAGTCTCGCGGCGGCTGCAGGAGCATTGATTGCTCTTTTCGCACGGCAACAAGGGAATGGTGATCCGACAGCGCAGGTCGAAGTATCGATGCAAGAAGCTATTAGCTTCGCAGTTCTGCAGACCTCGAATCCGAATACGTGGACCTGGCGTAGGGAGATACCACAACGACCGGGTATGAGTTCTGCATTTCATTGTGCAGACGGTGGTTGGGCGATCGGCAACGCACCCGCTAGGCGTCTTCATGAATTCGTGGAATTAATTGAAGCAGCTGGTGTCGAGCACTCATTGGATCCTGATAATTGGCAATCCCACAACCGTGATCGAGCAACTTGGCAGTTTGGTGAAACCCCACTGCGCGACGCTGCTCGCGACTTCGCGGCGCAGGTATCACGGGATGAGTTCTTGGAGCACATTTGGCGACTTGAGGCGGCAGCGATGCCGATCCTGAATTTCGCGGAGATGGCTACCACCGATCATTATCTTGAGAACGAGCAATTTCGAGCAGTTCACCATGATGCACTCGATATTGACTTGAGCTTTGTTTGTAGTCCCGTTGACGGGCTTCTTCGTGGTGCCCGCCCTTTGCCTGCACCAGATTTAGGGTCAGATCAGTCACTTCTAGATGACTTAGTGCAGGGAGACCCAATCCCATCGGCAATAAGTCATCCAGAAGCGAAACCCCTCGACGGGATACGCGTTATCGATCTTTGCTGGGTGCTTGCCGGACCTCTGGGAACGCGCACATTAGCCAATTTTGGTGCTGAGGTGATCAAAATTGAATCCGAGGCGCGACCTGACTCACTTCGTAACCAAGCATTGCCTGGACTCCGATATCACCCTGATCTAGGTGAAACAGTGAACGATGCCAATACCGGGAAACGCTCGTTGCTTCTCGACTTGACCACTGAAGCAGGAAAGAATTTATTGCTAGATCTGGTAGCAGAGTCAGATGTTGTTGCAGACAACATGCGCGCTGGTTCGCTTGCGCGCATGGGTTTTCCTTATGAACGGCTGCGTGAAGTGAACCCCGAGATTGTTGTCGCACATATGCCTGGTCCAGGCAGCTCAGGCCCCTGGTCCGATTTCCGTTCACTTGGCCCACATCTGCTCTCGGCATCAGGACTTAATTACCTGTGGGGATTTGAAGGACGACCACCTCGAGGTATCGGTATCGCATACCCTGATTTCACTTCGCCGCTGCTGATGGTATCCCAGGTTCTTGCCGCTCTCTATCGGCGCGAGAGCACTGGCGAAGGTTGCGAGATCGACCTTTCACAACTCTCTGCCACCATTTCACTACTGGGCGCGGATTGGATGCAGTACGCCCATACGGGAGAGCAACCGCCACGTCCAGGAAACCGCGAACCTAATTACGCGCCCCATGGTGTGTTTCCAACTAGGGGAAATGATGAATGGTGTGCGATTGCTGTTAATGATGATCAGGCATGGGCCAAATTAGCTGAAATGATTGATATTCCTGGTCTGGCAACCGCTTCACGTTTCGCTACGCATCATGATCGTAAGAAGAACGAAGATGAACTCGAGGAGATCATCGAATCCTGGACCGCATCGCAAGATCGCTGGGAGCTATCAGCAATGTTGCAGGCTGCTGGTATTGCAGCTGCGCCAGTTGAAAACCTGCAGGACATGATGGAGCGAGATCCGGTGATGGCCGAGCACTATCAATGCGTACGTCAGCCGAGTGATCCGGAGCTGGAGATCATGATCGATCGCGACCCAATTTGGATATCGGGTCACGGACGTGAATTGATTCGCGCACCCATGCGTGGTGAACATTCGGAATACGTCGTTTGCGATATTCTAGGTCGCTCTCGCGAGGAATTCGATGAACTTATTCTCTCTGGGGTGTTGTTCTAACGGTCCGGTGATTGCTGATTCAACCTCACTGGATTCCATACTGGTTCATGATGAATTTTGATGCGTCGACAGAGGTAATAAGCTATTGCGGTGCATGTAGCGGTTTGAAGCCCAGAGCTCTGTTTGGTTACGACGTGTCATATGAGTCCGGTCAGGTTCACCTAACTTGTGTAAGATGCGGCGCATTACTGTTTTAAGGTAGGTTACGGCAGTATTCGGCTGGGAGGACACATGGCTGATGATCAGATCGAACTAATGGCGCATTTGATGCGACGTGTTGGAGTTGGTGCTAGGCGTGATGCTCTCGAGGTACTTGCTGAACGCCCTTATGAAGATGTTGTTGAGGAATTACTCCATCCGGATGAGCTGACTGACCCTGATCAGGATGTATTTGACCGGTACTTGCCGGTACTGCTAGCCACTGAATTGCCAGAATCCCCCGGATCACGGTGGATTTACAACATGGCTAATGGACCGCGACCTCTGCGGGAGAAGATGGCACTTTTCTGGCACCACGTGTTCGCAACCGCATGGTTCAAAAGCTCTCATGCTCGCGCAATAACTGCGCAAATTGAACTCTTCCGAGAAAACGGACTCGGGAGCATGAGGCAGATCTTACTGGATCTGTCTCGAGACCCGTGCATGATCGACTGGTTAGATAACTCTGAGAATCACGCACATGCGAACAACGAGAATTACGGTCGAGAACTTCTTGAATTGTTCTCCTTGGGTATTGGTAATTACACCGAAGACGATGTGAAGGCTGCCGCGCGAGCGTTCACAGGCTGGACCTTCCAGCAACCGTGGCCACGCTATCCGTATAGCGAAGGAATAGCACCTGTCTTTAAGTTTGACGAAACAGATCACGATTTCGAAGAGAAGACATTCTTAGGACAGACTGTCTTCGATGGTGAAGATGTGATTAACGTCATCGTCAAGGAAGAGGCATGTGCCCGATTTATCGCAAGGCACCTCTACAACTTCTTTGTTGCTGACGAACCAGGGGTGGCCTCGTGGGTTGCGACTCCACCACGCGATCAGGATGCGATCGATATTCTCGTTGCTACGTTTGTTGATTCTGATGGTGATATCCGCGAGGTAATGCGAACGCTACTTAACTCTGAGTTTTTCAAGGAAGCTCGATTTCAACGAGTTAAGAGTCCGGCGGAGTTCGTCGGTGGTGTGGTAACGCTAGCAGGTACGCCTCAGTTTCCTGATTTTAATACAACAGAACTTTGGCGGGCGACGATGCTGATGGGTCAGGCTTTGATGAACCCATCGTCGGTTGAAGGTTGGCATACCGGTCAAGAATGGCTTGATTCGGGAACGCTGACCGAACGAGTGAATTTCGCAGTGAAAAACCTAATGGATACATCGAATCCGGGAGTAGCTTCGATCATTGAGAGAGTTGCCGCCTCCGGTGATGCTACGCCTGATGAGTTCGTCGAGCGATGCCTCGACATGTGCGGCCCACTGCAGTTCAGTGAGGACTCGCGAGCAACGTTGATCGACTTCGCTGAGCAGGGAGGATTGTTGTCGTTTAGAGAAGGTGTAACCGAGGAAGTCGAAGGGCGTATCGGTCGAATGGTACAGCTGATCGTTTCCGCACCCGAATATCAGTTCGCTTAGAGAGGACCATGATGACAACCAAGATTCAGAAACCACCAGTGCTAGTAGTAATCCAACTGTCCGGGGGGTTGGATTTTATGAACACATTGATTCCTTACCAAAATGGGATTATCCGCGATGCTCGTCCTGCCCTCAGTTTGCCAATGGAGGACACCTTACCCCTTGACAACGACCTCGCATGGCATCCGGCAGCAAAAGCGCTGAAGGAGCTCTACGATGCAGGCAATGTAGCTGTCGTCCAGGGTGTTGGATGGGAGCATCTCGGAGGGCCTGGTGCAGACCGTTCGCATTTCCGTGCCACTGATATCTGGCATACCTGCGATTCCGCCAAGATCGGTACCGAGGGATGGCTCGCAAAACTGATTCGGGAATTCGATCCATTGTCAGAAAATCCAGTCACCGCTGTGAACTTCGGTCTTGGCTTACCCCGTGCGCTTGCGGCGTCGGGCGTTACGGTGACTTCGATCGGTAATCTCGACAAGTTTGGGTTGATGACTGATATCGAACAGGAAGAAGAGCGCGCCGAAGATATCGATATCTTCAAACGCCTGTATACACCCGGATTAGGTAACGGGATGGTACAGGACTACTTGGCGCAGACTGGCACGAGCGTGCTTAAGAGCGCGGACATGCTAGCCGACGCGCCAACTCAATACTCCTCGGATGTCGAGTACGCGAGTAATCCTATCGCCGAAGCTCTCCGTGATGTCGTGCGAGTACACACGGCAGGACTTGGTACTCGAATTTTTTACACTCAACATCAAGGCTACGACCATCATTCGGGTGAGGGGATTTTATTTCCGAAACTGGTTACCGAGCTCACCGAAGCGATCAGCGATTTCATGCAAGACCTGCGGAACCACGACGCATCTGAAGAGGTGACGATCCTGGTCTTCACGGAGTTTGGGAGACGGATCAGAGATAACGGTTCAGGGACCGATCATGGTTCTGGCGGTGGCTGTTATCTGATTGGCGACGGTGTCGAAGGAGGCCTTTACGGAGAATACCCCTCCCTCGAACCTAAGGACTGGCTCTATGGCGAGGATCTCCAGCACACGATCGACTTCCGCAGTGTTTACACCACGGTTCTTGAACAGTGGATGGCGGTGGATGCAAATCCGATCGTGGGTGGGAATTTCGAGCAAATTCGCCCCTACAAGACAGAGGTGGCTTTATGACCTCGAGCCCAGATGGTTCCTCGACTAACGGCGCTAGTCAAAATGGAGATTTTGCAGCACTCCTCCGCGCGGGTTTTCCCTACGAGAAAACGCTAGGTCGGCGGGCGGTCACATTTAGTCCTATTGATCTGGCTGTCACCAAAGACAAGGCAGTTTATTTCCTCGGACGTGGGCCATTTATTAAGGGAGGGCAACTGATAGCCATCAGTGATGACGACGAAGAATTAGGAATAATCCGTCGTCGCGATCTCGAACCTGGTGAGCCGCCGATGAATTCTGGTTGGAAATGGCCGGTTGGGATTGTCCTTGACGCCGAAGAACGATTGATTGTCTCAGATGAGGCAGAGGACACGATTACTATCGTGACCAAGGACAGTGAGATTGTTGCCGAATGGGGGGAACACGGCTCTGATCCCGGGCAACTCGATCGACCGGCGCATATGGTAATCGATGCAGAAGGCTTACTGTTGGTGGTCGACACTATGAACCATCGTGTGCAGCGATTCACCCTTGAAGGTGAGTATGTCGACGGGTTTGGTTCCTTCGGTGATGCACCCGGACAGTTCAACATGCCCTGGGGGATCGCACTGGATTCTGAAGGCTGTATCTATGTTGGGGATTGGCGTAATGACCGTGTGCAGAAGCTTACGCCCACGGGTGAACCTTTGATGCAAATTGGTTCGAGCGGTGATGGAGAAGGCGAGCTCAATCGTCCAGCTGGTGTCGATGTCGACCAGCACGGTGATATCTATGTTGCCGATCGCGGCAATAATCGTGTCATGCTCTTTAACCGTGACGGCAGGTATGTCGAAAGATTTTTCGGTGATGCCACGGTTTCGAAATCGGGTTTGAAATATTTGCTTGAGAACAGCCTTCCATTGCGCCTGCGTGACATGGCGATTCTGGAAGAGCAGAAGCGATTTATGGCGCCAGCATCGGTTCGGGTAATTGACGACCGCATGTACGTTGCAGATTACTCGTACAACCGAATCCAGATTTATCGCAAAGAGGCTTACCCATTGACTGCAGACCAAATCCTGCCTCATCCGGGTAAACCAACTCTGGCGACTACCTAAGTCCTACCGCTTGAAGGTATCTGAGTGAAATTGTGACTGTTAATACCTCTGACCAGAGATGTATGGTTCTGGTCTTTTGGAGGGCTACTCAGTTAACTCGCATTCGATTGGATGGTCAGTCAGGGAGAGACATCCTCGAGTAAGAGATCGTTCGCTTATCGATACTTAATCGCATCTGAGTTGCGTCGATGAGATGTCTGAACGGAAGAGCACTTCGGGCAAACCTTCGAACATTGAGGAAAATGCAGCAGGAAGATCTGCATCATCCAAAGTGCGAAACGAACCCTGATAGTTGCGACCGGCAACGAGGAAGTGGATGTCATAACTTTGCATCTCTTCTAAGGCAGCGATCATTTTCTTCTGGTCATTGTCGTAGTATTGAGCGGCAACGAGACGGATGGCAGTATCCCAGCCGATTACAAATCTGGAACCGGGAAACAAGCGCGCTTTTTCGACGAAACGTGGTGCTCTTGTCAGGAGCACCGGTCCTGCACCCTCGAACTGTGTCAAGCGTTGCCGTATCTCGTCCGCGCTGAGTGTTGGTTTATCAACGTTCACGATAGCTAATTCGTAATGTACTTCCTGAGCCAAAAAGCTTGAGGCGACACGGGCGAGTTGCTGGTGACCGTGATGGAGAGGGTTGAATGAACCAGGTAGCAGTGGAGTCCTTACTGCTACTTCTCCTTCTATTTCGATGTGACTTGTGGTATCGACGAGCAGCCATCGGGGACCGTCTTTCTTGAGAAGGGCATCGATCTGGTCGGTTGTCACGACGTTCCTTTTGTGCGCGCGCGGTCGCTAATGACTTGTTCGCCAGCTAATAACGGTAAATTGAGTCTTGAATTGAGACCGGTCGCTGCGGCCAGGCAGTTGAGGATGAGTCGACTAACAAGGTTTTCCTCGCCATCGCGATCTCGTGCGCCCTTTTTCAAATTGAGGGTATGAGTGATGATTTCACCATTGCCAATATCGACGCTCACGAAAGCGCAATGGTCACCTTTCCGTGTGCGATCCGTCGCGATAGCTGCTGCGCAGCCGAGTCCGATGAGTTTTTCGGAACTGTTGCTCGCGAGCTTAATTGAACGGCTGCGTGCCGATTCTGCCAGTGCGGACGCGACCTCGAGCGAGGCAAATTCTTTCGGTTCGAATCCGATGTAGTCCACCGTCGACGATGAAGCATAGGGAACATTGGCTTCAAGCACTGTTCTCGAAGCACCGGCGACACCGAGCAACCATGAGATCGCTAGACTGCCGGCCCCAGTGGCGGTCACTATTACAAGTGCCGGATGGGCATGCAGTTCTTCGACTAGTGTCCTGACGTCCTGATCCATCGATGTCATGATTAGTATCGTAGATTGTAGAAACGGTCCGGTTCCACCCTGACCCGTTTCGTTTCAATCGATATGCAGTCCTTCGAACATTCACCGTGGATGATTCGGATGACCTTTTGTCTACTTTTGACATGGTTATCGATGCTTATCGATCAAGGATGTTCGCTGACTTTTTGGTGAAAGTTCGACATCTTCTTGTCTGTGCACTAAATTCCTCTGCATGTCAGATGACGCAGTCGGTGTATTGATCATTGGAGCAGGCGCATCCGGAGGTGCATTCGCATGGAGTATTGCGGATGCTGGGATGAGTGTCCTGTGCCTTGAGCAGGGACCATGGATGAAGCAGTCTGACTATCCCACGAACAATTTGGATTGGGAATCGCGCGCTGCTACTGAGTTCTCTCCAAACCCCAACATTCGCAACCGAGAATCTGACTATCCCGTCAACGGAATTGGTACGCCGATCAAACCATTGATGTTCAATGCCGTGGGCGGGAGCACAATTCTGTGGGCAGCGCATTTTCCACGTCTTACACCTCGCGACTTCAGAGTGCGTACAGACGATGGCGTGGCCGATGATTGGCCAATCGATTACGAAACACTAGAACCGTTCTTTGCCCTTAATGATCAGATGATGGGTGTATCGGGACTCGCTGGAGATCCCGCATACCCTTACCACGAGCCACCACTGCCTCCTATTCCGTTCGGTGCGACTGGGAATGTTGTTGCTCGCGGATTTGAGAAACTTGGTTGGCACTGGTGGCCATCCGATAGTGCGATTATCTCGAGGGATTACAACGATCGTGAGGCCTGTATCAATCTGGGTCCTTGCACTAGTGGTTGTTCTCACGGAGCCAAAGCCAGCACAGACATCACATACTGGCCCATTGCTGAGCGCAAGGGGGTAGAGCTTCGGACCGGATGTCGTGTTCGCGAAATTACTATCGGTGAGGACGGTATGGCTGACGGTGTCCTGTATTACGACGCAGACGGAGTTCTTCAAGAGCAAAAGGCTGAGATCGTGGTACTTGCTTCGAACGGTATCGGCACCCCTCGATTGCTGCTGAACTCTGCCAGTGAACGTTATCCCGACGGACTAGCTAACAGTAGTGGGCTTGTCGGGAAAAACCTCATGTTCCATCCGTATGCCCAGATCCGCGGTGTGTTTGATGAACCACTCTTTGGTCGTGGCCCTTTGGGTTGTTCAATCTGGAGTCATGAATTCTATAAGACCGATCGCTCTCGAGGTTTTGTACGTGGTTACTCCTACGAGATCTCGCGCGGTCTTGGTCCTGCTGGCGAAGCCCTCTATGGCAACGGAATTGGCCGTATTCCCTGGGGGCCTGGGCATCATGAGGCTTGGTCAGAAATTTACAATCACACGGCCGGAATGGTTGGGATTACCGAGGATCTGCCAGATGAGGCTAATACAGTGACGCTCGATCCCGATCTCACCGATAGTAACGGCATTCCCGCACCGAAGATTACGTATGAGCTGAGTGAAAACAGTCACCGCATGCTGGCGCACGCTGAGGAGCGTGGTCAAGAGGCTCTAAGGGCTGCTGGGGCGACTGATACCCACTCGCTCCATGTTATGGAACAGGCTGGCTGGCACCTCATGGGTACTGCCCGTATGGGTAGCGATCCGAAGACGTCCGTCGTAAACGGATGGGGGCGTGCTCACGATGTCAAGAATCTCTTTATCATCGATGGCAGTATTTTTGTAACTTCCGGTGGCGTGAACCCTACCTCGACGATTCAGGCACTTGCCTTATATGTTGCGGATTCCATCAAAAAAAACATTGGGAACCTGTTCGACTGATGGTGAACTCGATTTCACCTCTTGACGACATGGTCTTTATGGCCGCCTTTCTTGATACGTTGATTCCCCCTTCCGAAGGGGATGATCTTCCTGGAGCTGGCACGCTTGGACTGGCTCCGCAGGTCGTGACTGCTATTACATCTAATGATCGCATTGCGTCAGCTGTGTCAGCGGCTCTTGAGGTAATTCAGGAACAAGCGACTGATTACGCTGCTCTCGATCTTGATCAACGAGTTGCGATTGTCGGATCAGTTGCTGAAGACCATCCAATGCTGATCTCCAGTGTGATTCCACCGCTTTACTTTGCTTACTACCAGCACCCGACGGTCCTAATGGGCCTCGGTCTTCCGACGCGTCCGCCTTTCCCGGGTGGATACTCAATCGATGAAACTGACCCAGATCTTCTCGATCTCTTAAGCGCGAAGGCGTCCAGTTAAACGAATTGTTTGCCGTGTTCATAACAGTTCGGCATGGTCGATCTCTGCTTAGTTCTCAGCGGAGGCTGTGTTGTTAGGAGCTATTGTGGTGGAAAGACGTGTTAACCATCTGATGCAGTTAACCGCTACGAGGTAGCACATGGGTGAGGGCGATATCTCTCTTTGGAGGTCCCCCATTCATTCTTTCGTTTAAAATTGGGGATCATGGCAGCAGCAATTTGTCCAGCATGTCAGGAACAGTTAGCCGTGGGTGTTCAGTTTTGCATTACATGCGGAGCTGAGGTTGAGCATTTCACAGCAGTTTCTTTGTCTGAGCCCCGTCGATACGATCTTGATGCCTTACGCGGTTTTGCCATGCTACTGGGGATTGTCTTGCATGCCGCAATCCCCTTTATTCCGTATTGGACTAAAGGTGATAGTGGCGGCGAGTTGTTGATGGTTGTTGTCGGCTGCATTCACGGTTTTCGAATGCCATTATTTTTTATGCTGAGCGGGTTTTTTACCACGATGTTGTGGCGCCGTCGTGGATTACAGGATGTAGTCAAACACCGTCTGCGTCGTGTCGCCCTCCCATTACTTGCAGGAGTGTTTACTGTCCTCCCTCTTGTATGGGCTGGCTGGATTGGCGGATACATAATCAGCGGTACGGACGTGGACTACGACCAAACGGCAGAACACTACGCTCAGGAAATCAACGGCGAGCAGCTTAGTAGCGAAATTAAAGATAACGGAGAGGGCGAGGACGTTCGCAAGCCAGCAAGCGAAGAGTCTGAGAACACATTCGGTTTCGCTCACATGTGGTTTCTCTGGTTCCTTTTATGGATGCTTCCTGGTTTTACAATCATCACGGCTGCCGCTGGTTGGTTCGGTCGTAAACGGGGTGGTGATCGACTTATACCGTCTCCAATCGTGACTGTGATTCTCTGTACGATTCCTTTCCTCACATTTATTCCCCAGAACAATATGAACATGGGCGAACCGACCTTTGGGGCCGCCCTTTCCGATACGATCATTCCTAATTGGGATGTTCTTTGCTACTACGTCTGTTTTTTTGCTTTTGGTGCACTCGTATATGACCGTCGTAACGGTGAAGGTAGACCACTTATCGAATCACTTGGTCGTTACTGGTTCGTTCAACTCACTGTTGGTCTCTTGCTGTTATTCCCCCTTGGACTATGGCTGATCGGCGAGAACCGAGAACTCGCATCACTCCTACAGGTTGCGTTTGCGTGGATGGCCAGTTTCGGGCTCATAGGGCTGTTTCATCAGGTTATGTCTGGGGGGAATTTCCGGGTACGCTGGCTCTCTGACGCTTCGTATTGGATGTACCTTCTCCATCTACCCCTTGTTTTTGTTGCCCAGGGTATTGTGGCGCGCTTTCCCACTCACGCACTCATCAATTTCGTATTCATTTGCGGTATCGTTACTCCGCTTCTACTCCTGTCCTATCGTTACCTTGTCAGATATAGCTTCGTAGGTACTCTTCTTAACGGTGCTCGTACGCGCGGTGCCGATGATGCAGAGCGCGTGAAATTGTCTGCTGCCAATGCCGGACAGAGGTAGCAGTTCATACGTGCGCAGTGATTATTCAAGTGCGTACCGCTGATCCGGCGGCATGATGTAGCGTTTTCAGGAAGCACTGCTCACCGCTAAGGTTGGGAAACATTTGCGGAATTGGCGATGACACGGTTACTGGTAGCGCAACCGCAATCGGTAAGTGCTGGTAGCAGGGGGCGGAATCGAACCGCCGACAAAGGGCTTATGAAGCCCCTGCTCTGGCCTCTGAGCTACCCTGCCTAGCTAATGCCCGAAGGTTATTCTCGATCAGAGAATCACACGGCATTTCCCTTAGGGGCTTACATGTGTGACTGACCGGCAATAGTTTCCTTCGAATGCGAGGGATATCTTATCGGCGGTATCCCACTTGATCGACTCGATGACGTGAATCTCGACTTTCTCATCCAGTCTGTGTAATGGCTAATCGCAAAACCGGTGTCGATCACGAAGTTGATTTCACTTTGCTGAGAGATACGTTTCCCAAACGTATCTCCAGATGACGGGTCGACGTAATCCGTTTCGATCTATCCTTATTCAGATCGCCTCTATCTTTCGGGTTATGGCTTTACTTCCACCACCCCAGGTAGGGATAAAAGTTGCTTTGATCCCTGTGCCACCAGTAACAGCGATCAGGATGTCGTCTGCGGAGTAGGCAATAGCGACGTCATCCTGATCGCTGGTGCTGTTGGCAATCCATCTCCCCGGCAGTTTCGCCTCAGCGAACAATGCGTTCTGAAGCTTTTTCCGATTCCATCCATGTGCATCCAGCATCTGAGCGCTTTCTGGTGGCAACAGCACCAATGCTTGTCCGCTACCCAAAGTTCCACCCTCACCCCGGTTCCCGGCGAGAGTCATCGAGTGTGCAAGAGTTGTTGTAAGTTCCTCGGGATTGCTGGAAGAGAGCACAACCTCGACGCTTCCGACTGCGGCAATGGCTGTCACTGTGCTGGAAGCAGTTTCGAATCCAAGATTCGTGTGGAGTGGCTCCCACGGACTATCAGCCTCATTTTCGGCGATGCACGATCCATATTTTCCTGCTTGCCCTTGAGTGGCCATGTCGCCACTACCCGGTATTGCCAACCCCACGTTTTGTAGGACAAGTCGTAAAGCACGCCCAATCGTCGCATTCGCACGTGAACCCTGTCCGAGCACGTTATGCCCAGCGTGGATAGCAAGTTCTTTGATAATTGGGCCGTTGATAATGATCATTGGAGCAGCAGCTCCTGTTGTTGTTTGCACGCCCAGCAAGTTGAATGATGGATCCGCTACTGCGCGCAGAGCAGAGACGATCACAGGGAGATAGCGCGATTCGCAACCAGCCATGACCGCGCAGGTTGCAATGTCTTGTAATGTTGGAGAAACGAATGAGGGCATTATCATTTCGAATGCCGTCAAACGGTCCATTACGCATGGGGCGAGCATTTCAGTGATGCGCCTCGAAGTAGGTGGTACTAACGGTAGTCCATCGCCGAGACCTGCTCGATAGAGAGCTTCGTTGGCAGCCTCGAAACTATCGATCAAGTCCAAGGTAAGTGCGTTGATTCGCTCACCAAAAGGACGGGTGTCCGGTAGTTCGATTCCGTTGCTATGTGGTTCCAAGATCGTATACCGAATGCACTGGCGAACCGTCTGCACGTTCTATCCGTCTAGTGACGGTGTCCGTCATGCCACTTCGACCAAAAGTTGGGATCCAGCAGGAATGTTTGCCGGCGCCGCCTGCGATGATCAGATTGATTCGCGACCAATGTTCGGCCATCTGGAAGAACGATTCGCCTCCTTCGCCTTCTGCTGTTGCCTCCGTTCGCGATTTAATCCAGTCTGCCGAGGCATCTTCCATGGCAAGTTGTGATTGCTTCCAGAGCTCTTGTTTCGCTTCATCCTTTGTTATGCCGTCTTTGGCAATAGCCTCGGCATGCTCTGGTCCCAAGACCACCAGTGGTTGGCCACCGTTGCTGCTCATGTTGTTGCTACCAGGTTGTCGCATCGCACGAGCAATGGTTGTGAGTAGTCCATGGCCTGTCACACTTACATGGTCATTGACGTTATGAGGTGCCTCGCAGGCCATGACAGTGACGGTGCTGTCCTCGAGGTTGAATCCTTTCTCTACGTGAAGTGGTTCCCATGGGTTATCGGTCTCGTTTTCAGCCGCGCAATAACTGAACTTTGCTGGTGAACCATGAGTGGATCTATCTCCATCACCTGGTGTGCCTCCACCGATATTGAGAAGCATCAACCGCATTGCTCGACCAATCGTCGCGTTTGCCCTCCAACCTTGGCCAAAGCAGTTGTATCCGCTGTTGACATTGAGCTCTCTCGCCACTGGTCCGTTGAGTAGCATCAGGACCCCGCAAGGGTGCGTCGTCGATTGGATACCGTTGAGGTTGAATGCTTCGTCTGCGATTGCTTGGACCGCTGTTATCAGGACCGGCAAGTATTCTGGCCGGCATCCCGCCATCACGGCATTGACTGCGATGCGTTCGACTGTTGCCTCTCCGTTTCGAGGGGCCAATGTTGCGATTACGTTGTCAGATTTACGATCGATATACCTGTACATTTCTTCTACGCGAGCTCGAGTTGGAGGTATGAACGGGAGGCCGTCCGTCCATCCCTGAGTTTCAAAGAAGTCAATCACTGCCTCAAGAGAGTCTTCAATCTCAACGATTGGTGGCAGGTCGAGGTTCACTGACATAACAAGCCTTACCTTGATGCTCCATATGTTTCATGTCGACAAGCTGGTGCGGATCCTGATAGCACGGGAGACTCTTTAAGGTTGAAGCGCTCTTTACGCTGGCTCGTGGCTACTCGAAGATCACTAACCCAGTATCAAGGAGCTGACCGCGCTTGCCGCTGAATCGGCCTTCGTCAGTGCCTGCTCCGCTGGTACGCCACCGAGCGGGTGCTCGATAGTAACGAGGCGCAGAGTGCCAAAGCCCATCGCTTGTGCCTGTAGTCGGGAGAGGCGTTCGAATTCACTGGTTGCGAGTGTGACGGTGGGGATGCCTCGTTTTTCAAGAGAGACTGCTGCGTGGATACTCCACGCGGTGCAGGATCCTCAGTCAGCACTTCCGAGGAGCACCCAATCGCACTCCTCGACGAGTTTGTCTTCGATTTCCGGTGGTGTTGGGCCATTCGTGATCTTTTTTGCGACCACCGTCTTGATTACGCCGTAGTCTTTCGCGAGCTGGTCGGCGATAGCGTTGAGTATCAAATCAGCATGTTGCTTCGAATTGGCAAGAATCCCCACGCGTGACTCGCGGAAGTTCTGCATCTCGCTGTTCAGCTCTTGCTGTGCTGGCCCAGAAGCAGTGGGATTGTAGATCTCTAATGTCACCAACGTTCCCTCCGTTCAATAGTAGGGGGCGCGAAATCAGCTGTTTCAACCTACATACTGACTTTTCTATCTCAAGATGGCCGAAATTAGTGAGCTCCACCACCGCAACCGCAGCTACCACCGCCACCGAGAACTTCAGCTGCGTTAGGTGCCTCGATCGAAAACCCTTGTTGCATTACGTCTTCGACGTAATCAATTGCTGCTCCCTCGAGCGCTTCAGCGGCCGTAGGGTCAGCGATGAACTTGAGCGTTCCGAATTCGACGATCGCATCTGTTGCCTGCGGATCATCGAGGCCCATACCAAATGACGGTCCACTACATCCGCAACCGCCGGTTTGAGCGAATACTCGGATTGCTTGGGTGCCTGAATCGTGTTCGGCAATAAGTTTCGAAAGATGTTGCTGTGCAAGGTCTGTGACGGTTAGGTTCATTCGGAGCCCCTTATCCACGTGGATATTCTCTTCTGACTGACTATAACTATATTCGCAAACGTCTGCTAATGGGTGCGTTTATTTGATGAGTGCAATCAGCTCGGACCCAAAACGGTTAACTCGAGATTCACCCAGTCCCCATATATTGAGAAGAGCCTGCTCATCCGTTGGACGGTTTGCTACAAGTTCACGCAGGGTACGGTCGGAGAAGAGGGTGTAAGCGGGAACTCCGTCGCTTCGAGCTCGCTCGGAGCGCCATGCTCGGAGAGCCTCAATCAATGGGTCGTCTTTGTCAATATTTGGACCGAGATCTTTCTGTAAGTCTAGCTTCTGTTTTAGTGTTCGCTCCGTGGGCATCTCCGATGGTTTGATTTCTGGGTGAGCGGTGCACCATTCTTCGATGACAGCGATTAACTCTGGCCCGATCCAGTTAGCTCGTTTCTCACCAATTCCCCAGATTTTCAGCAAACTCTCGCGATCGCGAGGACGGTATGCAGCGATTTCCCGCGCGGTTCGATTTTCGAAGATGCGAAACAATTCGCGGTTAGTTGTCCGTGCAATCTGATCGCGTAGTTCTAATAACTCATCGAACAAGTCAGGTGGGTAATCAATATCTTCACTCAGGGCGATTCCAAGGCAGTTATCGCAATTGGCACATTCCTCTGGAGGAGTCTCTCCGAAGTAGCGGAGCACGAGAGCACGACGGCAAGATTTAGTTTCGGCATACTCAGTCATCTCGCTCAGTCGCGCCTCGGCATAATTGCGATGCTGTTTTACGGATCGCATATCGATTAATGCCGATGGGTCTTGCGATAGTATCTTCTGTTCGACCGGGTCGATGAGGCCTGAGTCTCGTAGAGTTGAGATGATCAAACCAAATTGGTCTCGGTCGGAACTCCCTACATCGGAAGGCAGGTGACCGGTTTCGCTGTTTGCGATTTCGATCCAGCGGAGCCAGGTATTGCGGACCGTTTCGTCATCAGGATGTTCCATTTCGATGAATCGCTGCTGTGTCGTGCGATCGCGTCGTGAGTAAAGTAGCACGCAGGATGCGGAATCTCCGTCGCGACCGGCACGCCCTGCTTCCTGATAGTAGGCCTCTATTCGTGGAGGTAACTGAAAATGGACAACAAATCTCACATCTGGTTTGTCGATGCCCATCCCAAAGGCATTCGTCGCAACGATTACAGACGTCTTTCCCAGCATGAATCCTCGCTGGATCGTGCTGCGATGCGTGCGATCCAGACCAGCGTGATATGCCTCTGCGTCGAGTCCCTCAGCCTGTAGTGCTGCGGTAATTTCCTCTACATTTCGACGAGTACGTGCATAGACAATGCCACTTTGGTCGCGCTGCTCACGGACGAAGTCGATTAGCCACTGTTGTCGCTCTGGCATTCCGGCAATGGGTATAACGGTTAGCGTGAGATTTGGCCTATCCACAGTAGTTACGATCTCGCTGACCGCTCCAGTGAGTCCTAGGCGTTCACAGATATCTTGCCGGACTTGCGGATTGGCTGTTGCGGTAAGTGCGAGTGTTCGCGGTCGACCGATTAGTTCCCTGATCTCTCCGAGTTGAAGATAGTCTGGTCGAAAGTTGTGACCCCACTCAGAGATGCAGTGAGCTTCATCCACCGCGAACAGTTCGACTCCTGCACGTGCCAGGCCAGAAGTAAAAGCAGGATTCGCGAAACGTTCCGGAGCCACATAGAGGAGTTGGATTTCACCCCGGATAAACGATAGATATCGCTGATTTTGCTCGTGATGATTCAAGTTCGAGTTGATGAAAGTTGCTGCTACACCGGCAGCTTGTAAGGCTTCGACCTGATCTTGCATCAATGCGATCAATGGTGAGACAACCACAGTCAGACCAACTTCAAGAGCGGGCAGAACATAGCAGAGGCTTTTCCCGCTTCCCGTGGGCATCACCGCTAATACATCGGTGTTGTTCAGGGCATCGAGAACACGCGCTTGGCCGTCACGCAAATTGGGATAACCGAACACCTCGCGCAATCGATCAATGTACTTCTCAACTGGCGGCAAGGTAGTTTGACTTCTCGATGAGATCTGCGGTTTCGATTGGTCAATAAATTGTGATGGTTCAAGGACTACTTTAGGTAATCCTGAACCGACTAACTCGCTGAATGCCGGGTGTGGTGCCTGTTCTGTATCTAGGCGTTCACCGCATTCGCGGCAGAAATCATCACCTTTGGAGGTGACGGTTTCGCATCGAGGACAGTTCCGTATTGATTCAACCACTAATAGAGATACCGATTAAGTGGCCGATCCCATAGGTAATTGCGGCAGCCGTGAGACCGAATCCAATCTGTCGCCCACCTGAATGCAACAGGCTTCGACCAGTCACTAGTGTGATCCCAGCACCGATTGCAAAGAGCATAAGAGTGCTCACGATTATGCTGATGATTACGGCTAACGAACCGTCGAAGAATGCGAACGGCGCTACAGGTCCGATCGCCCCGATGGCGAATAGGGAAAATGATGCGAAAGCTGCCACCCAAGCTGAACCGCCCAGGCTTGTTGCTTCCAGACCGAGTTCCTCACTCGCCATAGTCTGGAGCGCGGTCGCTTCGTTGCTCATCAGTTGTTCGGCGATTTTCCGTGCATCATTTTCTGGGAAGCCCTTTGCTTGATATATCAGGGAGAGCTCCTCAGTCTCTTCCTCGGGCATCAGTCGGATCTCCTCAGCTTCTACTGCGAGCTGTTCTTCGAGGAGCTCACGTGAACTTTGTACAGATATCCATTCCCCTAGGGCCATCGATATTGAGCCCGCGAGTAAGCCGGCCAGTCCTGCAATGAGGACGGCCCGATTTTCAAGTTCAGCTCCGGCGAGGGCCATCACGAGGCTTAAGTTAGAGACGAGTCCGTCGTTCGCTCCGAGTACAGCTGCTCGCAATGCATTTGCACCTACACGACGATGGCGCCCTTCTAATTGGCTGATCAACGGGCCTTCGACACCACCTCGCGCTCCGGATAGCACCCCTAGTATTCGCGCGTGTGATCTTTCGTCGCCCGGCAGTTCCGTTTCCGATGCTTCGGGCGAGTCGTCGTACATCGTTTGACCTGTTTGCTCTTGAGCAGCGATCGTTGGAAGCACTAATTCAGGGCCAAAGCGGATCGCAATCCATGCTAGGACACGGGAGCGCCAACTCGGGTGACCTTCATCACTCTCGATGCCGCTCTGCTGAAGTTGGTTTACCCAGAAATCTGCGTGACGGTCTTCTGAAGCTGCTAGGCGAAGATAGAGTTCTGCTATTTCGGTTCGCGGCTCAGCGGATGCCATTGCACGGTAAAGATTTGCAGCATCGATCTCGTCCTGACGAAAATTGCGATAGCGGTTGATATCGTTAGTTGATGGAGAAGGTCGCTGTTCTTCGGTCATCATCGTCCTCGACGACTGAGATCATGTAGAGCGTTGGCAACAGGGGATAGGGGCATCCTAACAGTCGACACACGAACAGTTACTTATTCTGGAAAACATCGATTGATGAGAATCTTTCGATGATCGTATTTTGCTCGATTCGTCGCAGATTTGCGGTCTTTGTGCTTGGATTGGGATTGCGGGCGATTAGCTCAGTTGGCTAGAGCGTTCGGTTTACACCCGAGAGGTCGGAGGTTCGAGCCCTCCATCGCCCACCATCCAGCACGATATTCGAGATTGTATTGAGTAGAACTTTAGCGAGAGAGTCGGCAGACGATCTTTATCAGGTGGTCGGATCGTTTGCTTCCTAGGTTCAATCCGATTTGTTCGGTGCTCTACAAAATTGAACGTGCTGTCGAGGCTCACCTACAATTTCGTTCGAAGTGGGGGCTACTTTGACTAGTAAAAGCAAGCACGAGTGGCTAGACACCACACACAAAAAAGCGGTCAATCGCTTCGCAGAGCGACGCGATCATTTCGAGTCCTCATCTGGAGCCGAACTAGATCCGCTCTACGGACCGGAAGATCTTGCGGAATGGAACTATCACGAAAAGCTCGGATACCCAGGAGAGTATCCGTTCACCCGAGGTGTGCAGCCGACGATGTACAGAGGACGTCTCTGGACGATGCGGCAGTATGCAGGATTTGCCGACGCAGCTGAGTCGAACAAACGATACAAGTTCCTGTTGGAACAAGGGCAGACGGGATTGTCTGTTGCATTTGATTTACCTACTCAGATTGGCTTCGATTCTGATTCCGAGCAGTCGATTGGAGAGGTTGGAAAAGTTGGAGTTGCGATCTCCTCACTAGAGGACATGGAGACGTTGACCGAAGGGATCCCTCTCGAGCAGATCACAACGTCCATGACTATCAACGCCACAGCGCCTATTCTGCTCGCGTTCTATGTTGCGGCGGCGAAGAAGCAGAATGCTGATCTCACCAAAATCGGCGGCACGATCCAAAATGACATTTTAAAGGAATACATCGCGCGCGGTACGTATATCTTTCCTCCACGTCCATCTCTGAGATTGGTGACCGACAGCTTTGCATGGTGCAAAGACAATCTACCAGCTTGGAATACGATATCGATCAGCGGGTACCACATGCGTGAGGCAGGCTGTACAGCTGCTCAGGAACTCGCATTCACATTTGCGAATGCGATCGAATATGTCGAAGCTGCTATCGAAGCGGATTTGGAATTCGATGAGTTCGCACCACGGCTGGCGTTTTTCTGGGCATGTCACTCGAATTTCCTCGAGGAAGTCGCTAAGTTTCGTGCAAGTCGTCGCGTTTGGGCGCGAATCGCGACGGAGCGTTACGGTTCAAAGAACCCGCGAGCGCAAATGCTGCGCTTCCACACGCAGACTGGTGGAGCAACGCTAACTGCGCAGCAACCTCTTAATAACCTCGTCCGTACTGCCTTACAGGCGATGTCAGCAGTACTCGGTGGTACACAATCACTACATACTAATTCTTACGACGAAGCGCTTGCACTTCCTACCGAAGAAGCAGTTGAGCTGGCATTAAGAACTCAGCAAATGATTGGTCATGAATCAGGAGTTGCTGACGTCATTGATCCCTTGGCGGGATCATATTACATCGAGGAATTAACGGACCGAGTCGAGAAAGAGGCGATGGCCTACATCGATCGCATTCAAGATCTTGGTGGTGCTCTCACAGGGATCGAGCAAGGATTCCAGCAGCGTGAAATTCAGGAAAGTGCATATCGCCTCCAGCAACAGACTGAGACGAAGGATCGGATTGTCGTTGGGGTGAACGATTTCATTACTGACGAGCTTGAGCCTCCGTCGATCATGAGAGTCGATCCGGCTGTCGAAAAGCGCCGCGTAGATGATATTCGTGCTTTGAAGGCTCGTCGTGATCAAGAGGCGGTTGACAATTCCTTGAAAGCGATTCGACAAGCAGCTAGTGGTACCGAGAACATGATGCCACTACTGATTGAGGCCGGAGAAAATTATGTCACGGTCGGAGAGATCTGTGATGTATTGCGTGACGAATGGGGCGAGTATCAGGAAGTGATGACTCTTTAGTTAACTCATCCTTTTCTCCCATCGAGACTATCCTGGAGCTTTCTATGATCGACAAAATTCATCACGTGGGCGTTGTTGTTCCTGATGCTGATGAAGCACTCCATTTTTTTCGAGATGTAATGTGTCTCGAAGTCACCGCAGATCGCACCATTGAAGAGCAAGGTGTCCGCGGTGTGCTGCTAGCTGTTGGGGAGAACGAGATCGAATTATTGCAGCCGACTCGCGAAGATACCGGTGTTGCTCGATACCTCGAATCCAGAGGTCCGACGCTTCACCATATATGTTTTCGTACCGATGACATTCGAAGTGAGCTGCAACGTTTGAAAACGTCAGGCATCAAATTAATTGATGAAGAGCCTCGTGAAGGGCTGGCTGGAGAGATAGCTTTTATCCATCCGGAAGCTGCTCACGGTGTTCTAGTTGAGCTAGCGCAACCTCCTGATGATGCGCACAGTTCGGATGCGAAAGGCTTCGACCATCTTGCTCTGCTTGTGACAGACATGAAGAAAGCCAGTACCAGTTGGAAACAACTTGTTGGTATCGAGGTCTCAAATGAAGTGCATGCTGAAGCACGAGGGATGCGGATCGGACAAATGCCCATCAGTCAGGTTGTAATTGAGCTGCTGGTTGCTGATTCTCCTCAATCGCCGCTTGCTAAACGTCTTGATGAGGTGGGAGAAAGTGCCTCTTCGATGGTTGCAATCGAGACTAAGGACATCCACAGCGAGATCGCCCGTTACCGTGAAGCTGGGTATGAGTTAGCTGATGCTGCTGCGGGACCGTTACCCGACAGCATCACTGCGACGATCTCTGCAGACCAGTCGTTTGGACTAGCGATCCAACTAATTGAGTATCAAAACTAAGTGACATCGATCTTGTCAGGACCGACGTGGAGGCTCCGATGAACGATCCAAACACCACATCCGGTAGCGTGGCAGAAGGACGCCCAATACGGGTTCTGATTGCGAAGCCAGGCCTAGATGGTCACGATAGAGGAGCAAAAGTGGTTGCTCGTGCCCTGCGAGATGCAGGTATGGAGGTTGTTTACACAGGTATCCGGCAGACACCAGAAATGATTGCGGAAGCTGCATTGCAGGAAGACGTTCAGGTGGTTGGACTCTCGATTCTGTCGGGTGCGCATCTTGGGCTATTTCCGCGTATCGTCGAGGAGCTTACGCAACGAAAGATCGATGACGTTCTTCTGTTTGCTGGCGGGATTATCCCGGCCGAGGACGTCTCGCAAGTAGAAGCACTCGGATTCAAGGGTGTGTTCGGACCTGGTACCGACACACGTGATGTCATAGAGTTTGTGCGCGAGAACGCGCCGCGTCGCGTTTAGTTCTTTTGGACGCCCAAGAAATAGTCGATTCTTTGCTAGCAGGAGATCGCCGCGCGCTGGCTCGTGCGATCACCCACGTTGAAGCTGACACTATGATTGGCCGTGAAATATTGCGTCAGGTTTATCCGAGGACAGGGCGAGCCCAGACTATCGGAATTACCGGGTCAGCTGGGACCGGTAAGTCAACTCTTGTTGGCGCAGTTGCGCGAGAAGAACGTGTACGTGGTCGCACAGTAGGTATCGTCGCGGTCGATCCGTCTTCCCCGTTCTCGCATGGTGCGATTCTTGGCGACCGCATTCGCATGCAAGAGTTAACCAGTGATCCGGGTGTGTTTCTTCGTTCAATGGCATCGAGGGGAAATCTCGGAGGGTTATCGGAAACGGCTACAGGCGTCGTCGATTTGATGGATGTTTTTGGTCACGACGTTGTACTGATTGAGACTGTCGGAGCCGGTCAGGACGAAGTGGAAGTGGCTACAACAGCACAGACTACTGTTTTGGTTACGAATCCCGCGGCGGGAGATGAAGTTCAGTCAATGAAGGCTGGATTGATGGAGATCGCACAGATTATGGTCGTGAACAAGGCCGATCTCGCCGGTGCTGACACAGCAGTAGCTCAGCTTCGAGCACTACTTGCGATCGCAAATCATGATGCTTGGAAACCTCCCGTCCTTTCAACGGTAGCAAGAGCTAACGAGGGTGTTGCCGAGCTAGTTGACTCGATCGATGATCATCAAGAGCACACTCGCAGTGACACACATGGTGCTCAAGAACGCGAACGCCATGTTCGAGGCCAGATCGTAGCACTCGTTCGAGCGGGATTGCATCGTGAGGTATTTGAGGTTGACAAAGTGAACAGTCTTCTAGATGAGCTAGTCCTGGAGGTTGCTGCACGTAATCAAGATCCACGCTCGGCCGCAGGCGAGCTTCTTGAAGCACTTCCGAAGCTATGGGCTACCCCTGAGGAGATGTAGCTCTAGACTGGTGTTATGGCACAACGGCTTCGGGTAACGTTCGCCAAGCGAGGTCCGCTCCGCTGGGTGGGCCATTTAGACATGATGAGAACATGGGAGCGGACTATACGTCGCGCTGGTTTGCCGTTGTCCTATTCCCAAGGATTTTCCCCGCACGCGAAGATAGCACTTGCAGCGCCACTACCTGTCGGGCTCGAAGGTTCACGAGAAATGCTTGATCTTTGGTTAGATGAAGATTTGACACTCGATCTGGTAGTGCAGCAACTCAAGGCCGTAATGCCGCCAGGACTGACCGTATCGGAGATCAATGAAGTTGATGACAGTTTGCCCTCGATGCAGTCTTGCCTGCATGCCGCTCATTACAGTGTGGAATTTGAACCTGGTGTCGTAGATTTCCAGACACTCAGCTCAAAAGTCACTGAATTATTGGAGCTGAATAAGCTCGATTGGGAAGAGCAGCGTGGTGACAAGGTACGGCGCTATGATCTACGTAGAACGATTATTGACATAACCTGTCTCCAGGTGGGAGATACTGTAAGTCTTGACATGCACTTATCACTCCAGCAAGGACGTACAGGGCGCCCTGCTCAAGTACTCCGAGCGTTAGGAGGGGTATTAACCTCTATGTGTATCACGCGCACGACGATTGAGTTTGTGCCAATCAATCGTGAGGAATCTCTGGTAGATGACACGGAGATTTCACCGCAGATTTCGGTTAATTGACGATAATGC
>Ga0310344_10000251_pt1 | contig 44264 bp, 38 predicted proteins | sample HC15DNA20200_MG_FD_203801 | JGI IMG/M metagenome (GOLD analysis project Ga0310344, IMG submission 203801) | Marine microbial communities from station ALOHA, North Pacific Subtropical Gyre - HC15-DNA-20-200_MG | ecosystem: Environmental > Aquatic > Marine > Oceanic | place: Pacific Ocean: North...
CGGCCATGGCCCACCTTGGCCTGCTCAATCCACACTATCGACTACCCATGGTGACACCTAAGCCAGCCTCACTAGAACAGATCAAGCGGGTGCTTGATGCTCTAGGCCTAACTCCAGACGCGCGATGTTAGGAATTCGTGTTGTTAGCTTGTTAGAAGGTTTTCCCTGTCAGCAATTACTGATCCCTGGTGGTGGGCTCCTTCGGGAGACAGTCTCAGTTATATATCCCATAGCACCCAAGCCACGCGATGGAATAATAACCCTAGGGAGTGAAGAAGGGCGGTGGCGATCCGCCAACACAGCAAAATATTTCCCATACCCTTCTACCAATGCCAAAATCCAAAATGGAGAGAACACTAGTGACTGATGAATTGTCGTCAATCGCGACAACCATTGAACAACTACATGAGGCTGGAGTCGATGCCGATCAAGACACCGCTCGAGCTGTCTTTGCGTCCTTCCGGGCAAGTCTCTCGGATGGTCGCATTCGTGCCGCAACTCCCGACAAGGCAGAACCTACCGGTTGGAAGGTGAACACCTGGGTAAAACAAGGCATATTAGTCGGTTTTCGTTGCGGTGAAATATCCTCGTTTCCTGGTGCCGACCCAACAGTGCCGTTCTTAGACAAGGACACACTCCCACTTAAAGTTCTCGGACCGTCTTCACGAGTGAGGCTAGTGCCTGGCGGTTCATCGATCAGAGACGGCTCCTATGTCGGGCCAGGCGTGATTTGCATGCCCCCAATGTTCATCAATATCGGCGCATATGTCGATGAAGGGACTTTGGTCGACTCCCACGCTCTCATAGGGTCCTGTGCACAGATCGGTAAACGAGTTCACGTAAGCGCTGGTGCTCAAGTGGGAGGCGTACTAGAGCCGATCGGAGCCCTACCTGTTATTGTCGAAGACGACGTACTTGTTGGAGGAAGTACCGGCATCTACGAAGGGGCTGTTGTAAAGGCCCATGCCGTTATAGCAGCTGGGACAGTTTTAACCGGCTCAACCCCAGTCTACGACCTCCCACGGGAAAGAGTGCTCACTCCAGAATCTGGCTCGCCGGTCGTGATTCCTGAGGGAGCAGTCGTGGTACCAGGCAGCAGGGCGGTCACAGCTGAGGCCGGACGGAGATGGGGTCTCTCGCTAGCAACGCCAGTCATTGTCAAGTACCGAGACGACAAAACCGACGCCAGAACTGAACTCGAGGCTTGGCTCCGATGACATCCTATGACGTGGTGTCGTTAGCTCGGTCACTAATCGACATTGATTCGACCACTGGACAGGAAGGTTCAGTATCAAGATGGCTCGCCGAATGGCTAAGGGGCCGTGGATACCAAGTCCAAGAACAACCCGTTGAAGGCGACCGGATCAATCTTTACATCACTCTTGGCAAGCCGGTTGTCATCCTATCCACGCATCTCGACTGTGTTCCCCCATATTTTCCTAGTCGAGAAGAAAACGGCTGCCTGTACGGACGTGGAGCATGTGACGCTAAAGGAATCGCCGCAGCACAAATTGGTGCCCTTGAACAACTACGCCAAACCGGGGAAACGCGAGTCGGTTTGCTTTTGGTAGTTGGGGAAGAACGCGGGAGTCACGGAGCTCGCACCGCGAATAAGACGCCACCAGGCTCTCGATACCTAATTAACGGAGAACCAACAGACAACCGTTTGGGGGCGGCAACCCGAGGGGTCTACCGTGTACGTCTGCAGGCCCATGGGCGTGCTGCCCACTCATCCCATCCCGAACTGGGAATATCTGCAATTGAGAAATTGCTCGATGCTCTAGTGGACCTCCGCAAGATCACCCTTCCGACAACTGCCAAACTCGGAAGTACCACCTACACAGTGGCCCTCATCAACGGAGGGATCGCCCCCAATGTCGTACCACCTCACGCGAGCGCCGAGGTCAATTTCCGCCTTGTAGGACCTAGCCGAGACGTGCGAAGGGCTCTTCATCCTTTGTCAAAGCTGATTGAACTCGAGGACATTATCGAAGTCCCCCCAGTCGAAATGGTAACAGTCCCAGGTTTCGAAACCGCTGTTTTTCCGTTCACAACCGACATCCCTTTTCTCTCTGCTTGGGGCAAACCGTTACTCTTTGGCCCTGGCTCGGTGTTGCTAGCTCACACCGCTGACGAGCATGTCCGCATCGATGAACTGCGTGCAGCTGTCGATCATTACACCCAAATAGCAGCAACGCTACTCACGCGAGCCTAGTGACACCGGGGACCGCTCCAACCTGATATCGGCAAGCCCCACCCGATTTACTGGAGTCTCGCCATCAGTCGGCATCCTCTCGATTCGATCAACCACATCCATCCCCTCAACCACACGGGCGAACACAGTGTAAGTCTCATTTAATGCAGGAGCCTCATCCGTAACGATGAAGAACGAAGTCGACGCACTGGCTTCATCGACGCCTCTGGCCATCGAAACAATACCCCTCACATGAGGTGTATCGCTAAACTCTGGTTCAAGGGTCCTCACCAATATGCGTTGCTCCTCCGTGAGAGGACTAAGACGACTAGGAAGAAAACCAGTCTGAACAACAAAGCCTCGCACGATGCGGTGGAAAGCCATACCGTCGTAGACACCGGCATCAGCCAACCGTAAAAAATTCCGAACATGTCCAGGCGCACGATCTGGGAAAAATTCGACCGTAATCGTCCCCTCGTCGGTTTCAAGAATAGCCCGATAATTCGCAAGCTCTTGGATACTTTCGACGCTAAAGGACAAAGGCGGGGGCGCCTGCCAGTCCCTAACCACCACCGAAATGATTTCGACCCTCTCGGCAACTCGACCTTGAGTATCAACCGGTAGCTCAGAGATACGAGTGACAACTGGAAGCCCTTCAGAGACCCGTCCCCAAATGGTGTGATGGCCGTCGAGTCCTGGTTGGGCCACAACACAGATTAGGAATTGCGTTCCGCCGCTGCTTGAATCCCCTGGCACAACCACCGCCGAGACGGTACCAGGTATGTGCTGCTCGTCATTCGGTTCGGCCTCCACAAGTCCCAAACCGCCGCGACCATATTCATCCAAGCGCGCTAGGTCCTTGGTGATCGGATCTCCTCCCTGGATTATTCCTCTAGCCACCGTCCTGTGAAAACTAGTCCCCGTGTAAGTGCCTTCTTGGACTCCCTGAAGAAACAGTCCAACGTGGTTAGGGGCTGATTCTGGCAAGAGATCGATGACAAAACTGCCCTCTGTTGTCTCTACCACTGCCTGCTTGTTTAACATCTCTTCGAGACTAAACGATGTCCTGTAAGGCTCTGGCCGCTGTTGCGCCAAGCCCAACGCAGGCAGTAGCAGTATTCCGACTAGCCAAACTAGTCGTCTAACATCCCTCCCAGACTTAGCCATTAATACACCCTCCAGCTTGAAAAACATTATTCCAATAGAGCTTAATAAGTACAGCTCTAGTAGAATCAATCCGATGTCAATTCTTCAGGACCAACCGGAACCGCCCTCGCGTCCCAGGAAAAAATTTTTACTTTTTTTCGTCTTGACTGCAGTCATTGGAACGGCCACCTACTTCGAAATATTCCCGTCAGACTGGACCTCGTGGTTCGATGCCCCAAAAACGACCGATGACTCACCTGCACCGCCACCTCGTGTGGAAAATACAGCACCGGCGACAGAACCGACAACCGCTCCTTTGACACCGGAGATCCCTGAACCGGAACCAGCAGTCCCACCAGAACCGGCACCAGAACCCGCCATTGAACCAGCCATTCCGGTATCAAGACCGGCACCCTCACTACGGGTATCCAGCGATGTGCCTGAAGCATCAGTATTCCTAGACCGAGAGTTCCTAGGTACAACACCATTAGAAATTATCGAAGTGTCACGTGGTCCCCATCGACTGAACGTCTCGGCCGAAGGGCAAGAAGGCTTCGCCCAGACCATCGAAGTCGGGGACGAGCCGCTATCGATCGAGGTCCGATTCCTAGAAGTTCGACTCAACACTCAAGTTGAGGTGGTACACAAGCACCGGTTCGGTTCCTGTCAAGGACTGCTACGAGCCGACCTCGAAGGGATTCACTATGAAACCGGGGATGATGATGCATTTTCGATACCACTATCTGAAATTGAAGAGCACACTATTGACTATCTTGATCACACGCTAACACTAAAGCACCGGGAGGGTCGAACCTATAACTTTACTGATGAACAAGAGAACGCTGACGCCCTCTTTGTCTTCCAGCGAGACGTCGAGCAGGCTCGGGCTCGATTGGCAACTGCAAGTGAGTAACATTAACGCTAATAGAACCAATCTAACCACTCAACATGGCACTGCTGATCAAAATATTGGCTTTAGCGGATTAACCTCATGGTCCGGACGGTCTCAAGCTGCTCCGTTTCTACAAGAATCGACGATGCAGGAACCACATCGAGGGCCTTCGCCACGGCCCACACCCGAAAATTTAACCGATCTTGATAAGCTCTCTGGCACTCCGGTGCCGCTCGACAACTTCTCTCCCGAGTCGTTTACTTAGGTACACCTTCGATGCACTCGAATTGTCTAAATTCGGTTCGAGTTTGATCACATTGAACTCTAATTGGTCCAACGTAGCACGCATGTCATAGAAGCGATTCTTGGTCTTCACGACCACCTCATCAAAACCATGGTCGAGCGCCCAGGCCTCCTGCTGCTCAGTCAGGGCCCTAAAAAATCCTCTTCCTCTCCAATCCCTGCGGGTCCCGCCGATCCAACTGTAGAGAATCCGCCGGTTTTTGAACTGCACACACCCGGAAAGTCGAGACACAAGATCGGCCAACTTTTTGTCAGTTTCAAAAGGACGCAGCTCATGGGACACCTTGAAAGCCACCGGAACCACTGTCTCAGGATCTGACGTTAGCGCTGCCTCAGCCATCACAATCTGGTGATCGCGCGAGCCCAATCGGCTAACAACCTCAACAGAAGTCTTTCGCCTAGGAAATTCGCCAAAAAACTCTTCGATGTACTGAATTTCCAGGGCACCTTGCTGAAGACCGTACTGTCTGATGTGATAGGCCATTAGACTCTACTTGAGACCCACGCTTTCCATAACGTCCAACTTCCCATACTCGATTCTTGATTTTGGCTACCTTATAAGCAAAGGCAGGGATTCCCAACTGACACCAATAACGATTTGGCCAGTGAAACAGATTTTGGTCTGTGGCTAATCTTTAGGCTTAGACCCTGGCTGATAGGCCAACGCCGGTCCCAGCCAACGCTCAACCTCTCCAACCGTAGTCCCCTTCCGTCTGGCATAATTCTCGACCTGGTCTAACCCAATCCGACCCACCGAAAAATAATGCGACTGAGGATGGGCAAAGTAAAGTCCACTAACACTAGCAGCCGGGGTCATCGCTGCACTTTCTGTCAGGCCGATGCCAATAGCCTGGGCCTTAAGCAAATTGAACAGCTTGAATTTCTCACTGTGATCCGGACAGGCTGGATAACCAAACGCAGGCCTGATGCCCCTAAAGCGTTCGCACAACAAGTCTTCGCGGGAAAGTTCCTCGTCTTCTCCGTAACCCCATTGACGCCTGGCCTTGGCATGCAGGTATTCAGCCGATGCTTCTGCGAGGCGGTCAGCCAAAGACTTCACCATAATGGCGTGATAATCGTCTTGGTCTTGCTCATATTCTGCGACCAGCCCATCGGCTCCAATGCCCGCAGTAACCGCGAAAGCTCCAATGTGGTCGAGCCGACCACTAGCCCTTGGTGCAATAAAGTCAGCTAGTGACCGGTTAGGCTTGCCATCGGCCTGGATATCCTGCTGCCGCAGCATCGAAAACCGCACGCGCTCTTTACCTACTCCCGCGGCAGCTTCCTCTCCAAGAATTACGATATCACCCTGTTCACTAAACGCCGGCCAGAACCCGACCACAGCACGTACTGTGAGCAATCGCTCGTCGACGATTCGCTGCAGCAAAGAAACCCCATCGTCATAGAGCTTTCGAGCCTGTTCTCCATATACGGGGTGATCGAGGACAGCAGGAAATCGTCCCTTCAGCTCCCAAGCTGAAAAAAAGAACGTCCAATCTATCAAAGGAATAACTTCTTCTAGGTCTATTGAATCGAACGTTTGCCGACCAAGCTGGCTCGGGGTGGGCAAGTGCACCGAATCCCAGTCATCATCGAAACGATTCTCACACGCTGAATCATAGGACCGCAAAGGCTTGCTTTGGCGAGTCTCGTACTGGGCTCTCAACACGTCTTGCGCTTCTCGATTAGAACGGTCAAAACTGGCTCGTCGCTCGGGCTGGAGTAAATTAGACACTACATCGATGACCCGAGAGGCATCGGCCACATGCACTGTACTCTTCTCATATACTGGCGCGATCTTCACGGCTGTGTGCTGTCGACTTGTCGTAGCTCCACCGATTAGCAAGGGCAACTCAACGCCACGCTCTTGCATCTCTTTTGCCACAAATACCATCTCATCAAGGGACGGCGTAATGAGTCCACTCAAACCGACCAAATCTGCATTTTCGTCAATAGCGGTTTGAAGAATCGTGTCGCAGTGCACCATCACTCCGAGGTCAAGCACCTCATAGCCGTTGCACCGCAGCACTACCGCTACGATGTTCTTACCAATGTCGTGCACGTCCCCCTTGACGGTCGCCAACACTAACCTGCCTTGTGACATCTTCGCCATACCACCGTTGGCCTGATCTTGATCCATATAGGGTTCTAGGTAGGCCACGGCCTTCTTCATGACTCGAGCACTCTTGACCACCTGTGGCAGAAACATCTTGCCATCACCGAACAAGTCTCCAACGATCTTCATCCCATCCATAAGAGGGCCTTCGATCACATCGAGTGGCCGATCAAGGACCTGACGGGCTTCCTCCACATCGGCTTCAATGTAGTCAACAACCCCATGTACCAAAGCGTGAGATAGCCGCTGAGCAACATCTCCTTCACGCCAACTTAAATCAATTTGTCGCTTCGACCCACTACCTTTGATGGTCCCGGCGAGTTGCACCAGCCTTTCTGTAGCTTCCGGTCGGCGATTAAAAATGATGTCCTCGACATGCGTGAGCAAATTTGGCGAGATGTCCTCGTAGAGGATGAGTTGACCTGCGTTGACAATTCCAAGATCCATACCGGCCTTAATGGCATGGTAGAGGAACGCCGAATGAATAGCCTCTCGAATAACGTTATTACCCCGGAATGAGAAGGATAAATTGCTCACGCCCCCGCTAACCAGCGTTCCCGGGCAAACTTCCTTGATGGTCCGAATGGCTTCGATGAAGTTGACTGCATAGTTGTTGTGCTCTTCGAGACCTGTCGCGATCGCAAGGATATTAGGATCAAAAATAATGTCGCTTGCTTTGAATCCTACTCGGTCAACAAGAAGCCGATATGCTCGTTGACAAATCTCTACCTTACGCTCGACCGTGTCAGCTTGTCCGGCCTCGTCGAATGCCATCACTACTACCGCCGCACCGTAACGCCTGATGGTGCTAGCCTTATCCAAGAAATCGGATTCACCTTCTTTCAAGCTTATCGAGTTAACAACCGGCTTGCCTTGAACGCACTTCAGTCCAGCCTCAATGACCGACCACTTCGAACTGTCGATCATCACTGGCACCCTCGCGATCTCCGGCTCGGTAGCAATGAGATTGAGAAACCGAGTCATCGCCCCTTCGGAGTCGAGCAACGCCTCATCCATATTGACGTCGATAAGATTTGCACCACCTCGAACCTGGTCAAGCGCCACTTCAGTAGCCGTCGTAAAGTCGTCCGACTTTATTAGCTTGGCAAACTTGGTAGAACCAGTAACATTGGTCCTTTCGCCCACCATTAGGAAATTACTGTCAGGCCCAACATTCAGTGCTTCGAGCCCACTCAAGCGGGTAGAATGTGAGGAATCGCCCGTTAGTCTACGGGGAGAGACTGAACCAACCATCGCAGCAATCGCGCGAATGTGATCTGGTGTTGTGCCGCAACACCCTCCCAGAATGTTGACTAAGCCGCTCGCTACAAACTCTCGAAGCAGAGAGGCTGTTTGAGTCGGTTGCTCGTCGTATTCACCAAAAGCGTTCGGTAACCCGGCGTTCGGGTAACAACTGACGTAGCATTCAGCAATGCTGGCCAACTCAGTTAGATAAGGCCGCATGTCCCGAGCTCCAAGGGCACAGTTGATCCCCACGCTCAACGGCTTTACATGCGCAATCGACACATAGAACGCATCGATAGTCTGCCCAGACAACGTTCGCCCGCTACGGTCAGTGATGGTCACTGACAGCATCAGTGGCAGCTTAAGGCCTCTCTCGTCAAACAGATCTTGTATTGCTACCAACGCCGCCTTAGCGTTGAGCGTGTCGAACACGGTCTCAACCAGTAGTAAGTCGCAGCCACCATCAACCAATCCACGGACCTGGTCTGAGTAGGCGTTCCGCATCGCGTCGAAGGTACTCGCACGAAAAGCCGGATCGTTGACATCTGGAGAAATGGAAAGGGTTCGATTCGTGGGTCCGATAGCACCAGCCACAAACCTAGGGCGGTCGGGAGTCCTAGCGCTCCATTTCCTAGCTTCCGCTTTAGCCAGTTGAGCTGCCGCCACATTGAGCTCATAGGCAATTGACTCAAGGGCATAATCAGACTGGGCGATCGCTGTACCGTTAAACGTATTCGTTTCGATAATGTCGCTACCAGCCTCAAGATACGCTTCATGTATGCCTTGGATTACATCTGGCTGAGTCAATACCAGCAGGTCATTATTTCCCTTGAGTTCGCAAGGGTGCCCCGCGAAACGATCTCCTCGAAATGCCGCCTCATCAAGCGCGCACCGCTGGATCATGGTACCCATAGCGCCGTCCATCACTAGAACGCGTTCGCTGAGCAGGCCTTCAATCCTGTCCCGCACAGTCTCACTGCCTGAACTGTCGTCGGTCTCGTCTCTCACAATTCGCGCGTCTGTCATACTCTTTCCCGTTTGGTGCCCACAGCCGCCACCACGGCGAATGGGTTATCTTCGTGGCTGTCAGTCACTGAACGGACCAATAGATCCCTCAGTCCGGCCTCAACCATTAGCTCGGCCAACTTTTGAGAACTGAATCCGAGCCACCGATCCCCCAGTTGATCGCGAGTCCACGCCGCCTCGTGAGGCTCCAACTCAAGCACGAGTACTCGGCCGTTGTCAGACACCACACGCACGGCCTCCTCCAATGCCTTACACGGGTCACGGGCATGATGTAAGGCCTGAGAGAGTAGCGCCACATCAGCTACACCATCATCAATTGGTAATTTTTCAATATCTCCCAAACGCCACTCCACATTGGCAACCTGCTGGCTCGCAGCAAGGGCCAGAGCTTTGTCCAAGACTGGTCGCGATTGATCTACCGCAATGACCCGACCAGCCCAACGAGCCACCTCCAATGTCAGGTGGCCATCGCCGCAACCCAGATCAGCCACTGTTAGAGACGGCAACAACAACCCGAGTCCCCTAGACCAAGCTTCCCAGCTACGCCCTGGCACCAATTGGCGCACCCTGTCACCATCGATCCCGTGATGGGACTCAGTATTCTCTTTCCGTTGCCGTAAAATCCTGCGCAAGCGAGTCTCATCACCTCGCACTATCCCATCCCGCCGAGCATCCTCAAAATGGGTAAGCAACAACATCCAGACTGGACCCAAACGCGGGTCTGATTCATCTGGTTTAGCACGAAGGAAGGTAAACCCACCTACCCGCTCTTCAGTCACAAGTCCGGCCTCACGCAGTAGACCGACATGTCGAGAAACACCCGACTGGGCAATTCCCAGCACTGAGGTAAGTTCCTTCACATTGAGCCGCTCCCTAGTGAGCAACCTCAAGAGCCTCAGGCGAGCCTCATCGCCCAAAAGACGGAACAGCAGGCTAGCACCCCTCACATCCATGAATCTATATGTAGATATACATGGAGTCAACCGCAGTGATCTGTTCATTCACGGCGCGACCTTTGATCACGGATTCCAGTGAAACCCCTTTAGAACCACAAACGGAAGGGCCGCGCAGAACTAGCCCCACCAACGCATTGCATCAGATGAAAGAAGCTTGCTAAGCTCGGAGCATGGCTAAACCAAAGTTCTTGGTGATTGTCGTTCTACCTTGGATCTGGGGAGGTACGCTGCTCGCCCAGCAAGCGGGTGTACCCGTTTTTCGATCGGGCACAGAATTGGTTGACGTCTATATCACAGCTACCGATCGAAACGGTCGCTTGGTTCCAGATCTACTACAGGAAGACTTCCAGATCATAGATGAGGGGCATGATCAGGAAATCATCCTTTTTGAAAACACGATCCGTCCGATCACTGTCGTAGTGATGCTGGACACCAGCGCCAGTATGACCCCTAGCCTGGATCTACTCCTAGCCGGGGCCGAGCAGTTCATCATCCGGATGTTGCCAGACGACCGAGGCAAAGTTGGTGCTTTTAACGACAAGATTCAGATACTCCCAGAATCGGACTTCACCGGTGATCGAGACACTTTGATCCGTGAGCTCGACAGTCTCCAGTTCGGTAACCCGACCAGGCTATACGACGCCATTGGCGCCAGCATCGAATCGCTGCGAGGCGTTGAAGGACGCAAGGTAGTCTTGGTGTTTACCGATGGCGAGGACACTCAACACGAGATCGGGTGGCGGGAAGTATTGACAATGGCTCGAGCCGAAGATGTGATGATCTACACAATCGGCCTCGAAAGCGACTATTTCAACGGCCTACGCCGAGTCCGTAGCCGACCAGACGGGCGACTCAAAACGTTTGCGGAAGAAACCGGCGGAGGCTATTTTGAATTAAAGGACTCCGACGAACTAGGCTCAACATTCACCCGTGTCGCCCAAGAACTCCACAGCCAATATGTCCTCGGCTTCGCCCCAGACATCCGAGACGGCAAGTTGCATGAACTCGAAGTCAGGGTTAAACAGCGAGGTGTAGCGGCTCGGGCTCGGCGAACCTACACCGCACCAGATGGACCGTGAACTAGCAACCCGTTATTTTGCAGATCTTGGATCCCTTCCAGCACCTGCACAGCGCATGTTATGAGTCTCTGGCTTTGTGCTCCCCATGTCTCCGATTCGCAACCGACACAATGTTTGAACCCATAATCCTCAAGCAAAGGTGTTCGATGAACGATTCGAGTAACTGTTCTTCTGTCCTTGACATCGCATCCAAAATGCAACAATTCCCTGCAGACATCGAGCAGGTCTGGGCCTCTGCCAATCGAAGGGCCCTACTAGAAAAAGGGACACTTTGGCTCATCCAACCACAAACACACCGTCGCATTTCCCACTACTAGAAGCTACAGAGGAACATCATGGTACCGAAATGCCCAGTGCTGAGATCAATGTGAGCTTCTAGTGAAAGCCTTTAACACCCAATATTAGAGAACAAACGGACTTACCCGATCCCAGCCCCACGGCAGCCTCAAACGTTTCTTGATTGTGGCGGAACAGGTCCAAGAATCGATGAAGTATTCACTACCCGGAGTGCCTAGCACACTGTCTCGAGGAACCCGCTCTGTCGCAATGGGCCGACTGGGGATGATAGCTACCAGTCAGCCACTAGCCTCAGCCGCCGGCCTCGATGTACTTAGCCATGGTGGGAACGCCATAGATGCAGCAGTAGCAGCAGCAGGGGTTCTAGCAGTGGTTGAGCCGACAATGACCGGCATTGGCGGCGACTTATTCGCAATTGTCCATAATGCAACTACAGGCCTAACTCGCGGATTGAACGCCAGCGGCCGTTCCCCATCAAGAGCCACTCTTGACCAATTACAGACCCAAGGGCACACATCGCTACCGGAACACGGAATACTAGCTGTGACTGTGCCAGGCGCTGTCGACGGTTGGTCACAACTGCTCAACGAACATGGCACCATCTCGCTAGAACAGGCGCTAGTTCCAGCTATCAACCATGCGAGAAACGGATTTCCTGTTTCGGAAGTAGTAGCCCGCCAATGGGAAAACGAAGTCCCAAAACTAGCGGAAGATCCAACAACCGCTGCCATCTGGCTGCCACAAGGACGACCCCCTGAACCGGGCACTATCTTTCGCTGCCCAGCACTGGCAACAAGCCTCGAGATAATTGCCACCGACGGAAGCAATGCATTCTACCGAGGCAAGATCGCGGAAGAGATAGCCAGAGACGCTTATCGACGAGGAGGATGGCTCAGCTCGTCCGACCTAGCCGATCATCAGTCCGAGTGGGTCGAACCAATTCGGACCACCTATCAAAATGTAGAGTTACTCGAACTCCCACCAAATACCCAAGGATTCGTCGCACTCGAAGCCTTGAACATCCTAAGAAACGACGACCTGATTAAGCTGGGGCATAACTCACCTGATTACCTACATTTAGTCATGGAAGCTCTTGCCGTGGCATTTGCCGACCGGGACGCACACCTCGCAGACTCGGCCTTTGTACCCGACGAGACGCTTCAGCAACTTATCTCGCTAGATTACAGTCGAGCCCGCAGGAATGACATCGGGCATAAGCACACCGCAAAATCACCCCTAGCCCACTTCAATTTTCCGCAGGGGACCGGTGACACAGTTTATCTTGCTGCCGCCGACGCTGAAGGCAATCTGATTTCTCTTATTCAGTCACTTTACGCCGGCTTCGGCGCAGGTATCGTCGCAGGTGACACTGGTATCATTCTTCACAATCGAGGGAGCCTTTTCTCCGCCGATCCCTCCCACCCAAACCACCTAGCACCACACAAACGCCCACTTCACACCCTCGCGCCTGCAATGGCCTTCCGGCAAGGAAGACCGTGGCTGGCCTTTGGCGTCATGGGTGGCGACATGCAGCCTCAGGGACACTTGCAAGTGTTGCTGAACTTGCTCTGTTTTAAGATGAATCTACAAGAAGCCGGCGACTCACCACGCGCTCGGTACGACCCTCAGGGTATCGCCCTCGAAGCCGGGATCACCCAAACTACCGCAGCAACCTTAGAAAGCCGAGGGCACCGTATCGTTGAGGGCCTGGGATTCGGCGGATTCCAAGCCGTGATGATCGACCCTGAGAGCAGGGTCCTCCTAGGTGCATCCGACTCGAGGAAGGACGGACTAGCAATCGGGTGCTGAACCTTAACCGCAATCCTGAAGCAAGAACCCCTCTCGAAACGGATCATCATCATCGAGAAGGAAAACATGTTCGCCGGTAATCCACGCTGAACCTTCAATCTCTGGAACAATAGCCTCATATTCATCGACCATTGCGCGGCGGACGACGCGACCACGGAAATTGGTGCCTATAAGACTCTCATGCACAAATGTATTACCTGGAGCCAACACTCTCATGGCATCTAGCACTGCCATGACCGCCGCCGTTCCTGTACCGCAGGGAGAGCGGTCAACCTGCTGCCCAGCAAAGACCGTAACGTTCCGTAAGTCGGCATCAGCTCTTTCAGCCATACCTGTAAACACGGTCCCATATATTCCTTTGATAGCTGGGTACAGAGGGTGAATTACCTGCAGCGAAGCCTCCACAGCACGAGCAATATTCATGCCGGCTTGACGCAATCGAGCGAGCGAATCTGAGCGTAGTGGGATACCTACCGCTTCGCTGTCAACCACCGCATAGAAGGCGCCTCCAAAAGCAACATCTACCGGGACAACGCGCTCAGCGAGCGTAACCGAAAGTCCGGCTCGGTAGACGAAAGAGGGCACGTTTTCGAAAGTCACACCAGATACGCGCAAGCCAGATTGCGAGTTGCTCGACTGCCCTTCTGAGACCCTAGCGCGAACAAGACCAGCAGGTGACTCCAATACAACCGTTGCCGGCCAATCAGTCACACCGATTAACCCTCTCTCGAGAGCAATCGTACAAACTGCCACAATCCCGTGACCGCACATCGTGCTGTAGCCGCTGTTGTGCATGAAGATAACCCCAGCATGAGCTTCTTCGTTGCACGGAGTAGTCAACACAGCCCCATACATATCGGCGTGACCACGCGGTTCACGAAGCAGTGCTTTCCTGTAAACATCACAGTGCTCGCTCACCCACTCACGCTTCTCAAGCATCGAACCTCCCACAGGAGCTGGGAATCCGCCTGTGATAAGCCTGAGTGGCTCCCCAGCGGCGTGTGCATCAACCGTCAGAATCCGGTGAATCAAGAATCGCTCCTCACCTCAGAACAACATACACATCTACCCCAGAGGACAGCTTGTGTGATCACAGCACCAACTTATGATAGGCCTTTGTGGAGTTGAACCGTAAGGTAATGGGCGACGGCCGATTCAACAGCTATAGTGGATAGGAACGTCTCTGAACCTGCGCTTTCCTAAAGAAAAGCAACGTATCGTCTGCCTAGAGGAATGAGGAATCTTTCAATAATTCGGACAAACCCAAGACTAGACCGCCAAAACGAGGCCAAGGCCAAGTAGGTGTGAGTCCCGAGATGGTAGCGGTACGGGGAATCGAACCCCGGTCTCATGGATGAGAACCATGTATCCTAACCCCTAGACGATACCGCCAAAAGAATAGCAAACGAACCAGCTTTTATCCTATCAATGGCCTTCCCGAATGGTCAATCCACAACACGGCTTTATAATGGTCTGGTGATTCGTCTGGTGGTTGCGGTTATCGTTTTGGTTTCCTTGGGCGTTGCTGGCAGCTTGTACATAAATGCCGGTAACTCTCCTGGGCCCACAATCGCTATACACCAACCGATTGGTTTTATCGGTGGCACTTCTCATTTTGAAGTCAGTATAGACTCTGGTGACGGACTACTGACTTCCGCCACAGGCACTGTCGAACAAAATGGAATTAGCCACCCACTGTTTACTCTCTCCAACTCAACCCAGGCCAACATCACACAAGAAACCGAAACGCGAATTCGTGTCATAGGAGATCTGACACGCGAGCTATACCCTGAACTAGCACCCGGGGCGATATCTATCGTTGTCAGGGCATCACGCTCTGTGTTATTCGGATTACGAGAACAAGAATCTACAGCTCGACTTGACCTCGAGGCCCGCTTCGATCCGCCGCGCTTATCGGTAGCCTCTTCGTTCCACTACATTAATCATGGTGGCGCCGAGCTTGTCGTCTACCACGTAAGACCGCCGGACGCTGAATCTGGTGTATTCGTTGGAGATCGATTTTTCCAAGGCTACCCTGCAACGGCCGCCGGCGTAGACAGCACCGACGAGACCCTTCGAGTGGCACTATTTGCTGTTCTACACGATCAAGAGCTCAACGAACCAATAAGGCTCTATGCCCGTGACGCCGCCGGTAATGAAGCAGAAGCCAACTTTGATTATCGTGTCTTTCCAAAGGAATTCCGACGATCGCGTATATCCATTAGCGACGGATTCCTCGATAAAGTAGTTCCAGAAATTATTTCTCGAAGCAACGAATTCCGAACCCTGCCTATGCCACCAGACGCTGGACCTCTGGAGAAATATTTGGCCATCAATGGGGGCCTTCGTCGACTCAATGCCGAACGGATTAGAGCTCTTGCCGCAGATACTGCTGACACAAGATTATGGACCGGGCCTTTTCGACAACTAGCTAATTCTCAGGTTGAATCAGGCTTTGCTGATCACCGGACGTATATTTACGAAGGGCGTGATGTTGACCAGCAGGTTCATCTTGGGTTCGATCTTGCAGTAACAGCCAACGTCCCGATTCTTGCCGCCCAGGCCGGGCGAGTTGTCTGGGCCGACTACCTCGGCATTTATGGGAACTGCGTAATTATCGATCATGGACTTGGTTTACAGTCGCTTTATGCCCACCTCTCCACGATAGGAGTTCAGACCGGCGACACAGTGGGACCAGACGACGAACTAGGCCGAAGTGGTATGACCGGCCTAGCTGGGGGCGATCATCTCCATTTCGCCATATTGCTGAACGGTTGGCCTGTTAATCCTACGGAATGGTGGGACCCACACTGGATAGAAGACCGAATCACCCGGAAATTTCGGCTCAACCAAGGGCCATAACGAACCTCCGAGTTTACAGGTTCTGCCCGGTATGGTAGTAATGAGAGGATATGTTTGCTCGGTTGAAGGAAATCACGGACCGACCGAGCATTTTGATGGTCAAACCAGCGCACAGTGTGCGACCCTCTCGGAACACAACCGAATCAACCTTGAGCGTCCAGGAGAATCTCGATGCAGAAGCGAACTCTGTGGAAGTTAATTTCCGTTCTAACAATGATGGCTGCGGCCTGCGGTGGTGGCGACGGTAGTAGCGAAGACCCAGCTCCCCCCACAGAAGCAGCAGCCCCGGCTTTTGACCCTGCTACCGCAGGCAACATTTCCGGCATGGTAATGATCGATGGTGAGATGCCAGCTGCCGAAGAGCTGACAATGAACTCGGACCCTGTCTGTGCGATGTCCGCTACGAACACAATGTCCAACACTTTCGTGGGTGGCAACGGGCACCTGGGCAACGTCTTTATCTATGTCAAGGAAGGACTCGAAGGCCAGAGCTTCCCGGCAGCGACCGAAACGGTGACGCTGAACCAAGAAGGATGCCGCTACACCCCACACGTGTTTGGCGTACAGGTGGGTCAAACCGTACAGATTGTCAATAGCGACCCCACCCTCCACAACATCCATGCGACCCCAACGGAGAACGACGAATTCAACATGGGGCAGCCAATCCAGAATATGACCTTCGAGCGCACCTTCGACAGTCCGGAAGTCATGGTTCCGTTCAAATGCGATGTGCATGGCTGGATGAATGCCTATGTGGGAGTGGTTGATCATCCCTACTTCGCCACAACTGGTCAAGATGGAATGTTTGACATTTCCTCACTGCCACCGGGTGATTACGTAATTGAAGCCTGGCATGAAGCCCTTGGCACTCAAACCCAGAACATTACAGTCACCACCGGTGGAACCGCAGAGGTTTCATTCACATTCACAGTATCGTAAGGACACTGCCTAGGCTGGACCGGACCGACCGAACAGCATATTGCCGTCGGTCGGTCTAACCCGTTTGTACCGTTCGGCTAAAGGCCTCCCTCGTGTGTCGCCCGGTTTCCGAAAATGACCTGGCTTCATAACTACTCTCGCCTCCTTGCTGTCGCTACCGTCCTCCTAATTGCCGCTGGGGGCATGGTAACCAGTACGGGCGCGGGTCTGTCAGTGCCGGACTGGCCAAGCTCGTACGGCTATTTCATGTTCGCGTTTCCTCTATCCAGTATGGTCGGAGGCATCTTCTATGAACATGGGCATCGTCTCATCGCTTCCATTGTGGGCATACTGACGATTGGACTAGTCATATGTTTATGGCTGTATGACCCCCGCCGGTGGATGCGATGGGTTGGAGTCGCAGCCCTCGTAACAGTCATCCTGCAGGGCATAATGGGTGGCATCACAGTGCTGTACTTTCTACCAACCCCAGTCTCGATCTCTCATGCGGGAATAGCCCAAATTTTCTTCTGCCTAACCGTATCCCTAGCTTTGTTCACCTCTCCAGGATGGCACAAAACTTACGAGGCCACTAAACACAACGACCACATCATTAGTACACTCGCTACAGGACTCCCTATCCTAATTTATGTTCAGATTCTTATCGGTGCCACAATGCGCCACACCGGAGCTGGGCTCGCAATACCGGACTTTCCTCTCGTTTTGGGTGGCCTAGTGCCTCACACTTGGAACTTCAGTATCGCCATTCATTTTCTCCATCGTCTAGGCGGAATAATCACTACCCTAGCGATCTTCGCCACTCTGGGCCACCTCCTAACTCATCACCGCACACGACGCGACCTCATCAGACCAACCTGGTTTTTAGCCCTTCTGGTAGTGATACAAGTCGGGTTAGGAGGTTGGACAGTCCTGAGCCAACGGGCGCCCTTGATCAACACGGCCCATGTCGTCACTGGCGCTATCGTTCTAGCCTCTGCACTGGTGCTTGGTTTACGCGTCAACCGACATAGGTTTCCCATTGAGAACCCTCTCAGGCTCTCGACTACAGCAACTAGGGAAACTTCATGAAGCCCGATCTCACTACAGTTAACAGTCCTGGAAATCGGTTCACCGATTTCCTTGCCCTCACCAAACCTCGCTTAAACTCTCTCGTCGTTGTAACAAGTGGGGTCGGCTATCTTGCAGGCAGAACCGAAGCGGTAGACCTAGTGCCGTTCCTCAGCACAACCATCGGTGCAGCCCTTGTAGCAGGTGGTGCGGCCGCGTTCAACCAATTAGCCGAACGAGCGTTGGATGAGCGAATGCTTCGCACGAGAGATCGACCTCTGCCAGGAGGCCGCCTGCAACCGGCTGCGGCAACCTGGTTCGCTGTCATTTTAGTTGTCACGGGACTCGTCCAGATCGGCACCGGGGCCAACCTCAATGCTGCAGCTATCGCCCTCTGCACACTAGTGAGCTACGTCTGGATCTACACGCCGCTGAAGCGACATACCCATTGGGCCATGCTGGTTGGTGCTGTTCCTGGCGGGTTGCCTGTGATCATCGGATGGGCAGCAGCCGGACCTCTGTCAGCAGCTGCCTGGTCATTATTCGCTCTAGTATTCGTCTGGCAGCTTCCCCACTTTCTGGCACTAACATGGCTCTACCGAGACGATTTCAGCAAAGCGGGACTGCCCCTACTCTCAGTCACCGATCCAACTGGACGCCAAGGCGCTAGGCACCTGCTCATCTATACTACTTTGCTAATACCCACTAGCCTCGCACCTGCTTGGCTAGGAATCGCCGGTTCTAGCTACAGCATCGGGGCAGGCTTGCTGGGCATCGGTCTTCTCGCTATTGCCGCATGGTTTGCTAGACGGCGCTCAACATACCGAGCCAGACTACTATTCAAGGCAACCTTGCTGTATCTTCCCATGATGTGGGTGCTACTACTTGCAGACGGGAATTGAGCTGACTATGACCTCTCTAACCTAGGCCCAAGGGGCCATACTCGAAGGAAGCAATCATTGTGGTCACTCCTGCAATGATTGCCAATGAATCTTGAGGTTGTCGCTATGTTTGAAGTCACGGCCCTCCCAGCGGTAAACGCTACCCTAAACTGTATCGCAGGGATACTACTTTTGGCTGGATACGCATTTATTCGTCAAGGCAGGATCGAGCCTCATCGCCGCTGCATGCTTGCAGCGTTCTCTGTCTCAACGTTATTCCTACTGTCCTACCTCGTCTACCACTTTGAGGTCGGCTCCCAACCCTTTACTGGCCAAGGGCCGATCCGTCTTTTGTATTTCAGTGTCCTCATTTCTCACGTTGTTCTAGCAGCGCTGATTCCACCGCTAGCCCTGATCACACTCCGGCGTGGCCTGCGTAGAGATGATTCCAGGCACATTGCAATAGCGCGATGGACCTTTCCCCTCTGGCTGTATGTCTCAATCACCGGCGTAATCGTCTACTGGATGCTTTATCAGATGTGAGCGCAAGAAGCCGAGCTAGAAACGCCCATTGACAAAGAGGTGCACCCGATCAAAATTCTTGCTAATCGTAAAGATGGTAAGGAGCCGTCAGGCGCCTCCACGCCATTGTTCCTTCAGCCCAACCAGCCGCTATCTCAGACACGGATTTACCAGCCCTGATACCTTCAGTGACGGACGATGTCCCAACCAATCGATCCACAATAGCCAGGTCGAAACGATCGCCGTGAAGGTGATACAGAGCAGCCACCACCTCCACCCCTAGACGAACAGGAGACAGTATATTTCGGTCAGTTACCACAAAGAACACACCCTGACATAGTTGACCAGCAAACCGACTTGAGGTGGGTGTAAATTGCACCGGATAGACCCGCAAGCCCCTGAGGCCTCGCCCATTAAGCTCACTCGCTAGTGCCACACCGTCGACCCAAGGTGCACCAATCTGCTCAAAGGGAGTATCGGTGCCTCTGCCTACCGACAAATTACTTTCCTCGATGGCGCCGAGTCCCGGATAAAGCAATGCTTGGTTGAGGTTACGTATGTTCGGAGACGGGTCAACCCAGGATATGCCGGTCCGATCAAACCAGTGGGTCCGCTGCCAACCTCGCATAGCAACCACATCGAGCTCCGTCCCAAGCTTCCTCTCCCCATTAAACAAGAGAGCCAGCTCGCCTAGAGTCAACCCATGCCGCACCGGCGCTGGAAAATACCCATTGAACCCAAGCCACGACTCATCCAGTGTCGGACCCTCGACTGTAACTCCGCCGATCGGGTTCGGACGGTCCAACACCAACACACGGATCCCGTGCTTCGCAGCCTCTTCCAGAACATAGGCCATCGTGGTCGCATAAGTATAGAAACGCGCTCCGACGTCCTGCAGATCGACCACCAATGAATCGACATCACCTAACATTACGGCCGTCGGCCTCCGCGTTTGTCCGTAAAGCGAATGAACCGGAAGCCCAGTTCTAAGGTCTCGGCTTGAGGAAACTGCCCCATCAGCGACTCCACGGATGCCATGCTCAGGACTGAACAGGGATACCAGTTTAAAGTTGGGTTGAGCATGCAGCAAATCGATCGTGGTTTCTCCATCACGAGTCCGTCCGCTTTGGTTGGTTACCAGACCAACGCGTTCCCCGGCTAATCGCTCAAAACCCTCTTCTTGGAGCACGTCAAGTCCTGTCCACGTCGGTCCGGCAAAACCGGATGAAATAGAACTTCGATCGGAATCAGACAGAGCCGAAGCGACCACTGTGGCAACCCGGCCACGCAATGCCGTCACATTACCGGAACCCGACGGATGCAGCCGACTTGACAGGAAGATCACGAAAGTATCCGACTTTGGATCAATCCAAAGCGAAGTCCCTGTAAACCCTGTGTGTCCATAGGAACCAACCTGAAACAAGGCGCCACGATTGGAAGAAAATCTCGAGTCGATATCCCACCCAAGACCTCGTCGATCAGCTAGGTGTCTAGGAGTAGATACCTGGGTCATTCGCGCGACACTGAGCGGTGACAGAACACGCACCCCCTCATACGAACCTTCGGCCAACAACATCGAGCAAAAACGCACCAAATCATCCGCCGTGCTAAACAATCCGGCATGACCGGCCACACCACCCATTCGCCGGGCTGTAGGATCATGGACTTTGCCCCGTAACATGACAGAACCAGCGCCACCGCAAGGCCAAGCCAATTCCGCGCAGGGCTCAGTCGGGGCAACTCGAGACACAACCGACACGGGTGGATTGAACTGAGTGTCAAACATCCCAAGCGGCTCAAATATTTGCTCGCGGGTAAACCGATCGAGCCGAAGCCCACTTACCCGCCTGACCAATTCACCCAAGAGCACGAAATTCAGATCGCTGTATATGACTTGGTCCCCAGGTGATGCCAATAGACGCTGGTCTGCCGTACGGTCAATCGCCGTTTCGACACCTTCAAACTGCACTTCAAGAGGAAGATCTGGAGGCAACCCTGATGTGTGAGTCAACAGCTGAGCAACTGTAATTGTACCTTTGCCGTGACTCGCGAACTCAGGCAAGTACGTCGAGACTCGATCTCGAAGCCCTAAGCGGCCTTGTTCGACAAGCATCATTACACTGGTTGTCGTTGCAACCACTTTAGTCAAGGATGCCAGATCGAAAATGGTGTCGAGCGTTAACTGTTCTGGAGTCTGCCCCACAACACGCGCCCCAAAAGCCCGCTCATATACGATTTGCCCAGCATGACTCACGACTACCACAGCACCAGGCAAACGCTCCTCGCGAATCGCCTCACCGATCAAGGCATCGATGCGCGCTAACCGATCGCGGTCAATGTCGGCAGAAACCGACACCACCGAACCAAGCAGCCACAAACACAAGAAGGCCCAGACCAACAACGACTTGCCAAAATACAAAGTGCCACGAAAGGCCTGGTGTTGTCCCTGCATGGGTTCGATTATACTAAGACGTCTGGACTGAAGCTGTGGCGGCGAAAACCGAGGTGTTACCCACTCTATGGCCAAGAGTGGTCGCACATGGAGTTTAACGATGCAACGATCAGCGATACACACGTTGTGTTATTTGATCATTACTTGCGGAATATTGGCTGGTCTCCCAAGCCTGGTTTCAGCCCAAGTTGGCATCCGTGGCCTCATTCAAGACGCTAATGGCAATGCGATTCCAGGGGCCAGGGTCACCGCCGAAAGTACTCAAACCTCGGCTACTCGTAATGCAATAAGTGACAGTTCCGGTAGCTATGCGCTGGTCGGTTTGGAGATTGGCCAATGGCACCTCATCATCGATGCAGATGGGTTCAGACAGGCCCAAGGATATGCTGGGGTAACAGGTTTTCGTGAGTCGACAACGGTTGATGTCACCCTAGAACTAAACATACTCGATCCCCCACCACCAACAGTTGGAATTCTGGCCGGGGTGAGATCGTCCGACCTACTCTCAACCCTCAATGACGCCGACCAAATGGTAGCCAGAGGCGACTACAACGGGGCGCTTGAGCAGTATCGCTCTATCTTAGATCAGACACCGAACCTAACCAGTATTTACTTACATATCGGTTATGCGTTCTTAGCCAAGCAAGAACCGGATAATGCTATAGCTGCCTACCAAAAGGCACTGGAGGCCGATCCGACCAACCCCGAAATCCTTGCGGCTATCAGCACAGTCAGAGGGAGGCCGTCTCTACCTCTGCGGGGCCTACCAAATCCGTAACTGCAAGCAAAGCAGGTCGTTCGCTTATACTGGCCGCACCTGGGCACGGTCACAACTGTCGACGGGAACCTCAAGTTAGGGCCAACTTGGTCGCTACCCTAGGTCTAACTTGTAGACCAGACAACACAAGAGGACCCATGATCAACATTCAAGTAGCGACCTGCGCCGTGTCCATCTCGGCTTCGTTCAGAATACAAAACAACCATGCCCCTCACCAACCTGTGGCCATCCACCTTCGAACTGGGGCACGCCCGAATTCGCACACATGCTTTCTCTGAGCTCCTTTACCTTTGACTGATCAGGCGCATGGTCATCAACTCATCCATTCATACGATGAACCAGTGATGAAAAATATTCGTTCGGTGGCTATTCTCGGAGCAGGGACCATGGGCGCACAAATCGCAGCCCACCTGGCAAACGCCGGACTAGCAGTCCTACTTCTCGACATTAATACCCAGACTGCCACAGCCGGCCTCAGACGGGCAACTAAGTTAAAGCCAGGCCCCTTCTTCGACCAAAAGTGTCGAAATCGCATACGGATAGGAGGCTTTGACCAAGACCTAGCAGCCTTAACTGAGTACGACTGGATCGTGGAAGCTGTCGTCGAACAACTGTCCACCAAACAAGCTTTAATTGAACAAGTCGCACTACACCGACGCGCCGATGCCATCGTCAGCTCAAACACCTCAGGCATACCGATAGGCGCTATTTCCCAAGGCCGAAGCGAGGAATTTCGGCGTCACTGGCTTGGAAGCCATTTTTTCAACCCCCCTCGCTATCTACGACTAGTCGAACTCGTTCCAACAAATGACACCAACCCTCAGGTAGTCGAGACCCTGTCATCGTTCATTGACCACAGGCTTGGCAAAGGGGTTGTATTGGCAAAAGATACCCCTGGATTTATTGCAAACCGAGTCGGACTCTACTCTGTAGCCTGCGCTTTGAGCGAGCTGCAATCCGGCCAATTTACCATCGAAGATATCGATGCTCTGACTGGACCCATACTAGGGCGCCCCAAAAGCGCTACATTTCGCACGATGGATATTGCCGGCCTCGACATCCTAGCAAAAGTAGCAACCGATCTCGTCGAACGGCTCGACACGGACCACGAACAGCAAATCTTCAAACTGACACCCCTAATCGGCGAGCTTCTGAACCGAGGCTGGATTGGAGAAAAATCCGGTCAAGGCTTTTACAAGAAAGTGCAGGGCCCGAACGGGAGCACCATCCTGACACTTGATCCAACTACCATGCAGTATCGTGAGAAACGGTCGCCCAAACTAGCTACCCTAGACACGGCAAGAGCATTAAAGAACGACAGCGACCGCTTGCGTCATTTGTTTATGGCGCAGGACCATGTCGGCCGTTTCATGCGCGCCACAATTGGCCGCACTCTCCTTTATACAGCCGAAACGGCCCCTGCCACGGCCCATCACCCAGACGATGTGGATCGTGCGTTACGATGGGGATTTGGGTGGGAAAGAGGCCCATTTGAACTGTTGGACACTCTCGGAGTAGACACAGTGTTAGAAGCCTGTCACCCAGAGAGCGGACGAGACCTTTCTAAGGCAGCACGAAAGTGGGCCGGGATAAGTCCACGGGCAGGCAAAGTGAAAGACTCAGCGGCTACTCAGCCCAGGCTGGTCCGGAGCAGCCCCCTCCCTCCCGCAGGTCCAGACTTGCTATTGTTATCTTCCGCGAAACAAAGGAACGGAGTCCTAAGAGAAAATGTTGGGGCTAGCTTGGTCGATCTCGACGACGGTGTTCTTGCAGTTGAGTTCCATTCGAAACTCAATACCATCGGCGGCGACACCATTGAGATGCTGAAAGCTGGTGTAATCGAGGCTTCAGGAGGCTTCCTCGGGCTGGTAATAGGCAACGAGGCAGTCAATTTCTGTGCCGGGGCGAACCTCATGCTGGTGCTACTCGAGGCTCAAGAAGGCAATTGGAATGAGGTTGACCTCATGGTACGAACGTTTCAGCAAGCAGTCCTCGGACTTCGCTATGCCCCGATTCCAGTCGTGGCTGTCCCGGCAGGGCTCACCCTCGGCGGCGGGTGCGAGATAGTACTTCACGCCGACCGGGTACAAGCAGCAGCCGAGACCTACATGGGCCAAGTGGAAGTGGGTGTCGGTCTAATTCCAGCTGGGTGTGGCACTAAAGAATTAACAATGAGGGCCGCAGACCAAACCCCCAAAAATGGAGATCCACTTCCACAACTCCAAAGAGCCTTTGAACTGATCGGCTTAGGCAAAACGTCGACAAGTGCAATCGACGCAAAGCAACTTGGTCTGCTCCGAGATGTTGATGCAATTACGATGAACCCTGAGAGGCTGCTATCTGACGCCAAGGCAACTGCGCTCTACCAAACTCGCAGCGGCTACCACCCACCTGACCACCGGTCAGCAATTCCAGTAGGCGGCGAAAGCACAAGAGCCATGCTAGATCTGGGGGTCCACCTTGCTTTGCGATCCGGGCACATTAGCAACCACGATGCAACAATCGGCCGAGCTATCGCGCGGGTCATGACTGGCGGTGAACTCCCACACGCCACAACCGTAACCGAACAGTACCTGCTCGATCTCGAACGAGAGGCATTTCTTAGTCTATGTGGTCAGCCAAAAACGTTGGATCGCATTCGGCATACCCTGAAGACTGGGAAAGCACTTCGGAATTAGGCAAGATCTTTCGGGTTGAACCTAGATATCATCACATCTCCTAATTCTCGGTGGTCTTGGAGTAGAACCAAAATCTTGGACGAATTGCAATTGACTCAAGCTCAACAAGGGCCATTCCCAAAGCTAGCCCTGTAACCGATAAGCCGCAGGAATCGAGCATCAGAATACCTAAAACACCAGTCCCACTTTGAGGCAAACTTCTACTACCCACTGAACTAATGTCATCCAAACCGTTTGATTTTCAGCTCTCTGGACCAGCTGGAATGCTCGAAGCATTGTTTGAGCATCCTAACCATGAGCCCAGCACTGTTGTTGTGTTGGGACATCCACACCCGCAATATGGTGGAACCATGCATAACAAGGTGATCTACAGAGCCGCTAAAACATTCTTAAAATTGGGCTTTTCGGTGTTACGTTTCAATTTTCGTGGAGTCGGTAGAAGCCAGGGACAATGGGACCACGGCAAGGGAGAGCGGGAAGACTTTTTGTCTGCTGTCGACTATGCAGCCACCACCTATCCAGGCAAAGACCTCTGGACCGCCGGCTTCTCCTTCGGTGCCTGGCAAGCTTTAACATGTGGAGTTTCTGATCCACGAGTCAAGACACTATTGGGTATTGCACCACCGTTCGGACGCTATGATCTTGACGAAGTGCTGAATAGTACCAAACCAACACACCTCATCCACGGTGAACAGGACGAGATCATCCCCTTGAGTGAGCTGCAGATATTTTATCGACGAATTAACGCCCCAAAGACACTAACAATAATCAACGCCGCCAACCACCTTTTCGAGGGACGAGTTGCCGAAATTGATTCAGCTATTCAAAACATCTTCAAGCTTTCTGCCCAATCGGGAGACCAAGCATGAACGAAGCAGTGATAGTTTCCGCGGTTCGCACCGCTATCGGCAAGGCTCCTGAAGGGGCTCTCTGCTCGACTAGACCTGATGAAATGGCAGCCACAGTTATCACCGAAGCTCTATCCCGAGTGAAGAACATTGAACCAATAGAAATCGACGACGTGATCCTAGGCTGCGCCATGCCTGAAAGCGAACAGGGAATGAATATTGCACGAATTGCCAGTCTACGAGCCGGAGTCCCTGTTAGTGCTTCAGCAATCACAATCAATCGCTTCTGCTCATCAGGACTCCAGTCAATCGCCTTCGGGGCAGAACGAATCATGGTCGGTTCGGCAGAGACCATCATCGCCGGGGGTACCGAATCAATGAGTCTCATCCCTCTTGGAGGTCACAAAATTTCGCCAAACCCTGCCCTGATGGACGCTTATCCCGATGCTTATCTCTCAACAGGACTAGTCGCGGAGAAACACGCTCGAGATGCCAAACTATCCCGCGAAGAACAGGACGTATTCGCGCTACGCAGTCACCAGCGAGCTGTCGCTGCCATAGAACAGGGGAGATTCAAGGACGAAATCGTACCCCTTTTGGTTAAGACCATCGAACCAGCAACCGGAAGTTCAAAACCAACAACCCACGTCGTCACATTCGACACCGACGAGGGTCCACGCAAGGATACGTCGCTCGAGGCACTAGGAAAATTACGAGCAGCATTTCAGGTCAACGGCACAGTGACCGCGGGCAACTCATCACAAATGAGCGACGGCGCTTCTGCGGTTGTAATCACTTCTCGAACCAAGGCGGAGCGCGCAGGTCTTACCCCACTTGCACGATTCGTGACCTATGCGACGGCTGGGATTGAGCCGGAACGGTTCGGTCTAGGTCCGGTACCGGCCATCCACAAGGCTCTGGCTCACGCCGGACTCACACTGCAGGACATGGATCTAATCGAACTAAACGAAGCCTTCTCGGCGCAAATCTTGGCCTGTACGCGAGAATTACCAATCGATCCAGACAGGCTCAACGTAAACGGTGGCGCTATAGCACTTGGCCATCCGCTGGGTTGCACGGGTGCCAAACTAACTACCTCCCTGCTTCATGAACTCAAACGGCGTCAAGGACGCTACGGACTAGTCAGCATGTGTGTCGGAGGGGGTATGGGTGCCGCCGCGATATTTGAACAACTTTCTTGATTCTTTGTTAGTTGATTAACCATGACCAAGACTACTACCACTGCTCCAAACACAGGCGGCGGAATGTGGCTTTTCGAAGACACTACTGCCGGCTCTGTCTTCACCCCTGAGCGCTTGTCTGAAGAACACAAGTTAATCGACCAAACAGCTGATGAATTTGTTCGTAATGAAATTTTACCAAACCATGGTCAGCTCGAGACCAAAGACTGGAAGCTTGCCAGAGTTTTGGTGAATCGGGCCGGGGAGTTAGGACTACTTGGAACGGACGTGCCTGAGCAACATGGAGGTGTAGGTCTCGACAAAGCGTCAACTGTTTTGGTCGGCAGCAGGTTCGGACAAAGCGGATCATTCGGATCCACATTCGGAGCGCACACCGGACTAGCAATTCTCCCGCTACACTGCTTCGGCAGTGACACCCAAAAAGAGAAATACCTGGGCAAACTAGTTAGCGGTGAATGGATCGGAGCCTACTGCCTCAGTGAATCCAGCTCAGGCTCAGACGCACTCGGGGCTAAAACTCGAGCGACTCGCGAGCCTGACGGAAGCTTCGTCCTAACCGGGGAAAAAATGTGGATCACCAATGGAGGATTTGCCGACCTCTATATCGTATTCGCCCAAGTTGACGGTGAACAGTTCACCGCTTTCCTTGTTGAGCGAAATTCACCCGGATTGACCATTGGCCGCGAGGAACACAAGATGGGGCTGCATGGCTCATCCACTACTCCCATTATTCTCCAAGACGTCCGAGTACCATCCGACAACGTACTCCATCACATCTCGAAGGGTCACAAAGTTGCCTTCAACACCCTAAACTATGGCCGATTCAAGTTGGCAGTTGCAGCTTCTGGTAACGCCACAGCCGCAATAGGAGAAGCAACAAGATATGCTACGGAACGTCAACAGTTTGGCCAACCAATAGCTACCTTCGGAGCGATTAAACATAAACTCGGCGAGATGACAGTCCGGGCCTACGTCGTCGAGAGCATGATCTACCGAACGACGGGTCTATTAGATGCATCTCTCAAGGGTAACGAAATAGCCGATGCCGAACCGCTTCGTAACATCCTAGAAGAACTATCTATCGAGTGCTCGATCCTCAAGGTCGCAGGTAGCGAGATGCTGCACTACGTGCTAGATGAAAACGTGCAGATTCACGGTGGCAACGGGTTTGTTAAGGACTATCCAGCTGAGCGACAGTACCGGGACTCACGAGTCAACCGGATCTTTGAAGGCACTAACGAGATCAATCGACTCCTAATTGCAACGACCTTAGTTCGTCGGGCGCTGAAGGGTACTCTACCGCTCATCTCCGCCGCTAAGCGGCTAGAGGATGAAGTTACAGACCCGCCTACACTCGTAGAAGCTTCAGAGGTACCACTAGCTGAGCAGCGGAGCACAGTCTTGGCATTCAAGAAAACGAGTATTCTAGTACTTGGTCTTTCAATGATGCACTACGGCGACAAATTAGGTGAACAACAGGAATTACTCTCTTGTGTCGCCGACATTCTAATTGACACCTTTGGTGCGGAAAGCGCTGTCCTACGGGCAGACCAAGCTGCCATCGATGCTCCACAGAATCAGCTACTGCAAATTGACGCTACATGTGTCTTTGTGAACGATGCTGCTGGACGAATCGAAGCTAATGCTCGTACCGCGCTTGCATCGATGTCAGATGGCGACAGCCTTCGACTTCAGCTCGCCGCATTGAGACGATTACTGAGATTCAGCCCAATCAATACTGTAGAAAGGCGTCGGCGACTTGCAGAAACGACGGTCGAAAGGGGAGGATATATCTTTAGGTAATGGCTCAACCGCAAGCTTGGTAATAAGTAAGGACAGCAACCTTGGAGCAAATCCTACCAATGACGGGAACAGGACATACCTTAATCAGCGGTCTTATCGTGGCAACCCTTGTAGGCTGCACCGCTCCACCGCCCGACGAATCCGGTTGGAACGAAGTTCTTTTGGAAGACCGCCAGTTGAAGGACCAATTCTTTCGAGAGGCTCCAGACACCCCGATCCTCCTAGATCGGCGTGGCACATTATTGCCACTTCACTACTATGCCCCAGACTCATCCTACCGGACACCAGCTGCCCTAGAGGTCTCACCGGAACAACCAATATTCAACATTCCAACTTCGACCGGTGTCATCAGACCAATGCAGCGAGTGGGGGTGCTTGAGTTCGCTCTCAGGGGCAAACCAATGCGGCTTTCCGCTCTAGCCGAAACGCCGGTTCGCTCAATCGACTCGCTGTTCATAATGTTTAAAGACCCAACCAACGAGACTGAAACCTACGCCGGGGGGCGTTATCTCGATTTACCACGAACAGCCAGCGGTCTCTATGACCTCGATTTCAATCGAGCTTACAACCCTTACTGTTACTACAACGAGGGCTACGACTGTCCATATCCACCACGTGAGAACTGGCTAGAAGAATCAGTCCCAGCCGGAGAGCGTTTGGCGCCTGGCTATACCGGATTCGGAGCCGGCGTGATACCACCGCCCCCATCCGAAGAAGCAACCCAAACGACCAGACCCAACGCCCTTCCAAATCAACAGTAATTTTTGTGGCACTGTCTGGCGTTATCTTCGACTTCGACGGCGTCCTCTCGGACAGCGAACCCTTACATCTTCGGGCATTCCAAGATGTACTAAAAACGGAGGGTATCACCCTTGCTACTACCGACTACTACGAAAGATATCTTGGTTTTGATGACGTGGCGGTTTTTCGAAATTTGACTGCTGACCTAGGTCTGGAGATGTCCGACGAGAGGTTGGCAAAATTAATCCAACTGAAACACAAACACCTCAACGAGCTTCTCAACCAGGGAGGTAGACTATTCCCGGGAGCAGCCGAATGTATCCTTAGAACCGCTACTGAGTTTCCAATTGCCATCGCGTCTGGTGCTCAATCTCACGAAATCGAGACTTTATTGGACAGCGCCAACCTTCGTCATCACTTTCGAGCCGTTATAGCATCAGGTGACACACCTCGTTCCAAACCTTTCCCAGACCCTTACCTCAAAGCTGTGGACCTGCTGCGCGCCTTCGCCAAGAAGAGCGGACACGATCACGATGGCTGTTTTGTCGCTGTTGAAGATTCCAAATGGGGCATCGAATCCGCGATTAGTGCCGGACTCCGCTGCATAGGCATAGCCCAGACCTATCCACCCAGCGAACTTGCCAGCGCCAATCTGGTCGTCCAAACCATTGCCGACGTGACCTTGGAAACGCTTCATCACGTCTGTGAAACCCCCTAGCCTCGACGTAAACTGCATTCTGTGTGACAAGGAAGTGCTTATGATCGCCCCCCAACGCATATTGCCCGTCGAACTAGTTCGGCAATTCGGTAAGTCGGTTGCCAGCCCAGACCCTGATCTTGCAGCACCAGCTCTACTTATTGCCCGACTTGGCTATCCCTGGTTAGACTCGGACCATTACCTCGCTAAACTCGAAAGCATGGGCTCAGCTCTGGCGGACAAATTCACTCTTTCAGACAAACCAAACATGCCCAATGGTCCAATAGACGCCATCAACAAGTACCTCTTTCAGGAACAGGGTTTCTCAGGTAATACGGAAAACTACGACGATCCCAGAAATAGTTTCCTAAACCAAGTGCTAGATCGCCGTACGGGAATCCCGCTCACATTAGCGGTGGTCTATATTGAGGTGGCACGAAGAGCCGGCATCCGAGTCGATGGGGTCAATTTCCCAGGGCATTTTCTACTTCGTTTCCCGTTTGGACAGGAGCACGACCCTACCAACGCGGTCTTGGTTGACCCGTTTGATGGAGGAAGCGTTTTATCAGAAGCCGACTGTCGGGCACTGCTTCGCCGACACGCCGGTGGCACTATGGACTTCGATTCCAAGCTATTGGCACCAGCTACAAAACAGCAAATTTTGACCCGCATGCTTGGAAACCTCAAACGGGTCTACATCGGGATGCGAGCATTCCCACAGAGTCGAGCCGTAACCGATTTGCTGCTGGCTGTGGATCCCTCATCGCTTAATGAGCTAAGAGACCGAGGGTTACTTTCATATCACATCAATGATTATCCTTCGGCTCTTCGCGATTTAGAAACCTTCCTGCAATTCTCAACACGCAACGAGGAAGGCGAAGATGACAGCCATGAAGAACGCAAAGAAATCTGGACTCACGTAAAAACGCTGCGTCGACGCATGGCAGGTTTGAACTGACCCGATCTCGAGGAAGAGCAACACTGCTGGTCGAGATACCCCCAAGGAAATTCGCCTTCCCCCACAATAGTCGCAGCAAGCGACGGTCCTCATTGTCAATCTCCCTGCAGAACCGGAAATCGACCTTTATTGTTTCGCCACCATATAACCGTCTCTCGGAGTCCTGTCTCAAACCCGATCTCAGCTGAGAACCCGAACTCCCTGCGGGCCCGCGTCACGTCAAGCATCCTACGAGGCTGCCCATTGGGTTTCGTAGAATCCCAGACGACACGCCCGTCATATCCCATGATCGCAGCTAATTTCGCTGCAAGATCAGCGATAGAGATCTCCATCCCAACGCCAATATTCACCGGCTCACCGGTACCATAGCGCTCGGTTGCCAACACAACCGCCCGAGCGGCATCTCTGACATGCATAAACTCGCGTGTCGGAGAGCCATCTCCCCACAAAACAACCTCTTCCTGTCTCGTGTCTATAGCTATATCAAACTTGCGAATAAGTGCTGGAATAACATGACTCGAGTGCGGATTAAAATTGTCGCCTGGTCCATAGAGGTTAACCGGGAGTAAAAATATTCCTGGGAACCCGTACTGCCTACGATAAGCCTGTAGCTGCTCGAGCATCATTTTCTTGGCAAGCCCATAGGGAGCGTTGGTCTCTTCCGGGTACCCATTCCAAAGATCGTCTTCCTGGAAGGGAATCGGCGTAAATTTTGGGTAGGAGCAAATAGTTCCAATTCCAACAAATTTTTTCAGTTTCCCATACCTTCGGCCGGCTTCGATAAGTTCGGTCGCCATAACAAGATTCTCATACAAGTAGCGTCCTGGGTTCTCTTGGTTAGCGCCGATACCTCCGACCACAGCGGCAAGATGAATGACAACATCTGGCTTAAGTTTCAGGTAAAGCGCTTCGACCTGATTCTTGTCACACAGATCAAATTCGGACTTCCCGGTAGGATGCACGTGGTTTACAGAGACGCCTGCCTCCGCAAGAGCCTCACAAACGTGTCCTCCCAAAAAGCCCCGCCCGCCGGTGACAACAAAGTTGGCGAGCTTCAGATCGATGCTCATGGACCTTTCCCCCTGCACTCGACAGAATGGGAACTACTGGTCAGGCAGCTTTCCACCCGTCGAGCCTCAAATGAGCCTCTTACCAGAAAAAATCTGAATCGAGGTATTCAGTCAGTTCGGTTATGTAGCGAGCACGATTCATGTGAACGTAATCTGTAACAGCATCCATTCCTAGCTTTCTTCGCTCCTAACTACGGGGCAACCTCTCATGAAGCGGCTGAACTAACGGTGAACACGAAGATCAGTTTCTGTTTTCTTAAGCTTAAGATGGGCTAGGTTTTTCGATGGGAAGATCTTCTCGATCGCCCCATTCCTTCCATGAACCAATGTAATTTCGAACCTTAGGATAGCCGAGCAGCCGCAAGGCCAAGTAGCTATGAGCAGCACGATAACCACCCTGACAGTAAGAAACTACTTGCTTGTCTGGTGTAATACCTGCCGATTCATACAATTCCCGCAATTCAGACGCTGGCTTAAACGTTCCGTCTTCTCCTAGATTCTGGGTCCACTCAATATGCACGGCACCAGGTACCGCTCCACCCCGCTTCGCTCGGACGTTTGTACCGAAATATTCACCGTCACTCCGGGTATCAAGCACGGCGAATTCGTGGGATCCCAAGCATTCAAGAAGGTCTCTCCAAGTCGCTAGCCTCGATGCAACATGTCGAGGCGCCCAAAGGCAACTCTTTGGGGTCACCACATCACGACTCACCGGTCGACCCTCCTGCACCCAAGTTCCAAAACCACCATCCAACTGCCTGACGTCTGAGTGCCCAAATAATTCGAGAAACCAAAATGCTCTCGCAGCCCGGATCCCAGACTGCTCATCATAGACAATGACGCCTCTAGTAAAGTTCACTCCACGCGAAGCAAAGAGGTGCCCAATCATCCAGAGAAACGCGTCAAGAGGAGCCGGATCAGTATCGATAAGACTGAGCCCAAACAAATCAAGATGGACGGCACCCGGAAGGTGTCCAACAGCAAAAGCTTCAGCCGGCCTAAGGTCCAATAAAACTGGAGCCTCTGAACTAGCTTTAATCCGTTCACTTAATTCGCTAGTTGTGATCAAGAGTTGTTGGTTTATGTACCCTTTTGGATTCTCACTAACAGAGGCCACTTTGATCTCAATTCTGACACGGCTCAGAACCGACGTGTCGAATAAATACAACGCCACACACTAAGAGCACGGGTTCATGCTGGTCCCTACCACCACTGCCAACCTAACTCCAAGGTAAGCCCACCCAAGAGTCAACTGAGTTCCCATTCCAGTCCGTCAGAACGCGCCCTTCCCTCATCACGCAGCTTCATCAAATGAGCCTTCACACTTTCCTCAGCCATTCCCCTCAAACTCCTGTGGAGGCCCTCGTAGAGACGGGATGCTATCCGGTCTGGCCGGCGGATTCCGTCCCGCAGCGCCGCAACAACTTGGTCTTCCCGGCGCTGCCGATGCTCCAGGTATGACTGAAGCAAATTTAACGGTTCCTCTATAGGCTGGCCATGTGCAGGTAGCATACGGGATGGATTCAGTTCCTTAACGCGCCGCAAGGAGGCAAGATACTGAGAGAGATTACCACCACGAGAAACCGGTATAACTACCGAACCGCCATAAACCACCAAGTCTCCTGACCACAGACTTCCACCACGCTCGTCGTAGAAACAGAGATGGTCAGGAGAGTGCCCTGGAGTGTGAACCACACGAAGCGTGCCATCTCCGACTGACACCTGGTCGCCATCGGCGAGCGGTCTATAGTCCGTCGGCTGAAGGCGGTCCTGTTCGGGCCATGGCATTTTTCTGAAAATGGCACCAGGCCAACGTTCGGCAATCTTGGGGCAACCATCCACATGGTCTGCATGGGCGTGGGTTAAGAGTAATTGGGTTAGAGGATTAACACCCAGGGCACCAGACAAGGCGCTTAGGTGAGCCTGAACCCCCGTTGCCGCGTCCAACAGGGTGGTGAACTCTCCGGAGATCAGGTAAGTATTGGTACCAGTACCGGTAAATGGACCAGGGTTGAATCCAGGAATCAGAATGGTATGCAAGATCGAAAATCTCTGACTTTTGAAGCAATGATCATGTGGTCCATTTTGCTGGAGCCACGAAACCGGTGACAATTATATCCGTGTCGAACTCTAGCAATCTCGTCGAAAAGTTCACAAGCGCGGAACGTGTCGCCCTTGATCCGTATTTTACCAATCTCGACAGAGGGATTTTTGCACTACGAAATCTCCCAGAAGTAGTTAAGGGAGCCCTGTTCGCACGATACTCCAGGTCGACAAAATCGATCCGACGGCTTTTTCTAGATGAATTCCTGGACACTGTATCAATCCAAACAAAAGCCGCTGTTCCAGGTCTAGGACGAGCCGAACAGTTATACGAGCGAGTCTTAGGAGATTACGGAGACGACTCAGTAGCGCAACTCGGAGGCGCCCACATCGCCTGTGAAGGGGTATCAAACGTCCTGACAAAAGTCCTCGAGAGAGGTCGACTAATGGCCTACTTGGAACAGTCGACGCGATATGTCCCTTACACAGACAAGCCTGGTGGACGGTGGAAATACCTTATACCAGAGGAACTCAAATCGCTCCAGCTACGAGAACTTTACTCTGCTACTCTTGACGATGCCTTTTCAACATACGCGCGTTGGTTCGAGCCGGCTCAAGAGCATTTTCGAAAGCAATATCCAAAGCAAAGCGGAGACTCAGACGGCGTGTATCGATCGGCTATCAGAGCCAAGGCACTCGACACATTGAGGGGATTACTACCGGCCGCTACAAAATCGAACGTTGGTATTTTCGGTTCCGGTCAAGCGTTCGAACAACTACTTTTGCGCATGCGCGCACACCCATTAGCAGAAGCTCGTGACTGCGCCGACCAAATCCTCTTAGAATTACGCACTTTAATACCGGCTTTTCTCACGCGGGTCGACCGAAAAGAACGAGGGGTCCGGTGGAGCCGCTATCTCCACGACACCCAGCAAGCAACAGAGTCTATCGCGCAACGCTTGCTCAGCGCAGAAGAACCAGAACTGAGTTCTGAGGTGAGCTTAACCGACTTCGACCCAGACGGAGAAACGAAGGTCATAGCATCCGCACTGTACGAGTCAACCCATCTTTCAGACACCCAGTTGCTGGCAGTCGTACGCCGCCTCAGCGCTGATGACCGGACAGCAATACTCAAGGCCTACACGGGGGACCGAGCCAACCGGCGGCATCGGCCAGGACGTGCATTCGAACGAACAAACTATTGCTTCGACCTTCTCTCAGATTACGGTGCATTCCGAGACCTGCAACGACACCGACTTCTGACCATTGAATGGCAGGAACTGTCGACAAAACACGGCTACACCGAACCGCTGGCCATTGCCGACATTGGGGCGACGGAAGACTGGAAACGGGTAATGGACCGCACCAGCGAATTACACAGCGTCTTAAGTCAAGAATCATCAACCTTGGCTCAATATTCGGTGCCTATGGCTTACAAAATTCGTTATCGCATGCAGGTGAACGCCAGAGAAGCCATGCATATGATCGAACTTAGAACCTCTCCTCAAGGTCATCCATCCTATAGACGGGTGTGCCAACAGATGCACCGTCTTATCGCCGAGCAAGCCGGCCACACGGCCATTGCAAATGCGATGACCTTTGCTGATCATTCGGACATTGAACTGGAACGACTTGGTGCTGAGCGAGAAACCGAACGGCGGAAAGGTTTAGGCAGATGATTCCACCCAAAGCACACAGGCTCACATGAGCAATCATTCATTCTGTGCCTTAGCCCAATAGCGAGAGTATTCTTCAAGAAAGGTCAAACTATCGAAAGCCTTCATCCGATCAAAGAACAAGACGCCATCAAGATGGTCGGCTTCATGTTGGATAACGCGAGCCGGAAACCCACTAGCGGTCAAAGATATAGCATGCCCATGGCGATCAAGAGCCTTGACCCGGATATCGGTCGATCTCGGCACCCTAGCCCTAATACCCGGTATACTCAAGCAACCCTCCCAATCTTCTTCGACTTGGGAACCAACCGGGGTAATCTCAGGATTGATGATAACAACTGGAGACATTTCTATATCATCATCGTCGACGCCTGCGACGAATAACCTGATGCTCTCGTGCACTTGGGGACCTGCGAGACCAATACCTTGACTGTCATGCATCGTCTCAAACATGTCGTCTATGAGCGACTGGATCCTCGGCGAATCTATCTCACTTCGATCCAGTGGTCGCGCCTGCTGCCTGAGAATAGGGTGTCCCATCTGCGCGACCTTAAGAATTGACATCTCTTCAAATTATACGTCGACCGATTAGCAAGCACACCTAACCAATCGTAAGGAAAATCCTCATAGAACCCCATCAAAGGCTAAAATAGGGCGACCTCAAACCCATGCATGACTGTGACACCAATTACCGCCACTGTCCGCGCTGTGGCCAAGAATTAGCAGCGAAGCGACTTAAACCTACCGAGCCAGAACGCCTCGTCTGCAAGGCATGCACCCATGTATTCTATCTAGATCCCAAGGTCGCTGTCGGCACTATCATCACCACGGAGAATGGACAGATAATCCTGGCACGGCGAGCCATTCAACCAGGCTACGGGCGCTGGGTATTCCCGGGGGGGTATGTTGACCGCGGTGAGTTGGTGAGCGAAGCCGCCGTCCGCGAAGCACGGGAAGAGGCTGGAGTCGAAGTTCACCTCGATGGATTAATCAACATATACTCCTACGTGAATCAAACAGCTGTCATCATCGTTTACGCAGCCACTGCAACTGGTGGTGAACTTCAGCATGATGATGAGAGTCTCGAAATTGGTACATTCACTAAAGCAAGAATCCCGTGGCATGAACTAGCTTTTCAAAGCACACATGATGCCCTACGCGACTTCTATGCCGGTTTAGTGTATCGACACTGTCGTTAAATCAAGCCTTGCTGGCAAGATCAACGAAGGGAAGGGTCACAACCTTGCTTCTGACGCTTGTCGTTGTTCGAACTACCGCACGGAAGAGGTCGGAAACCGAATATCCCGCCAGACGGCATTCCTGGCAGCTTCCTCCACCAACTCATCAACTGGCAACCCGGTTTCTGCTGCTTCAACCTGGACACTACGAGCCTTCGTCGCCGGATGCTTTGGGGTAAAAAGGGTGCAACAATCTTCATCTGGAATAATGGAGATCTTATAGGTACCAAGGCACCGCGCCGCACTGACGATCTCATCCTTGTCCATACCCACAAGAGGCCGTAGCACTGGTAGCGAAGTAACAGAACCTATAACCGCAAGATTTTCGAGCGTCTGAGATGCAACCTGGCCGACAGCTTCACCGGTAACCAAGGCAGACGAACCACTAGCACGTGCAATTTTCTCGGCAATACGCAGCATCAACCGCCTGTAAATGACAACGCGTAACGGCGGCGGTATCGCCAATACAACTTTTCTCTGAATGTCACCAAACGCTACACAATAAAGACGTGTTTCTAGTTGATAACGCGTCAATAATTCAGCGATCTCGTTGACCTTGTCCTGTGAGGTATGTGACAAAATTGGGTAGCTGTGAAAGTGGATAAGCCGTACTCGGCAACCCCGCTTGATCAACCGATATGCAGCCACGGGCGAATCGATTCCACCAGACAGAAGGCATGCAACCCGACCGCTGACACCGCTTGGAAGGCCACCGACGCCAGGTTCCTTCGTCATAGAGCAAAACGCCCACTCGCTAAGAATCTCCACTCGGACAGTCAACTCCGGCTGCTCCAGATCAACATCCCAACCTCGAGCTGTCTTGATGCGGTAACCCAGTTCGCGTTCGATCTGCGGTGATGTCCAAGGGAAACGTTTGTCAGCCCGTTTGGCCGTCACCCGAAAACTACCGGCCTCCAACTCTGCCAACTCCCCCAGTACAGCGTCGGTAATCGCATCGAAATCACAGCGAGTGCGGACAGCACGAAAGAAATTGGCAATGCCCGGTAACCGAGACAATCGGTGACGCAGCTCTGGCCAGTCCTCATCAGAGACCTGGTACAGCTCGATCCGACCCATAAGGGCCCTCACTTTGATGCCCCCAAAGCCCTCTACCACAGCCCGTATATTGCTGACTAGGCGCTCGACAAACCACGGCCTATTCCGCCCTTTCAGTGCGATTTCTTGGTAATGAACAATGACTGAACACATCGGCATCGAAGGCTTAGAAATCCCTAAACTCAACTGGTCAACTCGAGAGCAACCTTGGCAGCCTTGTGCCCACTCATAACCGCGCCTTCAATGGTAGCGGGGAGACCGGTGTCAATCCAATCTCCAGCGAGCAAAAAGCCGGGTAAAGCTGTTTCGGTCTTTGGTCTTGGCGGTTGCCCTGGCGCAAGAGAGAAAGTAGCCCGAGGCTCACGGACCACGGTGGCTCGATGAACAGTAGCTCCTTGGGCAGCCGGAAGGGCTTTCCGGACTTGCTCTATCGCCAAGCTTACGATTTCCCTATTTGGGAAACGACTGACTGTAGCAGCATCGCTGGAGACCAGAGACAAATGTGACGTGTCCCCCCCGAACAACTGGCGTTTGTCGAACAACCATTGTATCTCTCGACCAGGAAAGCCGATAAAAGGAACGTCGATGACCGGCCTATCAAGCCAAAGATTCACGGTAACAATAGGGGACGGGTTGGTGGCCTCGGCTGCAGCACATATCTCTTGCAGGGATACCGGTGGCCCAGCCGGAAACAGGTTCATCAGGGAAAACCACGGAACAGCAGCAATAATCACTGGAGCCAGAAACCGATCACGCCCCACTGCAACCTCGTGGACACCGGCATTGTTGACAGGAACTAGACCTGCAGTTCCCGTTCTAACTTCACCCCCATGGGACTCGATGAAATTCCTAGCCGGCCTCGCATAGAATTCCTCAAGCGGACGAGTAGGCAAGGCGACTCCTGAATCTGAAGGCTTCTCTCCAATAAGCTTCGCCAAAGTGTTAACAAAGGTAGGCGCTGCGGCCACGCTCGGGCTCTGGTTTAAGGCTGCCAGAACAAGAGGTTCCCATAGTAATTCGCACAGGCGAGGGGGTTGACCGTATCGAAGAAACCAATCTTGAACCGTCTCAAGTGGTGAGGCCGGCATACTTCCAAAAAATCCGCCGCGCCGACACCTCGTAAGCGCTAGAGGTGGAACTACTTTGAAAATAGCAGTGCGGTCACGGATGCTAAGGGCGTCCCACTTGAGCAACCCAGCTATTAAATTTAACGGCGGAATAAACAAAGGACACACCAAACGGTGACGGCAACCATCTACATCAATGGAGCTAATGTCTAGCTGGGTTTGCAAGCGCAAATAGTGGTCAGAACCAATTCGTGCTAGAAACCGACGCGTTTCCCTATAACAACCAAATAACACATGCTGGCCGTTGTCGACCAACTCGCCAGTTACTCCGTCGCGGAATGAAGTGGCACGACCTCCCAAACGGTTGGATGCTTCAATCACGATAACCCGACGACCACACTTTGCAAGAGCCACAGCCGCACTTAGCCCTGCAAAACCAGCACCAATAACAATGATGTCGTGTGTCTTAGTGACCTTCATATCCGAACCATCGTCCTCAGCCAAATGCCAGCTGCGATCAAGGCTCTGTGGATACGAGACACTCGAATCACTTTTGAAAACACGTCGTAGTCAGACAACTCAATCTGCCTAAGAATGGAGAAATATATTCCTCCCATGATCTCAGCTGCTACAAGCTGCCGACGGTCGACAGCAGGTAACAATAATCGAGCTTTACTATAAAATTCTCTCGCCCTTTCACATTCGAAACGCAGAAGTGATGCAACTTTGTCAGAACACCCTTTCTGCAAATCTTCTTCAGTACAACTAAAACGCTTGAGGTCTTCAGTTGGCAGATAGAGCCGACCTACACGGAGGTCCTCCTGAAGATCCCTGATTATGTTGGTTAACTGAAGCGCAACACCAAGAGCCACGGCATAATCACGGGCAGCCTGGTCACGATATCCAAATATCTCGATACACAGGAGGCCGACCGCCGACGCGACACGACGACAATATTGGTAGAGGTCTTCGAAAGTTCGATAGCGTCGCTTCACGATGTCCATTTCTACACCATCGATAAGTTCTTCGAACAAACAGCGTGGCAGTCTAAAACGGCTGACGTGGGGCTTTAAATTAATACCTTGCGGAGTTACGGGAGACCGAACGGTGTAGCAGGCTGCAAGTTCATCCCGCCACCACAGCAACTTATCGGCTGAAGACCCATCGCCTTGCTCTGCCGACTGACAATCCACAGCATCATCTACAGCGCGGCAAAAATCCCACACTGCCGTTATAGCGCGACGCTTCTCGGCTGGTAGTACAAGAAAGGAATAGTAAAAATTCGTGTTACGAGCCACGGGTCACCCACGTCGCCACATCAAGGTCTTCCAAAACATTAACAGACCATCACGCAAAGCGAGGGTAGGTCGGTCGACAAACACATCGAATTCCGCCGCTTCCAACCGGTCGAGAATACGAAGCCCTCCGCACCATGTCATCCGTAATTCCATCGCCAAACGCCCATGAACCCCGTCACAAACCGATCTTCCTTCGTTGAAGAGTATCCTGGTTCTCCCCGCCACGAGTCGCATGGTCTCCCGCCAGGCTGGAGTTAGGCGACCCTTCGCCAGATCGCTCGCCTGCGCACCACAGGTCGCTTGATCGTCAGATGGAACATAAACCCGACCGACATCGTAATCTTGCTTCAAATCTTGCCAGAAATTTGTGAGTTGTAGAGCTGTACAAAAGCTGTCCGATGTCCGATCGAGATTGGGGTCGGTATAACCAGCAACACGTAAAACCAGACGACCTACTGGATTTGCCGAGCGTCCACAGTAATCGAGAAGCTGGTTCCAATTCTGGTAACGGTGCACCAAGACATCTTGCCTGAAAGCACTCAGCAGATTCTTAAAGAGGCCGACTGGCAACTGGCAGACCCTTATCGTATTTGCAAGCGCAAGAAACAACGCACGACACTCTACCGACCTCCCAAGTTTTTCGTCACATCCTGTATCTGCGGTAATCGTCTCCTGCACTCCACGATGGTGACTCAAGCTATTAGCGAGATAGCGCTCCCAAACATCAAGGCGGCGGATACGCTCGTCAGGGTCTTCGATTCCCTCGTCTGCCAAGTCATCAGCAGTCCTGGCAAAGGCGTAGATCGCAGCGATGTGTGGTCGCATCGACCTAGGCAAGAGCCAAGACGCAACTGGAAAATTTTCGTAATGACCGCGCGCTAACTTGGTGCAAACCTCGTAAGCCGCATCGAGTTCTACACTGTTCGAAGACAACACATTCCCCAAATCTCTTAGCCCAATCTAGTTAACCTAATTATCTTAAATCAAGCAACTGCACCCATTTAGAGCAGATACCGAAAGCTCGAAGTATGGAGTCATCCCCAGATTTCGATCCACAAGACTTATACCTTCAGCTACCACTGTCGGTCTACGATATTGAACACTGTCCGTGACAACCAACCAAGCTCATCATCCAGAATTAAATAGGATTCCAGATTAAGTCGCTCTTCAAAATTCTACCGTTTTGCTAGCATTGAATCATGCGAGACGCTATCGCTGGACTATTCGCGCTGGGCCTTCTCATCTTTGCACTTGGTTTAATGTCGACACTCCGGTTTCATCAAAGATCCCGAGAACGACGGCTATACAAGCTATCCGTCAGTGGCCGGTCAGTTATTGCTGAGATACCGGCGAAAAACAGCCTAGAACTATTCACGTCTGACAAAGACCATTTTTTCTGGCGTGAGAGCACGATCCACAAGGAACAGATTCTACTTGTTAGAGTACTCATCAACGGTTCTCCACTAACCTCCTACTTCTCCAAGCGACATCAGTTTGAAGAACAAGGTGATTCCGGCTCATTCGCCGATCGCCCGGAAGGTATAGCACATGACCGCTGGGACATTCTGATTCGCACCCCAATCTGCGACACGTTGATCGAATGCGGCAGCATCCGCGAACGGGTCTCCCAAGAGCTAGCACGGCGCGTGTTCGACACCGTTAAAGTCGACATGGAACGAAGAGATGCCGCAATCAACTAAACATGGGGACCTACCACACCTCCTCCTTGAACCCAGCTCTGGCGTTAGCCACCCGAGACACAACAAACAGCCAATCTGACAAGCGATTCACGTATACCAAGAGCTCTGTCCCGACTGCATCGGCACCGAGACCAACCATTCGTCGCTCAGCTCGCCGGCAAACGGCCCTAGCCAAGTGCAACGTCGCAGCGCCCCTGCATCCCCCTGGCAAAATAAATTGGCTTAACGGTGTCAACTCACCCTCAAGACGGTCGATCCACTCTTCAAGCCTCAGCACAGCAGTCTCGTTCACCGTTACTTCTCCGTGATCTACAGCGCGGCCATTCGGATCAGCCAGTAACGCCCCCAATGAAAATAACTCACGCTGAATCTGGAGAACCATATCTCCAAGGTCTGAATCGAGCCCCACACTAAGCGCCAGTCCAAGACACGCATTGAGCTCATCAACTTCACCGTAGGCTTGAACACGAGGCTCTGCCTTTGAGACCCGTTGACCGCCGAGCAAGCCAGTTTCTCCAAAATCACCGGTTCTCGTATATATCTTCACATATCGATTATAGTGACGGGCTGCAATCATGGAATCATCTTCTTCGTCCAGGCGACCCAATACTGCTCCCCAGAAGACAAAGCTCCCACCACCCCCACTACGTCGAAGATTCCGACGTCGACTATTAAAATGGTATGGACAGAATGGTCGAGACCTTCCCTGGCGACACACTCGGGATCCCTACCGTGTTCTTGTCTCTGAGGTGATGTTGCAACAAACCCAAGTCGACCGTGTCCTACCCAAATATAGGGAATGGCTTGACAAATACCCGTCGCTAAAGGCTCTAGCTGCTGCCCATCCAGACGAAGTTGACAGCACTTGGCGTCCCTTGGGGTACAACGCTCGGCCAAAGCGGCTTCACTCTATTGCCAAAGAGGCCGTCAACACGCACGGGGGGAAGCTACCCTCAGATGAGCAAACACTCCGCTCATTCAAGGGTATCGGCGCATATACGGCTGGTGCCGTTCAAAGTTTCGCCTTCGGTCGCCGTGCTCCCATCCTGGATACTAATGTTGCCAGGGTTCTTTTTCGAGTGTTCATCGGCTATGGATATCGGAAAGATACGGTTACCCAAAAGCGCCTCTGGACCCTGTCAGCAACGCTTCTTCCACGTAAAAATGTGTACGATTTCAACCAAGCTTTAATGGACTTCGGTGCGCTCGTATGCACGGCACGAAAGCCCCGGTGTCTAGTCTGCCCAATGAGTCCAATCTGCGAGGCTTACCCGTTCAACCTTGATCATGAACAGGTTGTGCAACACCGATCATGAGTAACACTAAAGCACCGACCGTGGTAATTGCAGCGGTCATCGAACGCAGTAATCTCATTCTTGTCACACAGCGGGTCACTGGCACTCACCTCGCTGGCTACTGGGAGTTTCCCGGCGGAAAGCTAGAAGGCGGGGAAACGCACCAGGGATGCCTTAAAAGGGAAATACAGGAGGAGTTGGATGCGTCCATTCTGGTTGAAACACGACTGCACTCAACCATTTTCACCTATCCCGAATATTCCATTGAGTTGCACTTCTATCGTTGCCATCTTAACAATGACCCGACGCCACAACTGGGTCAATCGCTTCGCTGGGTTTCGCGGTCAGAT
>Ga0310344_10000252_pt1 | contig 44234 bp, 39 predicted proteins | sample HC15DNA20200_MG_FD_203801 | JGI IMG/M metagenome (GOLD analysis project Ga0310344, IMG submission 203801) | Marine microbial communities from station ALOHA, North Pacific Subtropical Gyre - HC15-DNA-20-200_MG | ecosystem: Environmental > Aquatic > Marine > Oceanic | place: Pacific Ocean: North...
AGTGATACTTTGCTCAGAACCGAAAAAATCTTCGCATGCGGTGAAGCCATGTGCGGCGACTTGCTATTTGTTGTTGGAGTTCAGTAGCTGCCTCTTTGGTGCCTACGATGATTAGCCCATGCCAGTCACGCAGCGATGATTCTTGTTTGTTTTCGACCTGCGCAGGAGGCTCAAAACGTTTGAATGGTTCGAATTGGCCTTCGCGGTGGTGGATAACTGTCCTGCCAGATTCTTGGACCAACAGTAGCCCGGCTGCGAGATCCCATATCTTGAGACCGGCGAACCAGGCGCTTTGGAAGATGCCAGCAGCGACAAATGTGAGTTCGATTGCTGCTGATCCAGTGACGCGATTATCCCAGTGATGTGTGCGTATTGAATTGCCTCCAGGCGCAGCGCTCAGTTTGCGGCGAACATTCTGCGCGCTGACTGGATCAAAGGGTTCTCCTTCAAAGTGAAGTCCATTGCCACGCCGAGTGTGATAGACACCAGGTTGCAGCTTATGTGTTGAGGCGCACCAAATTGCGGCAACTATTGGTTCGCCGTCATAGAGCACTCCGATTGAGACGCAGAAGAGAGGATATCCGTTGACGAAGTTTGTGGTGCCGTCCACAGGGTCGATTACCCATACGAATTTCTCTATATCACGCGGCCGGTCTTCGACTTCTTCCCCGATGATTTCATGGTCAGGAAAATGTTTGCCCACTCTTTTCCGGATGAGTGATTCGACAGCATGGTCGATCTCCGATACTGGGTCGCGAGGCATGTTTCCGTCTCGTTGTGACTCCGTTTTGTAGTGGACTGTGATCTCGCGAGCGAGTCCTTCGGTTGCTAGACGACCACCTTCGCGGGCAAGCGTAAGAGCGAGTGCTTCGATTGTTTCTAATGTTTTTTCGCTGGGTATCATAGCGAACTCGCTCTGCTCTACAAACGCCATGGTCTATTCGGGCAAGCCTCTTGTTCGAGGATAGCGACTGCTGCGAGGACCGTCTGTAAGCTAGGTTGCGATTTGTATATCAGTTTGATTTTGGAAAGGTTTATTCGATCAGGGTGAGAGAACGGTAAGAGGTCGACATTGTCTACGCCCAAGCTTGATAGCTTATTCAGGATTGAAGCTAGTCGGGAATCCAATGGTCGTGCTCAGTGCGATGTGAGAGCTCTGCCTGGGCAGGTTGCTCCGACAACATTTTCATTAACAGCGGCCGTTGACATCACACTTGTGCGAGCTGTATCAACTACCGTTCAACCTCCACAGGAGATGAATGGTACAGCTGAACTTAACGTAACTTACTTGCGTCAGCCGATTGGTACTGCGCATGTGGATTGTGAAGTAACGGCGCAGTCGGACACAGTACGACTGGTGGATTTCACGGTAAGCGATGCGGATGGTGTTTTAGCTCGTGGACGTGGCACATACGCCATGACTGTCCAGCGGACGAGGCATCAGTGAATACACAGTTCATAGAATTGATTCGTGACTGGAAGTCTCATCCCCTCCTTGTTGAACTTGATGTTTCAGTAACCGAACTCAGTCCAGGTAGAGCGTTGCTAACGCTGACGCGTAATACGACGAACGTTGCTGGCGTTCGTAATTCGATTAATGGCGGCGTACAGGCTGCGGTGGCTGAGATTGCCGCACACCTAGCAACCAGCACACTGCTTGAACAAGGTGACCAGATCGAGTTCACACAGGACCTGAGTATTTCGTATTTATATTCGGTGCGAGCGACGACCACGCTGATTGATGCAAAGGTGCTTCGTCAAGGCCGGTTGACAGTTGTCGATGTTGAAATTTTGGTGGGTGATGAAGATGAAGATTCTGGACGCCTAAACGCGAAGGTGCGTGTCACCTGCTCGTTAGGACGACGACCTTCTAAGTCAGTCGTCACAAAGTGAGTAACCGTTATGAGTGATTGGTTCGAGTCGACCGAGGGTGATCTTGATCACGACCTCACCGAGGAAGCTGGCTATGGCCCTTGGGAGCCGCCGAGACGTGCCTGGTGGCCAGTTGTATCGTACTTACTGTCGATACTTGCGCTCATTTCGATTGTAGGCACTATTGCAATTGTCGCGATTCGATAACAGAGATATCGCACGACATGTTTATGACTCACTAGTTCGGCAGCAGAATTGGCGGCCGATATTTTCGGCGTATTTTGAGTTCTATCTCTGAAGGTCAAGGATCGCGTAGTGGTCTTTAGTCGACTAATTTCGTTTTGTGAGCTTTGTCGGTGCTAGTATGCGCGCTGTCTATAGTAGATTCACAACGAGCGATTTGATCGGAGGTTATATGGCCTACGAGAAGGCACTTCCCCAACCGACGCCTGAGACGCAGGAGTTCTGGGATGGATTAAAACGTCACGAGCTGCGTATTCAACGCTGTCAAGATTGCGATCAATTTTACTTTTTCCCTCGGCCGTTTTGTCCGGCTGAAGGTTGTCGATCATTGAACGTTGAATGGGAGACAGTGTCTGGAAAAGGGAAGTTGCATACTTACGTGATATCGGAACGGGGCTTTGGTCCATGGGCTGATGATGCACCTTACGTGATTGCTGTGGTCGAGCTTGATGAAGGGCCGCGTATGTTGACTAACCTCGTGGGGGTTGAACCAGATCCAAAGCAGCTTCCTGCTGATTTACCTCTCGAAATTTTTTATGACGACGTTACCGACGAGGTAACGCTACCCAAATTCCAGCCGGTTAGTTAGGTGGAGGATGCACTATGACCCGTAACTCTCAGGAATACAGTCATAAAGTTGCCATCGTAGGGGCTTCCGAGACAGAGACCGTCGGAAAGCTTCCCGATCGCTCGATGCTTCAACTGCATGCAGAGTCCGCTATTCTCGCGTTGGCAGACGCTGGGCTCACCATTGACGATGTTGATGGGGTTGCTACTGCGGGCCCAACTCCGGCGCAACTTACGGAGTACCTCAACATCATTCCTCGATGGATTGATGGAACGGCAGTTGGTGGCGGATCATTCCTTATGCATGTCGGTCACGCTGTTGCCGCTATCCAAGCTGGATATTGCGATGTCGTACTCGTGACTCACGGTGAATCAGGACGTTCTGGCGTGGGTGTGGGTGGTCGTGGTGCTGCTCCTTCCACGATTGCAGGTCAGTTTGAAACCCCTTACGGAACATGGGGTCCGCCCAGTATGTTTTCAGTTCCGATCGTTCGGCATATGCACGAATACGGAACGACCGAAGAACAGATGGCTGAAATTGCTGTTGCTACTAGGAAATGGGCCGAATTGAACCCTAGAGCGATGATGCGTGACCCGATTACGGTCGATGATGTGTTGAACTCACGCTTGATTGCATGGCCGTTGCACTTGCTGAACTGCTGCTTAGTTACTGATGGAGGTGGTGCACTAGTACTCGTCGGTGAAGAACGCGCAAAAGACTTCCCTAAGGATCCGGTATGGGTGCTTGGACGTGGTGAAGCGGCAGCGCACACTCTGATCAGCCAGATGCGCGACATGACCGAATGGACCGCGGCTGTTCAAACTGGAAAAGACGCATTTGAGATGGCTGGGATGACTCATCAAGATATCCAGCATGCAATGTTTTACGACGCATTTACGCACGTGCCGATGTATGCACTCGAGGCATTGGGATTTGTCAAACCAGGTGAAGGTGGACCGTATTTTGCTGAAGGCCACACTGCACCAGGTGGCGATTTCCCGATGAATACGAATGGCGGTGGGTTGTCGTACACGCATACTGGCATGTACGGAATGTTTGCAATTATGGAGTCGGTGACTCAGTTGCGCGGTGAAGCTGGAGCGCGGCAAATCGAAGATTTGCACACGAGTATGGTGCATGCGCCAGCCGGCATGTTCTCTGGTACCTCGACGTTAATCCTGGGGAATGATTAGTACGTCAGAGTGAAGTGAGTCATGAGTCTAACGACCACTCTTTTCTTCGAAGCCATTTGAGGAAGGTGAACTGAATGGATTCTCGTGAACAACTTGATGTGCTGGCCGCGATTCATTCCACGCCGGCCCGTCGCTACCTGAAGCCTGATCCAATTCCTGACGGCGTACTTTGGGAACTTCTCGACGCTGCGATTCGCGGTCCGACAGGGGGCAATAGGCAAGGTTGGGGATGGGTGGTAGTGAAAAACCTTGAGATTAAAAGGCAGATACAGGAATGGTATCTCGAGGGTTGGGAACAAGCATACGGTCGTCGTCGTGAGGAAGTGATTGCTGATACTGAGGATACGGGACTTGGGAAACGTAATTTTCTGTCAGCCGAGCACCTAGCTAATCACCTACATGAAGCGCCAGTTTGGGTGATTCCCGTCCAACGCAACGTACATAGGAGCCTTATGACCGGGTCTTCGGTGTATGGCGCGGTTCAGAATCTAATGCTCGCAGCTCGAGCGTATGGGATTGGTGCCACTTTGACCTCGCTTTACGCGGCGCACGAAGAAGATGTGAAGAGGCTGCTTAGACTGCCAGACGACGCCAGCACAATGGGTCTTATTCCACTAGGCTATCCATCTCGTGGACGATGGGCGGAACCGAAGCGTGTACCTGTTGAGGAAGTAACTCATTGGGATAGCTGGGGTGCGCATTACCCCCGTGACTAATTCAGGACAAAGAACCTGACAGACTAACGCGCGACGAATTCAAGACTGCATCAAGGAGACATAATGTGACTGACTCCGTCGGTTTTATCGGCCTCGGGATCATGGGCGCCCCAATGGTACGGAACCTGTTGCAGTCAGGATTTGAGGTAACTGTTTGGAATAGATCATCAGAGAAATGTGAAACAGCAGCCAAACAAGGTGCTGGTATCGGACAATCGCCAGCGGATGTCGCTGCACGCAGTGACATCATCATTTCTTGTGTGACTGCGAGTGCTGATGTCGAAACTGTGCTTCTGGGAGTAGAAGGTGTGCCTGGTGCTATCGATGGAGTTCAAGCGGGCAGCGTTGTGGTCGACATGTCGACTATATCTCCTGCGGTAACTCGTGAAATTTCCAGAAGATTAGCCGAATGCCATGTGCAGCTTCTTGATGCTCCCATTTCTGGAGGTGAACAAGGAGCAATTGATGGCACATTGTCGATCATGGTGGGTGGCGAAGTGGCGTCACTTGAGAGAGTGCGTCCTATTTTCGAGGTATTAGGATCGAGGATTACTCATTGTGGTCCGAGTGGAGCTGGTCAGATTGTCAAACTCTGTAACCAGATCGCGGTCGCTATTAACAATTTGGCGATGGCCGAGGCATTGGTGTTTTGTCAGGCTAACGGTGTTAATCCACTAACGATGCTTGAGGCGATAAGCGCGGGTGCTGCGGGTTCCTGGCAGATCTCGAACCTGGGTGAGCGTATCGTGGAACGTGACTTCGCACCCGGATTTAAGGTGGGATTACAGCAGAAAGATCTTCGACTCGCTCTGGAAGCAGCAGATCAGTTGCATCTTTCCTTGGCTGGCACAGCTATGGTCCATCAACTGTTCGCAGCTGTGGAACATGAATCAGGTTCGGATGTAGGGACACAGGCACTGGTGAACGCGCTCGAGGCGCTGACGGGTGTGACCGTTACTGCTAAGTGACCTCTATAGAATTTTCGAGTATTAGAATATGTCGGCTAGTTGATTGTAAGAAATAGTTATTTGCTTACGCGCATGAGTCTTTGTACCTTTTGATTAGCGTTAGTCTGAGGCGGTTACTGGTACAGGTACATCTTTGTGCGACAGTTATTTTATCTGGCCACGATACTGATGATTACTGGATTCGCCTTGTTCGCGGGTTCACCGATAGCTGCTAAAGCGAGGTTCACGTTAACACCGGAGATGATTACTAACCCCGATCGGCAACCGGGACCGATCGACAGTGACTTACCGGAACAGATAGACACTAGACAAGCGGTCACTGCGATTACTAGCCCCGATCGGCAACCGGGACCGATCGACAGTGACTTATCGGAACAGATAGACACTAGACAAGTGGTCACTGCGATTACTAGCCCGGTAGCAGTTGAACTAAGTGAAAGTAAAGTCCCGCAGGCATTATCGGAACCTATTGTCTTTCAACCTATTGTCTTTCAACCGGTATCAGTAGGCCCAACGCTAGTTGAACTAGAACCGCCACCGGGGAGTTTTCTTGAGGATCATCAGGTGGTTTCGTTCTACGGCCATCCTGAAGTCGCTCGGATGGGTGAACTTGGTCGTTACGAGGCGTCAGAAGCAGCTCGACGGATTCGTGCACTAGCTGCTGAATATGATGCATTGAATGGTGTTCGTGATGCGATCGGCGCTTTGCACTTGATCGTCGACGTCGCTCAGGCAAAACCAAAGGCAAATGGACTTTATCTCGATCAGATGGAAGAGCAGCGGATCGCGGAATATGTCGAGGTAGCTCGTGAGGCAGGAATTTTACTATTTTTAGATTTACAAATCGGGTGGTCCGACGCACTTCGAGACACTGAGCGTCTTGAACGTTTTTTGCAGGAACCGTTTGTTCATCTCGCTCTCGATCCAGAGTTTGCAACAGCGCGTTTTGGTTATGCTCCAGGGTTAGTAATCGGTGCATTAGATGCAGATGAGATAAACGCGGTTCAGAAGTTCCTTAGCAAGATAGTCGAAGAATTTAGTATTCCACCAAAGATTCTTGTGCTTCATCAATTTCGAAAAAGTATGTTGATTGAGCCTGAGCGATTTAATGACGTAGCAGAAGTTGAGATCATTATTGATATGGATGGCTTTGGAGGAACTGCAGCGAAGGTCGCTGGTTTTCGGCGCTTTGCGCAGTCGGCATACGCTGAGGGATCGGGGTTCAAGCTATTCTATGATTGGGATGCACCTGTAATGAGTATCCAAGAAGTTGTTGAGATCGACCCGGATTACATCATTTATCAGTGATAGCTACGCTACCGCGTGCCGTTGTACGGGTGGTCCAATTTGATGCGGAGTATTCTTGATTTCTGATGATCGCATCGGACGTGCTTGAAAGTGTTGGGAATTCTCTAACCACCCTTGGTTACGAGAGTCCCCAAAGTGCCATTGACATCATGATTGAGCATTTGGCTGTATCAAGCACGTGTGAATGGATGTAGGGAAAAGTGCCCTCTATCCCAGATCGATATCAGTTTCACCTTCTTCAGTCGCGTTTACCAAAATCGACATGTTTCCGGGCGGATGAGCATTCTCATGCATGAGCTGATGGGCGTCACCTACTTCTGCAAGAGGGAATGCACGTGAGAGGGCAGGGTCTACTTCGCCATCGATAATCATCTGATTGAATGCCCTGCACTGTTCAAAGTTGGCAAAGTGTGATCCTTGGAACCGCTTTTGGCGCATCCATAGATAACGTAGGTCCACGTCGGCGTTGTAGCCACTGGTACCAGCGCATATAACCACCATGCCGTCGTTTTCCACGAGAAAGATGGAGGTTGGCAGCGTAGCTTCGCCAGGGTGCTCGAAGACAATCTTCGGTGCTTTACGTTCGCCCAGCTCTTCCCAGAACTTAGCACCGAAAGCCCGAGCTCCCTTCATCCACTCTCCGAATGCTTCGGCGTCGTCAACGTTCGGGAGGCGTCCCCAGTGGTCGAAATCTTTGCGGTTAATGACACCTTCAGCACCGAGTTGTCGGCAAAACTCATATTTATCTTCGCTGGAAACGACTGCAATTGGTATGCCGCCCCGAGCCTTAACTATCTGGATTGCCATGGATCCGAGTCCACCAGATCCGCCCCAGATAAGGACTGGGTCCCCCTCGTTCACAATGTGAGGAGGCCAACCCATAAGCTGGCGATATGCAGTCGCGCCGACAAGCATGTACGCGGACGCAGCTTCCCATGAGAGAGCTTCTGGTTTCGGATGTACTTGGTAGTGATTAACGAGAGCGAACTGAGCGAACGAACCCCAGTTTTCTTCATAGCCCCAAATTTTCGCAGTGTTAGATGTCATCGGATCGGCACCGGCCGCGATGTCTGCAGCATTCTCGTCCCACATACCACAGGAAAGGACGACACGGTCACCAACCTTGACGGTGTCGACATCGTCGCCAATTGCCCAAACGATCCCAGAGGCATCCGATCCACCTATGTGGAACTCTTCTTCGGCACCTCTCCGTTGGCGCGCAGCGATTACATCGACAGGTGTTCCAAGGGCAGCCCAGACGTTGTTGTAATTGACGCCAGCGGCCATCACCCACACCAGCACTTGGCGTGATCCGACAGCAGGAACATCGACCTCTTCGATCGCGAAAGCTTGATTCGGCTCACCGAACCTTTCGGGGCGTATCAACGAAGCGTGCATACGTGGTGGCACATACCCAAGGGGTGGTGTTTCACCGAGGGCGTAGATTTCTTGCTCTGTTGTTGTAGTCATGTGTTATCCCTTTTTTGGTGGGGGAGGCCCACACTTTTAGCCTTTAGGAAAATTAGCGTAGGTATATTAACCAGTGCGCGAGTTATGTTCGATTATTAAGGTGATCTATTTTCAAAAGAATTTTGCGGTCGTGCATACTCTCGTTCGAGTTGTTTTAATGACTGCTGGCGAAGCGCGTGTGGGTTATAAGAACAAGAAGCCTTGGTCTGACAGCACATGCTGTCAGACCAAGGCTTCAATATCGCGGGGTTCAATCCTTCGATTGGTTTCCCGTTCTCTTAATCTGTGAGGATGTAGCCTTTCTCTCCGTGAAGCGAGAGATCGAGACCTTGCTCTTCCTCTTCCTCTGTCACACGTAATCCGATGGTTGCATCGATTATCTTGGCAAGTACGTAGGAGATACCGAAAGCCCAGACGATTGCGATGACAACCGAGATGATTTGACGGAGGAACTGTTCTGGATTACCAAAGAACAGGCCATCGACACCGCCAATTCGCTCTTCCGCGAGAAGTCCCAGAAGCAAAGCTCCAATGATTCCACCTACCAAGTGAACGGCGACAACATCGAGTGAATCATCGAAATCGAACTGAAACTTGAGCTGTAGTGCATAGAAGCAGATCGCACCTGCCGCGACACCGATAACGACGGCAGACAGAGGCGATACAAAGCCTGCTGCGGGCGTAATTGCGACCAAACCGGCAACGGCTCCAGATGCGATACCGATGGTGGTTGGCTTACCGTTACGCATGATTTCGACTACGCACCAGGTTGTGGCAGCGACTGCGGCAGCGATCTGAGTGGTGATGAAAGCGTTCGCGGCAAGGCCGTCAGCGGCGAGCGCTGAACCTGCGTTGAAACCGAACCATCCGAGCCAGAGGATTCCAGCGCCGAGCAGGGTCAGCGCTGGCGCATGAGGAAGTATTGCATCTCGTCGCCAGCCGGCACGTTTGCCAAGAACCATGACCAACGCGAGGGCTGCTGCTCCTGCATTGATGTGTACGACTAGCCCACCAGCGAAGTCGAGCGCCTGTACCTCCGTTGCGATGAACCCGCCACCCCAGACCCAGTGGGCCATTGGTGAATAGACGACGATAGACCAGACAGCGATAAACGCGACCCAGGCTGTGAACTTGATCCTTTCGGCCACAGCGCCTGCGATTAGTGCCGGTGTGATAATTGCGAACATCATCTGGAACGAAACGAACGTGAGATCAGGAGCATCGATCCCAAAGATTTCGTTACCTAGTCCGACGTCACGTATACCCCAAAGGTCGAGGTTACCGACGACACTCCAGTCACCAATCGTGGCATTTCCGCTAAAGGCGAGCGAGCAACCGATAGCGATCCAAGTGATTGTGACTACGCCCATAGCGATGTAATTCTTCATTAACATCGCAAGAACGTTCTTCCCTCGAACCATACCGCCGTAGAACAGCGCTAGTCCCGGGGTCATGAACAATACGAGTGCCGAGCTTGTGAGTAACCAAGCAGTGGTTCCCGTGTCCATCTTTCTGCCTCCCCAACGCGACGGCGCATTTCCGATGGAAATGGTCAATTGTCGCGAACATTAGTGCTCTCTTTATTTCTAGAGATATGCCACTCAATCACACTGGTGTTTCGAGTTCGTGTCTGAAATGTTGCGAGAATGTGTCCTGAAGTCGACGGATTATGATGAGCATGTATTTCCTCGCTCACGATCAAGCAGGCCGCTATAATTAATATCTCGGCCATCTCCCCGCTCATATGGGAATTCACTATTGCTGTGACCTTGCCCACTGAACAAAAAGTCGACTTGTCAGCTGAACTACCTCATGCCCGACCGTTCCTTAAATGGGCGGGCGGTAAATCACAGCTATTGCCAGCGTTGTTGGAACGTGCTCCTGAGTCTATTGACACTTACTACGAGCCATTTTTGGGTGGAGGGGCGCTGTTTTTTGCTCTGATGGCAAACCCAGCATTGACCCCCCGTCGCGCGGTACTTAACGACCTCAACCACGAATTGTTGACGACTTACACCGTCGTGCGTGATCAACTTGATGAGCTATTTGAACGTCTCGAGCCACTGGCGGTCAGTTATCTTGAATGTGATGAGGAAGCGCGCGCGACATACTACTACTCGATTCGTGACGAGCAATGGGATACACCGATCAAAATCGCTGCGAGGCTGATTTTCCTGAATAAGACATGTTTCAATGGGCTATACAGGGTAAATCAGAAGGGGCGTTTTAACGTTCCTCACGGACGATACAAGAAACCGAATATTCTCGATCGTTTGAATCTTCAGGCTGTTTCACAAGCACTCCAGAACACCGAATTAACCACAGTTGATTTTGGGGATTGTTGTCTTGAAGCTGAGCCAGGTGACTTTGTCTACCTCGATCCTCCATTTCACCCGCTGTCGGATACGTCGAGTTTTACTGCCTACACTGACAGCGACTTTGGGCATGAAGACCAACTAAGGTTGAAGTGGTTGATTGATGAAATGCGCGAGCGTGATATACCCGTGATGCTTTCGAATTCTCCACATGAGTGGGTCGTGGGAGCTTATGAGGCGTCGCGCTATCTAGTGGAACGTATACCAGCCCGCCGGGCGATCAATTCAAAGGCTGATCGGCGCGGAGCTATTGATGAGCTTCTGGTGACGAGTGTGTACCCAAGACGTGGGGCTATTTCTCTAGATAGTTAGATACCTAATAACGTCCGGTGTTCGGGTTAAGCTTCCAGCGGAGTAACACCGACTGTCTCGCCGCTCTCTTGAACTTGTTGCCATGTCTGATTGTCGATTTCTATGCCATTGGCGAGGCGCTGGTCCATGTGGCGACGTTCGGGTTCACCTGCGGTGATCACCTCTTGACCTTCACGAAATGGTTCTTGGGTGACGTGGTCTATCAAGCCGTCGAAAATCTCATAGAAACTACTTTGATTCGTGAACGTCGAAATATTGAGTGCTAAGACAAAGACGCCGTTACCGAGCCGATTTTCACCACCCGCGGCACCAGAACCTGAGAGAGCACCAGAGAGTGCTTCGATTGCCACTGCTAAACCGTAACCCTTATAGCCAACGGTTCCACCGAATGGCAGTAACGCACCACGTGCACCGGATTCGTTGGGGTAAAGATCTGCTGGAGTCTGTGTTGGATTACCATCGCTATCGATCAGGTACTCAGGCGGCAAATCAACTCCCTTATTGAGTGCAACACGCACCTTTCCTTCAGCAGCAACTGAGGTAGCAAAATCGAGCACGAAAGGTTGCTCAGGATTGCTTGTCGGGCTCACTACAGAGAAGGGGTTTGTGCCTAGGCGAGCCTTCGCACCACCAAAGGGAGCGACGAGGCCGTCTGTCCCTGGGTTGTTGACGCAGGCGATCCCGATCATGTTCTTTGCAGCTGCCATTTGCCCATATGCACCGATGCGGCCGATATGGCCACAGTTACGTGTTACGACGACTCCTACGCCATATTCGCCGGCCCGCTCTATTGCGATTTCCATTGCTCTTGTCGCGCCTACTTGGCCGAAATTGTGGTTGACATTTAACACGGCGGTAGCAGCATCGCCACCGATGACTTCAAGTGGTGCTCCAGGGACAATGCCACCGTTTTGAGTTTGAGTGACGTACTGAAGTGTACGAACGATGCCGTGCGAATCGTGGCCCATGAGGTTTGCTTCGACTAGATGATTTGCCACGATGGCAGCTTCTTCTTCGGGGGCTCCGGTGGCGGAGAAAATTTGTCGGATATAGGTTCGAAGTGGATTGACTTGAATAGTTGGGATTGGATTATCCTTCGCTAGACGCGTGGTTACGAACGTCAGTGAGTTGGTCTGTGGCAGCATTGCGCATGAATGCTACGTCGATCCCGAGCATGACCATTTGGAATCCATGGTCAAGCCAGCGTTTCGTGAATTCGGCACTTGCAGTATGTATACCTGGCGCTACGTTGTGCTTCTTGCAAGCGTTATAAATAGTCTCGACAGTCTCTACATGCCTAGGGTCATTATTGTCACCAGTGGGTGTAAGGCCGATGCCGTAGGCAAGATCTGACGGACCGATGTATGCGGCGTCGATGCCATCTACGGCTAGGATGTCATCGAGATTTTCGAGTGCTTCTGCAGTTTCGATCATAACCACTAGCGCAATTTTGTCGTTTGCTTCACGCTGGTAGTCTGCACCTGCATACATGGGCGCCCGATAGGGACCAGAAGAGCGGCCGCCAACCGGTGGATAGCGGGTAGCCCAGACTGCACGTTCGGCTTCCTCCCGGTTATTTACCAGTGGGACGATTACGCCGTAAGCACCAGCATCGAGAACACGCATTATCGTAGCGGGATCATTCCAAGGAACGCGTACGAACGGGACAGTGTCAGTGTTGGAGATGCCTTGCAGCATCGGTAATACTGATGCAGTCTCTGCTGCCCCATGCTGGAGATCGATGCACAGCCAGTCGAAACCGACATGTGCCATAGCCTCGGCTCCGAACGACGAGTCTATCGAGAGCCAACCGCCGATTGTCTGACCACCATTGCGCCACGTGTCGAGTACCCGGTTATTCCGCATTTGATGCTATTCCTTTTTTATATAATTTCGATTATTACTCATGATCACGACGGAGATCATGAGTGTCGTCATGATTGCTGTCAAGAATGCTTGGACGTGCGGACAGTTTTCTTTGATCAAATGATCGGAGTCCCCACGATGGCATATTTTGCTCTGATGGATAGCCCCATTGGTCAGATATTTGTCGGAGGATCTGATGCAGGTGTCCACATTATCAAGTTCGTTGATCAACGCGAGTCAGATGCACTGCTTGCTGCTGAGGTGGAAGCTGCTTCGGGAGAAAAGGCCATAGTTAATGGCACCGGTTCCGCAGAATTGATTTATCAGCTCAGGCAATACTTTCGTCACCAACGTGACAAGTTCGATTTGGTTCTAGCTCCTCGTGGGACAGAATTTCAGCTCAGAGTTTGGCAAGCATTGAGGGAGATTCCAGCAGGCGAGACCATGAGCTATGGAGCGATCGCCAAGGTGATAGGGAAACCGTTGGCATTCCGAGCGGTTGGAGCAGCTAACCACCGTAATCCCATCTCGATCGTTGTGCCGTGTCATCGAGTGATTGGCGCGGATGGGACACCGACTGGTTATGCAGGAGGTCTCTATCGGAAAATATGGCTGCTTAAGCACGAACTCCGTGCTACTCAGCCACCGCTTGATGATCACTAAGGTCCTTTTTAGCTATCACTGTTAAGGGTGTCCGATGCTGCTTCGTTCGATCGAGACACGGGAAATTCGACGTTCGTCCATCTCTAACACCGTGAAGCGTAAACCTGCATGATCGATCTGTTCTCCCACACTCGGGAACCGTCTCATATGCGCTAATACTAGACCGGCGACGGTGTTTGCCTCGACATCAGTTAAGTCGACACCGACCTGACTTGAGATATCTACGAGTAGAGTGTTGCCGTCAAGTTCGATGCGGCCAATTCGTCCTAGACTTTCTGGCTGTGTTTCGTTCTCGGCCCCACTTTCGCTCTGAAGCGGTCCAAGCACTTCCTCCATGATGTCCTCGAGAGTGACGAGACCTGATGTCGCACCGTGTTCGTCAACAAGCATCACAATATAGCGACCACGGTCGCGCATGAGATTGAGAACACGTGTGATCGGAGCATGCTCCGATTCGAATGTTGCCGGGCGCATCAGGTCTTCAGCAACGCTGGTATTGAGTCCATTCAAGTGGGCAGTGTTCACATCGGTGACGTGGATGTAGCCGACAACTTCATCTGGGCTTTCCGCGTACACAGGAAGGCGTTGGAAGCCAAAGTTGCTAAGCAGTTGAGCAACTTCAATTAAAGGAGCACTGGTTGGCACAGCGGTCATGTCCATCCGCGATACCATGATCTCCTGCACCTGGCGTTGCTGGAGATTCAGTACGCCAAGCATGCGTTCGGAATCCTCGGCAGCGAGTTCACCACTTTCTGCGCCTAGACGGATGGCTGTGCCGAGTTCGGCGGTATTCAGTGTGGTGGTGCCTTCAATTGACTCGCCACCGAACGTACGGATGAGACCTCGAGTCAAAGCGTCCAGGATCCAGACCACTGGACTAGTGGCTCGGGACCAAAGTGTGAGTGGCCAAGCGTAGATACGACTCACAGTGAACGCATGGCTGAGCGCGAGTGTCTTTGGTGTGACTTCGCCAATTAAGATTAACAGTGCCGTGATGGCCATCGTTGCTAGCAGGAGACCGCCGCCGCCATCGATCAATTCTGTGACAATAACCGTTCCGACTGCTGCTGCTCCAGTATTTACGAGGTTATTCCCCAGAAGGATCGCGCTCAGCAAGCGGTGTGGACGGTCGAGTAAAGTTTGGACGCGTGATGCGCCAGGCTCGTTTTCGCGGACGCGGTGTGTCAGACGAACCCGGTCCAGAGATAGGAAAGCTGTCTCTGAGCCTGAGAAAAAGGCTGAGAGAAGTAATAGGAGAATCAGTAGAACTATATAAGTGGGCACGATGTCCTCCGTTCTCCAGCGTACTGCGCCTCTCCACATTAATGGCAGGTGCAGTTGATGAAATCAGTCAATCGGTGTTTCTACCCAAACGTCTATGAAGCGTGAGTTTGACGTTAGAGCTCATCCGACGGTTCGCTAGCCAACTCGTACATTGCAGCGGCCTAGTTCTATCTACTCAAGGTAATTTCATGCGGTTTTGGCGTGTGAGCGGTCAACGGGAAGTATCGTGGTGCACAATTTCGATTCATATTTTGCATCGAAGTAGCTTCAGAGCACCGCTTTAATCAGAGAGTTATTGTCGCGGAGCGCTGTGACAATGACTCGAGGTGCACCCGCACGTCGAATCGCTTTACCGAGTAGCAGTGCGCGTTCAGGATGCAGGTCAGCCTGGTTTACCACTACGGAGAAGTGGCGCTGTTTTACGCCCTTGCGTCCACCTCGTATGTCGGTGAGTACACGAGCAATAACTTCAATAGAAGCATGTTGCTGGTTTTCTATGATTGAGCGGATTTTCTCTGGACGATGGACGTATCGGCTGTCTAGCGGGGTGTCGAGTGCGCTCAGGCCAACGACTGCAACGACATGAGTAGCTGAGCAGGGGATAACTGGCTCGTGTTCTGCGGGCGCCTTGAACGGTAGCATCTTGCTGCCATCAGCCTCTATTGCGAATAGTCCAAGGCCGGGTATTGCTGCTATTTCATCTGCTGTTGCTGTTTCAATTGGTGCCCAGCGTGCCTTTGGCTCTTTTCCTGCGTGGGCAACGATCGTGTCGTGGGTGTTTAGTGTTTTTACGAGCTCTTGTACCTGTTTCGGCGATGTAATCTCGGTTAGATGAATATTACTGCTGAGCGCAGGTGGTGTCGTGAAGCGTGTCGTGCCGCTTAGTACTGTGGAATAACCAAGCTGGTGGGCATTCTGAGCTAGACGAAACAGTAGTGACGTTTTCCCTCCTCCACCCACGATTGCAACGACAGGCGGTGTTGCTCTGTCTAAATCAAGTGCTTCCCAGAATGTCATAGGAGGTTCCACGGACTTATCCTCAGTTGATAACTATGAGGTGAGACAATGTCACTTACCACAATGAACGAAGACATAAGAGTATCTGGAGTCATTCTCGTTGGTGGTCGCTCAAGCAGGATGGGTGTCGATAAGGCATCACTAGAATTCAATGGTATGACGCTGCTCCAGCGAAGCGTTGCCCGTCTCACTCCCGCAGTAGACCAGTTAGTACTAGTCGGATCACCTGGTCGACCGTTACCTCCAGTTACAACCGACAAGCCGGTCCGTACTGTTGATGATCCGGTAGAAGGTGAAGGACCTCTCGTCGGGATCGTAGCTGGACTCGAAGCTTGCGACGCTGATGCAGCAATTGTCGTTGCTGTTGACATGCCATTCGTCGAGATTGAATTGGTTCGGCGATTGGTTGACCGACTCGATGAGAAGCATCGCTGGGTTGTCCCTGTTGCGAATGATCGACCACAACCATTGTGCTCAGCATTCGCAGTCACCGCTTTGCCTGTGCTGCGTTCACACATTGATGCCGGCGATCGCGCACCGATGGCAATTGCCGCTGACCTTGATACGTTTCTGATGCAACCTGAAGAATGGAGAAATTCCGATCCGGAAGGCAGATCGTTCATAAATGTGAATACACCAGAGGAGTTCGCTGCGCTTCTAGATAACTTTCGAGATGAGATGGATATCCTTGAGTGTAGTTAATGATTACAGTGCTTGGTAAGCACTTGATAGGGTCTCTCGATCGAATTCCAAAGGTGATTCACCGTTGGCAAATTCATACAGAGCAGCTTTGAAAATACCTTCGATTGCTTGCACACAACCAACCGCCATCGGGATGGTGATCGCTCCGATGACGATTCCCAATATCGGTTCTATTGCGAACAGCAGGGCCGCGGGTAAAACGGCTAATATCACTGCCACGATGTATACGATCATGAATGCAAACGACGATGTAGCCTGGCGTCCCCATGTTTGACGGAACAGGCTAGCTGAGCGTTTTATTCCCTGAATTGGGCCAATGCCCTCGGCGACGAGCACTGGTACTACGAAGAAGGTCATATAAGCCCACACGCCGCCGACCATTTCGATTGCAAGTCTTCCTAGGAAGTTATCGGTTCGGCCTCGTGCGATCTGCAAAATCAGTCCGACTGTTGCTGAAATTAACGCCCAAGCGAAGATTGCTGGTAGGTGCTTAAGTGCGACACGAAGCCCTGAACTGATGTTTGGATCACCTCCGCGTAGTCGCTCAAGCGCGGCCGCGACGAGTGCGGCGTTGAAGAATATGACTACGAATGTTGTTGACGCATAGAGCGCAATGCCGAGCACGATATCTAAGGACGTTGTTTCCTCAGTTCCAGCTCCTGTTGTTGCAGCGTTGAGGCGGTCGAGTGTTCCAGTGCTGGCTGCGAATCCGTAGAAAATTCCTATTACGATTAACACTCCGCAAGCCGCCATAAGCGGAAATAAAATCAGCTCGCGATCTTTCATGAAGACCGACCAGCTCATCTTTATTAGCTCAAAAGTGTGACCTATCGTGCGGAACATAACTACCAGTATATAAACTTCAGAGCCATTTGCGCCGATTATCCGATAGGATCAGTCTTGCGGGGGTGAGCCGTTCGGGGTCTCCCAATGTTTGATATCAGTCGCGATGCTCTAATTGAAACTGGTTTTGCTGTATTAATCGCTGCAGGTGGGTTGGTGCTTGCGGGTTTGGTCTCAAGACTATCTGGGCGCATTGTTCAGATCTTTACTAAGTCTACTGAGACTGACCTAGATGATCTCGTTGTCAACGCTGTACGTGGACCATTGGTGCTGTTTATAGCAATACAGGGTGTCTATATTGCTCTGCTGACACTCTCATACCTTAGTGATTATTCGGACATCATTCGGCGTGTTTGGGCGGCATTAACGCTCATACTCGTAATTGCGGCGAGTCGTCGGATTATTGTTGGATTACTCGATTGGTTTGGGCATCGACCGGAAACTGGAGGATTGCCAGGATTCGACTCTCGCTCACTTCCGTTCGTAAGAAGGATTCTCAATGTATTGGTGCTCACGATTGGGCTGCTTCTGGTTCTTGATGCGTTAGGAGTCTCGGTTAGTCCGCTCCTCGCTGGACTGGGTATCGGTGGTTTAGCGATGGCACTCGCACTCCAACCATTACTCAGCAATATTTTCGCCAGTTCCTATATCATCACCGATGCTTCAGTTGCTGTCGGCGATTTTATTCAAGTTGCCGGCGGTCCGACTGGTGTTGTTGAGGACATTGGCTGGCGAGCAGCTCGTATTCGTACCTTTGACAACAATATTGTTCTTGTGCCGAACTCGGAACTCGCTAATTCGACGATCACGAACTTCGATTCCTCGGATGCACGTGCGGATGCGCGTGTTGATAGCGGGGTTGCTTATGAAGAAGATCTAGATCGTGTTGAACAGGTAATTCTGGAAGAATTGAACGACCTCGCGGCAAATCTCGATATCGTCGATCCTGAACGTACACCGCTATTCCGGTTTTCCGAGTTCGGAGATTCGAATGTGGGATTTTTCGTGAAAATGCGCGCGAAGACATGGTCGGACTCGTTCTACCTCAAGCATGAAATGATGAAAAGAATTCACTCTCGGTTGAACCGAGAAGGCATCGTGGTGAATTATCCCGCACGTCGCCTGCTTATGGCTAAAGAAGATGTGAACGGCCTCGATAGACTGGTTCAGTCTCCAAATAATTCTGGTGATGCTAATTGATGATGTCGTGAGGTTGGCTGAGGGACTGTGATTCTTCGGCGGAGTCCATTCAGATAACACTAATTCCGTTAGTTTTTTTCTGGTATGTCGTAAGGTTGTTGCCTTCTTACTTAGTTTAAGATCATTGTGTGACAGTCAAAATTAAATGCTACTTGTCATTTTTATCTAACCAAGACAGAAACCAACTGATAATTACAAAAGAAGCACCAGTAAAGCCAATGCTGAAAAACATATTATTAGTACTAATGTATGTAACCCAAAATACCACTTGAGTGGCTAATACATATATGAATGTCGGGATCCATCTTATTTTCTGGTTCATACTGATACCAATTACAAAATTATTTTTTGTCGCTGTTGGTCTAGTTTATTCAACCAGTATAGAACAGCAGAAACGCCTATGGTCATAAGAGTAGTAATGACCATCCTATTAACAATATTTACAGTCTGAGTATACATAACCAAAAATGGTATCTGACTTGCTGCAACCACAACGAGAGTACCGAACAATTTGTTAGTTTGGATATTTATATATATATGAACGTGCATTGTCGATGCATAAGCTTCCTATTTGTATTGATAGTATTCAATTTCCTATATGAGATGGCGAGCAATGATAATTCTGCTGAAATGCTACTGCTGGTGTAAGTATTGCTTACGTAAAGTGAGTTGTGACGATGGCTCTACCGCCAGAATTTGATCAACCTGTCGGAGATACATTCCGCCGCGTTGACCAAGCAATCGATCATACGCAGTCGAAAATGTTCCGAATGCTTTGGTTCGTCGTTCCGTCGGGATCAATCGCAAGAAATCCGAACTTTCAAGCCCTGATGGCGTCTCGGTTCTTGAGCGACCTTGCACTGCAAGCATTGCTGTTTGGCGTGCTAATTGCATCGGTACGCAATGGAGGAGATGCTTTCGAGGCTGCGATTATTGGAGTTGCGTATCTGTTACCGGGTGCGGTACTAGGGCTTTTTGGTGGCTCTATTGCGGATGCTTTGCCAAAGCGCGCCGCTCTCGTTGTTGCTTATCTCTTGATGGGTGCTCTCTGTTTCTCACTCCCTCTGTTCCTCGGATTTCAGTTACGTGGAATGCTTGCTGTGTTGCTGGCTGTTCGTGTGCTGCATCAAGTTTCCCAGCCATCAGAGGCGTCGGCTGTACCGCTGGTGGCAACGCATCCCGAACTCGCGTCGGCGAACTCGTTCCTTTCACTGGCTTCATCGGCTGGTGAAGTGGTTGGGAAAGCACTGCTAGCGCCATTGTTGGTGCGTGCATTCGACATCGAACCCGTGGTTGTAATTGCAGGTATCTTATTCATCCTCTCAGCAACGCGGGCGTTTCATTTTCGAGTGGACGATAATTCTCGGTTGAAAATCGATGAGGATCAGGAACTAACGTCGCTTCACCAGCCTTCGATAAGGCAAGCGGTTCGCTGGTTAATCGAGGACCGAGCGGCATATTGGATGCTAATGCTTGCTGCGATGGCAAGCACTACTGGTGTGGTGCTCGGAGTGCTTGGTCCCCGTTACGTATTTGCTGTTCTAGATGTAGCGCCGGAAAACACATTTTATGTATTTGCGCCGGCATCACTCGGATTGGTTCTCGCGCTAATTTGCGCGCCACTTCTGATTCGGATATTCAAGGAACTGCTGGTAGCTGCACTTGGATTCCTATTAGTGACTGTAGCTATCATTGGGCTCGGCATGATTGAAACGACGACTGATCTGCTTTCGGCTCATGTACCTGTAGTGGATATTCCGGGTGTTGGTGATCAAGTGGAGATAGCAGCTCAGATTTCGTTACTACTTGGTATGGGTATGACCTTGGCGGCAGCTGCAACGATGACCTACATAGGGAAATATGTCCCGAGCACCGTCCATGGTCGAATCTTCGCCCTGCTTGGTGCGATGAAAGATGGTCTTTCAATTCCGGTATTGCTTTTTATGGGTGGTGTTGCTGGCGTGATCGGTGTTGAGAATGTGCTACTTATTTCTCCATTACTGCTATTCGCGCTCGGCATTGGAACGAGTATGTGTCTAAGGCGGTGGCGAAAGTCTGGAGAAAGTAACGCTGTGATTGTCGATCGGGTCTCTGCATCTAGGTGATATTTTCCGTCTTATGGTCGCATCTATGTCAAGGATAGAGGGGAGCGCGGTCGAGGCCCGTTGTCTGCGGTATTCCAAACATCAGGTTCAGATTCTGCATAGCTGAACCACTTTGTCCCTTCATCAGGTTGTCGATCGACGATATAACGACGACGCGGTTTCCCTCTACGAACAATGAAATGTCGCAGTAGTTCGATCCTAGTGTGCCTTTCAGAGTCGGTGGACCCTCGAGAATACGCACGAATGGTGCGTTTCCAAAGTAATCACGGTACCGATCGAGCAGAGTGTCACGCTCCATGGCCTGCTTCAGACGCAAGTGCATAGTACTGAGGATCCCGCGCGTGGTTCCGAGTAGATGCGGGATGAAATCGATCTGCGCTCCTTCGGATCGTCCGAGACGGCCGAGTGTGAGATTTGCCTCGATAGCGTGTTGATGTGACAGAAGACGATACGGAATGATGTTGTCGTTTAGATGAGATAGATGTTGCAGGGGAGCTGGTTTCTTCCCGGCACCGGATGATCCGCTGAGGCCATCGACAGCGACAATTCCGTCATCGCCAACTAGACCGTCGTGGAACAGCGGTGCTAGACCGAGGATGATTCCGACGGCGAAGCAGCCTGGATTACCGACAATCGATGCTTTAGCGATACCCTCTGGATCGAGTTCTGAGACGCCGTAGGTTGAGATCTTCAGTAGTGCTTCTGCGTCGTGCTCATTTCCTGTTATTGAAGGATGGCGGGCAGCGTATTGTCCGTAGTCTTCAGCAGAAGCGAAGCGAAAATCTCCGGAGTAATCAATAAACCTCATACCGGAATTAACGAGTGCTGGAGCGTAGCTCTGTGAGACGCGATCAGGAGTAGAAAACACGACGATATCGCAGTCTGTTCCGATCGGTGTATCGTCTGCTGAATCGACGGTTAAGCCGGTGTATCCACTGAGGTGTGGATAGATTTCGCTAATTTGACGACCGGCCTCTTCTCGTGCGATCAGGCTTGTGACGTCGAAGCGTGGATGGGCCAGCAAGAGCTCCAGAATACCCAACCCACCATATCCGGTGGCCCCCACGATCTGTACTCTGTGATTCATCGGACTTCCTTTGGACCCTATTAGCTTTAATCGCACAGTTGACGAATTGAGATGTTGAATTATCAGGATAGGCGCGAGGAACTGTCGAAGAAAGGTACCTACCCGATCTGATGGCGAGATCGGTAATATCGTCTTTCACGTGAACGGTGCATTACAACAATCTAACTGGCTGCAGTTCATACGTCTCGATGATCAGACGTTGATGGCTCAGTGTGCAGTCGATTGCTTCCGGGCGAGTGGTCCAGGCGGTCAGAAACGGAACAAGACAGACTCAGCAGTAAGATTGCGACATCAACCAACGAGTGTGACCGTTGAGGCAGCGGAATCAAGATCACAGCATGAGAATCGCGTTCGAGCTCTTCGTCGCCTTCGACTGGCGATCGCGCTAGAAGTACGTGCACCTGTTAGGAAGAACGGTGATCTACCCAAAGAGCTATCGGAGGTGCTTCAAACTACTCAGGGCAGAACAATATCGGTTGGGCAGCGAGATGTACGTTATCCAGCGACTATCGCTGCTATCTTCGATGTTTTATCAGCAAAAGATTGGCGCATTGCTCCGACTGCCCGCCAACTTGGTGTGTCAGTTTCCCAACTCACACGATTTCTCGAAAATGATCGGATAGTCTGGCGAGCAGTGCAGTCGAAGAGGCAGGTACTTGGTCTACGACCGCTCAACGTTCGACGTTAGAGCCACTACCTAAGTTCATTCGGCTCTAGGGCTCGTTATACTCCAGAACAACTTCTGCTGTCATTTGTTGACTCACACGAATTGCACTGGCGGCTTTGTTATCTAATCATTTCACGCTACTGCTGGAGTTGTTATCCCCTTCGTATGGTTGCGGATAAGTTGTGAGATTCGAGACGGTTTCGATAAAGTTCGGCACGCTCAAACGGACAACTGATAACGTCAGATTGTCCGAATTGATGAGCCAGCAACATGATTTCAAGGGCACGCTCGTAGTCAACTTCGGTCACACAGTCGAGTAGTGCAAAGACTACATACTCCATGGTGTTCACATCGTCATTGTGCAGGACGACGGTAGCCGGTGGGAGAAGTTCCCGGAGGCTCTTTGGTTCTGGTCTAGTTACTCTGGTCACTGTTGGCGTGACTAATGTTGGCTGCATTGTGATTCGACGACGGAAAGAGATCATGCCAATTTACGATGGTCCCAGGAACGGATTCGCTCTGGCTTGATTCGGACAGTCACTCGTTTGTAGGCGATTGGCGGTGGTTCTGATTCATGATCTGGATTGATATCAGGGCGCGGTTGTCTATTCGTGCGAGCGCCTACTAGTTGCATGGTTCGCATTGTAATCGAAGCATCTCGGATGATCTCTGCGACACCTTCTATTGAAAGTCCACGAACTTGATCGTAGGTATCGCCAGTTTCGGCGAGTGCGGTGATACGAGCATCTCGCTCGAGGTTCTTGATCTTCTGTGAACGCGCGTATGTCGAAAAAACGAGTAATCCATTGTCATCTCTTGCGAACCACATTGGGACTAAATGTGGACGACCATCGGGGAGGATACTGGCAATTTGGAGAGTCGTAACGCTGTCTAGTAATTCGTCTTGTTCCGCTTTGTTTAGGCGAATCTGATCGCGAGTGTTAGGCATCATTTCACTTTCGCTATTACTTGAGAAATCGGACTAGTGTTGTTGCGGGGAAACACCGTGATAACTGAAGTTCAGTGTTGTGGCATCTTTGGAGTCGCTCACAAGGCTGCCAGCGCCCCATTATAAGATGTGCGAAGAGTTTTTGACGTGGTCAGGATGGAATCACGATGGAAGTATCAGGCGATATTGGGCCACCGGCAGGAGTGCGACAAGTCCGCCTCGCTGGGCCGATCCAGCGGTTTATTCGTACCGAGGCTGCGGGTGGCGTTGTCTTATTGGTAGGAGCCTTGATCGCATTGATTTGGGTGAACTCGCCTTGGTCGGATAGTTATCACCATTTATTCGAACATCACTTGGCATTTGACCTAGGATTTTTCGCAGTCGACGAGTCTTTGCACTTTTGGATCAATGACGCCGCGATGGTCATTTTCTTTTTTGTGGTAGGAATGGAAATCAAACGTGAGGTCGCCATCGGCGAACTAGCAAGTGCCCGACGAATGGTGGTGCCCGCCGCTGCCGCTATTGGCGGAATGGTTATACCAGTTTTGGTTTTCTTCTTAATAGTTGGCAATTCTGCTGGTCGTGAGGGCTGGGCAATTCCGATGGCTACTGACATTGCTTTCGCTGTAGGTGTCCTTGTTCTTGTTGGGCCTCGTATTCCTATGGGGCTCAAAATCCTCTTACTGGCGATGGCGATTGTTGATGATCTCGGAGCGATTGCAGTGATAGCAATCTTTTATACAGATGCGATCGATTTCGGTGCACTGAGCATCGTGATTGGTCTGCTGACGTTGGTTTACATGTTGAACAAATTTGGTATGTGGTACGTCCCCGTATATTTCGTGATAGGAGGTATTGCCTGGATGGCAATGCTGCAATCCGGTGTTCACGCAACGATCGTCGGGGTATTGCTGGGTCTTATGACACCGTGGCAGAGTTGGCACCGCCCTGAGGATTTCACAACAATTATTCGACCGGTGTTAGGGCGATTGCAGTCACAATCCAACGAGAATGCAACGTCCCTCGATCGTGAGGATCGTGTTCATGCGTTGATGGAAGTTGCCGAAGTCGGGCAGCGGGCGGTGTCACCGTTGGACCGTCTGGAGCATGCATTACAGCGCCCTGTGGCATTCGTAGTCGTACCGATTTTTGCGCTTGCTAATGCCGGCGTGGAGCTGTCACCGGACACTTTAGGTGATGTGTTCAGCTCAAGCCTGATGTGGGGTGTAACCCTAGGTCTCCTACTAGGGAAACCAATCGGCGTGACATTAGGTGTATGGCTGGTAGTTCAGGCAGGTGCTCAGCTTCCTCTTGGTGTGCGTTGGGCTCATGTGGTAGGAATTTCGCTGCTGGGTGGAATTGGCTTCACGGTTTCATTGTTCGTGACACAGCTGTCATTCGAAGCAGAGACTCTCTTAATCAATGCCAAGGTAGGGATCCTGATTGCCTCATTCGCTGCAGGAGCTCTTGGGTATGCCTTACTCCGAGTGGCAAATCGACCTTCTGGGGTGTGACTTCAGAAAATGGCTCTTGATTCCCTCTTCGTTGTCATTGGATTGACTGTCTTACTAACGGGAGCCCGCCTCGTTGTTCGCTCTGCGCTTTTGATCGCTACTAGTTTTGGAATGAGTCGTGTTTTAGTCGGGTCGACAATAGTTGCCTTCGGGACATCTGCACCTGAACTAGTGATAAGTATGACGGCTTCGTTAGGGGATTCCGACGGTCTTGGTGTTGGTAATGTGATTGGATCCAATGTTGCCAACGTTGCTCTCGTTCTTGGGATGGCGGCGGTAGTCAGTCCGATGGTGGTTGATCGACGGTTACTACGTTGGGAGATACCGGTCCTGTTTGCAGCGACAGTGGCAGTTTTACTGGCTGGAACGGACGGTGAACTGGCTCGTTGGGAAGGGCTGATGTTGTTCGTGGTTGGTCTCGGTGGTTTCGTTATAGTTTCGTTCTTACTCGCGCCTGAATCTCCAGTACTGATCAGTGAAGAAGATAAAACTCCCAAGACTCTCTCTCCATACTTGGATAAGACGCTCACGAATGGTTGCCTACTAATCGTGGGACTTGCTTGCTTGGCTCTCGGTGCAGCGGTTGTTGTACAAGGCGCGACAGGTGTTGCGGAGAGGCTGGGATTGAGTGATCTAGCAATTGGTGTCACAGTCGTTGCTGTTGGGACAAGTTTGCCAGAAATTGCGACCACGGTGATCGCAGCGCTTCGGCGAGAACATGAGATTGCTATAGCAAGTGCAGTTGGATCGAATATTTTCAATCTACTTGGCGTTCTGGGTTTGACGGCCTTGGTTGCTCCACTGAATTTCGACCAATCGCTCTATCAGTTCGAGATGATCGCTCTTGGTTTGAGCAGCCTTGTGCTTTTCCCGATCGTTGCATTGCATACGAGATCGTTGGTTGATCGACGAGAAGGATTGCTTTTACTTTCTGCCTACGTGATCTTTCTGGGGCTGATTCTCGATCGTGCATGAAAGCAGACAACGGGTGTGTATAACGAGTCGATCTATGGGTTCGAGCAGTTTAATGTTCAGAGGTTATTGCGAATCTGATCAAGGATAGTTTTGCGCTGAACCTTCCCGTTGCGAGTACGAGGGAGAGCTTCGACAAAGTGGTACTGGTGAGGGCGTTTATACTCCGCTAGGTTTCGAGTCGCGTGCGCTTCGAGGTCGGTAGTGCTGAGACTGTTAGGGGTAGTGGGTACGATACAGGCTGTGACGAGCGTCTTTTGATCGTCGATCGCAAGACCGACAACGGCTGCTTCGGCAACGCTAGGATGCGATTCGATCGCAGATTCGATCTCAACGGGTGAAAGACGATAACCAAACGACTTGATGACATCATCAGCTCTTCCGTGGAAATGGACATAGCCGTCTTGATCGATGGAGGCACGATCACCACCGACGAACCAATCGCCTCGGAAAACGGCTGATTGTTCGTCTGTTCGGTTCCAATAGCCGATCATTAGCCCGGGATCAGATCTATGAACTGCCAATAGGCCGATAGCACCAGCTGGTAAAGGTTTGGTACTGCTTGATTCCTCTTCCAAAATTGCTACGCGTCGTCCATGTTGAGGACGGCCTGGAGAGCCAACGCGTACAGGTGTGTTAGGGCCTGACGAGATGTATGTGGATATTTCCGTCATCCCGAGAGACTCATACATTTCAGTGCCCACCCGTTCAGTCCATTCTTCGTAGAGTGCAGGAGAGAGTGCTTCGCCGGCGCAGAGTACGTGACGCAGTGATGAGAGGTCATGAGTCTCAGGATTCCCGTACTTGAGGACTTGGCGGAAGACGGTGGGGACAGCGACGAAGATCGTAACGCCGAGCCGTTCAATCAACGTTGGCCAGATGGCCGGATCAGAGCTTCCACCTCGAAGCACTGCATGTGCTCCGGCCGCCCAAGAGTCCATAAGTCCGACTCCGAGGGTGTATGACCAATTGAGCGTGCCCGCATGCATCGTGACGTCATTGTTCTTGAATCCTTCCCAGCCTTCGCGCATAAGTGCGCGCCCATGGAGGGTGCGATGGGCGTGGAGGACACCTTTCGGTCGATCGGTAGTGCCTGAGGTGTAGATCAGGAAGGCAGGGTCTTCAGCATTAGTATTTGGAAGTGGATCAGAGGTCGCTCGTCCTACTTGCGAGTGATCGAAGGTTTCAAGAGTTTCAGGTGTGATGGTCAAGCCCTTGAATTCCATATCCTGCGAGGATTTAGGAATAATTATTGCAGTTGCTCCGGAATCTTCTAGAAGGAAACGAGATTCTTCCTCTGTCAGCATTGGTGATGCGGGAATCGGAATTAGACCAGCCAGCGTTGCGCCAAAGAAGGTAAAGGCATATTCGGGTGAGTGAGGGAGACGCACGAGGAGGCGATCGCCTGGATTAAGTCCTGTCTCTAGCAATCCGTGAGCGATCGCTTCGACGTGGTTCCAGACCTCGGCATACGTCCAACTGCGGTCATCAGATTCTGGATCAATGAAAGTGAAAGCAGGGTTGTTCCTAGTTAATGGGTCGAGTGCTCGGCTCTCGAGACAGTAACGAGTTAGGTTGAGCGTTTCGGGAGGTGATGGAGCACTAGTCATTAGGGAAGTTTACCTGTTCGGTAGGTTTGGGTTTCAGGACCAAGTTTACTTTCTACTATCGGATAGGGTGCATGACTCTATGTAACCGTTGAATATCTGGAGATCGGCATTTATTGATTGCGGCGTTCCCAAGATAATTAACCAACAAGAACATACGTATTACCCAGCATCGCCTGGCATGAATGCTTTTTCGATAATCGCTGACATTGAACCTAGCGATGTGGGTATGCGAGAGTCAGCGCCGTAGGAATGAATTCTTTGCTGATTATCCTGACATCGTTCCTTCGAGGCGGTTTGCAGGATTGCCTGTCCCTGAGCGTCGACAACGCGAGCAAGTGCCCATGCTTTTGCTGGCCCGTAACCGAAGATCGAGGCAAGCATTTCGATAACGTAATCGTACGTGTGTTGGTCGTCATCGAGTAAGACGAGGTGGTAAAGAGACTCAAATTGAGGTTTCTCGACTTCGATAAGTTCAGGAGTTTCGGTATTGGGTTTTGGGGTCATTTACCAACATCTTGGGTGGTTTCTCGAAGTCATGTGGACCCCTGAGATTCGTGAGGATGTCATACTGGTCCTAGGGTATTTGAGACTGCTTGGGCAGATCTAGCTCTATCACGAGTAGTATTCCTGAAAGGCTAGAAATGATTGAGGGGCCGCTCGCGGTGATCCTAACGGGAGGGCGGGCGAAACGACTGCAGCCGTTAAGTCTCGAGTTACCTAAAGCGATCATACCGGTGCTTAATCAACCTTTGATCACATATACATTCGAGCGGCTAGCAGAGACTGATATTAAAGAAGTGTTCATAGTCGTAACGCCGGACGACAGATTAACTGGAAAGATCTCTCGCGAATTAGTGCCCGCCGGTATGTCGATCAAGGTGGTCGTTCAGCCAATTCCTAACGGACCAGCAGGCGCACTCGCTCATGTTCCAAATAACAGTATACGGCGGCGCCATGTGGCCGTGATTGCCGCTGATTCGTTGCTTTACGGGGGTGACATTCGAGGCCAGTTCGGATCTTGGTTGAACGAACCTGTTGATGCATGGTTGCCGCTTGCACCCACTAAAACGCCGACATCGATGGGGATAGCTCAACTAGTTGGTGAGCGCATCGTTGAATTTGTCGAAAAACCCAAGCGTCCGAAAGGGAATCTCGCATCACCTGCGTGGTGGTTGCTGGGCCCTGAAGCGATTGATCGTGTGCTTGACGATCCCGTTGTTAACACCAAGGGCGAATTAGAGATATCTGGTACGTTGTCAGTGATGATCGAAGAAGGGTATTCGATCGGTGGGCGCTGCTTCGATGGCGAATGGTATGACACCGGTACGCTTGCTGCGTTGCTTTCGACACAGGAGCGGCTACTTCAGGAAAAGGATATTTCCGTCCTGATCGCACCGGACGCTATAGTTGAAGACTGCCAACTTGGTCCGAATGTGGTTGTAGGTTCTGGTTGTCGTCTGCGGGACGTAACACTGTCGGACGCGTTGATAGCACCGGGAGCGGTAATCCATGGTCTTAAAGATTCACAGATTATCGTGACCCCAAGCGGGATCATCGGACGACCTTAGAGACTGTTTGCGTTATCAAAATAGCGGATTGCGTGGTGGCGAGATGCTGGAAGATCCTGGTCGGTTCTATTGGAAATGGATAGCCATCGGAGGCGCTCTTTTGGTGGTGTACGCTATCGAGCGTGCTATCCGGACTGGGGGGCTATTTTAACTCTGACCTGCCTAGTGCATGCTGATAGCGATTACTGGATTGCGACGATACGTCAAAAAATCATTGGATAGATGGTTTTTGCATTGAGGCTGTCTTCATGATCGGAAGAGTAATTGGGATAGAAGCTGGTTGAACAAACTATCGTGCTCTCGCGGTGGGCGGGTCTGCGCGCTAGAATCCTCCGCCAGCTAGAGAAAAAAAGAGTGCTGATGCACCGAGAGGAGTAGGTATGTCGGTGGAGAGATTCCCAGTCGAGGCTGGGCACATCATGTTGTTTGCACGTGCAGTAGGGGACACAAACCAAATCTATTACGACGAGGACTATGCTAAGACAACAGAACCGTCGGGGATGATTGCACCACCGACGTTTGTTCAATCGAGTGCACAGTTTGAGCCCGGGTATTATCTCCGTCCGGTGATTGGCGAACCATGGTTTGGCTCAGGAAAAGAGTCGACCGGTGTCGAGCGTGAGTCGGGCGGTGGAGGAGGTGGCGGTCTGCATGCGGAGCAGCACTTCGAGTATCACCGCCATCTTCGTCCTGGCGACGTATTACGTTCGGTGAATAAGCAAGGCGAAACATGGGAGCGTGAGAGTAAGCGAGCTGGCAAGTTGAAGTTTTCCGAGTCAATCACGGAATACTACGACCAGAATGATGAGTTAGTGATCACCGCTCGCTCCGTGGGTGTTCAAACTGAACGCCCAGTGGACCAAGGTTAGGAAGTTCGATGGCACTCAAGGCAAGTGAGATCAAGGTCGGAGATGAGCATACAGAAGTCGTGGCGGATAACCTCACACGAACTCAAATTGTTCAGTATGCGGGCGCCTCAGGAGACTACAATCCCGTGCATACAGATGAGGTGTTCACAAAAGATATTGCAGGATATCCATCTGTTTTCGCTCATGGGATGCTCTCGATGGGAGCGACAGGTGTTGCTCTGACGAATTATGTCGGTGATGGTCGCCTAACTAAATACGGTGTTCGGTTCGTGAATCAGGTATGGCCAGGTGACACATTGACGGCCACGATAGCCGTCGAGGAGTTACGAGAGGAAGACGGGCAGCATCTCGTCGATCTCACAGTTAGTACTTCGAATCAAGATGGTCGTGAAGTCGTGAGAGGTACAGCGACAGCTCGTATTGATGCGTAACGAATCGCTGACTTCGTAGACCTCAGAAGGGCGCCATTCGGTGCCCTTCTGTATAGGAGGTAAGGTCTGACGCGAATAGATGCGGCGGAGATTGAACTGTCAGAGATGGAACGTGCTTGGCAAGAATTAGCTCCAGTGTCCTGGGTCGATTCAAGCCAAGCAAATTACGATTTGCTTCCATTTCAACGCTATCGCCAACTCCCGTTTGTAGACATCCCCTACGATCCGAGGCGAGAGGAGCACTGGGCAGACGCTTCTCGAATCGCAGATTTTGTCTCTTGGCTTCCGACGGTCGATAGTGGAGAGCGCTCCACCGTACTCGATATTGGTCCGGGCGATGGTTGGCCTTCTATTCCCATTGCTGATACGCGCGAGGATGTCCGTGTCATTGGTCTTGAGCCATCGTCACGCCGGACGTTGATTTGTAAGAGGAATGCACGCCGACTGAATATAAACAACGTTTGTTTCCTGATGGCATCGGCGATGAAGATGCCTATCGCTGACGAATCTGTTGATCTGGTAACAGCGTCCTATTCGCTTGAAGAGGTCACTGATTCACAGCAGGCGATGCGAGAGATATATCGTGTACTGCGACCAGGCGGCTTTTTGCGAGTCGCTTATCAGCAATGGGATTTGCCGGTACAGGAACTCGAGAGCGTTTCGCTATTGGAAGGTGATTCGAAGCTTCTTTTTCAATACATCCGGCGAGTGCGTGAGCCACGATTAGAACGTCGTTACACATTAGCTTTAGGGATGGACGGGCCAGGTGCTGTCATTCATCGCGAAGCACTGATTACATCGGCTTCGGAGCCTCGCGTGTTGGGTGAGACACGCCTCGATCCCGGATCTCCGCTTGGTCCGAATTTGTTGGTTCAACTTGCTTCGTATGCAACATCGTCACTCGCCGTCGAATTACGGCGATGGACAACCGACGAACTAATCACTGATCTGGAACAGGTAGGATTTTCTGAGGTGTGGGGTACTCTCCATAGTGGAGAGCGTGGCCGTGTTTATGGTCGTGAGCAGATTGCCGAAGACGTCGAGATAGAGCTGCGAGATTTTAATGTTTTGGCGGAGGAAATTGGTGTGCGTGCTGCTGCAACAGAAGGGACTGGGATGGTGACAGCACGGCGGTCCTTGCGAGATTTCTAAGAGTCCACTTTTTTGAGTGGCCCGAGATGTTGGATGAGGAAAGAGTGTTCAGCCTGTCAGGCAAGAGCTGCCGGTTCGCTTTCTACTGTTATTTAAATTGACCGCCTTCGAATAGTCCTACCGGAGTGCACCAACGATCCGTAATCTAGTAGGCGGAAGCATGAATTTCAGAAGATGTTCATGATTCTGTCCCAGCTCTGGTGGAGGTAGAGTCCAGTGCGTCGAGCAGTTAGTACCGATGATCCGATGCGTTTTGAAATCGAAGAGTATGAACCGGAAGCTCCAGGTCCTGGAGAAGTATTATTACGCGTGCGCGCCTCTGGTATCTGCGGATCTGATCTCCACTCATACCGTGATCAGTCACGCTGGCTTTCTCCGGAAGGTGGCTGGCAGGCTGGGCGCACGCCCGGTCATGAAGTTAGCGGCGAAGTTGCGGAGGTTGGTGAGAAGGTCACCGCATTGCACGAAGGCCAACGAGTTGCATTACAGCCGCGCCCGTTTTGTGGTACATGCTCCGCTTGTCGTTCTGGGCGGACCGAGCTGTGTCGCTACAGTCCTGGTTTGTTCGGCGAGCAGATGCCTGGCGGCTGTAGCGAGTATCTGACTGTTCCTGCCGAGAACTTGTTCCTTGTCGAAGAAGATCTTGATTTTGCAGTTGCGGCATTGGCAGAACCATTAGCTGTGGCGGTGCATGGTCACCGTGTAGCCGCTCAGCTCGATCCAACGCGACCTACGCAAGGAGAACGGGTAGTAGTACTAGGTGCGGGGCCGATTGGCCTGATGTCGGTGTTTTACGCGAACCAAGCAGGCGCAGAGGTAGCTGTTACATATCGTTATCCGCAGCAAGCTGAAGCGGCACGGCGACTTGGTGCTACTTATCTCTTTGAAGCTGACGGTGATATGGAGACCGAGTTACATGCTTGGGCGAAGGAACATCCGGTAGACCTTGTGATGGAAACTGTAGGTGGTGCTGCCAATACTCCGGAAGTCGCATCACGAATAGCTCGTTGGGGCGGGCGTGTGCTGTTACTTGGAGTTCCAGCACGGCATGTGACGTTACCTGCACAGGTAATTCTAACGAAACAACTCAGAATCGCTGCGACTGTTTTTTATGGATATATCGGGATGCAACATGATTACGAGCTCACGACGCATCTACTTAACCAACACCGTGACTTGCTTTCACCCTTGATTACGCATCGTTTTCCATTAAACGAAGTTGCCGATGGCTACGCGGTAGCAGCGGATAAGACTAGTGGAGCGATCAAAGTCTCTATCCAGCCCTAGTACGACCAACGTTTGGAATAGTGACTTTTTGATCATCTAGAGTCACATTGGTTGCAATCTGCTGCGGTGATTCGCGATGGTAGAGGCGCTTGATCAGATTTTGATTCGCTAAACGCGGTCGAAGTGCCTTAGGTAGAAGGCTCTCGAAGGGAGCGGTGATGGACTCTCCACTCGCCGGGCTGCGGGTCCTCGATATCTCTGAAGGAATTTCCGCGCCGTTCTGTGCAAAGCTTCTTGGCGACCTTGGAGCTGACGTTGTTAAGGTTGAAAGTCCGGATGGTGGTGATAGTGCGCGATCATTAGGGCCGTTCCCCGATGGTGCTCCGGATCTCGAGAAGAGCAGCGCGTTTTTCTATTTCAACACTAGCAAGCGCGGTATCACTCTTGATGTATCGAGCAAAGAAGGGTGTGCACTGCTCGAACGACTTGTTCGCCGCTATGACGTTGTCATTTCGAGCGCAACCGAAGGTCAACTTGCTGGGCGCGGGATCGGCTTCGAGCAACTGCGAGCCTGGAACAATAGAGTGATTCTCACGACGATAACTGGCTTTGGTTCAGATGGTCCTTATTCTGGTTATGAATGGTCGCATCTGATTGCTTGTGCCATGGGCGGATGGGCAAATACTTGCGGCCTTCCGGATCGTGAGCCGCTGCAGGCCGGTGGTGCTATTACGGAGACATTGACGGGAGGCTTTGCTGCTGCCGCTACGCTGTTGGCGGTCCTTGGTCGGAATATCCACGGGCATGGTGAGCATGTGGATGTGAGTGCACAAGAGGCGACACTCGCAGGTGCGCTTTTCCCCTCACTTCGGTATGAGTACTCAGGTGATGTGGGTAATCGAAACTCCGAGTTTGGTCCGGGACCTTCGTACATGCTTCCTACGAGAGACGGATACGTCGGGGTGAATGTATTAACGCAGCCGCAGTGGGATCTTCTCTGTAATTTTCTTGGTCATGATGAGTTGCTGACCGACCCGCGTTATGCGGGTCTTGGCCGCCGAAACCATGCTGCCGAGATAGGTAAGATTTTCCAGAGCGCACTTTCTGGCCGCTCGGCTGAAGAAGTTTTTCATGAAGGCGAAGCGTGGCGTGTTCCGTTTGGACTCGTTCCGAACATGACTCAGCTTGCTGAACTGCTTCCGCATACTGAGCGTGGGTTCATGGTTGAATTGGAGCATCCGGTTACAAATACGGTTCGTGTCCCTGGTATCCCATACAAGTCGACTGTCACAGATGCGAAGCCATACAGGCCTCCTCTCCTCGGCGAGCATCAACTCGAGGTGCTGGCAGAACTCGATGATATAGATAAGGAACCTATTCCAGCCAAGGTGACAGACGAGCACGTGCCACTTCCTCTGGAAGGATTGAACATTATCGATCTGTCGATGTTTTTCTCCGGACCATTAGCGATGCAAATATCCGGTGATGCAGGTGCAGACGTGGTGAAGGTTGAATCAGTACAGCGTATTGATGGTTGGCGAGGCTCCTCGCTCGCCGCCGGGGTCGAAACACCCTGGGAGCGATCACCGAACTTCAATTGGGTAAATCGAAATAAACGTGGAATTACGCTTAATTTGGCCGATGAGCATGGTGCTGGAATTCTGAAAAAACTTGTAGCTGGTGCCGACGTCCTCATTGAGAATTATACGCCGCGAGTGATGGCGAATTTCGGACTAGAGTACGAGACCTTGAAAGAGATTAATCCGCGCTTAATAATGATGTCGATGCCAGGATTCGGTAGCGACGTCACCTGGCGAGACTATGTCGCCTTCGGTATGTCTACGGAACAGATGTCGGGAATCAGCCATCTAACCGGATACAACGGAGGGCCCCCAATCTTTACTGGTATGAACGGTGGTGATCCCTTTGTTGGAGTCATTGCTGCTAGTGCGCTATTCGCAGCGCTTTACCATCGCGAGAAAAGTGGTCAGGGTCAGCACATAGATCTCAGTCAAATCGAAGCGTGCACGCTATTCGTTGGAGACGCTGTTACTGGTGCAATGTTGGCCGGCTACGATCCAGGGCGTATCGGGAACTCTCATCTAACGCGGGCTCCATATGGGATCTACCCCTGCCGAGGGAACGGTTGGATCGCGATCGAATGTCAGACGGACAGTCAATGGGCTGCGTTAGCCCAGCTGCTCGGTCATCCTGAGTGGGCAACGGCAAATAGTGAATATGCGACTGCTTCAGGGCGTCTTGGGAAACGAGACTCGATAGATGTGGCAATCGCACAATGGACGCAGATGTCAGACCATATCTTGTTGATGAATAAGTTGCAGGAGGAAGGCATTCCTGCTGGTGCTGTGTTATCAGGCCCCGAGCTTCTTGAAGATCCTCAACTTGCTGCGCGAGGTGGTTTTATCGAACAAGATCGACCTGATATCGGTGTGAAGCACTATCCTAACCAGCCATATCGGTTTCGTTTTGCCGCTTCCACTCCGGACAGGCGTGCTCCATTACTGGGTGAGCATACTGCGGAAGTATTACGTGAGAAGCTTGATATGACGGATGCCGATCTTGAGGCGCTAGAGCACGATGACGTGATCGGTACTATACCTATTGCATCTCGTTGAGGCGTTCAATTCGCGGTTGTTAACTTGATTTGCTCGTCTGGTCTAGTTTTTTATATGCAGGTTTCGCGCAGGAACAAATTTCGCAATTATGACTTTATAGGTCTGTGATCCTTGGCTAGAGCGAATTACGATATGGGAATGTGAATCGAAGGTGAATCATCATGACTGGACCCCTTGAAGGACTGAGAGTTATAGACCTATCTAGTGGTCCCGTGGCTGGTATAGCAACGATGGTGTTGTCAGATTTTGGCGCCGACGTGGTCAAGATCGAACGTCCAGGTGGCGACCCCTTTCGTTTCTTGAGTAACTCTCCGATGTGGTTGCGCGGGAAGCGCTCCGTCGAGTTGGATTTGAAGGACAAAGTCGGACAGGAGCATCTCTACGAATTAACGGATGCTGCGGATGTGGTTGTCAGTAGTTTTCGAGCACGTGCAGCTATTGATCTTGGTTGTGATTACGATGTGCTTGCTTCACGTAATAGTAGGATTGTGTATCTGCAGCTCGACGGCTTCGGTTCATCTGGTCCGTATATGGATCTTCCTGGCTACGAAGGTGTCGTTGCAGCGAAATCTGGACGTATGCAAAACTTCGCCGGCACGGCGTCGCGTGCAGGTCCGCAATTCGCGTCGGTTCGAGTGGCATCGCACGCAGCGGCACAAGCGACGATATCGGGTGTTCTCGCTGGTTTGATTGCACGTGAACGGATCGGACTCGGGCAGTACATCGAAACCAGCATGTTGCGTGGCATGATCCCTTATGAACAAGGTGGATTGATCCGCCTACAACTTGCAAATACTCATCCATCACTGTTTGGAGGAGATGACCCTTTGCTGGCGCCAGGGAAGCGAATGCCTTCGATTCAATATCAGCCGGTACTGACCAAGGGCGGCCAGTGGATGCAGCCTGGAAATCTGCTAAAACAACAATTCGATAGCTTTATTGCCGCGGCTGAGATGACCGATGTTCTGGTTGACGATCGTACACAGGGCTCACCGGCCACATGGGATCCTGACGTCCTAGAAGAGGTGCGTGACAAGATTCTTTTACGAATGCAGGAGAAGACAGCCGACGAATGGATTGAGCAGTTTACTGAGCTAGGGAACATTGCGGCACACAAATTTCAGACCACCCAACAGGCGCTTAGCGACCCGGACATTATTGAGAACGGACATCTCGTCGAAGTGACTGATCCGCGACTAGGAGTTCAGATTAAGGAAGACATTGCAGTTACTGACTCAATAGTCAGTGAGAAGCAGTTTGAGACACAGGAAGAACAAGCTCGTTGTTTTCAGTTGGGCTTGATTGCTGATTTAGAACACACGCCTGGCCAGGTTGGTGGTGCCGCACCATTATCCGGTCAGCACACGCTCGAAGTATTGCAAGAGAAATGGGATAGGGCTAGCACCAAAGAGACTTACCAGGATGACGCGGAGCCACCGTTATCAGGACTTACTGTGCTTGAATTTGCGTCGATTATTGCGGTGCCTCTTGGAGTTTCACAGTTAGCCGATCTTGGTGCACGTGTGATTAAGGTCGAGCCGATGGGAGGTGATCCTTACCGTCAGCTTGCTGATGGTGTCGGTGCAATGCGTGTCAATACAGGCAAGGAGAGTATTGCAATCAATCTTAAGACCGAAGTCGGTCAGGAGATTCTGAAGAAATTGCTTGTCAAGACAGATTTGATTGTTTCGAACTTCCGACCGGGAGTACCGGAACGGCTCGGTTTTGGCTACGAGCAAGTGAAAGAAATCCGACCAGAAGTAGTCTATCTGGCGATGAATGGTTATGGCCGTAGTGGCCCGGGCGTCGATCGACCTTCAGCACACCCAGTGCCTGGTGCGGGCGTTGGCGGTGCACTGTTTCAGGCAGGTGCAGAAGTTCTATCCAACGCCAACGGTGGTGATTTAGACCTTAAAGATATTCGTGAAATCTCCCGTAGATTGGCTCGCTCGAACGAAGTAAACCCCGATCCAAATGTCGCTATGGTTGTCATGACCTCTGCCCTGTTGGCACTGTATGCACAGCGCACTGGGCAAGGCGGTCAACGGGTTTGGATCGATATGTTTGGCGCGAACGCTTACGCGAACGCTGACGATTTTATTCGCTACCACGGTAAGCCTGATCGAGCGATCCCAGATCGCAACTTGTACGGTACAGGACCGCTTTCCCGTCTCTACGAGTGTAAAGAGGGATGGATTTTTCTCGAGGTTCTCTTAGAGTCCGAATGGGTGACTTTTTGCGAACGTATCGAGCATCTTGCATTAGGAGATGATCAGCGATTTGCTACACGCGAAGCTCGCGAGGCGAACGAAGTGTTACTGACCGAGTTATTGAGTGAGATGTTTGCTCAAGAGGTAGCAGAATACTGGGAGAGCCTATTCTTAGAGGTCGGTCTTGGCTGTGTGCGTGCTGACGGACCAGCTGCCGGAGAATTTTGGGCTACCGATCCTTACGCTGCTCAAGCTGGAATGGTTACGCCGGTTACGGATAGTAAATGGGGAAACATACTTCGGCACGGGCCATTATGGAACATTAGTCGGTCATCACTGAGTATCGGAGCGGCACCGTTGTTTGGGGAGAACACCGACGCGCTCCTCGGAGAGCTCGGGTACGGAGTAGATGTGATCGCGCAGTTGCATAAGGATGGAATCGTTGATGCAGCGGTAGTTGAGATGTAGCGGACATTTGCTAAAGCAAGTATTAACAATTCTCCGATCGTGAGGCAGTGGTATGGAATTTTCCTGGAACGATCACCAGAAGAGTTTTCGAGAGCAGGTCCGTTCATTTATCGCTGAGCATTGGAATGAAGGTGTTCGGCGCCGCGAAGGTCTTCAACTTCACGAGCAAGTACGTGCATATCAGCAAGAGCTCGCTGACGCGGGGTGGTTAACGATGTCGTGGCCGAAGGAATATGGAGGAGGAGGAGCATCTTATATCGAACAGATGATATTTGCTGAAGAGTCTACCTTTGCGCAGGCTCCGACTGGCGGTCAGGGGGCGGATCGGCTTGGACCGGCTCTGATTTTGTTTGGCAACGAAGAACAGCGGCAAGAGCACTTGCCTAAAATCGCGCATGCAGAAATCTCATGGTGTCAGGGTTATTCGGAACCTGGCTCAGGCTCTGACCTTGCTTCTTTGCAAACACGAGCCGTGCATGATGGTGACGATTTTGTGATTAATGGGCAAAAGATATGGACTTCAGGAGCTCAGCATGCTGATTGGATTCATGTGCTGACACGAACTGATCCAACAGCGCCGAAGCATCGTGGAATTTCCTATTTCATGGTTGAGATGGGTACACCTGGAATTTCGATTCGCCCGATCACACAAATGACCGATGAGCCTGGATTCAACGAAACATTTTTTGAGGATGTTCGCGTGCCGGCGGCGAACATGATCGGTGAGGAGAATCGAGGCTGGTATGTCAGTGCAACTACACTTGACTTCGAAAGATCGGGAATTAACCGTATGGCAGAGGCTGTTCCGATCTACGAGCGATTGCTGGAATATGCGAAGAGATCAGATAGCGCTGGGACTGGGCGACGAGTCATTGACGGTGCGATAAACCGGCAACACTTAGCTGACACCATGATCGAGATTAACGTCGCGAGGCTTCTCGGTTACAGAGTGTCATGGATGCAGTCGAATGATTTGGTGCCTAACCACGAATCGTCGATCTCAAAGTTGTTTGGCACAGAGCTGCAACAGCGTAATGCTCGCCGCGGGATCAACATGCTTGGTCTAGGGGGTCAGTTGCGCTCTGGTTCTCGGCACGTACCGATGGACGGCGAACTTTGCTATGCGTACATGGCAACTGTCTCGAGAACGATTGCGGCAGGTACCAGCGAAATCCAGCGGAACATCATCGCAACACGTGGTTTGGGTCTACCTAGAGGTTAATTGCTTCAGCTGTAGCAGTGAGCGAATAGATAAGTATTGATAGATGCCTATTGATTTGTTTACTGAGTTAAAGATTCCGCTACGTCTAGTACTCCGTTGGAGATATCCCGTGAGATAGCAGGCCGCTAGTGAGTTGCTTATTTGTATTGGAGGAGTGGCAATGATGGCTGTTGCGTTGGATCCAAACTTGTGCATCGCAGTTGATGAGAGTGTCGAACTTCGTCCGTTGCGCATCGAGGATGCGGAGATGATGTATTACCTCGTGCATTCGAATCGCCAGCACCTAGAGGCATGGTTGCCGTGGGTTCACTCAATTCGGTCAGTGGCGGATGAAGCCACATTTATTCGACATAGCAGTAGGGATCTTGCTGCGGGGACCAATCTTTCATGTGCCATCGTCGTTGAACGATCAATCGTGGGAATGATCGGATGTTCGATTGAATCGGTGAATCATTCGGCGGATATTGGCTACTGGATGACTACCTCTTCTGAAGGGCGAGGTTTAGTTACCAGAGCGGCACAAGTACTCACAGACTTTCTTGTTACCGAGATAAACGTTCACCGCGTCACAATCCGTGCGGCGACCGAGAACACACGCAGTCGAGCGGTGGCTGAGCGTCTAGGCTTTGTTCACGAGGGCACGCAACGCGATGCGCAAATTATTAACGGAGACTTCTGTGACCTTGAGATCTATTCAATGCTTGCACCGGAGTGGTTCTCCGGCACGTTGCATTGAGTCTTAGAGGTCTCTTAGCACTCGCGACTGCTTCTATCGATCCCAGCGCGAGCGACGCCCTTCCATATCTGAGTACACATCGATTAGCACGGTATCTCCTTCTGCATTGTGTTTTTGCGCCGCGATGAGGGCATTTTTTAGCTCTTCAGGAGTGGTTACGGAAATGCCGATTGCTCCCATTCCATTGGCGATCATCGCGTAGTCCCCTTGCATATGGGAGACTCCATATTGTTCACGTGCCGTTGGGAACATGCCGGGTCCGTATGTGGCCATACCTCCGTTATTAAGTAGTACCGTGGTGATCGCGACTTTCGAGCGGGAGGCTGTTTCGATGTCAGTACCGGACATACCAAAAGCACCGTCCCCCATGAGGTTCAGGCAAAATTTGTTTGGATTAGCCAGTTTTGCTCCGATCATCAGTGGGATGCCGAAGCCGAGGTGAGTAGTTTTGCCCCACCCTACGTAGCTGTGCGGTGTGGTCGCCTTGAAAAATGGGATAATCGAATCCCGCGGTGCTCCTGCGTCATGCGTCACGATGCTGTTCTCGAGGTCGATGTTTTCGTTTATCTCGTGGATCACCCGGTAAGTGTTGAGTGGTTGCTTGTCTGAGGTTAGTAGCGGTGTCCACTCTGCCATCCACTCTGAGCGAATCTTGGCGATTTGTTCCACGGTAGATTTCGAATCGCGTGGTTCGTCTCCGATCATGGATTTCACTTCATCGATGATGCCTCGCAGTGTGAGCTTAGTGTCTCCGACCAGACCAATGTCGATTGATTCTTCTTTACCGATTTCGTCTGCATTGTTCGTGTTCTGTATCAAGAAAGCGTCCTGCGGTACGTCCTGTGCATAGCTGGTCCGTGTAAGACTCGATCCCAAAGCCAACATTAAGTCACAACTACCAAGCCATTCGTGCGCCGGACCTGTGGTAGTACCGCCGCCCGCGCCTAGAGCTAGAGGATGTCGTTCATCTATTGCTGATTTTCCCTGCATTGTCGTGAATACCGGCGCCGCGATCAGTTCTGCTAGCTCTCGTAGTTCTTCTGTGGCACGAGAGGCTAGTACGCCACCACCGGCCCAAAGAAGTGGGCGTTTAGCGTCGACAAGCTTTTGCGCTGCGTCATGAATATCGCCTGAAGACGGGACGTGTACCGACACACTTGGAGAGGCGTAATCTTCGAGCGTCTGGGATGTTTCGGCACTGCAGACATCTGAAGTCAACTCGACGACCATTGGTCCAGGTACGCCATTGCGTAATCCGGCGAATGCACGTCGCATGACGTCACCGAACTGGTCCGATCGGTAGATTGCTTCTACGTGCTTTACTAATCCACGGTAGTTGTCGCTGACGTTGTAGTTTGGTCGAACTGCTAGCAAGTTAAGAGGATTCCCTCCTGGCAGCACGAGAATAGGGATATTGTCGGCACCTGCTTGTGCGATCCCACCAAGGGCATTTTCAGCACCTGCTTGTGACTGGACTGCGACCACTCCGAATCGCTCTCGATCGCTAGTACGACTAAATCCGTCAGCCGCCATAACTGCGCCACGTTCGTGTCGAAACGCAATTGGCCGGATACCTTCTTTGGCTACTGCATCAATTAGTGGATTTGAAGGAAAGCATGCCATCCACTCCACACCTTCACTTTTGAGGATCTTTGCGATCAGTTCGTTGCCGTTCATTGGAAGGCCCTTTCATGAGTGGTGGGTTGATCGTTCAAGGCTTTAGTTTCTTTGTAGTTTTGGCAGAATTATACAAAGCCTGACTTTCGCGACATTCTAAAGATCATTGAGTTGAACAGCGAATGTAATTTGATGTTTTTAAATCTCGAGTGTTGGTTGCTAGTCCTTGCGTATCTATCGCCGCATAGTCCGTCAGCCGGTTACTAAATATAAAATCTGTCGTCAGCGTTGTATTTTGCAAGCCGTTTGCTTGTTGAAACAGCCCAGATAGAAATGTAATTCTCGTTCACAGAGGGACCGCTGTTAGTTGGTCCTCCTCATTTGATTCGTGGTGTAATCGAATCTGGTTTTGCTCCATCGAGAGCAGCACGAGCGATTTGTTCAAGGGCACGAGCGTCAATTGGAGGGTTTACGAGTCCACCTCTTACGTCACGGAAGTATCGTTCAAGAGGCAAGTTGCGTTGGAGCGCTACACCACCGACAAGGCGCATAGCAGTCTCTACGACTTCGATTGCTGTGTTTGTCGCGAGCATTTTCGCGGTAGCAACGTGAGGTTCGAGTTGGGATCGCCATTCCGGTTGTTCTTCCCAATCTTCTGCAGTGGTGAGGAGTAGGTTACGGGCGGCGATCAGCTGCGCATCAATTTTGCCAATGTGCTCACGCACATAAGGAATCGTTGCTAGTCGCCCACGACCGCCAGGATCGCGCTCGCGCACGAACGAAACCGCATAGTCACGTGCTGCTTCAGAGACACCGAGGTTGGCTGCTGCGACCAGCAATGGAAACCAAGCACCTCCTACTGACATAGCGTCACGATTCTGATCGAGCGATCGTCTGTTGATGATATCGTTGTCCTCGATCGGTACTTCGGTGAAAACAACATCATGCGAGCCGGTTGCCCGCATTCCTATCGAGTTCCAAGTTTCTTCGATTGCAATTCCTGAACGGTCACGATGCACTACGACTCGCCCGACATCACTATCGCCATCTTCGATGCTGCAATAGGTAATGAAATACGTGAGTATCGGACTTAATGTCGAGAATGTTTTGCGACCATTGAGTTTCCAGTGACCAGGTTGATCAGGTCTGAGGATGGTCGCAGGACGGCCACCACTGCGTGGTGATCCCATTTCCGGTTCAGCAGCGATGTTGTTGACGAGAGCTCCATTATCAACGACGTCGCTAAAGATTCGATCACGGATCTCGTCTGGCCAAGAGAGTGAACTGGCTTCCGTGCCAGTTGTCATCAGATGCATGCCGACGCTGAGGGCAGTGCTGCCGTCTCCTTTTGCGAGAGCGAGTTGTGCTAACACGATGTCAGTTAGCCCGTGGCCAGATCCTCCATATTCCTCCGGTATGGCAGCCGCCAGATAACCGGCTGCCTTCATTTCTTCAAAGTTCTCGGTTGGGAATGAACCCTCACGGTCGTGCTCCGCAGCTGATGTTGCGAATTTGTCCGCGAGGCGTTCTGCAACTTTGAGCAAATCTGCCTGAGATTCATTCTTTGGAAACATCAGCTGAGCGTAGCAGCGAGGAGAGTGACGGTCGCTCTTACTCGCAGCTGTTTTTTTGTTGTGGTCCATCACGCAGTAACTAGTCTCTATCTATAGGGCATAGCTCCATGGCCACTTGCAAACGTTTTTTCCATGGGAACATCAGGGATCTTCGAAACATGCTGAAGATATGGTTACATGCCCGTCACGGAAATGGAGTTGAGTCACTGACGAATTGGTGTCATTTCTCGTACGATGCGGTTCCCCCTATGAGCGATTGAGTTGTTCAGAACCTGAATTAGAGGAGAACTGAAATGCAAGAGCTAGAGTTGGTTCCTTACTTGCTATACGAAAAGGAAGACACTGGGATTCTCTGGATTAAGTTCAATCGTCCGGAAAAGCTCAATGCCGCAGTAGGAGGTTCTGAGAGAACTGGAACACTCTCCAAGGTTGGCGAATACATGCGTGCTGGAGACGACGATCCCGATGTGAAGGTGATTGTGTTAACCGGTGTTGGTCGAGGATTCTGTGCTGGTGTTGACGTGAGTGGCGCTGACACAGGGAGTTTCGAAGCCGGCGATAACTTTCTCGGGAATGCTCCTGCACCTGAAGGGGTTGATGCCTCAAGAGAGCATTTTTATTACGGAATCACGAAGTTGATGAAGGACATTTCCTTTATTCGCAAACCGACGATCGCGATGCTAAACGGTGTCGCTGCCGGATTCGGTATGGGTATGTCATTACAGTGTGATATCCGTTACGGCTGCGAGAACACGCGATTCATCTCCTATCAGCAAGTCGGCCAGATCATTGAAAATGGTGGAGCCTACTACTTACCAAGGCTCGCTGGTCTCGGTAGAGCTCTCGAATTCTCGTTTACCGGCCATCTTGACGCCGAAACTGCAGCAGAATGGGGAGTATTGAACAAGATGGTACCGGCAGATGAGCTCGAAGATGAAGTTCGTGCGCTCTGTGACCGCATAATGCGTAATCCACCACTAGTGAGTTGGGTGAACAAGCGCGTTATCCGTGCGGCAATGG